>Ga0179593_1400659_pt1 | contig 32494 bp, 36 predicted proteins | sample CZODoug2_1_08_16_FD_185931 | JGI IMG/M metagenome (GOLD analysis project Ga0179593, IMG submission 185931) | Vadose zone soil fungal communities from Angelo Coast Range Reserve, California, USA - CZODoug2_1_08_16fungal (PacBio error correction) | ecosystem: Environmental > Terrestrial > Soil >...
CCAAGCAACTATGTGAAAGCTGTCGAACATACGAGGGGGGGTAAACTGCCAACTAGCGGAAGACTAAAAAAGGGGCAAGCCCTCCAGGTCTTGGAGGTAAGCGGGTAAAATGGTGAGAAAGCACCTAACTAGCTTCGGAACGAATGAAACACATGAACAGACGAGATGCAAAATTGCAGCTTCCAGTAGAGGGAAGGCGGAGTAAACTACAGATTAGCCGCCGCGCGGTGTGAGGCACGAAAACAGGGGCGCGGCCGTCGTGGGGGAAGAAAAGGGGGCTCACTTGGGACAGTATTCCCCGCAGCGTAAAAAATAACCGGAGAAGGTCTCAAAAATGTGGTATGCAGGGGCGTGAAGAGCGGGAGGTTAGGAGGACGATAGTAAAAAGAAATGAATGGGGGAGAGGTTGGGAAACTAAAAAATACGGGAAACCGGCCCCTCGTCGATCCGCAAACATCACCCCCCCAACAAAACCGAGTGGAACACAAAGAGTTGGGCCCAGAGCTGGAAAGCCAATCCCATACCATAAGGGCCACGTGAAAAAAAAAGAAAGGGTGAAATCCTAATAAAGGATTGGGGTGAGGGTGTCCTGGGCAAGCATATACAAAACGGGAGAGGGAAGTGGGGAAAGCATGAAAAAAACCTAAAAAAAACGAAAATCAAGCGAAAAGAGACCGTGAAAAATCTCACCGTGATTGGGGGGTTCTGTAGCTGCAACGAGAGGAGCGCGGGAAGTCCGAAAAACGCAACACGCCACACCGTCAAAGAAGAAAACATTAAGCGAGGGGGACAAAGGGTTCAGGAAAGCACATTTCCAATTAAGAGATGAAAAACCAAACCATCAAAGCGTGTTTGAAGCCTTCATGGAGAAAAAAAGTAGCGACGGCCAGTACAAGCAAACGGCAAAAACCGGAAGAAACCTAATTGGAACCAAGGGGGATAGAACTGAGCCCACGCATTGAAAAAGGGGGGGGATTAGCGTCAGAGGACCAGTGTCATCGGGGGCCGGAGCGTTTTGAGGTCAGAACACCGGACAGGAGCGGGGGGACGGGCAACAAAAAGGACAATAGACCAGACCCAGCTGCCGGGGTATAACCGCCGTTGAGCACACCGCGGGGGGGGTGGTTACTTTTTCCACAAAAAGGCCAATTGAAAAAAAAAGTGCTGAAAGAAAACCGTTATGGGGACGTTGGGGGACTTCAACAAAGCCAAGGAAAAAAAAAGACGGAGCATCAAACGGAAGAGGCGCAATAAGGTTCAAAACCAAGGGGGAAACAATGGAACAGAAGCAGCGGGTTCTGCCGAGTGACTGATGGGGGGGGAAAGTTTGCAAACGTCTTGGGCGGACTCACTCACAATCCAGGGGATGCCGTTGGAAAACATGGGAAACAAGGTCCCGGAAAATGGGACAAATCTTCCCAACTCAACGGAAGTAAAAAAATGAAAAAAAGGGAAAAAGGGGTCAAGGGGTGGAATTTGGGGGGGAAGAGTCCAACAATTAAAAAAACTGCAGGCCGATGGGGTGAAATTTGGGTTGGAAGAAAACAGGTGTTCCGAAAGAATGGAGGGCAGCCCGCATGCAACAAGTGAGCAACACATTGAATTTCCGGAAGGGCTGCCGAAACGGGGAAAGGGGAAGAAATCTAGGAACGGCAATCACGAGGAATGGCGTGGGACACAAAAGAAAACCAGGGAAAACGTGTTTGGTTGGCAGTCCCCGGTGTGTAGATAGAACGGGGGGAAATTGGGCAGGGGTTAATTTGTGGAATTGGGGGAGAATAAGCAAAGTGTAAAGTGGCAAAAGACAGACGACAAATTTCCTACGCTGTGGGGGGGAAAAAAACAAGGCACTGGGGGGAAAAAAGTTAAATTTCAGGAAGGAAAAAGGGCACTCAAGTGGAAGGAAAACAACCTGGGAACAGCAAAATCATATATGCTGGCCATCCCGTTGACGGGGGAAAAAAAATAAACACAGAAAAAGAAGGAAAAAGAGATATTTTCCCAAAAGTGGTCAACGTCCTTTGAAGGGGACAATCCCGGTAAAAAAGCGCCCACCCCAACAAAAAGCGAAACCCCACAACAAAACATAGCTGTATCTCGAGGTATTCCACCCGGTAACACAGCTAGAAAAAGGAAACTTTAAAAAGACATGTAGGAATAACCGCTACCAAACGAAAAAAACAAAACAAAGGGTGAGAGCCGAGCAGAAAAATAGATGCTGGTTTCGGACAAACATGCTTGGGGTCAAGTTAAGAGCGAAAGGTTGAACGGGGGGAACGAACGCGATACGCTGTGGAGCGGTGAAACGGGTCCAGGCAACGGGGACCCCTTCTGGGGGAAAAAGATTCCAGGTCGCCAGGTGGTTTTCTCTCGGCGGGTTTGGCTTGAGGGGGAAAAAGGGGGGGGGGGGACTGCCACTTGCGATTATTTGTGCAACGGAAGTGGGGGTACTCCATGAGTGCGGACAGTGTACCTGCACATGGACAGAATGACCCCCGCCAGGTGAGAACATCTTAGGATTAGACTGAAAGTGCCGAGTGAAAGATAGTACCAGGCACATCGAATGGGAAAAAGGGACTGGGAAAAAAAACATCGGCGCAAAAAAAAACACTTCATTTCGTGGCTTGCATCTATTCGAACAATCTCTTCGGGGGCGCGGTAAAAAAAAAGGAGATTTACGAACCCCCCTACAACGGGTTAGGCAAAACCTAAACGCCGCAAAAAAATTTGGTGAAAAGGGAAACAACGGGGGAAGGAGGGGGATTTCGGGTCATCAGTAAACATAGTGGGGGCCGAGAATATACAAATCAGATGAGTAGTTTCATATGGTTCTGAACACCTAAGGTCACCTCCGGCTGTCAAATAAACACACAAGAGGATTACTTGGTCATGTGTGTACTGGGAAAAAAGGGAAGGGGGAAGTGTGGGTCCGACCTAGTTATAAAATATGCCGGAAGGGAGGTGCGTCGTTAACGCAGTATAACTAAAGGGAAAAAAAATACAACTGGGGGAGAACATAGGAAATTCTTTGGTAATATTGGTGAAAAGGACAAGGGAGCAATTTACGCCGAAAAAAAACCAGATTGCATTGTTAGACACTGCAAGGGAAGCAACAGGGGCAAAAAAGGGACGAAATCCGACAGTGTAAGGGGAGGGAGCGAAAGGGAAGAAAACAGCCCTTGCTAACACTCTTAGCGTCTGAACGAGAAAAAGTGAATCACAGAGAAACGCAATAGCTGAAGAAAGAAACGACATGGAACAGGGGGTCCTTTTCTGCGATACGCGAACAAACGGAAAAAAAAAAAAAAAAAAAAAAGCAAAAATCCATGGGCGGGATTAGGGGAACTGAACCGCTTAAACTGCCTCACGTGTACGCAGCACGAGGGGGAACGAAGATCGACACAAAGAGGGATCGGGGGGGTTCACCGGGCAGAAGCAGCCACAAGCGAGGCTTCTCACTCGAGGGGGGGCAAGTTTGAAAGCGCAGACCCATGGAAAACTTTCCTCATTTGCGCCAGGTAAACCTTACGCAAAAAAAAGGGGAAGGGGGGTCAACACATAATGGCACAAGTAAGAATCGTGAACGCAAGTGAGGGGGGTGTGATTCGAGACGGGAAATATGCGCAGACTTAATCAGATTTACTGTCGCAGCAGACAAAGAAAGCAACCGAGAAGGACGGCGCCTCCTGCAAAAGTAACTTGGGGGGGAAGAAAGGGGAGAGGGAATAGAAATCCTGGGGGCGACAAAACGATCCCGCCGCCGTGACCCAACAAGGAATCAAAGCCAAGTGGTTCAGGTGAAAGAAAAACAAGAATGAGGTCATGAGAAGGCGCCGGAGGGCTCTTGGGCGCGGGGCAAGGGTCCAAGAAAGGGACTGAGGAAAAGAGGGATCACTAACCTAATAATCAAAAGCCAGGGGTAAAGTCACTGAAAAGACAGAAGAAAGCTGTCGAAAAAGTAGCTGGGACGACCACAAAGGAGAGTGGGGAATCAGAGTCACATGGGGGGCAGGGTCGAAAGAAGAACTGGTGCAATAGAAAAATGAAACCAGTGTAATGGGGGTCGCTCAAGCATCAGGGCTGCGAAAAAATCGAGGGATGTCGTACCGCAGGAAAAGAGGGGGGGGGTTTTACGTCAGATGGAATTAAAAACAACGTGAGATGGCAAAGGTGTATGCGCTACACATATCGGGGGAGGAAAGAAGTTTCACAGGAAAGAAGAGGATAAAGAAAAACAAAATACTTGTCCAGTTCAAGAACGAATAAAAAACTAAATCTCGTGGGCAGCAGTCACAAAGTAAAAAAGACCGGCCATTTTGACCAAGGTATACCCAGCAGGAGGGAGGGGGGGGTGGGCCATAACGAATTGGGGGGGGGAGTGGGGTGGGACTCGTGGAAATTAAGTCGAGAAACGAGATGGGACAGAAAAAGGGGTTAAGAGAAAAAAACATTGTGCGGCAACCCCAACCCCGTCGACACCTAGCCAGTCGGACAACGGGGTCGGTCGCACGAATCACAGAAAAAAAGGGAAGAAATGAAGAAAGTGTGGGGTGTTGGCGCCGGGTGGACAAACACCAAAAAGGTAAACAGACCCCTCAGCTTACATACTACCTGATCGCGGCCAAGTGAAGTGCCGCCAAAATAACTGGAAGGGGGGAAGGGGGGGGGCGGAAAGAGTCGAAGCCCCAAACCCTCCATACAGCTCATACCTCGCCACACGCGGGAAAGAAAACGGGACATAGGGTGACAGCTTGGAGCCGGGGGGGAAACTTTCTGAAAAACGGGTGGGAATGGTATACGCGGGAAAAGGAAAACAACCCATTGGGGGAAGGCAAAAAACAAGAAAAAAGGTACGTGGGGAAAAAGGGCAAGCTCGGGAAATCTGAAAAAGGAAGGGATGGCAGGTCATTGAAGCTATAAAAGTCCGAAAAACGAATGGCCAAAACGGGGACAGGCCAGAGGAAAAAACATCACGGGAAAGATCCCAATCGCCCCGGCAGAAAAGGGGAACAAGTCTTCAAGACAGGTAAAAAAAAGGCCCCTCAACAATAGGAAGGGGGCGGAGGATTGGTTTTGTGGGGTCTGAAAATGGTGTGTTTTGCTCTTTCTCTCCCCCTCTTCACCACTATTTCGAACCGGCGGAACACGGGAAGACCCACGCGGTATGACCGAACAAGTGGACAGGAGGAAAACCCGCCACGAGAACAAAAGGACCCACCAAAGGACAAACCGGTAAAGCCAAAGACGAAGCGGGAAAGCCATCTAATGGTTGGAAAAGGCGGAAAAACGTTCCATAGTAAAAACGTCCGGGGAACCCACTGGAGCTACGCGGGGGATGGTCGGGGCACACAAGGGACGCACCAATCTAACAAAAAAAAAAACAACGGCATAGCGAACCGTAAAGGGTGAAACGTCTTGTCTGCAAAGTCAAAATCACCGAGGTTTTGCGCGCAAGTCGGCCCAGGCAATAAGGTAAAATCGTGAAAAACCACATCGTGTGGAGATCAGGAAAAAAACGGAAGGTAGGGAGAGGGGGAAAAAGGAGAGAGAAGTTAAGGACCAAAGGGCTTAGACGGACATGGTCGTCGCTCCACCGCGTTGGGTGTGAAAAGAAGTGCAAAGGCAGGTTGTGGGAGAGAGAAAGGTGTGGGTGACCCGATGTTAAACCGCAAACACCCAAAAAAAAGGGGCACTGCCGCCCTGGTAAGCGTCAGGACAAGGCTACACTAAAAGGATCAACTTCAACCGCCCACCGGACACGGGAAGAGTGGGGAAACAGTGCTCAGAAAACGGACAGGTGCGCGGGTATGGGGGGGGGAAATACGAAAAAACCCACGAATAAACAACCAAAAGCCGCCGGGATGGGACCCGTGTGACCCATACCGGTCTAATGTAAGACAACCGACCCCACAAACCAACACACCCCACACCCGCCCTCCGCCTCAGAAAAAAAATGGTGTGGGGGATTTTTTTGCTGGGGAGCTCGAAACCTTGGTACGTGGGAAAAAAGGGACGGAAAAAGGGCGCCCTCCGGCGCGGGCTGACTCTCGGGGGGTCCGGAAGCCCGGGTTGGTAACAGGGTCTAAAATGATCTGGACAAAGGACAAAAGGCGAAAAGAAGCCTGAGTGGAATTAACTATCGGAAGTGAATCTACACACAATGGGGCGGCGCCTTTTTTGAACGGAAACAAAAAGTAAGAAACTTTACAGGAAAGGGAAACAAAGAGAGGGCGCAAAGAAAATCAAATGAAGGGGTGGGTTCGGTGACGAGGGAAAGGCTATGAGCCTAATCGGAAACACTAGTAAAAGGATTAGAACTCGACACCATAACAAGAACAAGCTCCACCAGAAAAAACTCACAATTGGGTGACCGCCGAGAAAGTCAGGTAGGGACCGACTACGATGAAAAATTTTGGGCCAAGAAAAAATGGGCAGGTCACTGGGGCATAGAACGGGGAAAATGGCAACGGCAAACAGTAAAGGCCAAAAACGTCTGTGAGGAAGGCGGAGATGTACGAGGGGGGGGGTTGTATGGTTGCCTGAAAAAGGTTGGTCAAAAAACCGGTACAAAAACTTTTAAAGGGACACAAATTGGCTCCCATGGAATCACAGGAGGCCTTTAAAGAAACAAAACCAGTAACAACTCCCAGGGAAGGGGACGCATATCCCGAACATCCATCAAATAACGGTGGGGGGGAGGGGGGACGAAGAGCGTCCTGGTTCGGGGGGACGGGGGAAGGAGGGGGTACTGACTACAAGGGATTACCCCGCGATTGCGGAGATTAAAAAAAAAAGCGGCACTGGCTCGGGGCTGGACAACGGGAAAAGCTGGGGGCTATATCGGCGCGCATCATGCGCGAAAGGGAAAGGAAAACCGAGGACTGGAACAAACAAAACGACGGTTACGCCAGACCAGATCGAGGCAAGCAGACCGCTCGGACAGCCGAAAGTAAAAACGACGGGAAAGGGGGAAGAAAGACCAGGGTGACTTAAAGATTTCCACAAAAGGAGGGACGATTCCACATCTCCAGATCGTAAAGAAGGGGGGGAGACAGACATTCCGCGCTAAAATGGTGGGAAAGGGAAAAAAGGGGATGAGAAAGTCGTTGTAAAACGGTCGAACGAGGAATGACCAACGCCCGTCAAGCGCGTACCGTACCTTCCGAAATGTAACACTGGAAGGATCCTGTTAGAGGCTAGGGAAGAAGGAAAAGGTCGGGGGGGCAATTCCGTCCCCGGCGTCGCCTCGGACTTGAAAAAAAATGAAACAGAAAAACTACGGAAACTGGTCGAGCTGACGGAAATGGGGTCGGGCTGTAGAGGATTCGCCCTCTGACAGACACGGGGCAAACGAAAGGCGCCGTAAAAGCTGATGAGAGGAGCCATAGGAATAGAGTGGAAGAGACCAGAGAAAGGCAGGGAAATATAAAAGTGAGGACCCCTTAAAGGGCCTGGGGCGGTATAGGAACCCCCGAGGGGGAGATGGAAACGTAGGTATAGGGGGCTTTCTCCAACCACACCCCCCCTCGAACTCGGCTGACAACCCGCCGTCCACTAACTATAAACTAAGAAGAAATCACGCATGCCCCCCCCTCCTGATTGGAACAAGAATAAAGGCCCAAAAAGACAAGGAAGAATTTTGATCGGGACATGGGAATGGGGACGGCCCCACGAGTCAACAACCTCTAGGGGAAATAGTGAACCCCTGATGAAGATGACGGTGCCAACGCGGACACTGGTTTCGGAGTAACGAGTACAGACAGGCACCCCGGGGGCACATTCCGGGTGAGTGTTGAAAAAGGTCAAATCCAAAGAAAAAAAAATTAGTATACGGGACTCGCAACGATACTAGATCAAATAGGGGAGAAGCTGAGCAAAACCGTGTTCTTTTCCCGAACGGCCCAAAGGGACGACAGGAAGACCGAGAGGGGGATCTACCCCCCGTCACGTTTGCCGTCAACAAGCAGTCAAAAGCCTCGACAGACCAACGGCAACGCGAGCTCAATTGTTCGAAGGGAAAAGAATAAAGAGCGCTTTCAACAGAGTAAATTGGGGATTGGGGATTGCTAACGTGGTGAGGGTGTGGGGAAGCGGGGGAGGAAGAAAAGGGCATCAGACCACAGCAATGTCCGGGGTAAACCACGGGACCTGAAGGGAATGGAAAAAAAATCAGATTGGTAGGTTTATGAAAAAATAGTGGAAAGGGAGCGGTCAAAGAAGGAAAACGAAGGGGACAACAGAAGGTGTGAAATTTATAGGGGGATGAATTTCATAGGGTCAGAGGGAAAGGAACTCCTAAACCCAAAGGTTGGAAAAAAACAAATTGGAATTGGGAAGAAGAATACACTTGAGGGGGGGAGAAAAGAGACTATCGGCAAAGTCAATGGAATACCTCTGGGGGTGGGGGGGGAAAAGGACAAAGAAAAAAAGAAGGGGGGGTTTGGGTTTTGTGTTGCTACCGTGTCACAAGAGACAAAAAATGGGCAACAGGGTACATGGAAAAAGAGAGCAGTTTTGGAAACTCGTGGGGGGGAAAAGTAACGGAACAGTACAAAAGCCGTACATACGCTAGGGGACACAAACGCAGCAAAACGGTGGACCTGCAGGTGAAAAAGGGGAACAGCATCAAAGGGTAAGAGGAAAAAGAAAATGGGGGGAAGTGTCAGGGGGCAACTCAACGGGGGGCCCCGACCAGAACCCTCAAGAAACAAAAAAAAGAATAAGCTGGGACTGTGCACGTTTGAAGGGTGGAGGAACACAAGGTAAACACGCTCACTACCGCTGCAGGGCTGGGGGGAAGTCAAAGCAGGGGGAGCGATTAACGTGAAAGCAGGTACGTGTTCCGAAAAAAAATCAGTCATAATCAAAAAAAAAAAAAAAAAGGGGGAAGTTGAGGAGGAAAAAGAGTATAAGCGTGCTAATGACAAAGTAAAGGGGAAGGGGGAGGTTTACGCTTGTAATGTAAAAACTTCAACAGGATAGAGGGGAAAGGGTTTTAGCGGTTGGTGGTACCTAAGGAAAAGGGGGCAAAAATAATGAAACGGGGAAAACTTTGGGGGGAAAATGGGAAAAAAGGGTCCTTAGGTTCTTCGGATGTTTGCGTTTTCTTAAAAGGGGGGTTCTGGGCAACAACGGCAGCACAAATTGGAAATGGTCAATAGCTTGGGGGGGGAAAACCCCTGGAAGAAGCGAATCCCCTGGCCCCTGTAAAACGAAACATGAAAACAGAAAGCGAACGGGCCCTGGGAACAGAGGAGAAAAAGGGGGTCGTACTGAAACGACAAGTGGGAAAAAAGGAAAAGTGAAAGGAAAACAAAAGTTGCCCGTAAATGTGAAACACCATCGTGTCGACTAGGGGCCCTTGGTGACAAATCTGGAGAAAACAAAAAAAAAACCAAACGTACGGGTTTCTGAGGGGGCCAAAGTGCTCTAAAGGGATGGGCGGAATATAAGATTATCCAGAACCGTAGGACCGCAGGGCAAAGCAAGAAATCGGGTGCTAAACCGGGAAAAGGGGACGTTATTTGCGGTCGGAACAAGCGAGGGGGGGAACAGAACCGCAAACACGTTGAAAAAGTAAAAAGGGGGTAACAAAAAAGGAACGCGGGGTTGTCAAAAGGAAAGAATGTTAAGAGGCACGGGGGGGGCGACAGAGTTCACCCAAATTCGGGCCACTTGGGCGGACGTGGTGTTTGAAACAAGGACTGGGGGACTGGACGGGGCAGGAAAATTGGAAAATGGTAGAAATCCGAGGGTTCGGGTAGAACCACAGAAGGAAAAACTAAAAAGTAATCAGAAGGGAAAAGACTAACAAGGAAAGGAGAATCTGGGATAAACATTGAACATTGGGAAAACAAAGGAAAGCGAGAGCCCAGTGTGAAATACCAGGTGGGAAGAAACGGGCACGCAACACCGCGAAAGAAAAACCAACCACATGCTAAAGTCACAGGACATGCGGAACGAAATAACAAACCTGGCAACAAGCAAAACAAAAAGGACTCTCATCTGGGGAGCGTAGAAGATGGCATCGATACCAGTGGTTCGACTGAAAAAAGACTAATAAAAGGCTCAGGCAGAATGAAAAACAAGGGGGGACTGACTTACTACGAAGTAACAGGCCAAGTAGAGTCAATGGTCACGGGTAAACGCGGAAAGGGTCAGGGGCGTGTGAGAAAAATAGGGGACCCGATTGTCAGCTTGACAGGGGCTCTGGGCTTCGCACCAGTCGAACGGAAGCGACAGGAGATGCCAAACGTGCATTGACTCGGAACAACACGGGTTGAAACCACCCCTCACCCAGGCCCTCGGACAAGGCAGCGTTCATCTAACAAAGGAGGTACTGAAGAAAGTAATCTAAATAGAGGGAAAAAGCAATTCAAGAAAGTTCAAAAAATCCCGGAACGCCGGGGACTGAATGTCAATACGAACGATTACCAACAAAGGATGGTCAAAAAGCAAAACGCGGCGGACGGAAAGAGACAGCAAACAGCCAAAGGGCTTGTGGGGGGGGGGACGAAGTCTTGGGGGGAGGCTCCCTTCCACGGAACCCGAAGCAACCCACTAAAAAACCTGCAACTCTTAAAAGAACGACCAAAGATGGATGGGGGACAGAAAGCATAAAAATAAACACGCTTGGGGGAACGGCGGGCATTACCAATACATAAGTTACGACCGAAACACCACAGGGGAGTGCAGTACAAATTCGCGCGAACTGTCCAAGACAATTCAACATGTGAAGCAGAATGGGAAAGGGGGACGGGGGGAACAAAGAAAGAGCATTCCTGTCCTCGGAAAATTAGACTCAAAGACAGTGCCCTGGAAGCAAGGGCAAACGAGCCGGCCAGGGCGCTGGTATCGATAAGGCGGCAGGAAAATCGGGACGGGGGGGGGGTCAAACCAAAAGGGAAAAATCGAATTCCGACAACTCCGGAATTGTGGACGCCAAAGACAGAAACAATGGGGGGGAAAGGGTCACCGATGGGGGCACAGGCCGAACGCAATATAAAAGTCGCAAGCGGGGGCCCGCCTGGACCCGAGGGGGAAAACCGAAAAAACCGCAACATGGGAGATGGGGGGGCCGCAGGGACCGAAGGGCCATGCAAAACAGGTCCCTTCATCAGTGGGGTGGGGTTGATATGGCCCTTTGCGCCTTGGTAACGGGTCTGGGATCGGGTTAAAAAAAGGGGGAAAGGAGGAAGAGAGCTAAAGGAAATTTAACAAATGAAAAAAGGGGTGACACCATTAACCAACTGGCGACATGAGCCGGGAACGAGGGGTGAAACGGGTCGCCGAAATCAACTGTATAAATGGGGGTGCTGGGGGAAACAAGTTAAGAAAAGCGAGGCCCAAGGTGAAGAGGGGGACCAAGGATAAAAGGAAAAAAAAAAAACGTGAGTGGGTGCAACGGGGGAGAAGTGGGCGAGTTAAGACTTCAACAATTAACTCAAAAGGACCGCAACCGACCGAAAGCCGACAGACAGCGGGCATGTGGCTAACGTTTTAAAACAGGACTGAACAGGGGGAGGAGAGAAACATGAACAGTACACACACCTCCAAACCAAAAAGTTTTGGATAGACGGGAAAAAAAAAAGGAAAGTGGGAATAAGCCCGGAGAAACTGTGAACAGGGGGGAAGCTTGCAAAAAAAAAAAAAAGGTCAACCAAAGGCCGGGGAGACAGAGGGGAAAAAAAAAAAAACAAAAAGCGAGACAGGCAAAGAGCAAAGAGACGCAAACGGGCAACCAAAAAAGGCTTGGTTACACAATCAGGAAAAAAAACAAACAGAAAATTAAGTGAGGAGGTCAAGGGGAGGTATTGGGGGCGGATGTTCGCACCTGGCGGGCAACTGTGAGAAAGGTCTTGCTGGGGGGACCAAAGAACAAATTGGTTTGTGTTCTTAAATCCAACAAAGACAAAAAGGCACGATGACGGGGAACAACCACCAAAATAACAAAAGAAAAAAAGGGAAAGAGTAGAGTTTATGTCCGCGTTTTGACTAACGGAAAAAACGGGGGAAAATGGGGCGTTTGGGGTGTCGCAGGGAATGTGGGGGGGGGGAACAATCGGACACACTCTAAAGAAACGAGGGTTGAGGGGTGGGGGGGAAACTTCCTTTGCAATCTCAAAGGAGGTTGTGGAGGCTTAGCATATAGGAACGGGTGAAAAAGGGGCGGTCAAGTCAAAAAAAAAAACAGAAAAAGATGGAAAGGAAAGGGGGAGAGAATGAACCGAGTGACACTCTTTAATCCGAGGCGAAAACGACTCAAACCTAACGGGGGGAGGGGCGAGGGAACACGGAAGGGGTGTATGGTCATGGGAAAAACGGCAAGGGGACCCCCACGCCACACACAAACGGCAATCGATTCCAAGAGAATAAAGGGCACGGCCTCCCAGGACATCAAAAAAGAAAAAAGACGGAACGCCTCACAGGGGGCAGATGGGGGGAGGAAAAAAGGGGGGGGGAGCTAAGTACCCCGGGACGGGAGGCGGGGTGGGCTCTGAAAAAAAGGTAGTAAAAGTGGGGGGGGGTGGGGGGAACCTCCAAAAAAGAAAAACCTGTTCCAGCCGGAAAGGGTAGCGAAAACTATCAACCACCTTACCTACAACTCCACCCCCCCACAACCCCTGCGAAGGAAAAATTGGAGGGGGAATTTTTTGGACTCTGTCAACAAAATGAGGGCAACCCCGTTTTTGTGAGTCTATCGAACTGGAAGGGCTCGAGTCTAAAAATCAAAATACGGGATCCGCGGCCGTCTTCCCTGGTTTGACCAAAGGTCCAAAGAAAGCCTCTGGGGCCAACGGAAAAAGCAAGACAACGGACGTTTCCTCAAACAGGAAGTTTCCTCAGAAGTTAGAGGAGAAAACTGGGAACCAAACGTAAAAACCGTCGCAGGGGGAACGTAGCGATAAAGTACTCGATCAACAAGGGGGGGGCACAACTATAAACGCGGGCGGAGGGGAACACATTCACATTTCAAAAACGGAGGGAAAAAAAGCATCCAACTCATACTTATGGTGCCGTCTGGGGGGGGGAGGTAGAAAAAAGGAAAAAACCGCTAGGGGGAAAAAAAAGGGGCAAAATGCTTACAAGCGGGCTGGGGACATCGACTACCCACCGCCCGTGTTAAGAAAAAAAAACACCCGGAAATTACGGAACTGTACCTTTCATCTGACCTCCACAATTTCTTTCCTGTGCAAGAGGCAACCATCAAGGCTTAAAGATTATGAAATAAGTTGGGGGTCCATATAAACACTTGGAAAGTGGAGTGATGGGTACGTCCAGAGTCAAAAAAGCAAATATCAATATTAAGTCTTTCCGGGGCGATGTGGAGTGTGTAGATGCACAGCTCGTTGACAAAAAACAGGGGACCCCCCCCCACCCGGGTCAAAAAAAAAGTTCAGGGGCAAAAGATCGGAGTCGAAAGTTGGGGGCACAGAAACAGAAGGAACACAACCACCGGAAAAAAAATAGGGACAGGGAAAAGCAGTAGACAAAAAAATCGGTCCTGGAAAATGTGAAGGGGCCGAAATGATTACCTCCAGCGAACATTTGTCACGGGGTAGTTCTCTTGAGTTGGATGCGCGCAATTGGAAGGTCCGCACATATGGATCTCGAGGGATCTCCCTTGAAACTCAAAAGGAGTTGGAAGGACAAGAGGTCCACATGGGGACCCGGCGAACAAGAAGGGAAAAAGAAAGATGTTTGTATGGCTTGGGTACAATAACAAGGTAAATCCAAAGATCAACAAAGGAGACATGGAAGAACGCAAGGTTGAAAAAATGGAAAAAACTGCCAATTGAAAGGGGGGGGGAATGGGGGGGAGTAGCCCTAATGTCACAGCAAGTAGAAGGAAAGAACAGGATCTCCATCGGGTGGGGTACAGAGGGGAAGGGTTCAAAGGGACGATACCGGGGGAAAAAAGGTGTATTATGTGTGCACTGAAGTAGCCGGTAAGGGGGGGGGAAAGAATGGTTGGGGGTCTACTTTGGCTTGGAAAGTGGGCCCAGAAAGGACAAGGGACTCGAAAACTTCATGACGCCTTGCAAAAGACTTAGTTTCTAATATGGGGGAAAGAAATGGGGCAAAAAACCAGGGTCGGACGGACAAATGCTAAATCGTCAAATTTTGAAAAAGAGTCAAGTGGGGCGGGGAGGGGGAGCGATTCCCAGATGGAGAACTGGGGGGGGGAATCCTCCCCACCGCCGTTAAAGGGGGTTTCACCTGAGGGGCAAAGCCAGGGACCACAACCGGCGGCCCCCAAAACGAACACAGAGAAGGCGGGTGCATAGACGTGGGGGGGGCGGGGCACCAGTAGTCCGCACTGAAAGGGGGAATATGGCTATGCGCCGGGGACGGATCGCCCCCCGAGCAGAATAAAAGGACCGAAAAAAAAAAAAAAACGAGCAGCGTATCAAGGGGCTTCCCCCCCCGAGTCGGGGAGGAAAAAAAACAAACACAAAAATAAACAATCAAAGACGTGGGGGAATATCTGGGACACTCGGGGTTGAGGCTTCCAACGAAAGAAACCGAACCCCCGCAGTAATCCTAGGGGGGGGAACCCCACTGGAATTGTGGAAACGTTCACCTTGGTTGGAAAAGTCAAAAGGAAGGTAACCAAGGGTTAAAAAAGCGGCCAGGGGAAGGGGAGGGGGATTGTATCAATTTCAGTCAAAACAAAATAAGGGCAGGGGGAGACAAACCGAGAAACTGCCATCCAAATTAGTATAATCCGGAAAGGACAATCGTGGGTGGGGTGGGGGTGGTTGTGGTTCGATAAAAACGGGGAAAAGGGATGCGCGTTGGGAACAACCCCCCAAACCTGCGGCAGCACCGGGAAGGAACCAGCATAAAAACAATCAAAAGAAAAGGGGGGGGGAGCTCTGGGGGATTCACGGAAAAAAAGGGTTGACATACTGCAAAAGGTAAAAAGAAAGCTCCTTTTGACATCAGTTTCAAGGATTGGAGGTTTGCGTGGACCCGGAGGGAAGAAACACCTTAAAAAAAAACATCAGGGGGGGGATAAAAGACAGGTTGAAAAATGTCACCGGGAGGAACACACCACTTGACCACTTAACAAAAAATCGAAGAAGTTGGGGGGATTGGGGGGTGTATGAACGGCAGGGGGGGCGGCAACACAGAGGATGACACCGGGGGGACGTTTGGGGAAATGTTGAGGGGGGGGAAAGGGTTCAATTGAAGGTGGAGGTAGGAAGAAGGTCCAAGGGGGAGCCACACATCGGGAGGGCCAAAAAAAAACAATCAAGAAAAAAATGGGGGGGGGGGGTGAGGAAATCGAGAAGGGAGAACCAAAAAAAACGGAAAATTCTTGGCCAAGGTGAAAAAGGGGGGTGGGGTTTTCGACCGGGGGAGTTCGAAAGCCGCAAAGGGAACCTTAGGAGTTGAGAAAAAGCAAGTTTGGTAAAGACTGGGCAAAGGAAAGACTTTTTTCATTACGAAGATAGTGGGGGGGGGAAACAGCGAAGGGGGGGCATAAGAGCCGGGAAGGGGTCGCACTCCAGGTCGTAAAGAAAGGTGGACACCTGCAAAATCGGAGGGGGTGAGCAGTGGGTGGGCCCAGAAAAAAATACCTAAAAGAATCAAAAAAAAAGAAAGGAAAAATGGAATTTCCAAGAGGGGACAACTTCTTTGAGAAGGCAAAAACAAACGGAAAAAAAAACCCACCAGCGCTGGGACCCGAAGAAGGGGGGGAGAACCCTGGTAAAGACCTAGGTAAAGGGAAAGCATGTACCTGTGGGACAGAAACGCAATAACAGACTCTAAACAAACAAAAGTAGGAGGATGGGGGGGGGGGGGGAAAAAGAAGAGTGACGTTCAGTGAACCAGGGCAAACGGATATGAGGGGAAAAGGGGGGGGAAACAGTCTCGAGAGTCATCGTCGTGTAAGAGGGTGTAGGAATTGTCCTAAAAATTCGGGGGAAACCCCTTGGGTATAAAATAAGGTCTCCGCAGACAAAAGAAGGTTGTAAGTGGGCGGTATTGAGCGCACACTGGACATGAAACGGCACCGAGTCTATTTGCCCGGTAGGAAAGTTTACAGAATGGACGAAGGCAGAATGAAAACAAAAGAAATGACAAGAAAGGTGGGAAACCATGCCGTAGGTAAGTAAAGTACTGCCCATGAAGGGGGAACTGCTTACAGAAAGAACCAGGTGGACCACTATTGGAGGGATGTCGACAAGCGGCCGAACAAAAGAAAAGCTTTGACGTTTGCAACCCGCAGCTCGGAAAACGAATATAGTCTACCAACGGCCGGGAATTAAACGCACGGAACCACGATTGGGGTGCAGACACTTGGGGGGGGAAGTTTAGTTCCTTCACGGGAGAATGGGGTCAGTAAAGAAGGGACAACCAACACCGCCTTGCGTTGCAGCAACTATGTGGGGGGGAAGGGGGACCGCGGAAAGAAAGACATAAACACCAGAGGAGGGGGGACTGGGAATCTCATCTGGGGGTACTTCCTCCGAAGACTGCCGGGGAAAACAGGTAAAACATGACGGAAGGGGGTGAGGCGAAAAAACAACGGAAAAGACATTAGAGGGGGGACAGAAAAAAGAGCTTCAGGGGTTATAGGTGTTTCGAACACATTGGGAAAATAAGAAGAGGGAGAAAAAAAGGGTTGGGCAAGCACTGAACTGGGGGGGGAGGGGGAAGAAGGACAATCAACCCAGAGGATCACTCAGAATTGTGGAGGAGAAAAAAAAAAGGTGAGAAAGAGTGCTCCAGAGGTTGAGCGTGCCGGGGGTCAAAACGCATTTTCGAAATGAAAGGAAAAAAAACATTCAGGTCAGGAGAAGGGTCTCCAAAAATAAAAAAGAAAGAAAAGAAACGTGCAAAGGCGAAAGGTTCAGGGTTCAGGGGGGGTTAAGAGGTAGTGGGGAAAAATAAGCAAAAAGTGAGCTGGGGGAGTGGGGTTTTGAAGGGACACCAGTAGAAAAAAGCGGCAGGCGGAAGGTAGACAGGAATCCACCTTTTCGACCAGAGGTCTTAACGTGGGGAACCCGCGCGCAGAGTCCAGAGCGTTCCAATACTAAAAAAAATAGACGGACATAAAAAAAAAAAAAAAAAAACTTTCTATATGGGTATCTAAAGTAGAGGATGATGGGACATACGCTCACTTAAAAAAGCACACTAATTGAAAGGGAGAGGATGAAGGAGCGAAGCGGGATAAGCTCTACATAAAAAATAAAAAGGCCAATGCCGAGACCAACGTGCGAAGTCATCGTCCACCATTGACCTCAGGCCTAACAAAGGAAAGGAAGTTGAGAAACAAAACCAGGACGATTACGGCATAGCAAGGAAACCAGGCAAAAGGAAGGGGAAAAGGGAGGGGGGGGTGTCAAAGGAAAAGAAAAAGGTCTGATAACCCATCAGTTACCTAAGGAGGAGAAAAAAAAACAGGTTCGTGTGACCAATTACAAGTTGAGGCGACTAATCAAGGTACATACAATGATAAGACAGAGGACTGGAGTGGGAAAAGATGTACAGATAAACCAAGTGCGTCAATATGCGGGGAATAAACGAAAAAAAACGGGGGAAGTGCACGGGAAGAAAGGCAAGGAGCGGCTGGAAGGATAAAACCTGGTGCCGTAAAACCGGGCGGGGGTTCCAGGAGAAAAAAGGAAAGGCGCTCCCATTACAACATGAGGACATAACTTCCTATTCAAATTGACGAGAATAGCAAAAAGAGGGGGGGGCGGTTCACTAAGGGGGGACAAAAACCAGGGACGATGGAGCAATCTCAAAAGAGGGACCTCCGGGAAAAAGGGGAATACCAGAAAACGGCCCACAAAAGTTAAGAAGTGCACCGCAACCATGGTAAACATAAACTTTACGCGTGGGATGGGGGGGAAAACTGGGAACTAGAACGTAGGTGGCTGGGGGGGGGGAATACAGGTGTGGGGGTGGGGGTGACTGGATATATTAAGGGAAAAATCGAGCTTAAGTATAAAAGGCCGGATGAAAAGGGAAAATCGAAAAAAAACGGAGGACCAGGCAATACTTTTGCTTTTGGGTCACAGACGAGGTGGCCACGGGGAAACGGGCAAAAGGAATCCCAGGAAAAATGGAAAGAAAAAGTGGGGGGTTGCAGATGGCCAAACGTTCAAATAGAGGGGCCAAGAAGGGAAGGCACAAAAGTGAGACACCACCAGGGGGGGGGCCAGTTGGAAAAAAGGGAAAAGTAAGGGACGAGTCGAAAAGCAGGTCAACCCCTACTAAAACCACTCTCCCAGAGGGGAAAAAAACTGCGACGAAAAAAGCCGGGGACATAGAAAAAGGGTGGGGAGTTTGGAAAAAAGGAAAAAAACGGGCCGGTGAAAAAAGCGATGACAGGTAGGCGCGGGCGACACCAACAAACCACCAAACCACAACAAACAAAAAAAAAAAAAACAACCCACACACTTGAAAAGAGCAGGGTACTAAAAAAAAAACCGTCGGGAAAAGGTGTTGAACGAACCCGGCCCCCCTGAATCAGCACAGTAAAAAAAATCAAAAAGAGAGACGGGATTAACCGAGGTAAATTAGTAGGGGGAGATGAAAACAGAGAAGTGGCGGGGCACCCCCTCGTCATCTCCAAGACGTTGGGAACGTCTGAGGGATCTGGGTGAAAAAAAATGGGGTACTGGTAAAGCAAAAATGATTAAAAAAAAAAAGGACCAGGCAACAAAGAAGGGGGAAGGATTGGGGGGAGGAGGGTGGGGGGTAGTACGCGGAACTGCTGGGACACGGGCAAGCAAAAGGAGACCATAAGAAGTCGGGTTTTGGGGCGGGGTCGGGGGAGAAAAAAAAAAACCGCACAACTCCAAACATCCGCCTAGGGGCGCACCGGGAAATACCAATCGCGTCACCAGTTACATCAGTCAGTTAAGGGGTGAAATGGGAAAAGTGACCCTCGGAACACGGCCGACATAGGAATGGAGGGGGTGAGATGGAGGGGGGAAATGCCACGCAAAAGAAAGACAGAAGGAACTAGCACAAAGGGACGTACCAGGGGGTGTACAGTCATTGAAAAGCACCATTCGGTTTGCGCACGGGCCTGACGCCCGGCGGGACAAACAAAGACGGGGAAAGAGAAACGCTCACAACCAAACCAAAAAAAGGGGAGGAGGGGCAACAGCGTAAACCAGCCAGAGACTCCGGAACAAACGAATCTTGACACTGCTGAATCTGACCGGTCACGAGACGCGGCTCACAAACTAAAGGGGGGAGGGTGGGACAAGTAATTGGGGTCAAAAGAACTCCTGTGTCAGTGGGTCTATGAGGGGGGTGGTTGCTCAAGGCAAGACATCACACGCATGATGGCTCAACCCGGTCGGAGACGATTGAAACGGGGTACCCAATGCTAAAAATGAATTGGCCCCACAGAGGTGGGGAAGGACGTAAAAAAAAGGCAGTGAGCGGGGGGCCGGGGGGTGGGGGGATCAAAAAAAACAAGGTTAAGGGGGGGGGGAGAAAAAGGGGTCAAAAGGACAGGGATTCCCGTGGGGCACCACGGGCACGGAACTGCACACAAACACACTCATCCGGAAACCGAAAAACCCAATACCACCATTATTGGAACTTATTGGTGGCCTAGCCCCCAGGGGAGAACTAACAGCGTTTTGCAAAAAAATTCACTACAGGGTTGTCCTCATTCTGGGGCGAGGAAGCGGGCGCGGCATAAAACTCACCGTGGGGTGAAAGGGAACCTCAAAGAAATTGACACTAAATAGAGACCTCCTTCAACGAAAAAGATCATATGACCCTATTCATTGGGCTAGGAGCGAAACCCCCTTCGTCCCTTCGCGGGGGGGGGGGTACTGACAAGTAAGACCTGGAAAACATGTGAAGGGCGAGCGCGACCACAAAATAGACAACATCACAGGTCTTGGTGCACTCGGCCCACAAGAAAAGCGTACCAACAGGAAAGGGAGGGTACACGCCACATGAGCTATTGAGGTCTAACGTAGACTCCCCCACATTGAGGAACCAAACCCACAAAGAAAACACGGGGGAGAACACCATCAAAATTATGGGGCAAACAAAAAAAGCCGACGCCGAGTCCCCACGAGCATAGGGGGAACAAAAAACACTGCCTTGGGCAGCCAAAAACGGGAAAGGGCAAAACATTGATGGTTTTCCATGCACGGGGAAGGGGGAAGTTGAAGTGAGACAGGAGGGTCACAGCCACCCCGCCTCCCAGGGGGAGTAAGGAGAGATCCGCCTCGAGGGTGAAACGACTGCACACCACATTTTTCAACCCGGTTCAAAAAAAAAGCGGGGTTCACTTGAAAAAGCCCTAAAGAAGTAAGGGTTCCAACTTCAGGAACCGAGTCAAAAGAACACGAATAAATAAAGCAAGGACATCAAATAAAAACTAAAGGAAAAAAAAAAAAAAAAGTTAAGGGATATGCGAAAAGCGCTGAGGCCGGACACACCCCCCCAATACATGGGCTCGGTGGTAGTCCGTGCACCCCATATAAAACGCAGGGGACCAGGGCGGTCGCAGATGGAAAAAGGCAGAAGATGAGGGGCCCGGGGACAAATATTTTTCTTATCTAAAGAGGGGATATTGCCCCTCGGAAATCCAACTGGTCACACTCCAAAATGTGGAAGTAAAAGGGGGAAACAAGAGGTCACCTCTTAGGGAAGGGAAAAACAAAAAAAACACCAACAAATCTCTAAGTATGGGGGCGGCAAAAAACCACCATCAGGTAATCAAACATCAGTCCTTTGGGAGAAGGCCATGGCAAAAAAACCTGGGGTGTTGCCTTTAGGACAATCAACGACTAAGGGGTCAGCTCGACACAAAACAACCACCCACCACCAAGGAGATGCCGCCTTCCAAGACGTCTAGTATTAGGGGGAAGGGGGAGGAAGAAAAAGTACCCCATAACCCCCATAAGGTAACGCACCATCGCAAAAAAAAAAAAGTAAAATGGTGAGGTGAAAGGGGCAACCAGGTCCGGGGTCTCTGATGGGGAAGACAAGAACAGGTTACCTTGGGGGGGGGGGGAAAATGCCACGTCACGGAGAGTAATAACAAAAAGTGGGTGCGAGGGGCAGGGAAAGGAGTCACGGGGGGTAATATGCTTTCAATCATTAAAATTGATGTTCTGGGGGATGGTCGGAGCGCAAAACGAGACACAAAGCCCCCGCGGAAAAATCGCAAATAGGGTAAGGAAGAAGGGGGGACGTGGGCGTGGGGTAGCGTCGGGGGGGCATGGGGAAAGGTGCGTCTTTGGGGAATATATGCGGGGGGGCTCACCGCCAACTTGAAAGAGGGAAAAAGTAGATGGACTAAAGGACCCGAACTTGTTAGTCGAAAAGTTAACTCATACCCAAATCAACCCCCGAGCGGAACCCACCATAAGACCCCGTGAACTGGCCCAGAACACTGTTCTCTGGGTCCACAGGGGACACAAAAAAGAGGGTCACATCCCATGCATAAGGGGGGGGGGCATCAATGACGCAAGACCCCGACCGACCGCGCACACACATTAAAAAATCAGAGAGCTGTCACTCAAAAAGCTGCCGTCCCCACTTCCCTTTCAACTCCCGACAGAAAAAACAAAAAAGGTGAAAATAAGGGGAATGGTTTGGCGGGGTAGCATAGGACCAACCCAAAACCAAACCCCCCCAAGAAAACAGCCTAACAAGAATGAAAGAAAAGGGAGGGAAAGTTTTCTTGGTTGTTTCAAACACACTCCTTGAGGGAACCCGGAGGACGGAAAAGTCTAAGAAGGAACTAGGTTTCAATCAACCACGGAAAAAAAAAAAAGCCGGTGTGGGGTACCACAGCGCCAAGGACCAGGAAAAACCATGGGCGGCCACGCGGGAAAGACCCAACTGGCCCGTCACGAATAAAAAAAAGACGGGAAAGGAGTTATAAACCAAACCCCCGGGGGCAGGGCCCGGACCTTTGGGTTGTTGGGGGGGTTTGCGCTAAAGGCGGGCAGCCAGTAAACGACTGACCGTGCGAAAAACAGCCAACCTCGGTTAATGCACTAACGGTAGCAAGCGCGGAAACCCCTTCAACAGCACTCCTCCCCCAATCACGGTGAACCGCATTGGGCGAGGGCGGGGCCTTCGGGGAGGGGTTTGTGCAAGGCCCCCCCACCACCGTCGCAAACAATGACAAGCAGAAGCCTGATCACACAGTCAGAGGGGAAACAGTGTGGGATTCTGGGGGCGAACATTTGGCGGTGTTTACAGGGAAAAAGGTCGACGTGGTGGTGGCAAGAAACATTTGGTTTGCCTGAAAAAGTGCCTGAAAATTGTTTCAACTCATCCCATCGACAAAATTCCCAAGAAGGAAACAGGGAACAGTCAGGAAAGTAGCCAGGTGGGGGGTGGTAATCGAAAAAACGGAGGACACGCGGCCTGGAACAACACCTAGAAACGCTGGAAACGATTTGGTGGGGGAAAGGGCGATTGAAGAAAAAAGCTCTTGTAAAACCGGGGGGGAAAACCTGAGAAAGCGAAAGACAGCCCTGGTCACCAAGTTTACAGCGCCAAATAAACAGGCTTGCTTTTTAGAAGGACGGACAGGGTGGGGAAGGAAAAGATAGGTGAAGGCCAAGGGGGAAGATCCTTGGTGTGCTTAGTAACCAACGAAACCACACACCGAACCCAGGGCCTTGGTTGGAGAAGCAGGGCGCCGACTGGTAAAGCCCCCCCACCCAAAAATGGGAAATGTGAAGCCCCCCCGCCCAGTAGAATCAAGTTTACTAAACGCCACAAAAAACAAAAAAAGGTGGGGGCAAAGACGTGCATTTCAAAAGTGAACAGACTTCAGACGCTAAAACAAAAAAAAAACCCGTGTCATTTAAAGGGAATGTGCACGGGTCAGCGGGGATAACCCCGCCAAAACAACATGAAAAAATAAGATAAACCACAGCGCCCAATGCGCACAAAAGTTGGGCACCGACAAGAAATGTGCTGCAGGGGGTCTCCCCAAAAAGTAACGCATAGGAAAAACAGCCTAGAGACAATGTCGGATCGGGGGAATTCTTTGAACACTAAGAGGGAGAACGATGAACCAGGGAATGGCGACAGGAAAACCGAGACACCCCAAACTACCAGAGGTTAGGAGGATCATCGTTAATTCGGGACGTACTTGAATTACATTTGACAGCAGAAAAAAAAAAGATACTCAGTGAAAAAATAACAAAAAAAACACGGAGGGGGGGGGAAATAAACTAGTCACGAACTAAAACTGAGGGCACAGTAAATCGGCAGACAGCTCGAACGTTACTCCTCAAAGAACTCAGGCGGTGGAGAGGGGAACGACTCGAAAACAAAAGGGACGGACGGCGGGGGACAAATTAAAAAATCGCCTACGTTCTCGTGACTGTCTCCAGTGGACGAAAGGCTGTCTTTGTGAAAACAAACAGTGAAAACTAGATGTTGCCCACGGACAATAGGGTGAGTAGAAATGAAATGAGGAGGCCACGGGGACACACCAGAAAGTAAAAACCAGCACCCCCCAAAAAAAACCCACCTCCTGAAAACAGACCCCGTTACCGAACAACTCTACGAGTAGTAAAAAAATTAAAAAGACACTGTAACTCCTTTGCTCCTGAGGTGGTGCTAACAGGTAGGGTAAATAGGAAAACTGTCCATTCGGGTTCGAAGCAAACTCGCTTCCATCGACACAAAGGGGGGGGGGTAACAAGTGGCGGGGGGAGGTCGACACCCCATCGTCACGCAAAACCAACTAGTAAACGTGCCTCTGGCATGGGGGGGACAACCAAAAAACACCTCAAGGGGGATGCGGACGACAACAAAATAAAACAACCGTACTATGCGCAAAAATGGTCTTTTGTTGCAGGTGTCAGAGGGAAAAAGGAAAGGGAAAGTTTGGGAGAAGAAGTTGGTGAAAGGCACTGTCTATATCTAGGTAACCCAAAGTCATTTCGCACAGTGTGTGGACAGGGGGAAAATGCCACGACCTGTAAAAAAAAAAATAAAAGATCGGACTGCACTGTGAAGAAGGGGTGAAAAAAGACACGCAGAAAAAGGGGGGAACACTTGTCAAACCAAGAGAAAGTACAGGGAGCACCTGGGTCACTCTGCAAGTGACAAACAACGAGGGAACATATAGTGACATGGGACCACAAATGTCGAGTAAGGAAGGAGCGGGGGGCGTACACAAACAGAAAAAGAAACGGTCAACATCCTGACCTGAGGGGGCACAAACACCGACCCAACCTCGCGTTTGAAAGGCTAACAAGAAACACACATTGGTTGGGAAGCATCGAACGAGGTCGGTAACCCATAATTTGTTCAAAAAACGGGACTTGTTGAAAGGCCCAACGTAATAACAACGAACACGCACCCAGTGTAAACGTGGAGATCAAAGAAAACTGGGCTCAAGCTCAGCAGCGATGGGGTCGAGTGCAGAGCAGGATATCAGATAAGGCATGGGGGGTCGGCGAACCCTAACAAAAAACCCGTTACTCAACCTACAAAGGTGGTCAACCGTCATGGAGCGGCCAGAAGAAAAAAGGCAAAGGGAAAGAAAAAAAAAAAGGGATCAGTGGTTCATTCTAACGGGAAAGGGGGCTAGGGGGGAAGGCTGGACCGAAGAGATTGCGATCAAAGCTGGAATGTTTCTGGGGGCGACCGAGCGAAACAGGCGGAACGAACGAAAAAAGGGGAATTCCGATCATGCAAGAGCTCGCAGGGGGGGAACCGTACGAAAGGTGTAAGTCTCGGGAAAAAAAAGAGGAGCTACTTGCGGCAAAAAAAGAAAAAACGGCATAAAACTCGTATCGGGTCCATAATACTAGGTGCCAAGCGAAACGTTGGGGGGATGGGACGCAGCAGAGGAAAGAAATTGTGCGAGGCGGGGCCATCTGACAAGGAAAAATCTTACATGTAGGAAAACACAGCCTTAAATGCACTGGAAAACGAAAGTGCAAGAGGAACGAGATCTACGGGGAAAAACAAAAACTCAACAAAAATCCAGAAACGAAAAATCCAAAAAAGCCGGCACCAGGAAACGAAGCCCCAATACCCAAACAGACCGCAGTAAACCCCCTGAAAACAGGACGTGCCATACCCATGGGGCACAATTCAAATAAAACCTTCGAGCAACACGGTGGACACCCGACAACGCCCCGGGACAACGCATACATTTAAGGTCAACAAAAGGAGCGCGAAAAAAAAATCTGGGGTAAATAACACCTAAAAAAAAATAGCGTTGGATAAAAAGATTGCTACAGAAAAGCAGGGTGGGTGTCCAGCGTTCGAAGAAGTCAGAGGGAGTCACTACTCAAACTTAAGGGTAACCAAGGGAGAGGAAACATAAGAAGAGGACATTTGCTAACATATCAGTATTTAGTGAGCCCTACATAGAGAGGGGGTTACCATAACGGCTCGAGTGAAACCAGTAGAACACATGAGGATCACGTAGGTGGGAAGGGCCGAACAGGGGGGCAACGAGCAACAGCTTTGGCGGGTGTAAAGCCTAGGCAGTTGCAGATAGCTCATCTCAAACACGTGGACTCGCCCTTGCCAAAAACAGGCAAGAAAAAAAAAAAAGGGAACATCAACCGAAGGGGTTAAGAAATTGACGGCTTGTCGTCACAGACCCGAAGCCTGCAATATAAACCAAAAAGGGGGGGAGCTTTGGAAGTGGATTTGAGTACAGAAAACCGGTGACACTGCGGGAGGACATGGGTGAAAAAGCAGGGTCCGGAAAAAAGTATTAACCTATAGAAGGGTGACGAGGGGGGAGGAAGAATAAATGTGAACCAGCGAACAAAACTCGGCAAAATATGTGACGACTCTGGGGGGCGGGGAAGCGACGTGAAGGGCAAACGACCCGCGATGAAAATGACGGGTCTATGAGGCGCAAAAATGATCTAAGGCCAAGCACTGAGCGGGAGAAAAAAAGTGGGGGGAGACAGCCAAGGGATGGCACAGAGGAAGGGGGAAGACATTCAGGAAAAAGTCGATCCCTTCAAAAACGGATCTCAGCAACCCACATAAAGAAACAATGCAACACGAAGATGAGGGGGGGGGCGAGTGGAACCGCGGGCCGGAAGAGTACCCGGGGCGAACGCAAAGGCACCCTGAAACGGGGCTTTTCGTACGTGTTATCAACTGACGGGGGCAAAAAAGGAAAAGATGACCGTCTGGGCCAAACCAAAGGCACAGGCCCCTCGGGGCGTCTGAAAGCACTAAAAAGAAAGGGGGTGGCAGGGTCACGGGGGGAAGATATAAAGGAAACGAGAGGAAGACTCTTCAAAGCCGGCGGCAGAAAAGAACCCCGGAGTATAGGCAGGGTATCTTACAGGACAAAAAAAGGCCCACGAAAAAAATCAGAGATACAGTGGATGGGGCGATAGGAGGGGTGGGGTTGGGGTGGGAGGACGACTCCCTGCCCCGACCCCGCATACGCACTAGGTTTTTTTAGTTTTATCTCCACCAACTACGCAACGTAACGCCCCGGCAGTGGGCCAAAGGGGGGGAAAAAAGATTCAAGGTGTCTTGCTGTATCGAAAAAAGGGAAAGGGGAGGGGGGGGTCGTCGCCTAGTCTCCAAACACCGACCGACAAGGACTCTGGGTAAAAGTATACAAGGTACATCAAATCTGAAGAAAGAGGGAATAGTGTTATGCTCGAAGTGCTCTGGGCCGCAGAAAAAAGTACGAAGCTAGGGAACGGAGGGGGCGGCCATGCTAAGGAAAAAATACGAAAAAACCCTTATTCCACGGAAAAAGACGTACTACCTGTGCCTCGTTGTGTGCAACGACAACAGGGAGGGGTGTTTGGCACCCGGAGCATCATGCGAACCTCGGTAGAGCCGTTGTGCCCGCCAACTTCGGCCGACCCCCACAAAAAAAAAAAAAAGAAGGCAAAAAATTGGGAGGACGGGTAACAGAAGCGAAAATCTACACCCCGGACACAGAAAAGGGATCTATTACGATACTCACCACCCCACCTGGGACTTCCCAACAAGTCGCCGACCACCAGCAACCCCTGACCAAAAAAAACTAATGGGGATGAAAGGGAAGTTCCAGCAACTCAAGGGGGCTCCGTAGAAGGTGGGGTTAAATAGGGGGAGAAAACTCAACCACACGAAGCGGCCTCCACCAAACCCCCCCCAAACCCACCATAAATACATCAGGATCCACCGAAGTCCTGGGTTGACAGCAGTGTCACCCACGGCATCTGAGGCAACATACTCAGAAACGAGTACCACCAACTAGGCCCACGTCCAGTGGCGAAAGGGTGCCGCCAACCCCACCACCCCCCCTGGCCCATGGGTTGAGCTGGTTTTGCTTTTGGGGGGGGGGGGGGGGGTTCGCCAACACATCAAACACATCCGGGTAGGCTAGGGGGGCCAGCCCACCCATCAAACTCTAGGGGCCGGGGGAAGTGCCAAGGGGGGGTGCAGCCCTCCCTCGAGGAAGGGTACGCTAGAACCACACCACCCAGTCCCTAACCCCTCCCCCCCCCACTTCCCACTCCACCCTGAAGGAACAAACAAACCCAACCCCCACCCCCCCAACACCCACCCGACCCGCCCACCAAAAATCCTACCTAACGTTTGATGGGGATATTTGGGGTTTGAAACTAGCGTTCTTGGTGATAAAATGCAAATTGAGGGATGACCACGGTCCGCTCAGGCCCACCGTGAGAAGGAACTCGTCAAAGGCACAGGTTGGGGGAATCTCCGCCGCGAAAAGGGGACCGACTGTCTCAAAGTACATCTAATAAGACCCCAATGACAGCGTGGAAGGAAAGGGAAGCCGGATACTAAACAAACAGTGGGTAATGACAACAATTTTGACCCCAAGGTGACAAGCCGACATAAAGTAACGAAAAGCAGGGCGGAGTGAAGGTTGACTTGGCAAAGAAGAGCAAAAAGCATAAAAAGAGATTAACGGGACCGTTTTCTGCGTGGGAAAAACTCCGGCCCGAGCGACAAACAACCACGTCGGGGGGGCAAACCCGGACACGAGAAGGAGGAAACACAGTGTCCTAACAGTCTCTATGCCTGGCGACACCACCGCATCCAAGGAAGCGAACATCAGGTACAGGCGCGCCCGAGCTGGGCCACGCGAAGGCTTACGGTGGACCAAGGGCCACAACAAATATCTGATTTACATGAACCGGAGTGACAGGGAGACAAGTCACGTCAAACCGGGGTTTTCGAAGGGGATATGGTACAGGGGGAAAAAGTTCGCGGCCGCTCCGCCATGAGGCACCCGTAGCCCACGGCCACCTAAAAAAGAGAAATGTTGTAAAAAGTGCAAGCTAGATGGGGGGGATTCATATTGGGTCCAGAGACCGAGGAGTCACCACAAGGACGAAGATAGTCAAGACCATAAACAAAAAATCCACGGAAATCATTACGGGAGTGCCGGTATGCTGACTCCCCCTGCACCCCGAAACATGTTGGGGCAATGGGTTAGTGGGGGGGGTAGGGTAAACGGGGGATGACGAACTCGTTCAATCTCCGGTGGAGAAGGGAAAGGGCTTAAGGGCGTGCGAGTTCCATAGTCGCAACAACCCACCATACTACCAAAGTCGGAAGGGGCACCACAAGCGGTTCTGGACTCAGTTGAAAAATCAATAGGGTGAACTTCAAATGCGGTGCCCCGGAAGCAAAATTAAAGTGCTTCGGAGGGGATTCGGCCGGTCACAAACACAGACTCAACCGGGACGATTGAAGGTAAAAGCCACTAGGGGGGACCCCAAAGCGAGTTAAAATCAATAAAAAAGTTATTGGTCGGTAAGGACAATATGACACTGGGTCCCACTGGGGGGTGGTGAAAGCGTTGAGAGAAAACCGAACTCACTTAAAGGCCCGCAAACGACAACCACGAAATCGCCCCAAGAAGGAGAAAATGCAAGCACTTCCAATCGGGCTGAAACCAACGTGAAGGGTTACTGTGATGCACACGTGGGAAGAAGACGGGGTGGTGAATGCACGAAATTGCGGGCCTGTGGTGTGAAAAAAACGAGGTTAGACGTCTGGGCGGGAATGAAACACGAAACAAAGGTCACTAAGAAGGGTCTGGAAAGTGGGGAACATCGATCCAATCTTGACCCCTGCATCCTCCCGTCAGTGGGGATGAACATCCGAGAAGCAAAGGTGGGGGGGTGCAAAGCAGACTCGGTCAGGGCAAGGGGGACAGGCGGGGGAAAGGGGGGCAAAGCCAGGAAGAGAAGGCAGCACACACTCGTTGGGGAAAATTCCATGGGGGGAGGAGACGGGAAAGGTCCCCCCATGGCGAGTCTCTTGGAAACTATAACCTTCTTAGGGTAAGGCTTGGAAAAAAACAGAGCACACAAGGGAGCAAGTTGTGTTGGTTATGTCCAAAAACAAACTTTTTATCGGGAGGGGGGGGGGGGGAAAGAACCACTGAGATAGTTTTTGGCGAAAAAGAAGGGAAAAAGCGGTGAGTGGCCCTCTGGAATTTTTCGGTTACTTCAGAGTTCGGCCAACTTATCTATGGGGGAGGGAAGGGGGGGGGGGGGGTGAAACGGAGGGCGAAAAGTTAAATCGAAAAAGGGCTATCCTTATCTTTGAATCCGTATGAGTTGTCATGTCACCACGCAGCAAAATTCCTCCACCCAAATAAAAACCCCCCCTTTATCATGGACACCTTAAAACTCGTAATGTTGTTGCAGGGGGCTCCCAACAACCTCGCCCCACCCCGGAGTATTATATTTTATAAAAACATAGGTGTACTTAGCAATTTACTGTTAGCTTGGTTGCCAGGGTAAAGTGTCACTTTTTTTCTGGTGGGGGGAACACCATTTTGACGGGGAGGGCAAGGAGGGGAGCCATTGTTGAATGCTGGAGGGGGGGGGAGGGGGAGGGGGGGGGGGGGGGGAAATTAGTGTTCGATCTCGTAAAGCCTAAAAAAAAAAAAAAAAACCGAATCAGCTTGGCAGTGCCCCGGGGACTCACAAAAGACAAGAACATTGGTTGCGTCTTGGTGTTTTACAAAAAAACACCACACACCCCACCCCGACACCTCACCGAAACCCAACCGACTTCGTGGAAAAAAAGAAGCTTTTTAAGGCCTGAAGTGTTTGTATGTAAACTTTTTGTGGGTTTCAACGTAGTCCGCCCTCCCAGGGCGAGTTGTTTCTTTCAGTGCCCGGTGGAGCTGGATTGGGGACAAGGGTGAACTTAAAAATCACTACAGCTTAACAAAGCTGTTAGTCGGGTTTGCAGCATTGGGGGGCTGGCAGATGGCGAATTTTTCAAGTAGGTTCATGTAACAAAGGATCCAGAAAAGCCGGGTTTTAGCTGAACAGGGGCAAAAAGTCAAGGAGTTGGATTTGTTCGTCGGTCCGTCTAACCGGCGTGTTGAACAGGCAAACGCCAGTTTTAAATTATCGCAGGTTAACACAAAGAAACATGTAGGTTCAACACTCCCTACCACTGTGGGCAACTTGGGGGGGGGGGGGTGTTCGAGAGAAGTAAATTCGTAAAAAAAAACCAGCCCATCAGAATCCCCTACGGGGCACGTGTGGACAAAGGGCAGGAAGTGCGACCAAAAACCTATAAGAGGAATACCGAAGTTGGAAAAAAAAAAGGACCACCGATTTTTGGGGTAAATCTGCAGGTGAGGATTGAAAAAGTGAAATGATTTGGAAAGGAAAGGAATACATGCAGTTTGAGCCACCAAGTTTTAAAACAAACGCAGTATTGACTCGTTGTTGGGGTGGTGTGGCGGGAAATGATACGAAGGTCTCCAAAAAGGGATGAGAGAACACTTAATGGGACCCCCAATCCCATATAGTTCGACAACGGCAAGGAAAAAACGAACGGGGGGGGGGGGTTATCACAAAACCCCGACCGGAGGTCGAACCTGCCATGGAACATTGAACCCTTTGGGAAATCAGGGTTACAAGCACGGGGCAAAGTAAGTCAAAGGTTCACGACTTCCCTACGGTGCACGGAAGGGGAAGCACGGTGGAACGGCGAATTGTAGGAGAAAAGGAAACAAAGGTTTCGTGAAACTAGCACAAAAAAAAATGGGGTGCGCTGGGACAAGACCCAGAACAATAAAAAACAAAAACTCCCACTAAACGAAGGTCCGGCAGAATTGAAGGGGGGGGGGGTGACCCAAGGGGCACTTTGCTTTAAAAAAGGAACAAGTTGGAAAAAACTCGGCCAAAACCCCACACCAAGCGGATGAAATAAAAGCAACCTATCTATACAAAAACAAGAAAAAAAACCAAAAACCTAACCGCCTAAAGGAACATTGGCCACCCACCCTACTCAATTAAAGGCGACGTTGGGAAAAAAAACGATAGGGGGCAATCGAAACAAAACGAAAAAATGAGGGTAAAATAGGAACGGCAAGGGGTAAACGAGGGGAAGTTCAAAGGAATAAAGAGACCAGGTGGGAAAAAACCTCACACGAGCTCCGATCCGGTGGTCAAGAAACAGGGGCTTTTGATCGGGGAGTACAGACCTGGTACCATCAAAGTAACTTGACCGGGGGGGAAGACACGTCGCCGGGTATCTAGGAAAATAAAAAAGGCGGTGGTGGGGGGGGAAAAAAATGTTGGGGCGGGGAAAGGTACGTACGTGCGAAAAAAAAAGCTCAACGCCACCAATAGAGTTCTCCAAAATGGGAACGAAGTCCGCAAGGGGGGTCAGAAAAGTGTGAGGAGCAACCAAACAAAACAACAACAAAAAAAAAACCAAAAACAAACCAACAAACCACCAACCTCAGCCAAAAAGAAAAAAAGCAACGGAAAAAAAGGTAGCCAATTTAAGTACATACAGCAGGTTAAGTCTAGTGCTCGAGATATTAAAAGGGGAAGAGTATACACCACTAAATATTGGAACATTTGGGTCCTGGACATACGGCGAAACCCAAACCAACAAAAAGTGTAGGGAAGTTGCCCAGAAGGCAGAGACAGATGCAGAGGAGAGGATTTCGGCCGAAGTCACTTATGCAGAAGAAAAAGGGGTGGGACGCAACTGGTGGGAAGAGGGGGAGTGGCCTCAACGACTTGAACAAATCACAAAAATTGCCTCAAGAAGTGGAAAAAAACAAAAGGAAAATTGGCACAGAGGCAGATTGGGGGCCGGGGGCCTCCTAACTCTTGGAACGAAACAAAAAAATAAGCGGACGGAACTTTGTTTAAAAACATGTTATCGTAGGGAAGGGGAAGATTGTAATGGAAAAAAAAAAATGACGGGGCCTATTAAAATCCTTCTTGGCGTGGAGGACACTCCTAAAACCACATCAACAACCTGGTGATCTTACAAAAGCGGCAGGACATGTGGATGAGTGGGTTCCTAGGGGGGTAAAAACACATGGGAGTAATGTAATCGCGGGAGTGCATGGGTGTTTGATCGGCATGGTGGGGGGGGAAAAGAAAAAAAACGGAGGGAACCAACAGTGAACGCTAAAAAAAAAATTACGGAGGGTAGCGTCAAAAAAAATGCAACAAGATTCGCACGGACTGATGGGAATGTGGAGGGGAAAAAAGGGAGAGTCAAGTTA
>Ga0179593_1370322_pt1 | contig 32492 bp, 52 predicted proteins | sample CZODoug2_1_08_16_FD_185931 | JGI IMG/M metagenome (GOLD analysis project Ga0179593, IMG submission 185931) | Vadose zone soil fungal communities from Angelo Coast Range Reserve, California, USA - CZODoug2_1_08_16fungal (PacBio error correction) | ecosystem: Environmental > Terrestrial > Soil >...
GGCCGCATGTCACGTGTTTGGGGTTGTCGGTACGCAAAAAGCGGAACGGAATGGAAAAAATACCGTACAAACGCACAGGTGGTCGTAGAATGAAGAGGGGGTGAAGAGTTGAGACCAAAAAGGGGAGGTGCCAATTGATTGTTCGCGGTCGCGAACACGATTAGGTACACAAGAGAAGGGGAGGACAGGGGGGAGCGAGATGCTGAGGGAGGGATGGGATAAATAATGCGTTCGTATGGGATGGAAGGACTAGAGCCGTGGGGGTCATCGTAAGAAAATAAACTAAGAATGAGGAGAACGGGTTACTAGAGATACAAAAGCACACGTTGTGGAGGTTCGATGGTACTAAAAAAAGGAAGACTACAGTTAGGGTGCAAAAACAAGAGGGGAAAGGCAACAGGTGGAGGAACGTCCAAAAGCAACCCCTGGGTTTGCGCGGTGTTGGAATATGTATCTCTTCAGGGTGGTGACCTGGCGGGCTGTAAAAGAGGTACAGTAGTCAGTAAGTTGAGAGGGGTGAACCGGCCGTGGACAGAGGCTTTTAGTGGTCTAGCGGTGTTCTAAAAAGGGCATAGGGGAACTCGTGTCTAATGGTTATGGAAAAGTTAGAAAACGTGGGGCCATGATTTCTTTAGCGTGCTCGATGTGTCAATATAATGGCGGGAGAGGTTCGGGGGTGGGGACAGTTGGTTGTGTGAGAAGTGGATGGGGCCTGAGGGGGGTACTGTCAGGAAAAAATGGTTATAGCAGCACGATGAAGTGTTGGGGGGAACATGTTTGGACAGGGATAAAAGGGCCGGTTAGTTGGAAGGGGGACAGACTGGGTTAGCGGGTGTCAACCTTGGGACGTCCTGCTCAGTGGTGAGGCGGTGCATAGAGTTAACGTAAGGAGGGGGGAAAAAAGCTACGATTGAGGGCTTCTGGAGAGGGTGGGCCGTTAAGCCGGGTCTCAATTGGACGTTTTTGTTCTTGTTTCGTGGGGCGGGGTTGGGGAAAAACGAAGAACGGTAAACTGTGTGGGTATCGAGTTGTGGCGAGCGGGAAGGGGTCCAACCAGGGGCCTGCGAGAAAAGAGATTACACTGCGCATAGATTTAGTTGCAAAAAAGGGGGGGGGCCAAGGGGTATCAAACAGTGGCCGAACGGGATTAAAAAACTGGGGGGACGGGGGCTGAAAAAGCTGTTGTTGAGCTGTGGTTGGCGGTTGTGCGAATAAGACTCAGGCCGAGGAATGGAATGAAGCCCCGTATAGAGGGCTGGATCCTGGAGATGTGGCGGTGGTCCACCCTTTAAGCAGCGAAGGGCAGGAATAACGTTCGATGTTGTGCGGTCAGAAAACGGTACGGGCGGGGGAGTTGGTGGTGTGTGGGTTGACCGAGGGGGTGGGTGAGGTAGCGGAAACAGACCGAGGCCGGCCATCGGAGGGAGGTAGAGGGGAACCGCGCCGATGTCCTGGGACTGTCTGATAGTTCTCGCCAGCAAAACAAGAGGGGAAAGGAGCTCTTTTCGATGGAGTTGGGACACGGGGTGGGAGTGAGAAAAAAACTCGCCGCTGGTTAGAGACAGAGGGAGAAAATATGTTCCGCGTGTTGTACTCGGGGGAGCCGGGGGGAAGGGAGAGCCCACCGAGGCGGTGAGGGGCGGGGCACAGTCTCGTTAAAGGGGGGGAAGGGGGTTCCTATAAGTTTGCGGGTGGTGGGGGAGAAGTCATAGGGGACGGTGAAGATTACGTAAGAGCTCGCTGCAGACAAAAAAAACTGTCAGGAGTAAGAGTCAGAGAAAACCGAGAATAAGTCGTCGATGAGCTCAGAATTTTTAGAACAGGAGCGCTTGGCTGTTCAGCGAGGGCAGGCCTGTTTGGGGTCGGCGTAAAAAGATTGGGACCATGGTCGCAGGGCGAGACAGAAGGGAGCGAGTCTTTTAGTCCCCTTAGAGTCTGGGGAAGAACGCGCGAGAGAAAGAGACGGGAATATTGGGAGGGGAGGGGGGGGGTGGGTAAATCGACGACTATAGGCATTACACACCAACCCTCTCAGGAGTGGGGGGGAAGGAGGGGGGAGGAAGAACTCACTCTTTCGAACAAAATCTCAAAGCCACGTTCCGCGGATAAACGGAAGTGGCGTACGTGTACTGTTACTTGTTGTTGTGGGTCCACTGAGGCTAGGAGGATTGTTTACCCCCCGGGTCCAGGGGCTAGAGGAGGAGGGAGGTTCCGAAAGTCTACTCTCAAAAAATTCCAGGTCCGACGGTTAGGGAGAGAGGTTCCTGGCACGTGCTTAGGTTTGTGAGATGGTCGCTGGGGAAAGGAAGGGGGGGACAGGGGGTGGTTTGGACGAAAGACTCCTGTCGTGAAAGAAGTGTGCTTGTAATTCGAAAAGGCGAATAAGGATCTTGGGGCTGTGAACAGGCCAAAACCGCGCCTCACCCCGGACAAATCAAACTGACGAAAGTATCAAAGAAAACCTAGAGTCAAAAACATGAAGCTGCGAATATTTAGGAGGGGGGAAACTTGCGTGGGACTGGATAAGGGGGGACGTCATGAAAAATGGCTTGTAAGGGTAAAAAAGGGGTCTTGCCTTTAGGGGGAGAACAGCTCTTGGCTGTTTACGCTTAAGTAAAAGGGTGGAGTTGTGTAGCTGGGAAGGGCGGGGCGGAGGACGCACGGTTCCAACGAAGGAGAACAATGAGGACTGACGCAAGGGTTTAGTTTGGGGGACGCAAAGGTGGAATATTTTGTCAGTGGCATGAACGAACCATGGCCGGGGGAATAGTATTGGGGGTTGTGGTGGAAAAAAGTGCCCGGCTTCCCGAGTCACGAAGTACGGTGGAAAGGGGGGCAAGAACGGGGTAGGGCACGCGATTTACGGTGCAGGACAACAGGGGGTGGGTAGGTTGTAGTTGGGGTGAGAGGTGTGCGGCTGGATCTCTTCTTCACTAGTGGATGGGAGGCCGGGCGGCGATCGTTCGGTGCGAGGGGGGTAGAATATGATTGTGTGAAAACCAGGGAAACTAGCATGACATTTGTTTTGTGGGGCTGGGGCTGGGGCTTAGGGAGGGAAGAAGGTGGTCTGCACCTGAAGGGGCGTAACTTTGGCGGAAGGGTCAGCGTCTGCTGGAAAGGCATTGTGATGGGGGCGACTGTTATCTGACTCAAATAGGCGGGAGATGCGAAATGCGGGGGGAAGGAGTCGCTGGGTTGATATTCTAGGGGCTAAACGCGGGGGGGGGGGAGGGGTTTTCACCATCGGGACTATCCACCCACATCGGGTTGCGAGTGGGGGGAAGGAGAACGGGCGTGGTGGGGGGGGGGACTGCGTAGGGGACTGATAGGGGGCTGGTACAAACTTCAAACCCTGGAGGGGGAGGCAGGGGATTCGGGTCAAAATGGCGCGGCCAATTGGGGAGGAGTTGGGGGAACATGAACACTGTGGGCGTGCGCGGCTCCGTCTGGCCAATTCAAAACTGCCGGGTCTGGAAGGCCTAGCGGTGTTCGGCGGGGGTCAGGCACATACAGAACCAGATTGTGTGCCGGTTGTGCCTTTGTCAAATCTGGGAAGAGAACGCGGAGGACGGGGAAAGAGAGGTCGGCGTGTGCATCGATCTGTGCAGGGACTGGAAGGGTCCAGGGGGGGAACAGGAGAGCTTTGTCCAGGCGTTTGGGCGGGGGGGATAACATTGGAATCAGAAGGTTCGATTTATGGGGTGAACAAAAAAAGAAGAGGGCTACACGTCAGGTAGTTGGTCTAACTGGTACGATGGTGAAACTCAGGGGGAGGAGGCGGTGGCAGGAAAGAGAGGACATTTTCTCGAGTGTGTTCACCGGGTTTATATGGGTGCTCAGGTTGGGAAGCACCAATGTGAGGGAGAAGGGCACTGTCAATGCCGTAAAAAGGGCAGGCAGTGGGGGTGTGGGACTGGTGTTCGTACTCCCAGGTTCGTTTTGTTTCCAGGGTGGGCGGCGTGTGGGGAGGGGGGGGGCCCGACGAGGCGTGGCGGGCGGTGAACTGCTTCGTTGGGCGTGAGGGAGAAAGGAAATTGCAAATGCTATTATGTTTGGGGTGGCGGCAAACGGCTGAGGGGGGGAAGCGGGGATCGATGTTGGTTCATATGTGTCAATGGGGCTGTGGAGTTGGTGTGTCTAGGAGGGTATGATCTGGCTGAGGAGGTTTGACGGGAACAGGAACCCAGACTGGAAAAGAAGGGAGGACATGTTGGGGAATGTCAGGTAGTGGTCCCCTGGCGGTTAAAGGGAGGAGGGCAGAAAAATCAACTAGCCCAAAAGAACCACCTGCAAAAGTTATGTGTGGGGTCCGGCAAAAAATCAGGGGGGCTTGGTTATCGAAGGGCGTAATTGGACTCAGGGGGGACGGGCTGTTTGTCTTCCAACGTGTAGGTTCTTGAGGCGGGTAGGAGAGCGACGAAGGGAAGGGACTTAGTGGGGGCTTTCGGGGCCTGGTCCACATGGGGGATATGAGAAGAAGCGGCGGCGGCAGGTGTGAAACTGCGAGGGGGGGGGTAATAACTCAAGATCGTTCAACTATCGCAAAGCGAACAAGGTGTGTTGTTTTGGTCAGGGGGGAGGAGAAGAAACTATGCGGGTGAAAGGAAGGGATCACTGACACAGCGAACTAACACTACGATCACGAGTGCGGAGGGGTCCCCAAAAAGGGGCGAGTTGGGTTTGGGGGGTTTTCTGAGGGAGGTGGAAAAGTTGCCGCCAAGTAGGAAAAATTGTCGTAAAAGATGTTGTTCAACAGTCTAAAATTCAAGGAAAGGAAAAGGTTATCGTGAAATGGTGGGCACCGGGGAGGGGACATTCCAACGGGAAGAGGGTTGGAGCAAAAGAACCGGCCCGGAACGTGGTCCGCTCGAAGTATTAAAGGCGTCAAGGAATTGTTGATAAACGACGGATATGAAAGAGTTAGGTAAGGGGGTCCTGACTGATCGGAGACGTAGGGGGGGCAGCTTAGAGAATGAGGGGACGGCTCTCAGGGAAATGCATTTCAGTAGACTAGCAGCGCGTGAACAGCGTAGATCCCTTTAAGGGATCGGGGAGGGGAGAGTCTCGAAAGGTTTCTTGTTTACGATGCGGTAAAACGGAACAAGGGGACTGTACATGCGGTGGGTGGGGGGGAGTGCGTTCAGGGGACGTCGGTCTGAACAGGTGTCTTGCAACTAGATGTTCAAGACTGTGGGGGAGAAAAGGGGTATATAAAGCCGAGTTACGAGGCGCGCGACGGCAAATGGTCGGTCAGGGAAAGAGGGAAAAACGGTGTCGACATTGTTCGGGCAAAGAATCGCTGGAAGGAAGGGGGGGGGGGGCACAGTTAACAGCGTTAAGCTGGCCCTGAGGGAGAATTCCGCTCAGCAACGGGGGAAAAGGAAGGAAGAACTTTCATTTTGTCCGCCGTCTGGAACTGGGGAGTGTGTCGTTCCGTGAAGCGAGTCTCTGTCTGGGTGGCGCTAGTGGGTGCAAGGCAGCCAGCGGGTAGGGAAAGCAGGCTAAAGAGCGGGAGGGCGGAGAAGGGTTTGCCGGGGGTGCTTTCTTGGGGAAGCGGCGAGGAGGAAGAGGAATAAGAAGTGTCCTGGGAAGAGACTGGGACATGTTCGTTTAACGGGGTTTTCGTTCCAAGGGCAAGGTGTCAATAGTGTCGAAGGGCATGGAAAAGGGAGAGGATGGCGTGGGCTAGAAAAGGGATCAGTAGAAGAGGCGCGCCATTCAAGAGTTAGGTGGTATGCTTGGGGGTTTCTGGTGGGGGCGCTTGGGCAAAAGGAGAGGATGGTGGAGAAGAAACGACCGGTGGAGAGGGTAGGGGGGAGAGGAGGGAAAAGGGGGTGTAGTGACTGGCGTGGGAACTGACAAATGCCTGGAGAAGGTGGTGCGCACTCCAGGTCATGAAGACGAAACCAATCAACAAGTTGCTTTGGGGTATGGATGGGAAAAGATGGGAAGATTTATAGGCTGGTCGATAGAAAGGACAGGCCGTGAGGGGTGGGGAAAATTCAAGAGACACTTGGGGCTATTAACCAAAAACGGGAACGCAGGGGGGTGCAAACGAGCCGGACCAGAATTGAAGACTACGCGAAAAGGTCGACGTGGTCATCAGCGCTAAAGCGATCAGCGATCCCGCCGAGTGAATTTCTTGGCGGAAGGGTGGGAGAAGAAATTGAGGGGAAGACGGCCCTGTTAAAGGGGGTATTTTGTGAAATGACCGGTTGGGCGGTCAAGTTAATTAGTTCTCGGGGTGCGCGAACAAAGGGATATAAAAAAAAGGGACCGTCGCTTGACTATGTTCATAAAAAGTCTGGTCGGTGTCGCTGTTACATTTGCGATCGGGGGATGTCAGGAAGACGCAGTGAGTGGTGGAATCGAAGAAGGGGTGTCAGGTGCTCCTGTCAGGCTCGCTCTGTTGTGTTTAGTAAATAACAAATAGGTCCTTCAGAACACAGGGCGGCTACGGTCGGAAGCATAGAAAAAATCTAGTGGACAGTTCGTGTTGGGGGGGTTTGTTTTTGTTTGCGTTTAGGGGGTTGTTGTTTGTTGTGGGTGTTTGTGGTCCTTGCGGACCAAAGGGAGAGCATCCCTTTGGGGTGGAAGAGGAGACGTGGATATGCAGGGTTTCACTGGTCCGTCCAGAAAGGAAAGGCTCGTTCAAACGGCCTTTGGTGGGGGGGGGGGCGATCCTTACCATGGGGTGGCACAGGGAAGGGTGATCGTACAGGTCTACAGGCCAAGTGGCCACTGCTGTCGGGAGAAAACGACTCAGTTTCCGCCGCCGGCCACGCGTCAAGGGTGTCGTCGCATGGCTTGCCAGTGTGCCCATGGCCTGTCTTAACGAAGAAGGGGAGGAATAAACTCAGAGACGTGGAGCGAGGAGGGGTCAGAGTGCGGTCGTTCGGGAGTTGGATGATCCCGTATTTACTGTCCATATATGAGGGGCCATTAAAAATCTCGAGTCAATCGTGGTGACCAGGCTAGAAAGGAGAGCAACGATGTCCCGCAGATGTTCAGGTGGTCCGAAGGGTACAGCTCATTGCGAATTAGATCGAGGAAAGAGGGTTTTTAGTTGGCCTGGGGGGGAGACCATCTGACGGGGATGAATAGGCAAGGAAACGAAAGTGAAAGGAAGGTATGTGACCGGGCAGAGTTAAAAAAATAGCGTCTGGGTCATATTTGGTGAAATGGGCGATGTTCTCTAAAGCAAAATGGTAGTGGTTGAACATTGAGGGACGTGGGTAAATGGAAGAGTGGTGGATGCTTTCTAGTGTGACGTTGGGGTTAAAGGTCGGCCCGTCAGTCCTGACCGGGGAGGGGGCGCAATCCCTTTGTATTAGCGTCGCAACATTGGTGGGCTCGTGCTGGAAGACGATTAAATGGGAGGAGAAGGGGGAAGTGGGCGCTGGACTTCACTGAACCTGTGAACACGGCGAAACGTGCAAGGAAAGTTGGGGGGGGGGTCGTTTCGAAGACCTTCTATAATTGAGCTACAGCAGGCAAGGTATTAGCAGCCGGAGAGAAGACGGGGCCGAGACATTGTGGCACATCACTGCGACGTGTGTGGGGTTTCATGTAGGGGAAAAATGTGGGGGGTGGTGGAAGGAAAAAGGGTGAGTGGCTGCTTTGGGTTTTGTTGGGCACACCTCGTTATAGGAAGATAAGTTCGTAAAAAGTGGCCAGGAAGCGACAAAAATGAAAGGGGTAAGGCGTCTGGACCTTCTCTCGGGCAGCAGACCAGAGGACTTTGAAAGGCGGGGGAAAGTGTTTTTTTTTCCTTTGGAGGATTCATTCTTTGGGCACTGGTGCGCAAGAGAACGTGCCAAACTCCTACTTTGGTTGGAAGGAAGAAAAAGAGGTTTGGAGCCGTGGCTTTTTCTGCCCGGGGGAACGTAAAGTGGAAATGGTGGGTGAATTCTCTACGTAACTCGGGAGGGGTTGAGTTTTTGCGGGTGTAAAAGCAAATAAGGGAGCGAGGACGGAGTCAAGTGATTCTGAAGGGAATTTCAATAAAAGCGTCATTAAAACAGCACTGGTAGTGCCTTCTCATAGGGGGACAAGGGGGGAGGCGAGAGGAATCTTGGGACGGAGTCTAAAGGTTGTGGGATTATCAGGTGAGAAGCTCGGTGAAGGTATAGCGGTCTCAAGGCATTGACCCGTTGTATAGGCGCGGCCGCGCGGTGGGGTGCCGATCACGGGTTGCCGGGTGCCCCCACCCGCGCGTGTACGAGCTCTAAAGGAAGGAGTAAGCTTTGGAGGACTTCTGGGAACCAGGGGGGGCAAGACACAAACAAGGCTGGCAAATGGGTTACCGGATCTTCCAGGGAATGGGGTCACGGTTGTACCGAAGGGCCAAAGCGGAAGAAAAAAAAAGTCAAACGAGGGGCAGCTGAAAGAGGTCGGGTGTGCTATTGAGCGGGAGCGGTTCAATGAAGGGAAAAATTCCTCTCGTTATATGTGCTGGAAAGTCGAGGGAATACGATCAACCTACATAAAAAAGGTGGGGGAAAGAGGTTCATAGGTTGGAGGTCAACAGGGATAGTAGGTGGACGGTTTTAGGAAGCAAATGGCGAAGGTTCTATCTTTTCGTTACTACAGAACTCATTAATACAGTTGTTGGTTGGTGACAGAAAAAGTTGCAGGGTTGTCAGAATGGGGAGCTCAGCGGCATCCACGAGGGGGTTATTAAGTGTTTGAGTCAGACAGAATGGTGGGGGGGGTATAGAAGAGGGGAGAACCGGGTTTTGTCCTGCCAAAGTTGAGCGGGCCAGTCTCCAGAGGCTGTTAACTGCAATCATGTTTGAGGACACTCGAAGGCACTGATTTGGGGTCCGGGGAGTCTGAGGTTTTCAGGACAATGGAGCCGAAAAAGACCAGAAAGGTTGGGCAGTGGAAAGAGGAAGTATGGGTTTACCTCTATAAACGTCGTGGCTGGGGAGGGAGGCCGGAACGGGGGTAGAGAAATATCAGTGGTCTATGCCAATGATGTTGGCCCTGGAAACGTTCAATTTCGAAGGGGGGGTGGGCTTGTCGTTCCGTGGGTCCTTTGAGGGGTAGCAAAGGGGAAAGGCTTCACAGAGATGATCGTGTGGTCAAGGGTCAGTTCACAGGGGTTTTTGGGGCCTTCGGACAGTAACAGCGTGATAGTAAAAAGTTGCCGCGTTGGTCTGACAGCAATTCCTCGAAGGTGTCGGTGGGAGGATGAAATTGACTCGATGAGTTCGAAAAAAGATCAACCAGGGTCGCGGAGGGGGTGGGGGGAACTGGGGGGAAGGTGATTGGGTGATCCGTAGTTGGGGTCTAATGTAACAGTGAACCGGTTGGTGGAGATTAGACACGAGAAAAAGGGAGCGGTGTGGCAGGAGAGAAAGGAAAGGTTGTTGAGTTGTAAAACGCGCAAAGCGCGGGAATTGTAATTCACAGCCAAGACCGTCGGGGTAAAACAGTGTGAAATGAAGAAGAGAGTCCCGTTAATCGAGCCAAGGGTGCGCGTAGAAAAAGCGGTCTGTGCAGATTCGCGTGGGTTTCAGTGTGGTACGTGGTAAGGGAAAGGAGGTGCCGGGAGGGCAAGGAAACGGCCGTGAGGATGCAAATGGAATGGGGTGGCGGGCGGAAACGGCGGAGGCACGTTTGTGCCCGCTTGTAACAATTTAAATGATACGGGGGGGGTTGGGGGGGGTGGTCCGGTGTGGTTTTTTTTATTCGTTCAGACCGGGACTGGAGGAATGAGGGCGCGAAACTTTTCCAATGTACTGGGAATGGGGGTGGTCATTGTGAGGATGAAAATGCACAAGTCATTCTCATTCAACGTAGGCAGATTTGTAGACCTGGTGCATGTAAAAGTGGGTAGAAAGGCCAGTCTTCTACTGAATGAGAGGGTCGGGGTGAGGCGTTTGTCAGTATGCCAGGAACAGAAGTGCAAGGCTTGCTTTTGGGTACCGTCGTCTGGGGGGAGAACGGACTACGGGGGTGGAGTGTGGTCGGTGGCCTGCTATGCGGGTCGGTTAATCGTTTTTCTGGTATCTGCTACGCGGGTCTGATATGGGTGTGTTGTGGGGTTGGCCGTTGTTAGGGGTCAACGGGTTTGGGGTCAGGGTTTTTTTTTTCGTGGGTGGTGGGGATTTTGTCATCCGGGGGTACGGGTTTGGGCGGGGGGCGGGGCCTGCAGCCCTAAAAAAAAAGTAAAAAAAAAGGAAGGTCGGAAGCGAGATGCTTCTGTGAGGGAGAAGAGAAACGCAGAAGGAACCAAGCGGAAGGCGTCGTTAGGGCGTTGTCGGCGACCCTTAGGGATTGGGGTGGGTGGCTACAAGGCAACGATGGAGGGGGGGAGGGAGGGCTCTAACGTGTTACATGGCCGTGGGTGACACCCGGCAAAAACCAACGACCTCGTCTTTTGCGAGTGGACGCAGAACGGACAGGGTATGGGGGAAGGAAGGGTGGGGCTTGGCTAGAAATTAGGGCGCGAGGATTCCTAGGTAGATCCAATCAAGCAAAAAATCAAATTGAGGGATTGGAGAAAGTGGTAGGGTGCGGCAGATCTGTAGGAAATTTAAGTCGGCGAGGAAGAATGCAGAGCTTCAGTGGTTGCGAAGGCCGGCACGGCGCTGTTCATTGCGTCATCGTGCAACTAACCGGGGGGGGTGTGCGGGTTGACGGGGAAAAGGATGGGTCAAAGTTCTATCTAAAAAGCGGCGAGCGGTTGATGCCCTCCACTCAAGCTTCGCCGTCCTTCCTAATTTTACGAGGGGCTTTACGCACTTGGGCAGCGGGCGGGTGGTCGGTGTGGGAAGAGGGGGGGGGAGGGGTGGTTGTCGATAGGACAATTACGTATCGTAGCGGACAGAGGAAAAGGAGAAGGGTGGTTGGGTGTTGCATGGGTGCAGGGGGTGGTAGGGGGCCCGTAAAGGGGAAATATGCAGTCGGCAAAGGACATTCTGTGCGTCTGTACGTCCGACTGCTTTGCGGAAGGTACATGTAAGGGGGAAAGGGGGGGGGGGGGGGGGGGGGGGATCGTGATGTTGTTCTGCAAGCTACTGGCGAAGGGGACGGGGGTGTGGGTGGGACTGTGTGGGCGGTGAGGGGGGGTGGGGTAGGGTGTCGGCTTTAGCCAACGGGGCGGGGTTTGGCAAGTGGCAGCAGTGGTTGACATCGGGCGGTGACATGGTTCGGAGAGGAAGGAAAGGCCTTTGACGTATTGGGGTTGAGCTTGAGGTGCGGAGCGTGAGGGAGGGGGGGGGGGGGGTAGGGGGGGGGGGGTGTTGCGAGGGTTGGTAGTGGCCTTGGGGTTCGTTCGCGAGTAGTGGAGGAAAAAATGCCGTTCGAGATGGATGGGGGGAAAGGTGGGGCACTGGCATGCAGAGAAAGGGGGAGTAGGGGGCTGTGAGAGAAAGAGCCGGAGGCTCTGATGGTGACGGCAGAAAGGGGGTGGAGGCCCGGGGGGAAGTCGACAAAAAGAAATGCGGTCGGGACGGTGATGAAGAAAGTGGGCTGAGGGGGAGGAAGTTCAGGGTTCAGGTTGGTGAGTATATGTGAAGGGTATGGGGTTAACGTGTGGGGGGATAGAAGGATACGATGGGGGGGGTGGGATGCGGCGGGTTGGGGAAGGGAGTGGCTTAGGTGTATCGTTGTGGAAAAAAGGAGGTGGGAATGGGGGTCTGGGGGTGTGGGAAAATGGTGGTGGGAGGAACAGGTCGCGGGGGGCGTAGATGGGTTGTGAGCAGGAAAAAGGAAAAACGTCAATGGAACCCAGGTAGCTTGAGGGGAGGATGTGGGGGGGGAGAATTGACCGAGGGGGTGTAGTGTGGGGGGGCGGGGCGGTCAGGAGCGGGGGGGGGGGGACTGGGGGGTGTTGCGGGGGTCCGGCTGCCAGGAAAGGGGTCGAAAAACTCGGGACGGTTGGAGGGGTTCTGGAAGGGACAGTGAAGTGGTGGAGGTGGGGGGGGGGGGAACGTGTAGGGGCTCTGGTGGGAAAAAGGCGTGAAACGGTTACATGTGGTTTGAGGCGTGTAATTCCAAAGAGATGAGGGGGGGGGTGGGGGGCGGTTGAGTGACGGGGTACGCCAGGGGGGGACAAGAAACGCTCTCGGAGGGGCTGTGGGGTGGGAAGGGTGGCCAGGAGTCCGGGTCTGCGGGGTGGTCGATCATGGGCAAGTTGGTGGGCGGGCAGGGGGTGTGGTAGGGGTGCAAAGGAAGGGTGTAGTCGGGGAGGGACGAAAGAAGACTCGGAAGAAAGGTGTGGGGGTTCGGCGTGTCTGCGTGGGGTGAGTGGGGCACGGAGGAAGGGTCTGGGCCTCCGGGCGGGGGCCGTGATGGGGGTGGAAAAAGGGGGGGTCGGGGTGCGTTCAGTCGCGTTGGGTTCTTGGGGTCAACGGCATTGTGGCTGAGTGGGGCGACAGTCCGAGGTCTGAACTGGCTCAATTTCAAGTGAGGAGGGAAACGGAGTAGGTGGAGAAGTCGTGCGTGATAATGTGGACTTGTGCCGTTGGGAAGGGGAAGAGAGTGTGGGGGGAAGGGGGTGGGCACCATAAGGAGGACAGGGGTTGTTGGTAGTCCGCCTTGTTGTGAGGCAGCGGGAGCGGGGCGCCGGATCGGAGGGGGAGGCGTCAAGCAAAAGCCGCGTGGGAGGGGTGGGTGTGGGGGGAAAATCCGTGCAGAGCAGTAAGTCTTGGCTCTGAGGGAGTGAAAGTGGGGGGTACTTTCGGGGGGGGGGGTCGCGAGGTGGATAGGCCGGGGAAAGGAAAAAGAGACGAAGGAGGTTGCATACTGTGAAAAAATCTACGGGGTCGGCCAATGGGAATGCGGGGGGGCGGCAGGAGGGGCAAAACAGCTTCTCTGGGTCGTGGTGTCAGGGGGTTGGGGAATAGGAAGTCTGTCCTCTCAGAAGAAAAATTGGGAAAACGGGAATGCCGCGGAGGGGTGGGTTTGTCGTGGCCGAGTGCGGAAAGGAAAGGGGGGCAAAAGGGCCGGTCTACGGGGATAGTCGGCGGGGAAAAGGAAAAAAAAGGAGGGGGCTGTGTGCATCTGTTGGAGTCACTTGATGGTGGGAGGTGGGGACCGGGAAAAAAAATTGGGGGGAAAAAGTGAATGAGGGAGCTCTCGGGCTGCATTATGGGTCAAGGAGGGTGTGACGATTGAAAAGCACTTGCAGATTTGGTTGGGTTTGGGGGACATGAAGTGTCGGTCATTTAAGGTGAGGTGTGCTAGGTTTGGCCTACTGGGGGTGGGGACAAAGGGGGTGGAGCGGGGGGAGGGGAGTAAGGACGGGTGCGAATATACTGGTAGGGGGCAAGGAATTTTTGTGTGGGGGGAGGGATATAAAAGGGGTGGTGAAACTGGATGTTACTCACAGATGGGGGGAAGGTGTAAAAGGGGAAGGGAGTCGCGCGGGTCGCATCTGGGGGTGGGGGGCGAAAGACTAAAGAGAGGAATGGGTATCGGAGTGGGGAGGAGTGCGGGCGGGACGGAGTGGATGCCGGCGTGAAGGTATTAGTGGTGGCGAAGGTGAAAGCCGGTGAGCTAACGCGGGGAAAACTAAGGCCAGAAGGGTTGTGTGGGTGCTTTGGCGCGCTGAAGAAAGTGAGTGGGCCATGTGGCAGATTTATGGGGGATGGTTGGGGTCTTGAGCGAAACTGCAGGGTTGGGGGGGGTTGAGCGATTGGGAGGTTTGGGGTTGCAGAGTGGAGAGGGAGGAAAGGAGGTGCGGGAGGTGCTGGGGTGTTGCTGTGGTTCTCTCCGCGCGTGAAACGCATACAAGGGGGAACACACTAGGGGGCGCCGGGATGGAGGGAGAAGCTGGCGGGGGGCTGCAAAGTGTTCACGTGTGCAGCGGTGTCTGGGCTGGGGAGGGGGGAACGTCGCTTGCGGTGAGCAGAAACAACGAAGTAAGGCGAAACACAACCTGGGTCTTGCGGGGAGGGGACGGGTATCGAAAGTCAAGGGGGGGGGGTGCGGGAGGTGTGTGTGGGGAACAGGGTACTCAAGTCGGCATAGAGGTGAAAAGGGTAGGGACTGGGGGAACGGGTGTCTGGGGAAGGAAAGGGCTGGTTAGCTGGTTGGTAACATGTTACAGTCAGGAAGGCGGGGCCGACGGGTTAACCGTGAGGGAGAGGACGAAGGGTGCGCAGGGGGGGGAAACTGCAAAAGTGCCACAGGATCAGGGTGGGCACAGGAGGTTCTGCATGGGGTTATTCGGGTTCTTGGCGGCAAAAGCATGGTCTGAGATGATGGGGGTGGAAACGGGATGGAAGGGAGGTATGTAGCGGTAGAAAAATCACACTGCAACTCCAGCCAATGAGGATCCGGGTCGCCGAGCAAAGGAACGGGCGGTCGAACAAAGTGGGATTGAAAAGAAAATCAGGCGTGAAAGAAGCAGGGTGATCGGAAAGGCATAAGGGTGACTTTGGGGAAGAGTAGTGGGAGGGAAGGGGGGGGGGATGAAAGGTTATTCAAAACAAGGGAAGAGGGGGGAGGACGGGCCGTGGACGGATGGGGGGTTGGGGCGCGCCAGTTGACTGTGTGGTGGGGGATTGGGGTGGGGGTCATAGAACTTCCGAAGGGGCGAGGGAGGGCTGGCCGAGGAGGGAATGGCACTGAGATTGCTTGGTTCGGCATGGGAAAACGGGAGAAGACGTTATTGAAGGGGTGATGGCTGGTAGTGGAGTTGCGGGGTCGTTTGAAAGGGATTGGGGGAGTACACATGTGGTGGGTGGTGGGTGGGGGACAGGTAACGTGTGGGAGATACGGGGAGACGAGGGGGGGGCCTATGTAGTTTCACGGTGTGAGCTGTGGGTATTCGTGGGGACAGTACGGGGGAGAGGAAAGAAACGGAGGTCATACGATACAGTCGGGGTAGGGGGCAAAAAAAACGCCGGCTCAGGGAGGGTAATCACTGAGTTTATATAAGGGGGGGGGGGTAGTAGGGGGGGGGTGGGACGGTCCGAGGGAAAGGAAGGAGGAGAAAGGGAAAAGGGTGAAAAAAAGAGGGGGGGGGTGGGTGTGAAGGGGTCTGTAAGGCTGGAGGGTGGTTTGCGACATTAGCAGCGGGGTACGGTCAGGTCTGGTGGAAGAGGGCGGGAGCGCGGGAATGGGGGAGGAGGGAAAAGCTTGTGTGGTTGGGGGCTGTGGCGTTAAGGGAGGGGGGGAGGGGGGGTGTAGGGTCGCCTGGAAGCTTGTGGGGTCAATGGAGGGGGGGGTGCTTCTCTGTCTGGGGAAGGTGTGGAGGGGGTGTAAGATTGGAGGGGGGGGGGGTGAAGGGGGTATATCGGAAAAAGGTGGGGTCGGGGGTTCTTGAAAAAGGGGCGTCGGGGGGCCAGGACGGACTGAATGACCGGGGAAGGTGTGTGTTGGTATGCCTTGCCTTGTTTGTTTACAAACGGGAGGCACCAGGCTGTTAGACGTGGGACAGGCAGGTGGGGGCGAGGGGGAGGGGAGCGGACGTTCATCTGACTATCTTGTTTGAGGGAGGGAGGGCATAGGGGATATTTCAGGGATTTTTGGGGTCGAGGGAGAGCTTGTCGCAGATGAATAACAGATGGTTTTAGATGTGCGTGGTGGCGGTGTGGTGGAATAGTCCACTTGTTTTGCATGTATGGCGATGATGGGGAGGAAGCTTGGAGGGGGGGGTAACTCTGAATGGGGAGTTCGCTGGAAGAAAAAAGGACGTGTACCGGTTTGTTGGTCTTGGATGAGGGGGAGGTTTCCGGTGCTAGGGGGAGTGCGCGTGGTGGGGGAGGGGGGAGCTGGAATGATAAGCGATCGGGGGGGGTTGGCGCGTTGGGGGGGCACCTGGGGTGGGCTTTCGAAGGGGTGGGGCACGTGCCGGGGATTGTGAAGGGAACAGCCATGAAAAAGGTTGGTTGGGAAAAAAAATAGGTGAGGGGGGGGAGGGAGGCGCCAGGAGGATGTGCCGGAGAAGGGGTCTTGGTGGGGTGGGAGAAATAGTAGAGAACTCGACAGCCCGGGGGAAAATGGGCTGGGGGGGAGATCACAAAAGTAGGCCTGTAAAATAAGATTTAGAAACTGTTGAGAATGAAATCTATGCGGTGTGGAATCAAATAGTTGACCGAGTGTGGCACGATCGAGGTGTCTTGGGGGGGGGTTTTAAGGTGCAAGAAGGAAACGGAGAGGGGTGGGTTCATGCACTTGGAACTCACGTGGTGGTAGGAGTGGAGGGGGGGGGTGGGTCAGGGGACTAAAGGGGAAGGGTTAGTATAGGTGGGCAGAAAGTGGGTGGAAGTGGGACGGCCCGAGAGTGGTTGTGTTCGGAGGAACGTGCAAAGGGGGGGAAACGAGTGCGGTCGTGGATTGGGGTTTCTCAATAGGACGAGGGAGGGGGCGGGGGGGGAGGCCTTGGGTGGTGTCTGTTGTGGTTTTCGGCGGGGGTGTGAAATTCGGGAGAGGGTTGAGGGATGTGGGTGAGGAAAAGCGGCGGTTTATCGGTTTTGTGGGGTTTTGTAGGGGGGGGGGGTGTGGTGGGGAGGGTGAGTGTTCAAAAATATCGACTGTCGGGGTAGAAGTTCTGAGGGGGGGGGGGTGTTGGTTTTGGGTGGGTGTGGGTACGTTTGTTGTCGTGAGGGGAGGGGGCTGCAACAGCTGGGTGTGACTGGGAGTGGCGGGGGTGGAATGGGGTCGTGGCATCTGATAAGGATGAGGGGAGTAACGACCTACGAGCGTGAGGAGGAGGACTAAATGGGGGAGGATGATTGCGGGATTTTATGTCGCTGAGTGTAACTGGGGGGCCGGCGGGTAGGTGCTTTTTGGGGATGTGGGGGTGGGGCGCCGGGAGGGGGAAAAAGGCATGTAACAAGTTGGGGTGACGGGAAGAGAATGTACGCAGAAAGGGGGGTGGGGGGGTAGCCGTCCTTTTTGGAGGTTATTCTCCGCTGACACTGGTGTTGGGAGACGGGGGAGGGAAAGGGGGAATTCTAGGTTTAAATGTGAGGCAGAAAGGGGGGATGGGTCACTGGGGGAAAGAGATTCTTTTGGTCACTACTAGAAAAGAAGACTGTTCGGGGTGAAAGCGCTTTTTTATGTCTCATTTAAGGAAAACCCAAAATACCGAGCGAGTTTGGGGCGGGTGGGAAGGGAAGAGGCGAGGGCGCATCACACGACTCACCTCGTAAAGAGCTAGGCGAGTGGAATATCAAGCGGGGGAAAAAAAGGGCGTTTTAAGTGGCAGGGGTGAGGGGGCGTTTCGGGGAGACAGTAGGGGAGGCATTAACTAGGAGGTGGGGGGGGCTTGCTGAAAACGAGGGAAGGAGGGGGGTAGTGCCGCAGAACTGACGAGCAAGAGGTAAAGTGTGCACGGGGAAAAACGAGAGGTCGGGGTCAGTGGGTGGGTTGGGGTGTCCGGGACGGGTGCCGGGGGAAGGAAGGACGGATGTGGTCATCCAAGCCGGTGTGTGTGCTTGACTCGTGTTGGGTCAATAGGGAAAGAGGTGGTTAGTGGGGGTCAGATAACGTGACGAGGTTGGGGGGACGGGGAGGGGTGTAGTAAAAAAAAAAGGTCGGAGAAGGCGCGGCAGCGATGAAGAGGTTAGCGGGGATGGACTGGGCCGTGTATGGTGCGGGTTGAAGGGAAAGAAAGGTGGAGACAAGGTGATGGTGGTGAGCCAGGTGGGGGGGGTAACTGTCGGTGGGGGTAAGGGAGCGGGAAGGGTCAGGTTGGATGTCGGGGTGGTTGGGCATTTGTGGAAGGCGGGGGTGAGTGGGGGGAGGGTGGTGGGGGAAAGGGTGAAGGAGTGGCGAATTCAGGACTCACCGCGAAAAGAGTTTTGGGGGCGAAAGGAGTTTGGGGTTTCAGGGAGTGACCGGTGGGTGAAAAAAAACCTAGGCGGGAAGGTTGGGTATGGGATGGCTGACAAAGCGACGGGGGGAAGAATAATAGGGAAAGGGGAGGGGGCTAAGTGACCCCCGTGAGTGTCAGGTTCGGGACAGAAGGGCAAGGACGAACGGTGCGGGGTGGGGGGCGGGGAAAAAATAATAAACATGTGATGGGGGTGGGGGGTGCGAGCAAGTTTGAAGGGGTAAGGGGGGGACAAACATGGGGGGGGGGTGAGCGTCGGGGGGGGACGCGAAAACGGGAAACAGGCACATGTCGGGCCATTGGGTGGGACGTGGGGACGAAAGCCGGGGAATACGGGCCCCACGAGGGTCGCGAGGTTAGTGTCAGTAAGTGAGCTGCAAATAACCGGCAGGGATAAACTGGGGGGAAAAGGCGGGGGAAAGTTCCGGATGCTAATGGAGCGGGCAGGGGAAGGAGGGGAGACTTCTCAAGTGAACGTAAGTGCGTCTGGGTGGTCGATGATTATAAGTTGGGTCTAGGCTGCGGGCTGTGGATAGTGTTGAGGCGGATGAGTTGAAGAGTCGGTCTGAGGGGGGTGGGAGGAAAAATCAACGAGTGGGGGAGTGGAGGGGTCGGAGGAGGAGGGAGGGATGTAGCTGGTATGGGGACTGGAGCACCAACTGGGAAAGCATATCGTAGGATGAGTCGTGGTTGTGCCGGGGGGTGCAAAGGGGCTGTGGGGGTAATCCGGTTTGGGAGGAAAAAATCTGAAAAATGGTGGGTCACTGTCTACCAAGTTAACAGGGGTGGAATGGTAACTAGGCGGCGAAAGAAGTGGGCAAGTGTGAAAAACACGCAAAGTATGATTGTGTGGGGTTCGGTGTGGGTGGGGGAGGAGTGCAACGGAGGGTAAAGGGTCGCATATTACTATACCACGTTAGGGGGGGGCGGGTGGCAGAGAGGGAGGGGAGAGTGAGTAGCGGGTGTGGGAGGGGTCTTGTGTCGGGGTTGAAAAACAAGGTGGGGGGAAGGACGGGGGCATGGGGAAGCAAGCTTTGCACTGACTACTTGGCCGGGGGGTGGATAAATGGGGTTTGGGTTGCGTGAGGACAGGGGCAAAGGAACGAAGGGCACGAATCGGTTAATTGTTTTAGGGGGGGGGTCCAGGAAAAAGGGAGCTTTGGATTTTTAAGTGGGAGGAAACGTTATTCTGCAGCGGGTGGTGGCACAGACGGGTGTTGTCTGTGGCTTTTGGGGGTTGAGTGCCGTGAGGGGAGAAAAAAAACTCTGAGTGGGCAGATGGTGTGTGAGGTGTTGGAGTGGAGAAAGTCTCAGGGGTCCTTGTGGGAGAAACTGAAGATGTCTATGTACTCTAAGAGGGGGTGGCAAGAGTGAGAGTTGACAAAGAGAAAACCTTCAAGGGGGGGGTCAGGGCTATTCTTCGTGGAGAATAAGGGTCCCGAAAGGTGGGGAAGACCGACCCTGGGAGGGTTAGGGGGGGGAGTGGGGAGGAAAAAACATGACAGGGGGGTGTGCGGGCACTTCCGGTTCAGAATATAGGAAATGGGGGGCACGTTGGAAGAGGCGGGACATTACAGGACTTGAAAAGGAAAGCCCGCTGGGGGAGGGTGTACAGTAAAAGTGGCATACAAGTCAGGTGCCAAAAGGTGGGAGTTGAGGGTAAAGTGATGGGGGGGGTGAGCTTTTGTGACCCGGTCTGAAAGAACGGTAGGTACCACCTCATGGAGGGTGATGCAAATGGGAACAAGTGTGAATTGGGGGACAGGGCGACGCATTGAGTGGGGCAAGGGGGCTGATCAAAGGAGGCTAACGCTCCGGCGGGAACGAAGGGGGAACCTTGATTTCAAACAAAGGGGGGGGAAAGACAGTTTAACAGATGGACGAAGGGGAGTCGTCATGAACTGCAAGTATGCGCAGTGGCGTCTTCATAAAAAAGACATAAAACGCAAAGGGGGATCAACAAACGGGCAGTGTGGTGAAGATTGGTGGGCACGGATGGGGGGGGGTCAAGTTCTATTAATCTAAGAAGCTGGGAAGTACGGGAGTCGCGGATAAGGCGTCTCTAAGGAGACGACAAGGGAATAAGCCGAAAGGGGACGTGGTTAAAACGGGCACGGGACAGGGGGAAGAAAAAAAAAAAGAAACTGCAGGCAAAATCCAAAAAAAGAGAAGGCAACGGTCCTCATGCGGGGAGGAATGGAAAAAATCGTGAATAGACTATAAAAGGGGTGAATAAAGGGCGGGTGAGAAAAAGCCAAGGGGAAAAAATCGGTAAGAAAAGTAACCAGGAAGCCGGATAGAAAGATACGGTGAGAAGGATGTAGGCAGAAAGCTACGCAACGCATGACAATGGGGGAAAAAAAGAATAGGGGGGGAAATAAGGGAACCGGGAATGCCATGGTTCGCGGGGCAAAAAAAGTGCTAGCGTGGAGAGAAGGGAGGGAGAAAGGGGGGGAAAAAAACAGATGAACACTGCGGCGAGGCGGGGGAAACGGGACTTTGCGGAGAAGGGGGTTGGTGGGCCGATTCTAAGGAGAACCCGGACAATCTCAATGGAGCCCTAGGGGAAAAGAAAAAAAGGGGACCGCAAAGGTGTCGCAGAAATGAGGCCCGGTCGAGTAAGGGGGGAGTCCGGCGCAAGTGGTGGATGCAGACAACAGCAATAAAAGGCGCGGGGGGTGAGTTTTACGAGGAAGTAAAATGAGGCAACGGGAAAGCCGGGGAGAGGACCAGGGACGCAACACAATACAGGGCAATACTTTGGGAGGGGGGACGAGCTCAACTGAAATGAAGAAAAAAAAAAACGCATGAGGGACAGGTTTGGCAAACAAAAAACAAAACAAAGAAAAAAAAAAAAGGAAACACCGATAGATTTGTGGGGCAACGGTTGAATGCGCCAAAGAGCACGACAACAAAAGGCATGGGCTGTGACGCGCGCAAGGGCCGAGACTGTGGGTGGGGGGTTGGAAAAGGTGCACGCTGGGGAGTGGAGAGGGGAGAAAGGGAAATTCGCCAAATAGGGAATACAGAGGGGGGGGCGCGCTTCTTGTGGACGGGTCTTGATGAAAGGGGGCCGCATAATGCACGTGATACCCAAATGGAGAGGGGAGGGGACTGAGAAAAAGGGGGGAGTAGTGGTCCACTGGGGAGGGCGAAAATGATTTCCGACAAGGGGGGGGGAAAAAGAGGAAGAGGAATGTGGGTGGGAGATGAGCTGACACCAGGAGAGGCCAAGCAGAGACAAGGATGTGTCGATGCTGATTGTGGGAAAAGAAAAAAGACTGGGGGGAAAAAGACTATAAAATGCATTAGGCAAGGGGTTTAATACCGGGTGGAAGTTCTGCTGGCCTTACAGGAGTTGGGCGTCATTGGGGAAACGGAAGGGGGTACCGCGGTGCGACTGAGAAAGAAAGGGAAACAGGAAGACTGGGGAGGGGAAGTTTGGGTTGGAACGTGGAGGGGGACAAAAGGGGGATCAGAAAACTGGTCGTAGAATAAACTCCCAAAAAAAACGAGCTGTTGTGGGTGAAAAACTAAGAGGTGCGGGCCTCACACCGTCAACTCTGGGGAGGAAGTAGGGGGGGATCCGCCTAAGCACAAACACAAAAAGAACAAAGAGGAAGTAAAAAGCTCGGCAAAGACGCACGGCAAAATGACAGAGATGAAATAGAAAAGCGACTGAAAAAACAATGTGCATTGAGTCTGGGGAGCGAAAAAAAACAACTCATAGAGTAGTATTTCCTGAAGCCGCTTGGATCAAGGCGGCGCCTAACTACCTGGTACACCAGTCCCCGCAAAAGACAAAAACTAAAAAAATCAAAAAAATGCAAGAAAGATCGGGGCGCCTGCCGGAGCATCTGACATTGAAAAGGCGTAACAAAAGAATCAACACCCTCTGAACAAAGGGACACAAAGAAATCTCCAACGCTCTAAAACAAAGAGAGGACAACCAAACAATTGTAACCCTAAAGGTCCGAGTCTCCCGAAAAAAAAACCGAAAATCCGACCTAAGGTTGAACACTCCGATCAAAAGGCAGGTCTGAACATATAAACCCGGTGAAAGGGGATGCGACGATTCTTCGAAGTGCTTCCACTGGCCGACCAAAAAAAAAAGGAGGGGCCACGCAATTTGCGGTGTTGAAAAAATTATAATCTACAGAAATACGAGAGGACGCCGCAGAATCCTAGCAGCACCAAGATAAAGGGGAAACAGTGGGACAGACACGACAGGAGGGACTTCGATGAGCCAAGGAATGTTGGAGATGCGCAAAATTTAACCAAGGAAAAAGGAGAATTTGATGCGAAGGAGCCCCGAAAACCTTGGACCCGCAGGGGAAAAGCCGGACGCACGAGTCAGAGGCATGGAGGGGCTCACAAAAAAAGTAGGGAAAAAAAAATTTCCGAAGCAATCGGGGGTAATGCGAACCGACGCACCGAACAGGCAGACTGCTTGGGGACTAAAATAGGGTGTCCGAACGGGAGAAAACCGCGCCGAGGCAAAAGGGTATAGAAGTCACGTCATACTGAAGGGTAAAAAAGAGAAAAAAACAGCCAAAAAAAAGCAAAAAGGGTCAAAACAGAGGGGATCATAAAATAGTCCAGGAGGGAACAGGCGGGAGGAGAGCAGGGAAAAATAAGAAAGGTTATAAGCGGAGTAAGAAGAGAAGGCATGAAAATAAAAGGTCGTGACGGCGGGCGAAAAGGGGCGCAACGGAAAAACAGTAAGCCCAAGCGTGCATGAGAAAGAAAAAGAAAATAAGGGGAAAGACTAAAGGGGAACTTAAAAGGAAGGCAAAGACGAAGGCTCCTCATAGAAAAATCGATGAGGGAACTTGGGGCAAAAAATCATATCGGAAAAGGAAAGAAATGGCATGACAAGAAGAGAAAGCCCCATGAGCAGTTTGACAGAAATTTGCCTCAGAAAAATTCTCGTTACTGGTTGGAAAAAAAGTAGTGTTCAAGAAGGGGGAAAAAAGCCGGGTGGAAAGTTGGACGGAGAAAGAAAAAAGTGCAAAGTTCAGGCTACTGGGGGGGTCAATCAGCAAGCGCCCGTGAGGAGGAGCCAAAGTGCGGGACTTACGTAAGCATGTCAAGGGTGGAGAGAAGACGAAAGTGAACTCATTGTTCACGAACAGCCGTCAAGACACCATAAAGAGTCCAAAAAAAAAGGGGGGCGACCTCAAACATGGCAGAAACTTTAGAGGACGTGGCAGAGGACGCACAGGGAGGGCAAGGTTGTCGCTCCCCGTCTCCTGAAGAGGAAAGGGGGGGAAGGCCAATATGTAGAAAGAACGGGAAAAGGAACGTCAGACGTGGAGGTGCTTGGAAACGCTGGCGACAACTGAAAGAAAAAGCAAGAAACGGGGATGAACCCTGTCATAGTTCAAAGGGCCTAAGCGGGGGGGTGGGGTGGGGAACCAAGAAGTTCCTCATCAACCTTCACCTGGGGTAACGGAAAAAGACAGGGAGTCGGAGTCGCAAAAACGAGTAGGAACGGGGGAAAGCCTACATTTACTTAGTAAAATCCCGAACAGCGATTCCCCGGAAGTCAGTGAGAGGTCGGGAAAGCTATGGGAAAAATGATCCCGTAAAGTTCAAACTGTAACCACGGGTGGAAGTCCTCGGGGGGACCCGTACCTGAGAGGACATTTAACAGCAGCAAGGGGAGCTCCAACAAGGGAAAAAAGGGGTTGGGAAGGAATGTGAACCTGACGCCGACGCCGGGAAAAAACAACTTCACCTAGCCGAGCGCGCCGGTGGTAAAAAAACGCGGGTAAAAGGAACCTTGAGTAGAAAGAAAGAAAGAGGCAACACGAGTTATGGGGAAAAAGAGAAAATCGTAAAAATCTCAAAAACACACTCCAAAAAGGAAACAAGGAAAGTGAAAGAGAGAGAACTCAAAAAAAGATTATCGTGCCCAAAAGATGGAAAGCGCTTGGTCAGAAAGAAAGGTACGATGAGTCAGCGGTCACGACCGGTTGTGGGAACGTTCATCTTTCCAAAATGGCCCAGATCAGACCGCGGCGAGCTTTTAGACAACACTCAGAAACCACGCCATAAAGGAAAGGACGGTGGAGAGCGGAGGGTCTCACCTCAATCAATACATATAGAAGAAACAAAGAGGTCACGCGTGAAAGGGAGGATGAGAAAGAAAAGCGGAAAGAAACACCCACCCTCAAGCCTTCAAGGCTCACAAAAAGGGTCCAAGAGAAAAAAAAGGTGGGAAAAAAGAATAGGCAAGAAACGAATGGCGTCTTCCTAACAATCCTACGATGAACAGAGGTTCAAATCGACTAATGGTCAAAAGAGTACTGCCTTCTTAATGGGGACTGATGGGGTTTCCTGGAAAAAGGAAGCGTCAGGACAAACATTTCGGAGAGAAGACGAATCCGTCAAACTTGACGGAAGGAGAACAAGTGCCAAGCGCAAGCGGCAAATACAAACTCAGTTCAGCCTAATAACTAGCCAACAATGAACGATACGTCGAGGGAATAGGGAAAAGAGATCGTATAATGAGTTACTATTTCCGGGCCCGGGATTGGCAGAGGTGATGTACGCGAGCGATAATAAAAAAAAATTAGGCTTGGATTGCGGCGAAGGACAATAGTACGGCGCCGCAAGGTTCAAAACAAATAAACGTACAATCAAGGGTGAAGAAAGTGATGTAGAGCAATGAAATAAGGATTAACGACCTGGGGGGCAAAGGGGGGGGGAGAAGAATAAGGGTTGTGTTGGCGGGGCCTTAGGAACAGGAAACCAATAACCCCATTCTCGCCTGTCAGTGAAGGCACCCCTGCATGGAATGAAACCCAAGGACTAAGATTTCCGGAGTTGAAGCAGAGGAGGAAATAGGAAAGCAAGACTAGCCATGTTTTCGGGCTTTCTCGGTCGAAAATAAAAGAAAAACAGGATTTGGAACCGAACTTTGATAGAGGAGAGAGGGCTGTGACAAGGATGCGTCTGTGGCGAACTGTAAGCGGGAGAGGGAAGTATAAGAACCAATACGCAAGAAAAGTGAGGATAGGACACACCAACGACGTGGAGAGTCGCGCCTGATCACAGAGGGGTAAGGAAAAAACAATGAAGGACCGGGACGAAATGGTTGAGTCGACATAAACCAATCGATCATTTTAAGGAAGGAGGGGTACCAAGTTCATTCAGACAAGCCGCGAAACAACCTGTATGGTGGTCTAGTCGAAGTGAAAAGAAGGAGATAAAGGGTGAAACCCGGATTAAATCCGCGCCGCTCACCTAACAAAAAAATAACCTCGGTGAAGGAAAGGGAAGTAATTAACAAAGACGTGGAGCTCACCAATATAGGGGGAGGGCGGGTATCCTCACCGAAAACGCAAATGTGAAAAAAGGGTAAGGTCCAGAGCGAATTCCATGGGTTTGGGGGCTACGAAAAGGGCAGAGAGTGGCGGTAAAAGCAGGAAAGAGCTCAAAAGGGCTTGAACCATAACAGGGACGCGTTCAGGGGAACAAAATAAACGAACAGTTGGGAAACAGGAGAGCCATAAAGCGGGGTCTGGCTCTGTCAAGTGGGAAGGGAATCCTCCACAAAAGGAAATGAGAGCCAATGGCCGGAAGTGGAGGGCAGTTAATAGCCCAGTCGCTCAGGAATAGTGGCGAACTGGAGAGAGCGCATGAGACGAGGAAAAAAACAAAAAGAGGAGAAACTAGAATACCCCACATTGTGCCGGTCCGACCGAGCCCGAGCCGATACCCCGGAGGGAAAGGGCGATCAGAAGGGCGATCGGTCGATGACCTGAGAAGCGGAAGGGAACTTAAGTCACATCATATTGGGGGGAGGCACGGCAAGTTGCGAGCTTCGCAAGCAGATAGAGAAATGGAAAGAGAAGTAGCGTAGAGAAGAAAGGTTGCGTAACAGACAATCGGCCAAAAAATGTTGAGGCGGGAGGGACGGCGCTCGGAAAGGTCCCGCAAAGGGATGCAGGAAGGGTCGAAAAAGTGGAGCCGGAGATGCAGTCCGGGGTAGTGCTGAACTAAGGAAACCGCAGAGGCTTCCGGCCCAGTCCACGGGAATGGAAATCCCGGAAGAAACCCAGGGGTCACGCTGGTAAGCGGCTAAAATAGGACAAGCAGCCTTGAGGCAACGAAACTGAAGGCGGGAGGAGAAGAACCCACTAAAAGAGACTAGAAAAGGCAAGTCCCCCAAAAAGACTTGAGGGAGGGGGAGGAAACCATGGGCGTGGAACCGCGTCAAAAATTGGGGGGGTTGAAACAAAAAAAAAGGCTGTAACAGATCAAACACGCGCTCTAATAGGTAATTTGAGAACACGAACCAAGGCGTCTATTCGCATTGCCCCGGGATGGAGGGAACGGAGGAGGGGAAGGGATGGAGGAGGGTGGGGCGCCGACCTTGCGGAAGAGGGTCGACTATTCAGTGCGTCCTCGGATATAAGAGAGAGAAAACTGGTGAGCGCGGGGGGGAGAATCTGAAAGTCAAAACCAGAAACAGCGCTCTCCCGAAAAATAAGACAAATTTCGTATTATCGGCGCGGCGGGAATCATATGGGACAAAAAAGAACGTCACGACAGGCTAGCGGCAGGGGGCTATGCTGACGCGCGGTGATCAGGGGGGGCGGCGGAAGAAAGCTCAAAATATGGGTACCTACCAGAGAGCTTATGCAAGGGCTGGAAAGAGCAGAGTCGGGGAAGCTCTGTCAGGAGGACCCTAGGACAAAGGAGAGAAAAAGTTAAGAAATTAAAAGCCCCGGAAAAAAGAGGAGTGAAGCTCAAGCGGCAAACCCAACCAAAAGTCTTCTCAAGGCAAAGCACAAGCAGGGTTGCCGGGGAAACCTCAAAAACAGAGTAAGGACTGATTTTGCGTCGACAGACCAGATTGGGGCAAGATGCAAAGGTGGCACACAAGTCGGCGAAATCACCAAATGCAGCAAGGGCGAAACGGAAAGGAGGGTAGACGTATCACTATGGAGAGGGAAAGAAGGGAAAATAACCATGCGGCAAAGGAAAAAAATAGTGTTCAGCAAGAAGCCGGCCCGGATGTATGATGGGGGCAAAAGACCCATCAAAAAAAACTGTTACCACCGGGTTACCAGGCGCGAAAATTCCTGAGGAACAAGGACAACTGCAAAAAAAGTGTCAGAAAGGGGTAAGAAGAGAAACTGGGACGACAAACAAAAGGCGAAACGTCGACACGCCTTGATCAAAAAAAGAAGTGGGCGGTGTGCAAGGGGGGGGGGGGGGGTGTGGGGGTGGGGGGTCACTCCCGATAGAGAAAAAAAGAATGTCTGGCGTGGATTGAGACACGGTGGCGGAAGCACGGGACGGGCAGGTAGGGGCAAACAGGACCGGGTGTACGGAGTAAAGAGAGAAAAGAAAGTGCGGAAAAAAAGGCGACGGGCTTTTGAAGACAAAGGGTTGCAGGGGAAATATGGAGGCGAAAAGGAACGGAATATGAGTCGAGGACACAACAACAAGAGGAGCAAAGGGAAAAAAAAAAACAGACGGAAAGCTAATGTACGGGGCCTTAAACGGAAAAAGCCCCGTGCGCAGGGGAAATGGGAAAGGATGGCGGGGGGGGGAAAGGGGGGGAAAACGGAAGGTGAAAATACAAAAAGTGGCACTCTCAGCGAGTGGGAAACCAGGTCCAGGGATTGGGGGGGAAGAAGTCCTCACACGGCGCACGCACAAATAATAGAAAAAGGGCATCTAAAAGAGCATCTCCATCCTAGTTTTGAATACGGCGCGCTGGAGGGATAATGAGAAACGAACTTAAGGCGTTGATAGGGATAACGGGGCTGGTGGGGGAACCGTTTAGGAAAACAAAAAGGGAAACGAACCGTGCAGGGCCGCTGAAAGGAGGAAAGGAGTCTGAATGGCCACCTAGATCTCCTCGGAGCCACAAAAGGGGAAAGAGGCAGGCCGAAAATTTCTCCGGCATAGTTGTGAGGAAGCCCCGACGGTTTCGAAAATGCAATAGGACACACACGCAGGGAAAAAAGTGCGAAGACAATAGAAAAGACCAATAAGACTGAGAAAATACGTCGGCCCCGCCCGTTGTTTGGGAAGGAAAAGGGAATATCTCGTTGTCCGGGCCTACAAGGAGAAAAGAGGAGACCAAGAAACTCAGAAGCAACCGGGGCCGGTTTGAAAAAACCGGAAAGGACCGTATGGCTGGGAGCAAATTCCCACCTCGGGAAAAAAAAGATCAGGCACTCATTCAAGGGAAAAAAGAGAAAATAAAAGAATGAGACGATAACGCCATACGAAAAAAGGAAGACAGGAAAAGGAACGGTAAAAAGTAAGAGCTGACACCTACGGACAAAAGGAAAACACCAACAGCCGAAAGACAAGAGGGGGGGAGTCTAGAAACTCAAGGATGGCAAAAACGAAGAGCCGGCTAATCGAAAAGGGACGATGAGAACATAGGAGTCTCAATCAAAATACAAAAAGTATAAGGGGGGGCGAAGCAGGGGAGGGTGGCTAACGAAAAAGTTGTGGGGAAAAAAAAAAAAAAAGGACCGAAACTGCAAAAAAAAAAAACTGTTGAAAGGAAGGACAACCGACGTGACAAATCCCGAGACTTACATAAATAAGGCGCAAGGCGAGGTGGATCAACCGGGAGCCCCCACTAAAATACAGCGTAACCGATCACCAAAAGGGTCATGCAATAGAGGGTACCAAAGGGCAAAAAGCGGTTGCTTGCACAACAAGGGACGTAAAAGTCACTCGGCCACAAAACGAAAAGAGAATTGAATTCGAGTGTGAAAAGGGTGGGAGACGCAGGGTTCAATAAGATCGGGCGAGAGGACCCACAGGTCAAAAAAGGACGTCATGGCGTAGAGAGAACGAAACCGGAAGGGTGTCGAGTGGGGGGAGGAAAAAGGACAACGAAAACCGGACAAGTCGGAAAGGACTTGATGAGCAGCGGTCGGTGACGGGGGCACTTACCAAGGGCAGGGGGTGGACATAGAGAAAAGAGGGAGGTTCTGGAAAGGGCAACCTTGGAGGAGAGAACAATACAGGAAACCCAAGAATGGAGCGGGCCTATGAAGAGAGTAAAAAACCCGCAGGAAGCCGCACGAGTGCAGAAAGGTAGATCCAGCTTGAAGGGGGCCCGAGGATAAAAAACATACAAGAGGGGACTGGGCAAGAAGGCAATGTACGTCTGTCAAGAAGCATAAAAAGAGCCCAGGTCAGGGGAGGGGCAAAAGTGGAAGTGTCTGAAAAGACAAAAAAATCATGATGGAAAAAAAAGTGGACAGGATGTCAAAAGCCTAAAGGAGAAAAGAAGAACTAATAAGACAAAGGGAATGGATAACAGAAAGAAGAGAGACCCAAGTGGATCAAGAAAGTTTAGCTACTAAAAGGTGAAGTACAAGGAAAGACGGTGAAACAAAAATACAGGGCACAAAGGAACAAAATATCGTCAGGGTGGAAGAAAGATTTCTGAAAAAATATAAGAGAAATAGCCAACAAGAAAAACAAAGCGTGGGAAGAAGAAAAGAGCAAGGGGGTCCATGGATTACCAAGCACGAAAGCGACTGCTATCCGAAAAAAAACAGAAAAAAGTTTCCACCAACCGCCTTCCAAAAGCGACGTTGCAAAGCAGGATCAAACAAATGTTCTCTGAAACCCAAGAAAAAGAGGAAGGGAGGGCGCTTTGGATGAGACAGAGGAACTGCATTAGAAATCAACCCATCTATCTGGCGCGTGATGTCAAAAGTTTCAAAACACAGGCAAAAGAAAAGGGCAACCAAGTCAATAATCAAAAAAGAGAATAAAACCATGAAAGGAGCATGAGGTGGCAAATGGGGGGGAAAAAAAGGAAATGCGTGTTAGGTCGAACGACAAAAGAGGTCTTGGTAGACCGGGAAATAAAAAAAGGTGAGCGTTAACGTTAAGAAGAGAAAAGACCACGTCAAATGGAACAAACCATAAAAAGGAAATGGAATTCGGAATACTCTGTGGGGAAGGAAGAAAAAAATAAGGATCAGAGTCAAGAGAAGGGATGCTAACGCAGGGAACAGCTGCTGTTATCTGAAAGAAAAAAAGTCGTTTCCAATGACTCGGAGGCGACCAAAACTTCAGGAGGTAATGAACAAGAGTAGAGGTGAGGGAATGTTCCAACACAAGTAGTGTGCTAAAGACCATTCACAGGGTGGACATGGAAAAAGACTCATGGGCAAGAGAAAAGGAAGGCCTACGGCCGGATCTTTTCAGGACAGGGGAAATGAAGAAAAAAAAGGTCGACCAAAAAAAAAAGGGAAAGGGTGCTTTGCAAAGAAAAGTGGCGGAAACCGAATTGACGGCACTGGGAAAAAAAAAAAGGGTGGGTGATCGCCCACAGTTCTAATGTTGCAGCGAGGGGGAAAAAAGGGGGGGGAATGCAACGGAATAGCGGAGGGTGAAAAAGTGGAAAAGAAGAAATGGGCGTGGGAATAAACGGAATAGACTAACCTCTCCCCCCCGAAATCGAGTAGACAGCGGGGGAAAAGTCTGGGGGAATCTGAACGGAACGGAAAAAACCCGAAAGGACCCCCCTGATACACTCACTAAACGAATAGCCGGGGGGGTGGGAGGACAGGTAGAGTGGGGACTAATGAAAAAGGGAGGGCTTCGAGCAAAGCAGTCAGGGAAGGGCAAAAAAAAAAAGGAGCTCTCAGAGGTGGCTGTACTTGAATGTATTCCGGGAGGGCAACACACGAAAAACTCCCGCCTCATAAACGGCCTGTGAGTCTGTGTAAACGAACGCACAATTGTGAAATGCATAACGGGGAAGGGATGGAGACGGTAAAGAAGATCCGGAGGGGGCGCCGAACATAAGAACCGAGTGGGGAGGAGGGAATGAGGAAAATCACTATGAGAGATGGGGGACCAAATTCAAGAAAAAAAACAAAAGGTAAAAGAAAAACCACAACAGAGGGCAACCGAGACGGGAAAGAAAACAAATGATGGAAAGTACCTCCACTACACTGAGACCACCAATTAAAGAAAGAGCGCAAAAAAAATGGGGAGTTAGAGGAGGAAACGCCAAAAAGAAAATGGGGCAGTTCAAGTGCACGGGCACGGGAGAAAAGGGGAACCAAAAAGACTAAAAACACCCCCAGTAAAAAAATCGGGGTGCGAGGCTTAATAAAAAAAACCAAACACTGAAAAAATTACCAGGGGGACATGCAAATAAACCAAGGCCTCGACCGAAAGTGTCAAGAAGCCAGCATGGTGGATTCTTTCAGACCTGAGCAGAAAAAAAAAAAATCCGAAAAAATGGCTAGGGGGCAAAAAATCGGGTCGCAAAAAAAATTTCCCAGGAGCCTCTATGTGTATAAGAAAAAATATCGGGGGGGTGATCAAACGTCAAGAAAAAAAAAAAGCGGCAAAAAAATCAATCGGCGGGGGGAAGGGAGAAAATTGCTACGAAAGGGATGCCTAGGAGAGTAGACATGACAGACATTGGAGACGGGAAAAAAATGTGATATGAAAGGGGGGAACTGAAAATGAAAATTGGTTACCATAGTAAAATGAAAAAAAAGCGGCGACCGAACGGTAGAGGGAAAGTTTACAAAGGGGCAGTTTGGACGGGACAAAAACGCAGGAGAACCGTGCGAAAAAACTGGAAAAAAATCGGCGAGCGAAAGGTCACGGAGAAAAGGTACCAACAAGGCTAAAAAAAAAGTGAAAAAGGGAGACACCTGTCGGGAATCAAACGGGAAAAAGGTGGCAACAGGTTCCTAGAAAAAGAGGCTACATAACTACATCAGCAAAGAACAGAGCCTGGAGAGGGGACCTTACGCAGCAAAGGGGGGAAAACAGAAAGAAACCCGATTTCGCGATCAAAAGCGGTGAGAGATAAGCTAAATATACTCGATGTCCTCAAAAAAAAACGAACCCTTTCAAAAAAGCCGACGGCAAGCCGGTGCTGTCACTCTCGTACAGAGAAGAATTACTGGAAGTGGGTAAGTTCACGACGCTGCGGCCTGGCTAGGGACAAAAAGTTTTCCAAAGAAAAAAAGAAAGACTCAACTTAATTACCAAGGTCGTAGTGGGGGGGGAGGAATGTCGGCGGAACGTTAAAAAAGAACCATACCAATGGAACTGCATCATAGCGTGAGGGGGGGAAGTTAACACGGATGCACGAAGGGGAACTCAGCCGCAGGGACTTAACGGAACAAAGGCAGAAGGTGTCAAGATAAAGAGGGGGCAAAAAAGTCCTTAATAGGGGAACAATAAGAAAAACGGCTCGAAGGGGGAAGCCAAAAGAAGTCACCCCTTGTTGGGTGGGGGAGGAGGTACGGTGGACAAGGTCCAGCAGGGGGAAACCCCCCAAAAGCATATCATAAAAAACGCACGCACTCGGAGACAAAGCACGGCAAACCAGGAGAAAACTAGGTGTGTAAGGTCCAGAAAGGGGAAAGGAAAAGAGGGAGGGAGGAGTTGTCATGAGGGGGGGCGAGGAGAAAACATCGGGGCTGAAGGCAAAACGGAGGAGTGAGGGGTGGGGCAAACTTCTGGACCCTAAGTGCGGGGGGAATGGGGAAAGAATGCGTCATGGAAAAAAACCGGGGGGGAGCAGAAAAGCGGTTCGGGGGCTCGATTGGGGAGAAAAAAAAAGACACAGATGGAAAACTGACTGAGCACGGGTGGGAGGGAGTGCGGGGAAAAGAGAGGGGAAAAGATCAGCAGGCTCATAGAGAAAAAGCAAAGTGCT
>Ga0179593_1415090_pt1 | contig 32480 bp, 35 predicted proteins | sample CZODoug2_1_08_16_FD_185931 | JGI IMG/M metagenome (GOLD analysis project Ga0179593, IMG submission 185931) | Vadose zone soil fungal communities from Angelo Coast Range Reserve, California, USA - CZODoug2_1_08_16fungal (PacBio error correction) | ecosystem: Environmental > Terrestrial > Soil >...
CCACTACCAGAATTTAGTAGAGAGCGGGAAAGAAAAAGACCCGTAGAAAGCAAACGTGGCCAAAGTGGAAAGAGAGTCGTCGAGGCAGTGGAAAACAGAGGGCCTCGTTGGCTGAAAAAAGGTGGGACCACCGGTTACCGCTTGTGGGGGGGGGTTACCTCATCGTATGGAGATGGGAAAAAAACGGAACTCAGGCAGGACACTGGAAGAAATCGCACGAGAAGATACTCCGCAAAAGGAGGACAGGCGGGCAGTAACCGTCGCAAAGGTCAATGTTTTCACGAAAAATCCAAGTTGCCGGGACCCCTCCTACCAGAACGCGGGAAAAAGAGAGGCGACGGAGCGGCGTCAGCGACTCAACTTCAGGGTTTCGACGTCGAATCTGAGACTTCAGCAGGGGTGCGATGATGGGAGACAGAAGACAAGAGCGGACAGTTGAACAAGGAAAAAGCCTCAGAACACAAAAACCGCACGCCGAAACCCTAACGGGCCATCCGGACTAAAGAAAGCCTTGAGACCAGAGAGTGAGATCCAGAGGCCCTATGCAACAACCGAAACGGGTGGGACTGAAAGCAAGGGGTCCGTGCAGGCTCGGGGCGTCAGGGTAACGAAGGAAATGTAAAAAAAGCCCAAAGCAATCTAACTAACGCGTAATACAACCTCACAAAAAAGCAATCGAGTTCGAACAACAGCGAGAGAAGGACGACCTCAATTGAATAGATTTTGCCGATACACTCAACTGAAGGACTTTAAAGCAGGGATTTCAAACACCGACAGTGGAGAGAAAAGCTGGAAATAGGAGGAGGAAATAGGGAAACATCGAGGTGGGACACCGTACGCCAAAAAGTGCGAGGCCAGGGGGGGAAAGTGCTGCGCGGAAACGCACCTGGGGGAACACCAACGAAAAACGCTCCAATCCTACTAAGGGGGGAAGCAAAGTGAAGGATGATTCTCCCAGGGTACCAAACGAATTCCTCCACGACAGAAGAGAAAACCAAAAGTGGACAAGAAAAGCTCCTAAACTCGGGCTGCAAAGGGCACCCCAACCGCGAAGGTCGGCAGGGGCACCGTGCGAAAAAAGTTACCATGATCAACGGGCAAGCCTGCACCTAATCCGCAGGAAAACAATAGGTCCCATCAAGAGAAGGAAAAAGCAGTTCCCTCTAGGGAACAGCTAAGACGTTCGGCGACCTCACCGTGTGTCGAGGAGACCAAACAAGAGAGGGGAGATTAAGGAGCAAGGGGGTCTTTCCAGAATTGACAGAAAAAAGCACCAGATCAGTAACCGAGGTCAAGAATAGAATCGGGCCGCCGAAAAGCAGCTACTACTCAACCCGCGGTCCAAATGCCTCAAGAGTCACGCAAGAGGGCCCAAGGAACCTAAGGAGGAAGAGACGTATAAGGCGTGAAACAAAAGTCGGGACGTGTAACAGTCGGTTGAATTAGAGACTGGTACAAAGGTCCACACCTCAGTAGGGGCCAGGGTGACAAGACCGAGGTTAGCAATGTGAAAAGGTTACTGATATGCTAAATCATTCCTGTTTCCACCTGGGATGGGGCAGGACCACCCCCGGTGGGGCCGGAAGAGCACAAAAAGTGCATCGGGCATACTGATTGGAGGGAACAAAGAAAGAAAAACAACCAAAAGGGGGAAATGATAGGGGATGTGGGGGAGGCAAAAACTCCTTAATGGAACGTTGAGTGAGGATGGTCGGCCCAAGGGGGGGTCCCGATCCCCTGTTTACATGCAGAAGTTAAACCACGTCACCTGGGAAGGAATAAACGCCGCAAGGGGGACACCGGCACGAAACTCGCTGGTGTGAACGCGGTGAAACACGTCAACGACAGGACAGAAGCCAGTAAAAGCGGACCCAGAAGGTGTTAACGCCCTAAAGGATATCTGCATTGGCAATTTGCCTTGGAAAGGAGTCAGAAAACGAGCCCGTTTGGCCACTCGGGTCGGATTAGGGAAAGAAAGGATGAGTCTGAGCCAGCTTGAAGGAGGGACTATGTGTCATTAAGAGGTGAGTGGGGGGGGTGAAAAAAAGGTGACCTGCGGTGAAGAATATCAGCAGACGACGATCGGATGGCGAACACGAAAAAAAGGTTATGTGTGACTCCCGATGTACGAAGTGTCAGGCTTACTGACCTTGTGGCGGCAGTAAGCAAGGCAAGAGAGTGGGGAGGACTGTTTCCTGTGAGAGGGGGGGAAGATTCAGGAATTTTATAATGGTAAACTGTGAGGGATCCCTGGTCAGAACAGGAGGGGGGACCATAGGGCAAGCGGCGGGTTACCCGGAGACGGGTAATCTGTTGATAACACTGGGTGGTCTCAAGAAGGTCCAAAGGGAAGGAGAGGGGGAACCCCGGGGAGTGAATCCCCTATCGACGTTAGTTAGAAGGCTGTGGGTCGGGTCATGTGCCGGAGCCCGCGAAAGGCAGGCTCCCAACCGGCCATCAAAAGTGGTGTGGTGTCTACGGTTGGAAAATCGTGGTTGCAGCGAGAACCATCATGGGATAAAAGTTGGGAAGAGAAAAGAGTACAGGTATCGTAACTGGACTGGGAAGGGCATGTAGTAGTCGGAATCTTGGCATTGGGGAGTCGGCCCTGAGCAGGGGCGATGCGTCATCCCATCGACGCGGGGGCGACACAAAAAGGAAAGCGGGGGAGGTGTGAGTCCGGTAGTCGTGAGGGGAGGAAAGTTGTAGTCCATTGTAAAGGCCAGAAAGAACCAAGGAAATGCGCAAGAAAACAGACACACCTTGTAACAGGAGAAAAGTGCGAGGATCTCACAGATGGGAAGCACCGTGGGGGAGTCACGAGGAGGTTCTCGGCGGAGTGTCGAGGCTTGTCAGAAAGAGGGGTTGGAAGGAAGATCGTGTCATGGGTCAGACATCGGACACCTAGCGCCGGAAAAGGAACGTCGAGGAAGGTAGGCGGAGAAAGACGAGACGGGGCGAGACGATCCTCGGACTGGTGTAGGTCCGGCCCGGAGAGGGAGGTGAACAGGGGGGGAGATTGAGAGATACTACCGGTAGTCGAGGTGAGGGATAGATCCAGCAGGGGGAAAGGGGCTTGACTCCGAGCAAGAGGGCAGCGAAAACTGAACAAAAACAAATTTACACTTGGACACCAACGGGGGCGTGCAGCGAAAACTGATACCGGACTGGGGGGTGACAATAGGACGACTCCTGTTTCACCTGGAACACGAAGAGATAAGGGACTGGTGGTCGGCAGAGCGCCGGAGGAGGGTACCTGAAGAGGAAATGTCAAAAAAAGCGTGGAAAGAGAGGAGGGAGATAGCAAAACCGTAAACGGGGTCGGTATAAAATGACAAAAAGACCCTGGGGGGGAAAACAGGGTGTGTCTCGTTCTACGCCAGAAACGGGCTGACGACAAAGGACCTGCACCAAGAATAGGGGGGGACACCAGAAAGGGGACAGAACAGCACGTGACACGATGTTCAACCGACTTACACGGCACGGGTAAAATGTGAAGAGGGGGAATCGATCGTTCAACCGCTGAAAGCAGGTACCGGCGGGCAGACAAAACGAAGGATTAAAGAAAACATCCGAGACACAGGGTGTGTGCCGGAAGAAGATCGCAAAACAACCCGCCCAGGCCCGTGTGAAAAAAAAAGAAGAGTCAAAAAACATGCGATGTGCACCGGGGAGGGGACCGGGACAGAGGGTGCATCATGATGAGGCTTCCCGCGCATACCTGCAGACCGACCCCTTGAAGTAGAAAAAGAAAACGGAGCAACAAAGTTAAAACACCCTGGGCGGAAGGGCGGGAAAACGCTTCGGAAGGGCTGACTCGCGTAGGAAGGGAGATCTCCTAAAGAGAAAACCTCGACATTCTACCCAGCACAAAGGAGTCCCTCGTTAACAGTAAATGCACGGCAGACGCGGACGACGGTGGAAAGAAAAAAGGCAAGGGAATGGGAACCCGCGTGCAGAACGCCAGTCTGGAAGGGCAATGCCAGGAAAAGGGAGGGAAAACGGACAGGGTCGAGAAGCGAAACAGTTGCCCGATAAGTTGGAGTGAAACTAACGCAGGGTACGAGGACGAGTAGACGCGCATTTAGCACATGCCAGATGAAAAAAATAGGCACCACTTTTAACGTCAAACGGGGTGACTATCTGGAAATATGCGTGCTTCCCGGGAGAGACGACAAAAAACAAAAAGTTCTCACTGAGGGACTTGAGGTAAAACAACCAAGAAGACCCACAACGGGAGGAGAAAGTATAGTGGTCTAACAGAGGAAAAGACGAAACCGTTGTTGGTTCTTCTTTCGGATACAAGGGCGTCAACGCCGAGTTGCCTCACGGAAAAAAGCTTTTGACTTGCCCTGGTACATAGGGTTGTAATTCCACAGAGTTGAGCAAATTGAAAAGGAGATCCGGCGCCACCCGGTGGGAGGTGACGCTCAACCGAGAAGACCAGGGGTCCGCTTACGCACCCCGGGAATCCTCAAGAACATGCAAAAAGAAAGGAAAGGGGAGGAGGAGGCGTTACGCCCCTGCGCAGTATCGTAACCAATGAGAAGATCACTTCAGGCCCATCCAAACAACGGCATACGATCTTGCTTCGGTCCGCGGCCGCGGGAGCGGGACCAGAGGCTCCCGACCTCCGAAAAAAATCAAAGGAAGCCAGCGGGAGGCTTTCATGCCCAGGGCAAGGTAGGGATAGAAAAACGTCTGGAATGTCCTAACTTGAACGGGGCGAAGGAGCGAGTCCTCCGCAAGAAAGCGGCCAACCATCTGGCCGGTAAGCACCCAGGGCACAGCGTCTCTTTGAGGTGGGACGCAGCGCTGGTGCAACTGACTGAATGCGGGTGGTTTTATAGGGGGAGATGGATCGATTCACCTGTACGGGGGAGCGGATGTGGAGAACAGACGCGGTCTGAACAGCCGTAACCGTGCAAGGGGAGGGTCCCGATCGTGCCTGAATGAGGAAAAGTAGCACGGTGCATAGGAACGTCGGGAGCAAAAAGGGGGGCTAAATAAACGTCTTCCCGATGGTCTGATCGGGGATGGGGGGGTTTCCCCAAAGATGAATGGTAGGGAAGGGGGGATACATGCCCTGAAGGCCGTATAACTCAGCTGTCAAGGAGGGACTTGTTTAGAAGACCAGGACCCCCGGGTGGAAGGTGAAGAGAAAGAGAGAGGATCTCACGAGTGGGCAGGACATTCACGGTCATGTAACAAAGAGGGATAGCGCCGCGGCAAAACACCGTAAAACGGGACAGAACATCTCCCCGGTTCACCAGCAGGAGCGTCGAGGGCCGGGGTCCAACTGGGGAAAAAAGGTTTTCGTGGCAACAAAGGGTTTTTCCACCGTGTAAAGATGGGTGGGGGGAGAAATCATTTGCGATGGGTACAAGGGATAGGGAGAAAGGCCACTATCTCATCGGCCGGATCGACCGAAAAAAACAATCGTTCTTACTCCGTACGCCATATGAAAAGGAACGAACAAACCGAAAGTGGCAAGAAACAGACTCCAGACTCAGGAGAAGGGAGACCGCACCTGACGAGGGAGGGAGGAGGGGATCACGAAAGGGAGAAAAGTCAGAATCGGGGGAAGTCATCTCATGTGTCGAGGATGGGACCTCAGGAAAAAGTCGACATGGAAAAGTGGAAACCGCAGCCAGAACCGCCAAAAATAACAGAATTCAGACCTCACCCATAACTTAAAGATGGGGGGGGGAACCCGAGAGGCTGAAGACCTGGACCATTTGCTCCCGGTCTTCGAGGGAAAGCTCCTCGTGGAGGCGGTAACCAGAAACTTTCACAAAACCAGACCACACAAAGAGCGAACGACTAACATCACAAGAAGGGGGTGGACGGAAAGAGAGGAGAAGGAGAAGACGCAGACGCATGCAGGAAAATCAATTTGGACCAAGCTGTTTTGGGCAGAATAACTATAAGCCCCCTAAAGCCAGGAAGATAGGCTTTAAACTAGAGGTAACATCTCTTGAAAAGACTGGAGAAAAATGGATGAATAATCAGAAGCAAACATAGTCTGTAACATCGCCACAACCGGGCTTTTCCGGGGGGGGGGACGCACCTTCTGCTCGGCTCAAAGGGTGCAGCCACAAGACCAAAGATCAAAACTACCTGGGTGAGGGAGCGGTATTCGATCTCCCATTGGTCCCGCCTAATTCCCTCCAGGGGAAGGGAGGAACACCTTTAACCAAAAAGAAAAACACCGAGGCTGAACAATTGCAACCCTACTATGGTCGGAAAGCTGATGAAAAAGGCGAGGAAAGGACACAAAGGGGGGGAGTGGAAAGGAACCTACTCCGCCGGCAAACATCTCCAGGTCCGAGTTCAGCCAACAACAAGGGAATGTGAAAAGCGGTGACCATCGAGAGGAGAAAAAGACTCAAAAAGGAAGGGAGAAAAAGCAAAAAGATAGTCAGATCACCTGTAGCATGTCTTCCCAGTCCAGGCACATAAAAAAGGGGCTAGAATGGAAACACAGATGAACACGGCAAGAGGGAAGAGGGGGAAGCTCCAGCATCGCCATGCGTCTACTACAAAAGGGGGCCACGGCTCAGTCAAACGTCGGGCAAGGAAAGGAAGACAGAAGCAAGCCTTTTGCTCTGAGGTCACAACCTTGCATGGGACGAGGTGTACCTTGAGTAGGGAAAGGTTAGCGTGACGGTGCACGCGTTACACACACGCGTTCTGGTGCAGGGGACCCCAAGGGCCTGCGTTCGACAAGGGGAAACAGGTACTTCGGCTATGAAAGATTGATGGAAAAAGGGTGGTGAGCGCAAAAAAGGGGGGGGTCAAGAAAGAGACACGCCAACGGTCTCGCTACGGATTGCTCACCCGAGATATATCAAGAAGAAAGAGGCGAGAGAAAATATAGAGATTGTTTGGCGAAGAACGAAGAACGGAGCCGGTTTTCTTGCTCTTTAGGACGACACCGTGGGGGCCGCGCACTCCCAGTGTCAGAAGTTAGCCAGAATTTCCCTGAAACGTGGCAGCAGAAGGGTGGAAATGGGGAGAGACTGGGATAGGGGAACAGGAGGGCCGGGGGAGGAGGTGGAAGAGGGGATTGAAAGTGGGAGGGAAGGGTGGAAGAGAAAAGGGAGAGAGAATGAAGCTGGGACAAGCGGTCAGAAAGGAGGACGGGATGTTTGGCAGACAAAGACTCTGATAGGGAGAGGAGAAAGGGAGAACTAGAAAAGGATGGGAGAGAAAAGGGTAAGGGAGGGGCAAGGGACGGAGGAATAAGTGGATGGGGTGGATAGAAGATATAGGGGAGGGTCTTGGGAAGAGGAGAAAGGGGGAGAAAGGAGAAGGAGAGCGGGGGTAGGGAAGAGAGAAATGAGGTGAAAGAGAAGGTGACAAGTAAAGGAGTAAAAAGAGGAGGGGGAACTATGAAGGGGGGGGGATGTGGGAGATGGATAGGTAATGAAAAGAGGGGTCAAGTGAAGAGGCAAGTAGCGGGCAGAAGACGAAAATAAACGTGTGGAAAAGGTGGTATACTGAGTGAATGTAATAAGGGTAGTGGAGGTGAAGAGAAGGAGACAGGAGAATAGGAAAGGTGTTGGGGAGAGGAAGAGTGGGGATGGGGGAGCGGGAGAAAGACTTAGGAGAGGGGGGGATGGGAGGGGAAGGGGGGTAGGTTGGCGGGGGGGGGCGTAAAAGGGAGAAGGATAAGTGGGGAATCAGGGAAGGGGTGGGAGGGAGGCGAGGGGTGAAGAAGGGTGATGCGAGAGAGGAAAGAGGGAGAGAGGAAAGGGGTGTGGGGTGGAGGCGAGGGGGGGATAGACGGGGGATGCAAGGGGAGTGGAGGCAGAGAGAGATGGAGAGGGGGGGGGAGGAAGAGGATAGGAAGGAGGATAGCGGGGGGTGGAAGAGAGGGATAAGAATAGAGGTGAGACGTCAAAAGAAAAAGAGGTAGCGGGGAAGGTGGAACATTGATTGGGGGGGTAGGGGAATAGTGGGATGCGATGAAAGGGTTGAATAAAGTAGGTCAAGGGTATGGGGGCAGGGGGGCGGATAAATGGAAAGGTGGGGAGGGGGCGAAGGAGGCAAAAAGAAAGAGGCGGAGTAAAGGAGAAGGAAGCAATGATAAAGAAGGTGGATGAGGGTTAGATTTGGGAAAAAACATAGGGAAGGAGGGGTCTGATATTAGGGAAAGATGAAAGGGGAAGACGGAGAGGGAGACGAAAGGAGGGGTAGCGAGAAAAGGTGGGGGGAGGGTGGGAGGGGGGGGTACGAAGGTGGGGGATCGGGGGGGTTGTTAGAGGGGAAGGGGGGTGGGGAGAAGGGTGAAAGAGAGAGAGAAGGGGGTAGCGTGAAGAGTAGGGGGGTGGAGAGGAAAGGAAGGGAAGGATAGGGGGTAGCTGAAGGGGGGGCAGTAAAGAGGGAGGGGGACGGGAAGAGGGAGGTGGGTGAGGCGGGAGGAGAAAATGTGGAGGAAGAGGGGGTAAGAGGGGAGAGGAAAAAAGGTAAGGAGAGTGGGAAAATGTGACAGGGGTAGGGGAGAGGGGCGGGAGGAAGGGGGAGACTGAGGAGGAAGAGCGAAAGGGGGGGAGAAGGTCGGCTGGGGGGGGGGAGGGGAGGGTTTGAGACGAGGGAGGGAAAATGGAGGAGAGAGGATGAGTTTTGAGAGGGAAGGGAGGAAGGGTAGAGAAGGAAAAAGAGCGCTAGAGTGAGGAGGGGAAAAAGTGTGAAGGGAAGTGGGGAAAGTGGGAAAAGGACGCCAAAGATTTCACCCTGGCACAGTCGCGCTGGGGGGGGAACGCGGTGAAAAAGACTCGACCGGGTGGAAACGACCCTTGTACCACGGACCATCAGGTGTGTGACCAGAGAAAAAATATGCTGGAATGGGGAAAGGGAACGTGGGACGCAGACAAAAAAATTCAGATCGTTTGGCCCTATAGGTTGAGGAAGGAAACATGCACATGAGAGGGAAAAGAGCCCTTGCCGTGCGCAGAGGTTCATTATAGCGTGAGGTTGGACCTGGCATGAGGGAAGGAAAATGATCAAGGCAAAGCTATGTTGTGAAATGTGTCGGCACAGACCCAAGTTGTGGAGGTTCAGGTCGCAAAGATGTCGATGTCAAGAGCGCTGGAAAGTGCCGGGGGGCTGACCAGGAAAGAGCAGCACGGGGGCTAGCTGGTTGGGAAGCGGGTATTTGCAAGGAACGCCGTTGAATAAAGGGGAAAGGGGTTCATACGCCCGGCAAAACGGAAAAAACGCTTCAGCGTCGGTTGCAAAGGGGAAAGTGTAAATGGGGTTAGGGAAAAAAAGGGTTGGGCAGCAAAATTCCAGAGGAATTCTTCTGGGAACAACCTTGGGAGGGGAGAATCCCAGAGAGAGGTAGGAAGATGGACGTATGGGATGCCCGGTGACAAAAGCAAAGAAAACCTCCAGACAACTGGGGGTGGCGAACTTTTTCACATCTTGGTTGAACGATGACGAAGAAGCATTGGAAATAAACAGGGGGGAAGAATGACAAAAGTGAAAAGGACGATGCGTAACCGACTGGAAGGGGAGGGTAAAAGGGGGAGGAAAAAGCATTGCCAATGGAGTCTTAATGCGCGGTCAGGCTACCAGGCACAGGGGCAGTCACCAAGTGAAGAAATGGTGATGGAGTTCCGGTAGAGGGGGCGAGGGGAAAAGGGAAATTGGAAAATGACGAAAAGAATAAACAAAGGTACATTAAAAACACCCTGAGGTAAAAAACCTTGTCAACCAGGGCAGCGGCAGAGGGGCAGTTAAAAAGAGCAAGGGCGTGATTGGGAGGAGAATTAAGTTATTTGGCTCGCGGTGAGTCTGCAGAGAAACGGTTTAAAGTACAGGAGGGGGGAAGGAAGGGAAAAACATCAAAGAATAAAAAAAAAACCGCCAATCTACAGGCGAAACTGTAGGGTAGTCAATAAAATCCGTCAAGGCAAAGGACCAGAGGGGGAGGAGGTTCTAGCACTCGGATCGGGGGAGTGAACGGGGATAGGAAAGAACTAAGGGTAGGGGGAGGGAGAGAAGGCCAGAGTCTACAAAAATCGGGGGCACGGAGTCAGCGTTTCATCTCAATACTCGATAGAAACCCACAACAAGTCTTGAACGGTGGACAAAACGTGAGGGCCCACGCACAACGCTGAACGGATTTGTGAACAAAGGAACGGAAAAGACTTGGTGTGCCCAAGGGACGATGGGACTTCTACTTGTTAGCGGGTGGTCGGGCAGACGCAAGAAGACGGAGGGGGACATAACGTGAATGTGAACTAAAAGTTAGAGAGAGCGTTCATCATAACGGCAAAACAAAAAAAGGGGGGGGTCTGCGAACACCTGAAAACAAGAAATGGACCAGAGATGGTCTCGTTCGAAGCAAAGAAAGACGGGGGGCTGCGGGAAAGACCTGCACCAGGGAGCGGGGGGAAAAGACCGTCAGACTGCCGTACGCGAAGGGGAAAAAAAACCTTTTCTACTACGGTAAATACACCGTGTAAACGAAGGAAGCGCTAAGTCACCACTGGAGTGAAGGTAACGGCGTAATACACCGCGCGGTAATAAACATCCAGAAAAGCAGGGTGGCATAGAGATCAGCGAGGACACACCCAGAAAGCCTTTGAAGCCGTCTTCCGAAAACATGATCGAGGGTCACCGGGGGCTGGAAATGGCAAAATTTTGGACGAGTGAAGGCAGAAATCGACTACATGCCGGAAACCTAAAGGAGGAAAACGAGGTATCATACCGTAAAAATGCTCAACGAAAATTTCATAGTCCCTTTTTACAATGAAGGAAGAAAGAATGCTGTAGAAGGGATGGAGAGGAGGCCGTGGAACCTCAGCCCTCTACCGAGGAAGTTAACCGAGGAAATAGCAGGACAGTAGGAGGGACGAATTGGAGACCTGGGGAACTACCTGGGGAGACGAAAGGACGGAGAGAGTAAAAAAAAGGCCATACGCCATGTCTGGGAAATTGCAAGGCATACAATTAGGTAAACAAGTGGAAAGGGGGGAACGGAGCTTAAAACTTCAAAAGGAGAAACTACGGTAGCCGAAGAAAAGTAACGACTCCAGTATCCAGAAGGACGAGAATTACCATGGAAAAAAAATTCAGGAAAAAGCGGTGAATAGAGGACAGGAAATTGGAAAAGGGCGGACCCTGAATCCTAAACAACACTCGCTAGTGACTGGGAGAAAACATCTCGAGAAACAACAAAAAAGAAGAAAGGGGTGAACATAGAACAGGAGGACCGTGTTGAGGACGCGGCTCACCAGCAGGGGAAAAGGCCGTAGGAGAATATGGCACACCTCTGGGGTGACTGGCCAGTAGCCTAAAGAGGCGTTTCCAAGGAGAGGGTACTGCGTCGCAAGGAAAACGTTATTGGACGACGCTAAAGTCAAGAAAGGTTCACCGCTTAAACGGAAAAGAAAGGGACACAAAGGGAAGGTCATGTAACACCTACCTGCGGCTTGAAATCAGGGCGCTCTCAATAAGGATTAAACGCCCGTCCGGCAGGGAGCAAATGACCTGCCCGCCAAAGAAACGATATGGAGAGGCCGACCGCCGCTGGAGGAAAAGGCTATAACGTCCATCCTCAGCAAGCCGAATTAAAAGGCGAGGAGCAGGCAAAAGTTAAGGTGTCGTTGGAACTCAAGTTGAAAGGTAGTTGACATCGCATCAAAGAGCAGGGGTCGAGGCGATGTAAGAAAGGAAGAAGCCTGCCACCATATTGAAAAAAAATCAATCCTGTTGAAAAGAGGTACATCTGGTTGAGGGACGAGAGAGGTGTCCACACGGGGGCCGGAGGAGGGGGGGGGAAGAACTCGAGGCAAGGAAGGGGGAGGGATTTTGTCTAGTATGAGTCGCCCAAGGTACCCCTTTAACGGCAGAGGGGAAAGGGACGGGGACAAAAAGTAAACGGGGTGAAGAAAGGTGCCGGTAGTCAACTTCGTATTGAGAAACCGGTTGAAGCAGCTCGGAAAGGATGTCGAGACAGGGCAATTTGCACTTCCCTGTGCAGTTCTATCCGAGTAAAGTCGTTATGGTGCGTATAAGGAAAGGCAGGTCGGGTTCATGAGGGGGTAACCTACAAGTTTTGGGAGGAGGATCATAAAGAGTCTTAGACAAAGGGAAAATGGGACGGACCTTCCCTTGTAAGGGAAAACTCAGGGGGAATCGCTAATAAAAAAAAAACCTAAAAGAGAAGACAAGAGTGAAAGTGCACCAGCTAGTCTCGAATGCACGTGTAAAAAAGCGGGGGAAAAGGGGGGCGTTTCCCAAACGTTATGACCTGGCCAGTCTGTTTTTGGGGTTAGAATAAAGTAGGGACGGCCCGGGAGGATCTAGAAAGGCACGAAGCGCCTCGGGAAGGGGGGTCCAAAAACCGGCGACATTCCATTTCGTACAATCTCACAGACACAGGTGCAAGGAAAAAAAAAAGGCAGGGGGGCCCTTAAGACTACTCAACAAACCGCTCGCGCCCGGACCGTCGCGGGGAGTCAGCGAATACTTACAGTCAGAAGAGAGGACTGCTGAGAAGGGGTGTGAGAGGATGGGGGGGGGACTGAAGGAAAAGAGACCTGGGCACCGAGAAAACAGATAAAAAAATAACAGCCGATAAACAAACGCTCATGAGAAACACATCACAAGACTGAGGCAAATAGAGAGAATGAAGGAAGATCTGACACGAAGGGTACAGGTAAAAACCGTGTTCGGGGGACACTGGTCAGGTCGTCCTTGGGAGTTACATGTGAAACAAAATAAACTGTCACAAATAACTACAAATGATCCAAAGACACATCACACAGATCAATTTGGGAAAAATCAGGGGGCAATGGGGGAAGAACATCGCGCGGCCGAAAGAAAGGAAGTTTGCCAGAATTAAAAAACACAAAAATGAGAGAGTACTAGAGAGTTCACCTTATCAGAAATCGTCCAAGGGGAGGAGACGCATCGATGCAACCATCTTGGGGCCACCTTCCACAAAAAATGGAGATGGCAGGGGGATACTGCGGTAGGAGGGAGGAAAAAGTGCGAAACACGAACTCCCATCACGCAAGGTCAGATTTGATATCATCATGGGGTCCCAAAGACCGAATTGCAGAAGGGGGGACCACGTGAGAAAAAAAAATGTGAAAAAAACGCTATACAACGGAAGGAAAAATGGTCACCCGAAAGGAGGAGGGGGAGAGGGCTTCGCCAGTAAAAGAAAAGGATCAACTGCGGAAATTCACCTAATCTTCTAACGGCAACACAAAGAAAACAGGCGGCAGCGGGAAGGGAAAAAACAAGGCAAAGGAGCTCTGACTCTTGGAGAGTAACAAAATCAACAAGGTGTGAGAGGCCGACAAATAACAAGAAGGTAGAGGCGCAGGGGATCAGGTATGGCCCACCTCATTGAACCAGCCATAAAGATGAAATCAGAAAAACAGGAAAGCACAATCGTCACGGTTTCCAACAAGATACCTAGTTCATTTCACTACTAAAAGAACCCGAGCTTGGAAAGAAAGAAAGGCCGCACGGAGTCCACGGCCCATGCCAAAATGAAAGAAAGCATTGGAAAGTCAAAAAAATGCTGGGCGAGGTGTAAAACTGCTTTAGGGAAGGCGCGATGTTTTACACCAAGTTGACAAAAACAAAGTGAAGTCCGGTGACCTGCCTGAGTTCATAGACCCGGGGAAGTCGGAGAAAAGATTCATTTACACCTTTTAGTGCAGAGGAAAAAATGGGGAAGAGACTCCAAAGACGGCCCGACGGGGGGAGCGCAACCCATCTCTCAAAAAAAAAAAAGGAGGGAGAAAAAAAAAAGGAAGGAGATGGGGGGGAGAAGCAAGTAGCCGAGCACGGTGTGGCGGCTCGTTCTCGCCCACGGGGGAAAAGGAATCCATGTAACAGCCGAATCCCCTGGAAAAGGGTCCGGAAGACCGGCATGGGAAAAACACCGAAAGAATGGCACGCGGTGGAACACAGGACGAGAGCCGAAAAAAACCGCACATAGTCAAATCAGTTACGAGGGGGTACCAAAGGAGAGGGACCTGGCAAAATGGAAGCGAGCGCCCTTGATCAGGGGAAAGAGGGGGTCGTAGGGAAGAGGACGGAAGAGGACGGTACTTAAAAGAAGATGTCTTTCCATGCTAGTTGGAAGATCGCGGTGATGTTGAAAGGAAAATAGAACCTGACTCCAGGCAGCGACTATCGGGGTTGATGGGAGAAGAAAGAAAAAGTGGGGATGGCGCCCCGGAGGTCGATGGGGGGAAGAAATGTAACCTTAAACTTTTAATTACAGTAACTCCGACCTCGGGTAAGGAGTTAGGAAGATGAAGCGTGAGAAATGGGTCCCCTTGGAGAGCAAGGAAAAGAGCTGGAAAGAGGAAGCGACGTGGTGACCCAGTGCAACGCGTGGTGAAGATCTTGTGGACGGGGTACCCTGGGGGGAGAAAATCCCGAGTAATTCTGCTGGGACACATGGCGAGAAGAAAGAGATGAAAGGGAGAGGGAGGGGAGGGTCGTTGTATGCAAAAGTGGACTCGTCAAGAAACCCCAAAAAGTCAGAATCCCATGGATGGGGTTTAAAAGAAGATGGGTGTGGACGATGCTACTAAAGAATTTATGAATTGGAAGAGGAAAAAAGGTGAAGGGACGGAAGAGGGAATGGCAGTAGGACTGAAATAAAAATATTGTAAAGGGATTCGAAATGAACGAGAGGGCTTCAAAAGTTCGATAGATTGGCGTCACCCAGTGCACTGGTGATTGTTGAGTTTCAAGTCAGGGTGAGGAGTGTGGGTGACAGGGTCCATGGGTAAAGTGACAAATACAGAAATGACAAGGGTCAAAGTCACCAGACTTCAACGGGTCAACAAAAAAGCTGCCAGCGGATATAACTAAGGCTCATCGTTATGGTAGGAGGAATGCGAGGGGGATCCTGCGGGGATGGGGGAGCGAGTTCCACCATAATTTACAAGAGTGGTCATTAGTAAATCATAGAAAGGGAAAAAAAGAATATCAGCAAGTCAACGAATCGCTGGGACCGCCGTAAGGAAGTGAACGGCGATCCTGGAGGCGGGAAAGAGGTGAAGGGTCAAAGGGGGAGGGAGGGAAACAGAGAACTCTGAGCTACCTCCTTGGACTGGGCTGGATTATATCAAACGAGGCGATCGGGGTAATTTCGCCGATAAGCGGGGCAGCGGGAATAATCGCTTGAAAAAAAACCCAAAGGGGAAAGGGGAAAACCTAGTTCCGCAAAAACCGGATTAATCGAAAGGTTCAAAGGAAGAAGCATCGGGATGGGGAAGACTTTTCCTAATGGACAGTCTAAGGGAGGTGGGAGGGAAAGCGCCATCCAAACATTTATTACAAGGTAATGTTCCTACCAACTGAAAGTTGGATATGAACGGGAGACGATCAAGAGAAAAAGGGGAGGGCTTAACAACATGACCAAGCAAAGGGGACAAGGGAAGGGATGTTGCAAATAAAACAATAACGGAAGGTCTGGGCGGAAGAAAGGCCTACAAACTTGAAAAGTTTTTGAAAAGACAGGAAGACAGACGGGGACGAGCGGAGGAAGCACAGGTTAGGAAGAAAGACATACGTCAAAGGCACCGTCTCAGTTGCCTACATGTCCAGAGAGCGGGGCAAACGGGACACTTGCACGGTAAAGGGGGGAGGCAGAACAGCTATGGCAAGACAAATTAACGACGCCGGGGGGAAGTTTCGATCTCGAAGCAGAAGCAACGCCGAAGAAGGGACCTTTTGCCAAAAAACGTCCCTCAACCAGAAAAGAAAATGATGAACTGGCCAAGATGGTGGGACACGTTGATGACAGCTGAATCGCCAAGGAAAAACGCCAGGAAGGAAGGGAAAGAAGAAAAGTGACTCAACAATTTCAAGCAATGCCGGAATAAACAACTATGGAAGGGCTTTTGCGGGGAAAATCAAGCCATCAGCGGACGCGGAAACGCAAGATCGTCTGCCGGGAGGTATGGAGGACGGAGGACGGGGAGCGACCTGGGGTAAAAAGGAAAAAATCGTAACAGCTTTCACGACTAAGGTCGGTTCCGGGGCAAGCACGGACCGGGCTGTAACAGGGCAAAGTCCGCTATCGAACAGGTCCCGTCGGGAAAAGGGATACGACCGGGGGTGGTGGGGGAGACGACAACTAAGAAGGAGTGCAAAAGAAATAAAAAGGACTCTACAGTAGAAGACGACATTAGACCGTAAGAAGTAATGAAACAGATTCCCCAAGGTGAAACACAGCATTGTGAAAGAGTGGAAGGTAGGCGTTTGAACTCATAAGATCCAGACGAACCCCTGTCTCTCCTGGCTTTAGAAGATAGAAGAAAACAACAAAGATTAGGGAGATAGTTGGTGGAACCTAGAAGTCCCTCGGAGGATCCCTTTGGGGGACGGCGGAGAAAAGGAGGAAGCTACAGGGACCTCAAGAATGGAAACCACCGCGTGTTTGAAACATGGTTGGACCTGTTTCATTGAGATCCAGACGGTGCTCAATGCTGAGGTAGAAGGGAATTTCGGGGCTCGGAAGGCCGCCAACAGTAGGTTTCGAGAAAGGAGACGGGGGCCACGGTGGTTTAACGGACGGAAAAACGGGCCCGGACAGGTGCAGGGAAGGGCACTGGGGGAAAAAACGCGGTCCAGGTCTTTTACTCAAATCTTAGAGGGCAGTTCTGGGACACCGTCGGGAAATGTTCAAAAGGAAGGAATCCGCCAAAGAAGGCAGACGACTTGCTACGGGGAAGCAGCACCTCGGGGAAGTTTCAAACGGATAGCTCCCCCACCTCAAACCCTTCCGAAAGGAGGTGGCGATTCAAAGGCAAAAGGCAGAGGAATGTCGGTGAGGAAAGGGAGGTAAAGACTCGAAGAACGCGGTGTCGGCAAGTAGCGTTTGGCCTCGTCAAAAAGCGGGAAATCGCACCCGTGACCCCGGAGAAGGGGAGGACTGTAACCTGCCAGCGGGTTGGTGAGCGTCGAGGGACCAGGGTGAAAGGCGTGTCGGCGGGTGGAGGACGCGGGCTGATCCCGCCGGTTAACTTGACACTTTCATAATGGTTCCCTCCGGCGGCTATTGGAAAACGGGGGACCGTATCACAGGAGGGAGAGAACCGGGGTGATAAATCGCAAGAGGACCGGCATGGGAGAGAGGAGGGGTGCCAACCAACACGGGACGGTGCTTCGCCTCATCAAGTAGTAACTTGAGTAGAAAGGAGAATAAGTAGCTGGTTCCAGGGGAGTGGATGGGGGGGAAAACCGAAAAGGGGGGAATGTGAAGGAGATAGAAGACTATGATAACGCCAGTGTCTCACAGTCCAGTCATACCCCTCGGATAAAACCAAAAACAACCGTACAGAGAATCCAATCTCAAAAAAGGGACACCAGCAGGAACAATGACGGTTCCCACCATAGTGGAAGCCGTTTTTTTAAGGAAGCAGTGGTTGAACCAATGTGTGGGGGGAAAAAACTCGAGGAGGGGGTTCGGCAGAACAAATGCGAGAAATTCACTATTCAAAAAGCGCCGGAGCTCAATCAAGAAAGAGCGACGAAGTCGTTCGTACTCCGAGCAAGACAGGGGAAGAAAAGGATTCAGGGACGGGAAAAAAGAATCCACAGATCTTAATGAGCAATAACGGGAAATCGTCAGAGGGTACGCAAGGGAGGTCTAACGTGATTAAGAGGATAAGGAGATATGGGGAAAAACATGAAACGCGGGAGAACTGACATGTGAAACAGGTAGGCCAAACTCGAAACCCTCAAAAACTGAAGGAACCGAGAGCTTACCGGGAATCCCAGCAAACTCAAGAGAGTGAGAAACTCGCCGGAAAGCTGCAAGAGGGGGGGGCCAGGGCCCCTGGGGGGGAGAGAAAGGGGGGGGGGTCAGACTGAGGTCAATTTACCCACGGGAAACTAAAAACAACTCCTCCAATAACACGCGACCGGAACTCAAGAAAAATCACTTGGGTAAAAGAGGCGCAGGTAAAAAGTCGCAATGATACTCAAGGGAAAGAAATGTTTTGACCAAAAGACCTCACCTAGGCCCGTTACGAAATTCAAAGAAAACTTGCATATCTTCAAAGTCTGATAAAAGTGAGGAGAGAGAGAGGAAAAAACCATCGCTAAAAAAAGACGCCACAAAAGGGGAGATGGATTGGCGCCGCTTTGGAGCAAGCTCAACCGGGACCAGCGACCAAGCAAGACTACATACCGGGATCAGGGGAGTAGAGGAAGCAGCGCCAGGGTTCCAGCAATCATTCCTCAAAACTCCTTGGATACCACACAAAAAACCAAAGTGTACCAAAAGAAAAAAAAAAGAAAAAGAGAGGACACAATGGGTCAAACCCGAAAGAAACGGCAGATGGGGCTGACAAGTAGCCAAAGGGACATGATCAAAGGACCCTAATCAGCCTTACAAAAAAAAAAGAGAGAAAACAGGAGGACGGGAGGGTCCTGGGACCAACAAAAAATTCTAGATTACACACATAGAAGAGTTCGAACCCTCAACCCTGTGTCTTTAACGGTACGACTCATCAAGCATATCGGAGCGTTCCTGAGAAGGGAGGAAATCAGGTGAAAAAAAAATCACAGGAGGAGAGGGAAAACATGTCTACGAAGCGGGTTAAGACCTAAGAGAAGCTAACATGTCAAGAGAACGACCCAAAAGGGCCACTAAAAAGGGCAACGCCCGAGTACAAAGACCCGAAACGGAAATCATAGGGAAGGGGGCTCAAGGCGGTCAACAACCTATGGGGGAAGGGGGACACGGTCGGAGGACAAGTCGCGAAACGGTTTTCAAACGCGTTCAAACAACAACGTTAGTGGCAGGTGACCCGGCCGGAGGGGGAGGGGAAGGGGGAAAAGTGAAGGCGGGGGTCTACATCTTCATGACACCGGGATTTCTCGACCCGTGTGGCCAGAGAACCAGCACGGGCTCGGCTAAAACTAAAGGGAGACAACAGAGAGAGCAAACACAAACAGAGAGGGAAAGAGAGAGATTGTTCAATCAAACCGGATCAAACGAAATTAAGAGGCTCAAAAGGGGGACAGCCAACATATGCAGAGGTATCATAAGACCTTTAAAGGGAAGAACGAAGAAGGGGGGGGACCCGGACAACGAACGCGCGGGTTTGACGCGGGTCACTAAAGAGAGAAGTACCGGGAAAAACGTGAGAAAGCCTAAATTGTGAGCCTTAAAAGGAGATTGATTCCCTTGAAAGAAAGTGGGGAAAAGAGAGAGCCCTTGGACCAAGTTGGCACGCCGTTTCAAACCGGGGTTAGAGGTCTGAAAGATTCAAAAATGAGACGTGGACGACGGTTTTGGAACCTGGATGAGGGGAAGAAATCGTCCAGGCACGGCGAGGAAGGAAAGAGTGGATGAGAAAAAAAAGGACACACGGTTTGGAAGATGTGAGCCCCAGTCGAAAAAATGGTGACGAGCTTTGCCTTGGGGGACTTCAAGCGCGGACTAATGGGAAAGTTTTCCCGAGTATGGGACAGATGACAAGAAGTTTGATCATGTTAAAAGGGAGAAAGGGACAAAGCTGAAAAAAAGGAGACGGTTGAACCCAGAGTGTAAGAAGGGGGTCGGGGGAAAAGGGGCATCAATGAACTGGGAAAAATGGGCGAAGAAAAACCGAAGGAAAAGGGGAGAGGATGGTAGGCTGAAGACCCTGGGATTAAAGAAATACTAAGCACACCAAAACTTCCAGCGCAAACTGTGACACGTGTGAACAGCGTATGCGAAATATTGAGAGAAGAATTGGAAGATAGAAAGCTAGGTTAAAAGTCGGACGGGAGGAGGGGCGTGAGGGAGTCGTACAAAAGCTGTATTGTAGGGTAGGAAAGAAACGAGCAAAAAAAAGGGCGACTCAGAAAGGGCGTCCCCAAGTGACGAGTGGGGGGGGAGGGCCACGGAGTCTTGAGGGGCGGAGGGGGGAAAAAGTTTCACGGGGTAAACTGACCGCAATCTACTCATTACCAGAGAATCCAAACAGGCGCCCAGAACTGAAAAGAAAGGACTTCATCAGGGGACGCGGGCTTCTATGACAGCGTGATGGGGAGTAGGATGAGCTGGGGGTTCTCTTCTTTATTTGGTTCTAGGCCTGGACCGACAGAGGGAAAAAGGTAATCGGGGAGGAGGGTCACCATCATCGACAACCTAAAGTCCTGCCGAAAAAGTAATTTTAGTCACCGCACCGGAAAGACGATCGAGCAGGAGTGTAAACGGCACCGGATCGGGTGCCGGGAAAACAGGATCGGCGAGCGGGGGGGGAAAAACGGGACATGGAGCGGGGGGAGGGAGGTCCGCAAATATCGCTCACCTAGTAAAAGTGATCAACCATACTCATGAAAAAACAAAAAAAACGGGACAAGGGGGGACAACAACTGGAGGGAAAGCAAAAAACTGGGGGAAAACTGGGGACACCTTCATCTACCTCTCGGGTTAAACTTGTAAATGGGGGAGTAGTAAAGTGTGAAGGGGGGCGGGCATGGCTGACCTAAAAGGGGAGGAAGGAAAAACGTGAGTGAAAAAATGACGGGGTGAGGGGAAGCGGGAGATAAGGCACACTCAAAAACCGGTGCTCAAATACCCCAGGGAAAAAAACCTACAAAGCGTCTCTGTAGCACAGAAAGGGAACGCTGCGGTCACCGAAAAGAACCAGGGCAATAGGGGAAACCAAAATGAAAAGCAGGGACGAGGGCTGATCAACCAGGGTTGCGACTACGAATACAGGAACAGGGATAAAAAAGGTTCCAATGCAGCATACTTGCAAAGGGGGAAGGGTCGGCGGCAGACAACCGACGTTCAAAAAGAAGGAACAACGAAGGATCGAGATCGCGGAGAAAAAAAAAGCGCAGACTGGATAACGCTTGTTTGTGCAAAACGTGACCGAGGTGCACCATGCTGAACTGGAAACAAATGGGGGGGCCGACGGGGATGCAGGCTGAAAGAGACGTACTGCCCGAAAGTAAAGTTAGAAAGAGGAGAGACCAAAACATGCACCCTAAAACATCCAGGGAATGAAGACCGAACACGCTTGAAACGCTTAGTAGGACCTGACCAGCTACAGCGGAAATTATTAAAAGCAGAAGAGTCATGCCGTGTAAGTAGGAGGAAGGAAGTGAGAAGCGGACGAAACCTTGAAAGTAAATCTAACCAAGCGACGAACTAAAAGAGGGTTTCGTGCAATTCAAAAAACGTACCCGAACTCTCGCGGAGAAACGTCGAGCGAAGGAAAAAATAAGGTGGCGCAACCGAACGACGGGGGGAAAAAAAGGGAAACCGAAACGAATGAAACCATATTAAAACTTGAATACCAGACATAGATCCAGGAGAGGGGGAAGGACTCGGAGGAAGACAAAAACACACGTAGATGCACGACTAAAACATAAAATCAAACCAAAACGTAGAGGAGGAAAAGTCTTGACCTCAGGCATCTGCAGAGACCGGGGGAGGAGGAAGACAGCGGCGGACCAACGAAGAAGGCTCCTCGAAACCACCAGGGGGACTTTCCCCTTTTTGGATTGTGGAAAAGACGCCAGAGGGGCCATGGCGTAGGATAATTCGAAGGCGTAAGCGCAAAAGGTATTTTTCAACAGAAAGGCCGGGAAGGGTTTAAGCTTCCGCGGACTGCCCAAGGCAAACGTCAGGTGAAGTTTTAACAGCAACATGCGGGAGGCCGGGAGGTGAAACTAAGCAGCTCGTTCAAAAGTCGTGACGCGGTCCAGGCCGGACCTCCAGAAGGAAAGAAGAAAAAAAGACTTGACATCGTAACCACGGCCGCGGTAGCAAGGAGGAACTCCCGCCCTACGGCGCCGCCACCCTTCCTACAGAGGTTGTCAGTAGGAAAGCCCAGGGGCTAGACGGGTCCAGTGAAGAATCGTGAGAAAGAAGAACGACGCGGGTTCGAAAAACCGTACATAACGGAGGAAAAAAAGAAGGGGGGACAGTGAACAGCACCCTTCAACCTCGAAGAAGTGAGGGAGGAGAGACTTGGCACCGGAAGGAGGCGGGTTGGGAAAAAGATGCGAGAAACACGGTGGTCAGGTTATGAACCATTTAGGAAAACCGGGTACATTGCAAAAGAAATGGTTGACTATCTAGGAAGGCATGAGAGAACGGGGAAAAGAAACGTTTCCGTAGAAAGAGTAGGCGAACGGAGCACACTCTATCAAAATCATGGACTCGGTCCTAAACACGATACCTGGTGGCAGGTTCAGGGGGAAAGCCGAAATCGTGAGGTGGCGTAGAAAAAAACCTCAAGAAAGGTCCCTTGCAACATTGGCTACTGCCCCGGGTGGGGGGCCGCAGGATCTCCCGCTAAAGATCCGGTAAGGGGTAAACACCTTAAATTTCATGGACAACTGGAGAGGAAGAGAGGTCACCAACAGAAAAAGGGCCCATCTGACATCAGTATGTAGAGAAGCCGTTTGAAAACAGAAAAGGTCCAGGGGGGTGTGGGAAACACGGGTGTTGTCCACAAGGGTTACAGCCTGGTTTGGGGAACCCGAATAAGAGTATGGAGGCCCCCTTGATCGCGTCAATGGCCCCCCTTATCTAATAAGCCCGCGACCAGAGCACGTACTTCAAGCCAGATCAGGTGAAAAGAAAGAGACCTGGACGGAAAAATACGAACAGAAACCGAAAACCTTAAGGAAATTCAGTCATCTAAAACAAAAGAAACATGTCGACGGTCGAAATTGAAGTATACAGGTTGGAGGGGGGGGGACCGAAGGAAAAAGGGAAAACTTAAGTAAAGAAGGCCAGCCGCAGAAAATACCGAACCGACCTACAGGAGGAATCCTAGAAAAATCAATCCTGAAAACATCTAGTTGGGAGAACTGGGGGCGGGGACGAGGGGGACCGGTGGAAGCCGGGGGACGGCGCCTGGGGAACAGTTCCAGTTGTAAGTGGCCCATTTACACTGTCATAAAGAAACCCTCACGCGACCGGAATAAACAACAGGCACTGGGTTACGCAATCGAGGTAGGCATTTGGAAACCGAGAAGAGAAACATAAGGGGCAAAAAAAGCTTCCTAAACCACGTCAATTATGTCCAAAGTCACCTAGATTCCCATCTTCCAAATCCGGATAAGAATGGTTCAGGAGGCATCGCTTAACATCGGATGACCGAGGCCCTGGCATTGAGAAGTCTGGTTCAATCGACGGCTCACCGATCAGACACCGCCTGACTAATACCTGCGCTAGGGATTCGAGAGAAAAGGGCCAGCAGAATTCAAAGACAGGAAAAGGGGGAAAACAAACAGTTTTTAACCAAACTCCACCCGCTCGGCCAAAAAAGAGGAGCGGGTAAGCGGATGCCCTTTCGAGAAACAAGGGGGGAAAAAAAAAAGAATAAAAGGACGAAATCGAAAGAACGACGTCAAATCAAGTCTTAAGAAGTTACGTAAGCACAGAGCGTACCCAACCGAAAAGAGCCATCTGGGCGAAACAGGCCGAAGCAGTTTACGGGCAAGAAAAAAACAAGAGAGAGGGAGCTGTGCCTGATCAGGGAATGACCCCAGTAAAAACCCAAGAAAGAACCGAGAGAACGACGAGGAAAGAGGGCCACCGCCAGGAGATCGGCATGTACTAACGACCCGACTACCACGGGATGAAAGGAGGGCAGATTCCAAGGAACAAAAACATCAGGGGGAAGGAAAATGCCAGGACAACACCAGAGGTGCAGAGTTTTGTAACACGACTTCAGGGAAAAGGAAGGGAGCGGTGGTAACCGCGTCCAACAGGTTGAGGTGCCAGTTGGACCCGAAAACAAGGGCCAAGGGAAGTAGGGATACCTCTCAGGGAAAATGGAGTGCGAGGGCACACCAGTTGGACAGAACGAGCGCCTTGGACGCTTCTACTATGGATCGAAAAAACAGGAGAAAAAACAAAGAGGGAGGCGGAAAATAGAGAGATGTGTGCGTATAACGAAGAGAAGAAGCAACTTTGCGTGCGAGTCGAAAAAAAGGGTGGGCCAGCAAAACATGGGAAATTAGGACCGAAACTGGGAAAGGAATAGCCGCAGGTCACCCGAACAGGGCGCGGGCTGGGGGGGGAAATAGGGGAAAAAAGGGAAGCGACCGGGCAAAAACCAAGGTGGGCCCACTCAGCAGGGGTTTTGAACAATTAGACCAATTCTATAATTCCGGAAAAGAACGCCGGAGCGAAAAACGGACTTGTAGGAACAATGAAGAGTCCGGCAGGAATCTTCCGCTGGGACGGAGAAGCACACGGGGGGGGGTCATGTCGCGGGTTGGCCTGGAACCGACGTTAAAATGACTCCAAAAAAAACTATCTTGTGTAGGCAAACACGACACACGTTGAGGACTTGTCATCCCCGAGAGCATGGTAAAGAAAGAAAGGGCATGGTGGGAGGGCCAGGAAACGAAACGACTGGGTTAATCAGGTATTCTGTGCAGAGAGCAGTGGAGAGCAAGTAAACCGGGTCAGAGCCCAGGGAAGCCCAGGGGCTGAAAAAATGAAGTACCGGTTGGAAAACGCAGCGACGGGGGTAAAGCTGGGGGGGCGGTAACAAATGGACTAAAAAGTCTGGGTCCAGTAGGTTCGGGGAAAACTTTGAGAGAAGGAACCGAATGAGAGGCTGGGTCTGGCTGGAGCCGGTTGAATCGAGAAAAAAAAAAGGAGCGCACTACCCGCAAATGCCCAATTGGAACTTGGGGGAACAAGGAGTTTAAAATCGATTAAGAAAACAAGTTCCATATTTATATGACCAACTAGGTAACAAGAGCGTAACTGGCCGTGGCAGGGGGCGTTATGATGCCAAAGGGGGGAGGGGGGGGAAAAGTTATGGTCGGGCCCTGCGCGCATTCTATAAAAAGACTATTTAGCGAAAAAAATTTACCTCAGTGGGATTGAAACGAAAAGAGAACGGATTGTTACGTGTACATTGGGGGGAATGACCGCCACAAAGAAAGGAAAAAGTGCGCCGGGCCACCACCGGCGGCACAGGGTCACCCGGCAAGCCTCAAACAACGATGGAGCAGCGGGGAGGAGGGAGAACGGGGATGGTTAGAGGGAACTGAAAGTGCCACTAGGGGGGAAAGTCAAAGATCTTGGAGGAAGGGAAATCTCAGAACAACAAAAAGGACTAATCGGGAAGAGCGGGGGGATTGAATCCCTGAACGCGAAGACTGTAAGCGAGCGGAGAAACTTCTGGTAGGAGGTGGCAGGGCAAATCGGGTTCGTTAAAAAGGGGAGAAAAAACCGACTGGTCAAGGCGGTCTATGAGAGATCCGGGACCGATGAATGAGGGAATTGAGGAGAAGACAAGCGGGTCCATCTCATGCGGAAGAACCCACACAGAAGGTACAGACAACAACTGGCTGGGACCATCTACCGCCTGGGGACAAACGGAAGCTACGCCGAACTGGGGGAATTGGGAAAAGTGCGGAGACTGGGAGGGGGTTCCCTGTCAAACTTAGCTAATATCCCTTAGGTAAAAAGAAGTGAAGGTCAAACCACTAAGGAAAGGGGAGTCAGCCCGTCAAAACCCCCTGGGGTCGGGATAACAAGAAAGGACCCTTGGAAAAGGAGGGTCTTCGGGCTACCAGAAACGTGATGAGGTATCAAGACCTGCCAAAAAGTTTGTCAACACAAAAAACCAGAATGAACGAGAGGATGATCAAAAAGGGGTGCGAAGAAAAAGGGACATGGACAACGGCTAAAAACTGGGGCCAGCACATTCTTCCGAGGAAGGAAAAAAAAGAAATGACATGTGCACGGGGGCGGAAGAAAGATGTTCATCACTAAGGCTACACATTAGTGGGGAATCGGAGATAGAAGACAACAACCCGCAACGAAGAAGGACAAGAACTGCGCTGTCCCAAAAAAAATGACTAGGGGTGAAAGGGGATGCCTACAATGTGAAGGGGCTTCAAAAGAGGAAAGCCGTAAGCGCATGAGGCCGAGGAGAAAAGACATCACGTTATCAACGACAAGTTCCCTCGCAAGGGAAGCCGAAAAGAGGAGAAGGGCTGGCTTTAGGTTCGGTAGACGCTCTACCGGCTTCTGGAGAAAAGAGCAAAACGTCGGGGCCGCATGAAACCGCGGAAGGGAAACTGTTTTAAAGGGGAAGGACTTCGCAAGGAAAAAAAGCCTCCATGGAGGAAGAAAAAAAAAGGACCAGGGACTGTAAACAACGGATCACTTAAAAAACCTTTCCCAGTCGCGAAGAAAATGCTCAGACGAGCGAAAACCAAGGCAACAGGGGAAGAGAGGATTACCATATTGAAAAACGGGGGAAAGTAAAAGGGGGGGGGGTTGCCAGAGAGCCAAGAGAGGGAGCCGCTTGATGACAAAACACTGTAGAGAAATTACTTTATTGTTAAGCAACCAATCAGAAAAAAACTATGAAATGAGTGAACCTCACAAGGGGAAAACCCTAGCGAGCCCGTGGTGGGTCGTAGTCGGATAAAGGAGGAAACGCAGAGGAATAAGGAAACCGCTGTGAAGGAAAGTGGGATTGGGGAGGACGACCTTTGTCGTCATCCAGAAGCTACTTCTCAACGGGAACCGACGCAAAGCTAGCTACACTCGGTTAAATCCTGCGGACCCGGCCCGGTGACCAGGGGACCTGTCCAGGGAAGGAAGCCAGACACAGAGGGAGGAAGAGGTTGACGCTCGCAGGCAGTTCGGTCACAAGTTTACGCAACGCCAAAGCCAAAGAACTGAGAACGATCTTGCGTCTGTCAGAAAACCGCGGGGTAACGAAGATCTCCCGGCAACGCCGTCCAGAAGTCATAGAAATTTGGGAAGGAGGTCAGGCCATGCAGAATGGGGGGTATTGAGTTCATTAGTCGTTGGCTCCCGATCACTTCGTCACAGGGAAGGGGGACGCCTGCATCACGGAGCAGAAACCAAAATCCTTGTCCAAGTGGAAAAAAATGGCACAATCGGGACCGAGGGGGGGAAGGACTCGGAACAGGACTATGAGGGGGGGTTTTTTTTTAGCAGAATCTATTCACAGGACGGGGTCGGATGTGGATGAAGGGGGTACTGCCAGAAGGGGACCGGGCACGTCAAGGGGGTGCAGAGAGCTGGAAAGAAGGAACGGTTTCTGTAGGACACCGGCGGATCGGTGAACCGCTCAGCCAGGCTGGGATGGAAAAACACGATGCACCTTTTGCATGTAGGGGGGGGTCCGCATCCAGGCGTGCTTGGCGGGGAATCGACAGGGCTGTTGGAAATTGGTAGAAGACCCCTTTGGGGGGTCAGAAGAATCAGCGTCTACAAAGACTGGGTCGGAAAAGGCCCGGGGGGGGAAAGGACAAATATGAGCCGGCGCGCTGACGAACATTATTTACGAAAGAGGGGACCAGGGAGAAAGGCGATGACGGTGAGAGCGCGGCAAAAGGGTTGGGCGTGTCCCGCACGGTGGGTCACCCCTGTAACCATGGGGGTGGGGGGGTAAGGGGAAGCAGGGTGCGAGTCTCTTCGCAAGAGAGAATAAACTCAGGAAAGAAAAAAAAACTACCTCGGTAGTAATCCGTCTCCAAAGATCCAGGGTTCACAAAAAGAGAGGTGCCAGGAAAAGAATCCCAGAACGACACGGAGTCCGAAACGTACGGGATCTGGAAAGATCACGCAAAGGACAGTTCGACTCCTATGCAAACAAGGCCTAGGGGAGATGATGGGGACCTCATCCAAAGAGCTGACAGTTACATACTATGTGAGGGCCAGAAGAAGAAAAAACATCAACCCACAAGCATCAAAGCCCATAAGAAATCAAATTCCTACTCCCATCAAGTGGACGAATCATCGAGGAAGAACGCGCCGGCAAGGGGAACCAGGTTTGGAAGCCAAGGGGTTTGAGGTAGAAGGGGGGGTCATGGACGTAAGGGAGGGGCAGTGTACCAAAGAACCTGTCCAAACAACTCCGACCACAATCGACCGAAGCAAAAGAAACACAGTTAATGGTAAAAAAATTAGTGATGAGACGAACTCAGAGAGGACGCAGCAATGAAAATTTTTCCGGGAAAGGAAGGACGCCCCTGCAGGCCATCGCTCGGGGTAAGAAGGCAAGAGGGACAATATAGAAAGACTCAAACCATCGCGGTTGACCCGTCGAACCCAACCTTTCTAGCCTGGGGGGAGAAGAGGGAGGGGGGAAGAGGAACCGTTAGACAGCACGAAAAAAACCGACAAGTTCACTCTTTTATTCTCGTCAAGGGCCAGACGAGGAAAAGGACAGGGACGTGGAAACCAACCAGGGGTAACCAACCATCGCATAACTGAATAAACAGGCGAGGGGGGGGGAAAGGGCAACAGACGCAAGCTGGTCACGCTTGATTCAAAGTTCCACTGAAATGATCAACGGCTGTAAACCTAAAAACTCCGCTCGCAAAGGAGGGGGCAGCGGGGGAGAACAAAAGGCAAACTCAAAACGTACATCGGGGCGAAAGAACTCAACACTTGGCGGGAGAAAAGAAACACCATGAGGCGCGGCCTGGAGATTGGTAGTACCTCGTCAGGTCAGCCAAACCTCACCTCTGAACATGAAAGAAAGCTGAACAATAAAAGATAAAAAAAAGAAAAAAAAAATATAAAAAAAGGGGCCGACTCAGGTCAGTCCGAAGATCAATTCGCTTCCGGTCTCCTAAACCTCGTGATAAAATTACCTGATAGAAACGGGAGAGGAGACCCCCTTGCTAGAGGGGGTCAGTAGGCCGCGGCCAAGGCCCAGGGCCAAGGGAAAGGAAGTGGCTCAAGTATTAAAAACCACCGTGGTGCGGGGGTGCTCGGTTCATACGGACTTTTGAACCGCGGTCCACACAACGGATCGGGTCAAATGTTAAAACCTGCGGAGGGAAGGGAGGTGTCCAAGGACGTCGCTACATCTTAATGAAAAAAGAAAAGGTTGGAGGGTGACCCCCAGCCTAACGAGAACGCCACGTCTTCGGAGAAAGGATGGATCAGGAAAAAAAAGGCTCTAAAAAACAGGGAGGGGGAAGAAAAGATTGGGGGAGATCACTCCTTACCGGGCAAAACGTAAGTGCTCTGGGTTCACAAAGGGGCACAAAAACCCGGAAAATCCCCTGGGAGACAGGAAGAGTAGCAATAACGGAAAGGGGGAGCACCCTGCCGAAACCGTCGGGCACCGGCACTAAAGGGTTTGGGGTTGCACTAGGGAACAAAAAAAGACCTTGTAAACGAGCCCGCGCCGGCAGGGTGTTGACGCCTGAACAAGGGATGCTTTCAGGTAAGGGACTGGGAAGCGAGGGGAGCCCGGGAACCAGTTGGGCCAGCCAGGGTAGGGACAGAATAATGAAAATAAAAAAAGCCCGCTTAACGCGGGAAAAAAATTGGTTCATAGGGGACGGGAGTGCCGTGGAACTGGAGTAACCTGAGAAGGGGAAGGAGACGAGAGGGGGAAATGGTGCGAAGCAGAAACATGCGGTCTCCCCTAGAGATGTTCAAACACGACAACATTTGGGCTGGCAGGAAAGAGGACTAGATTGGCGAAGGTTTTGGTGAAGGGAGGGGAGGGAGATCAGATGGTGATCATGGGTCCTGTCAAATTCATAAACCAGCGGAAAGACTTGCAGCGTCGGCCCGTTGCAAGAAAATGTAGACTGGTTAGGGAACCCTTTTTGGGGGCACAACGACGGAAAAGAGGAAAGGAGACTGTAAAAAAGGGTCAGAAGGAATCCACCGAAATTATAAAGAGGGGGGGTTCGGAGGCCAGAGCTAAATGCATGCAACAAAAATCAGGCACTGGGTGGGGAGAAGGTGGCAAACAGCGATGGGGGAAGGGGGAGGGGCGAAGCATCAGTGAGAAGATTGTGGAAGAGAGGAACGCTTAGGTGACCGTCGGGGATCGGGGACGTTCGGGAAGTGAGGATCAAAGCGGCCATGACAAACTGCGCCGAGAGGCTCTACAGGCTACAGAGAGGGCAGTCGAAAAGGGTAATAACTTGGTGTGGGAGTTAAGGGGGTAACTTACTTTTGGTGTACATTTTCAAGTGGTTAACACGAAAAACAGAAACTCAGGAAAACCCGGAGGCACGGGTAACACGGAGCATACGGTGGAATCTGGGACTGCTCAAGAGAGGCAGGACAAGGGAAAGGAGTCTTAATGACGGTGAAGGGGAGAGGGCCGAAATTGTGAGGGCAAAACCGGCCTTCAGATCTTTCAGGTCAAAAAAACAAGACCTCAGACTAGAAAAAAGAGAGTCAAGGGTGAGCGAGACGGAGCCGCGTCTTATTGGGAAGGACAAGGGAAGAGGGGAGAAAGATCATGGAGGGGAAGACAAAAGTGACTGTCTGATTAGAAACGAGCTGAGGGGGGTCGAAAAAAGCCTCGTAAAAGAATCTAGAGAACACAAACAACAACGGGAAAAGGTTGACAAAACAGTCGGGGAAAAAAACCTATGAAAGAGAGGGGGTGGAAACGGCGCGAGGACGCTGCAAACTGAAAGATGGGACTCGACTTAGGTGCGGGTGCAAAATACGGGTACATAAACGGGGAATGGTCACTGACAACATAAATTGAGATGAGGGGACTTTGGATACACTAAACAACTACAACCCTGGTCGGATACAAAATGACAAAAACAATCTATGGACTAGGTCAAACTCCAATAAGAAAGGGGAGGCGGATAACTGACCCTCATCGGTTGGGGGGGGGGGGGACATCATACCGAGAAAAAAAAATACGAAAGCGCGATAAAGGCAAAAAAATAGACGGGAGAAGGAACCTTGGCTGAAAAACTTTGACTCAAGGAAGGAAGGGGAGATGGCACAAAGCAATCGGGCCGTACCGGCTGAAACCGACTCTTTAAACATCAAAAAAAAAAACAACCTCAGGTGGAAAGGCGAGAGAAAACGAACCCTCCCCGAATTGAATCGAGACGAAAAAAAGAAAAGAGTGAACCGGGGTGAGGGGACAAGGGGCCGATTGGGCGCTGAAACATAGGGACTACCTGCCTAAAAATCCGGAAGAGAACGGTGGACCCAATGCGGAAAAGACCAGGGATCAGCAGGGGGGCCTGAAAGCCCCTTAAAAAAAGAGGGGAAGGCGGCGGGAGGGAGGGGGAAGGGAAAGAACCACCGCTACCGCGGAAATTTCGGACCCGAGATCCGCTAAGTTCAAGCGGCTGCCTGAAGAGGGACGAAAAGGGGGAACGAAATGCGCAAGTAACCCGCGTCCGCCCATGTCTTTAAGGAAAAAGCCCGGAAAGAGGGAAAAGGGCCCGACCGCGCTGAAACCGGGCCCGTCCGTGAGGGAAAGACTACAGTGGCAAAGGAACTAAAAGAATAGAAAAAAAAAGAGAAAGACACCATATGAAGCACTGGGGGAAGGGAACAGCGGGGTGAAAAGAGGATTCCATTCGGACGGGTTAACAATCTGAAGCCAAGTAACCCACGGACTAGTCTGGAAAAGAGACTCTAAAAGAAAAAACGAGGGGTAAGAGATTGCCTCACAAGGGAACCGAGGGTGGTGTTCGGCAAGGGCGGCTCCAAAGAGGGAAAACAGTAACAGGACTAAGAGGAGAAAACGGTGACTGGGGACAACATTGGGGATCTGGGGAACCAACTACAGTCTAGGGAGACTTGAGGATAGGTCTGGCAGAAAACGGAGCAGCAACCGTTGTTCCAAGAAAACGCCCGTTAACGAAGGGAAACGTGCAGTTGGGGAACGGGGGGGCGAAACATGGAGGGGAGGACAGGGTTAATGACGGACGGCAGGTGAGTCACTTCACAGGGAGCCATGAATCAATACGAAACGGTGAAAAAAGAGGTAGAAAATGCGGCGGAGATAAAGGAAAGAAACCAGCAGCCATCCGGAGCGGGGGGGGGAAAAATTTGAGGAAAGAGGAGGGAACTGGTCAGGGTACGAAGGAGTCATCTCAACCTCACGGCCGGGGGAGGAGTATTCGATGTCCGCAGACAGGCACCATGGTTGGACCAGGGGAAACCTCGGTCATAGGGGGTTAAAATGCGCCTTTTCACCGTATGGGGAAAGGGGTTGTGGAGCGGGGGAGGAGCGGTGACCGTTAAGGGAGATGGAAAGCGGTAACACCCGGTCCTGGCAATCAAAAGGGGGGAAGACGGGGCTGAATCATGGGGGGAAAACAGGGGGTTGAAGGAAGGGAAGGGGCCGGAGTAAGAGGGGACAAAGGGGATAAGACGATGACGGACCGTGAAAGTCCGGTGTTCCAAAAGAAATGGAAGGAGGGGGGGTGTCATCAGCAAGCACCGTCGGGCAGTTCCCTATAAAATCTTTTCCCGGAGCTATAAAGGGTAGACCTACAAACCGGGGTGGCCCATATCGCCCTAAGAGCACCAGTATTGGGTCAGGCACCTCACGAGGAAAACCAAAGATCGGCGAACTCTGCCCGACCACCCAACCGGACGACTAGAAAACCAAGCGTTCCGGCCACATCTAAAAGCTCAACACCAGAGTCAGAGAGAGGTCTTTCAACAGGGGGGGGAAAAGTGGTTACAGGGCTTGGTGGTGTGTTAACAGAATGATGCG
>Ga0179593_1389070_pt1 | contig 32454 bp, 28 predicted proteins | sample CZODoug2_1_08_16_FD_185931 | JGI IMG/M metagenome (GOLD analysis project Ga0179593, IMG submission 185931) | Vadose zone soil fungal communities from Angelo Coast Range Reserve, California, USA - CZODoug2_1_08_16fungal (PacBio error correction) | ecosystem: Environmental > Terrestrial > Soil >...
TCAGCTTTGAAAATGCATTCCAAGACAGGGCAAAGAACTGAGCATCCCTCGGGGGAACGGGGGTAAGGGGAAGGCATTGAAAATGCTGTAAGTTATTGTCGGTTTGCTCGACTAGGGGAAAAACGAGTCGTTATGTCACTTACGGGCCTATTCGATAAGGAGTGGGTTGCGAAGAATAATTTCATGTTCACAGGTAGGCAAAATGAAGGCACAGACTTTCGGTGACCGGTATAAGAGGGTTAACCAAAGGTAGTTAAAAAAGAATCCACTTCCGGTGAGCAGCGTGAATCCCGCAAACAACAGGCGGGGGGAAGCTAAAAGGAATCAAATGAGTGTTGTCCGGCCTGACCAAAAGGTCCGACGGTCCAAGTCCTGTGGGGGGTAACGGTTAGGGTAAAACCCTTGGGATATGTTCGCGTGCGGCGGTATCAGTCAAAGACCTGAAGGCCTTTGGAGAAAGAGCCCGACGAAGAGACCGGCATTCCTGAAGCCGCGGCATGTCGTTTGGGGAGGAAGTCCACACCCGCCCTTCTAATAGATGGGGGTGCCGAGCCGGGAAGGGGAATCTCATTCGGTCAAACTCCCCCTTCTTGTCGTCGGCTAGGTAGGGCGAGGGGACACGGGAAAACTCGCAGAAGTTTCACATAAAAGGGAAAACCTGTTTCGGGGTCAAGCATAGTACCTGACTACCATTGCATGTTCTCAAAAGAGAAAAATGGTACGAAGACTTATCATCCAACACGGGGGGGTCAGCGCCTCTAGCCTGCCTTTAGGTGCCAAATAACAGGCACCGCCCTAATCAATCACTGAAAGGAATGGGAAGAAGAGAGTACTAATGTCCGTCTGAAAGGGGTTTCAAGTAAAAGGAATGAGTGTAATGGAAAGACACCCCCGAACAAGGGAGTTCAGATGGATTCTCAGGCCCAGAGGGAGTGCGTCAGACTCGGGGTCGGAAAAACGTAGGACACAAATGATGAAGCAGGCTTTGGGTCCCGCCGAACGCTGGGAGGCTAAGCCCCAGCTGGAAAAAACTCCCATTAGGAAGAAGGCAAGAGAGGGGGCACGATAATGGGGGGAGAACAGCTCATCTTCGTTACTACTGTAAGTGGGGGGATGGGAGAGTCGCAAAAAATGGCCCTCACCGTGGACAGCCGTCGATTACACCACTTAATGCGGAGCTTTTTGACTCTTAGAACGTTCTTGGTAACAGGATAAACAAACCGATTCCGAGACAGGGGCGCAGAAGGGGAAAAGGGGGGGAGGACCGCTTTAAAACTGTGTATTCGGAAGACTAAGAAACCACTAAAAGAGGAACCGCTATTACAGTGCTAAAGGGAAGCCATGAAAAGAAATACCAGAAGGGAGGAAAGTACGGAAGGGGAAAAGCCTTGCTGTGCTAGGAGAGAAGTCATGGGGGGTACGTCTGCGATTACGAGGGAAAACCTTAGGGAGAACTGCTGGAAAAAAAAGAAAAAGAGCACAGTCGAGACAGCTGAAGCCGGGGCCTAAAAAGCGGCAAGACAGAAGGTGGGAGGGGTTACAATCTTTGGTATTCGCTGCCAAAAATAAAAGGGGGTCAGGTTCTAGACGAGCCTGCAAGGGTAGGGAAATCGGCTGGCCAGAGATTTAAACGAAAGGGTAAAAACACGGACACTGAGGCTACGAAAGAAAGACGGGCATCAAAGCTAGAGAAGGAGAAACAAAGGGCTTTCAACGAGAACCTGTAAGCTCAAGAGACAATGCGCGGAGTTTGAAAAGGGACGCAGAATAGGAATGGCCAGGGGCTGTTAAGGATTTAGGCCTTCGCTTTGGGCGGTTAACGGAGAACAGATTGAGAGGGGAAAGAACTGGAAAGGAGCCGTCCTTCGAGGAGAGAAAAGAGGGAAAGGGAGGTGGAAGACATTAGGCTACCGACAGGCAATCCTAGGAAGGCAGGAACAAGGGGAGAACACCTCTCCGAAGTGAAGACCACCTTCGCTGCACACAGAGGGAATAATTGATACAAAAATTCAGAAACTTACAGTGCCATTAATCTTAAACAGAAAAAACATGAACAAAAGCTTCAAGATCACCTCAAGGAAGCCTGACATGTCGTTGAGATAAGGATCCGGGGAAGGGATCGACTAGAAAGAGGAGCCTACAGCTCCCCAAGAGTGGGCTGGTGAGCAGGAAAGAAATATAAGTGAAGACTCCCGTCGAGACCTCCGAAGGAAAGGGTTACAAGCGAAAGAATTGTCATGGAAAATAAAAAATCTGATCTCCGGCCTTCTTCAGGACATCAGAAAGAGTTAGAAGGGTAATGGAAAGTACGAAGGGGGAGAAGTGATAGTAGCAAATTGACTTACAAGTTGTAAAAGGGCCCTGGAAAATCTGTAACACTATAAGATGTTGTATGAGATCTTACGATGCTTGTATGTTTCGGGGCCTAAAAAGGGATTTAGAGGGATCTGCAAAGATGAGGGAGCTTAAGCGACTTGAGGGGTAGGGTGAAAAGACGTGTGAAGATGGTCACCCGTCGCAGGGAAGAAAAGCCGAAAAGGGTCAGTGAAGAGAAAGACATGCTGCGCGAGTCTTGCAAAAAAAGGAAATTTAGCGTATATCCTATTAAGCTAAGAGGGAGGGGGAGATCCGTCGGTGAGAGGAGCGAGGCACTAAGAAGAACACAGGTCCCTCGGGGGGGAGTCCGTGAGAGGTCAAGGAAGGTGGACCGTTTTTGGGTTGTCAATTCGGAGGAAAGGCCCGCAGGGGCTACAATCTATTCGGATGAAACGTGGAAAATTCAGGAAGAGAAAGCCGCGAGCAAAAGGAAGGGAAAAAAGGGGGAAGGGGAGGTCCGCTTGGCCGAAGGAATGGGAAACTTAGGGGGGGCTGTCGGGGCATGGACAGTGGGGAAAGGCAAGGGGAAGTAATAATGTCGAGACCACATTTAGACAGGGAGTGCAATTACTCTTGAAGACGGCTACGCTGCAATGAATGGGGGGAAAGCTCCTTTCAAAAAATCATAGTGTGCGAAATGACCACGTGCATTAATGGTGCAGAGAGAGCAGGTAGTCCAATACTTGCAGGACTGTCCCACGAATGAAGGAAAAGAGGGGGGGGGGTACACAGAAGAAGAGTTACGGGTTCAATTGAAAGACCATTTTCAACAAAACCGGGGACATGGACAAGCTGACTTGTCGATTTTCCAGAGTTCACCAACGGACGATCAAAGGAGCTCTAGAAGCTATCAGAGGGGATTTACAGTAGAAATTAAAAAAGCTTAAAGGAAAAGATTACGCTGCAAACCATGTCCGCCCCGGAGTTTTAGGAGCAAAAAAACAAAGGAGGGGAGGAGAGATGAGATAACAATCCGGGGCGCGGCACTTTGTGGAAGCGGAAGCATGTAAAGGTGGGGGCAAAGAAGTTATCTATTTCCGTTGAGTCGACGTTTAAAGACGTAGAATGAGGGCACGCGGTAAGGAGGAGTACACGGTCAGAAAGTTGCAGGAAATTAAAAGGACTTAAACGGGGAGAGGTTACGACGGTGTGCTAAGAGGGGGACCCGCCGAGGGAGTCTTTGGTGAGAAGGTTTTACTTCATGATTGAGATCCCGCCCAACGTTACGGGACAATGCAGAAGCAACCATTGGACACCTAAAGGGGGCATCGGCTTGGGCCCACTTGGTCCCTGAGACCATCTGCACAGGATCATCCATCCTCGGACACAAAAAACACCAGAAAGTGAGGGTTGAATAAAGTGGTCAATCAATGCCTACACTTACTACACAAGACAACCTATGATAGCGATAGCTTGAATTCACAGCCGCCAAACACCTTAGGGATGGCTGGCAAGCATGCTCGGGAGAATTGAATTGGTGAGGAGATAAAATTATGTGGGGGGGGGGGTGAAACCACCCGGAGCGGGCATCGAATGGGGGAAGGGGTGGACATACAAAAAAGAAAAAGTGTTATTGAATCTAAAGACGCGACTGGGGGGGAGAAAAGGGCTGCTAGCGAGGGAAGACGACGGACGTTTACCGCAGCGAAGCCGACCTCGGCGATCATTCTGGGGAAAACCACGTCAGCGACGAACAAGGTCGGAGGGGGGGACAATTTCGAAAATGGGACTGCAAGGGAGGCTGGACAAGAGCAAAGGACGTCAACAACAAAAAGCATCCATCATAGATCTCGGGTGCCGGGGGGGCGGGTAAGGCCCTAAAAGACGACGACATATGCAATATTGCCGAGAATGGTCACATTGAAAAAAGAAAGAAGAGTTCCGACCAGGAGATACCGGTTCTCTTAAACTAAAGGATTTCCGTTCACAACTCGCCCGCGTCGGGGCCCAGCAAATTCCCGGAGCCGTACTCCCTCTTAGATTAGACCGGGGGTCAAACCAATCTCCAAAGGGCGGAGCGTACGGGGGCTCAAATGATTGGAGGAAGTCACCAGGGAGGGGGGGGGAGGCGTGTCATCGTAGTCTCGAAAAACTGCCTGCTCCTCCGACCTGCCGGTGCAGGTGCTTTTAGAGGGCCGTGGGGAAGGGGGCGGTAGTTCCTCCATCGGGAAATGCAGCTAGGGCTTTAAAGCCGCCCAGCGGCGGCGGGGAACGGGGGAACTTGGCGAGGAGGCTTTTCTGAAGGCGGCAGTGACGAAAACTATGTCGGCGGTCGCACGCTGAACCTCTTTACGGCGACGCACGAGAGCGAATTGTTAGGGAAAGCAGTGCGGTGGTGGTCTGTGCAGGCCGAAGGCCGGCCAGAAAGAAAAGCCCGACGGAGCAGGTTGAGCGTGACACCGAGAGGTCCCTATCAGGTGCGGGGGAGGAAGCCACGCCGTTGCAAGGGAAACGTCGGAAGTTTGAGAAAAATTTATCTAACTCGACCGTTGGAAGTAGCACGGGCGTTCGTTTTGTGGCTGTCTCCAGCGTCGCCAAAATTCATACAGCTCTACACGAGACTTTCCTCGATTTTTAAGGCATTCTTAGGCATAAAAACGCTTCGCGGCTGGGACTTTGTAGCGAGCGACTGTACAGCTTGGGAGCGGGGCTTTTAAACTGACACGTTGTTTGACCGGGCGATCTCCGGGAAGAGTCGTCATTTACCTGCTCTGCGGGTTGATGGGTCAGTTCTTCCAGGAAAGGGAAATCTACGGGTCCCATGGACTTCCGTGTTCAGCAGCTGCTATGGGTCGCGACACTCTGCACTACATACGGGGGGACCCGCACAAATTCCCAATGGGGGTACCTCGTGCACTGAAGCGAGGTGGCGGGTCCCCGGGAAAAATCCCTGGGCACAGTTCCGCTTCAAAAAACGCGGCGCCGCGTTGGAAGAGCGGCCTCACGGGGAAACAGCTTTGAAGGCACACCTACAATCCGACAGGGCCGTATTACATAATGAGATGACTCCGCATAAGCATCGTAAGGCCGTAACGCTGAGGTTGGTCGCTTGGCGGGACCTTTACGAAGGGGGGGAAGAGACTGTCATCTGGGTTCTATCAGTGAGGGGAAGAAGGAAAAAACCAAGACGCTTCATGAATGCGATGCTGAAGGGAGCCCTTAACATACCCTAAGCGGTAAAAGGGGTGTTTCCCAGGGGAACCGCCGACTTTTCTTCAAATCTTTAACCAGCATCTCTGCGAATGTAAGGATTCCACTCTTCAGGTACGGCCAAATAGTAACAAGTCTCTGACCATTTCGGCTGGGGATGCTGGTGAGGATAAAAAAACGGGGTATCGAGACGAGATTCGTGAACCCTGTGGTTAAGTTTCTTGACAGGGGGGAAAAGGGGACCACAAAGTGTTCGCGTGGTAAGCAGGCTTGAATAAGTTGGAACAGAAAAGTCGGCGCTTTCCAGCTAGTTTTGCGACGTCGAAAACGGTCAACAATCGAGCGACAATCTGCGAGGGGGCGGGGTCATAGGTTGATGCCCTTTACGGTGACGGTTTCGAAAAAAAAAACGGCCTGAGTGGGGGGGGTGTTCGAATGACAAGCAAAAAAACAGCCGGCGGTCTCGGCCGAGAGCGTGTGGCGCTCAGCTAAGGGTTCTTGGAAATATAAAATAAGTATTACGTTGAGTAGAAACGCCTTGGGAACACGAAGAAATGAATCCCCCTTAGCGCGACGTCTACTCAAAAAAAAGGGGAAATCACACATGAAGGGCCGGCTGGGAAAATCCAGGACGGCAGGAAAGTCCGGGGACCGAAGGGGGCACATCCGCAATCGAGATTATGCGAAGCCTGTTTTTTTGTTGAGGGTCGGATGACGCTCGGTCAGAGGGCAGTCGCGGCTTTTGTCTTCAACCAAGAGAGTTGAAGTCCGGGGAAACGGCATCGTGGGGCTATAGGACTTGCTGGGTGGCGCAACATCGTACAAAGTGATTCTGAGACCGAAAACCTCAGATTAGTGGTCGACCTTCGATTAGAATTGGAGATGCAGGCCGGCTCCGGCCAAAGTAGCCGAAGCAAGTGACCAACCTGACGTCAAGGGAAAGAATAGGCGGACGAGGCTAAAACAGGGATGATTTCGTCACGGTCTTAACCGACAACCTGAAGGGTCAAAAAAGAGGGGGGGGGGGAGAGGCTATGAAAAAGGAATTCGTTTCTGTGCCGGTAAGGCCAAAAAAAGTGGGGGGTCTCAGACTTTCAAGCCGAAGGAGGGGGAGCCGGTCGTGGGAGGTGACTACCGGGCGAGAGCGACGTCAGATCCGTGCCGCGGCTCGCGGGCAGGGGGAGAACTAACCGCGGGTTTTTGGGCAAAAGACTTTCGGACGGGGTCCACGTCTAAAACAAGAATACTGCACAACGTGCCGGGGGTTCCGGGATACCCATCTTGAACTGAACCGGGACGATTGACAAGAGGCACGGGAGGGAAAGGGGGGGGGGAATAAAGCAGACACCGGAACACAACACGGCGGTCTTCCCTAGATCCTATTTATTTGCCTTCAGGAACCGACCTGTCCTAATGGGAGGGGACCGGGCTGAAAAGTCACGGGCTTGCATCACGCCGAAGCCTCCGGGGAGTTGTACATTGATCTCGTTGGCAAATGCAAGTCGCTGGGCAGGAGAAGAAATTATTGCATTCGACAGAAAAGACCGGGGTATGAGACGCCACCGCTGAGCGGCCGTTATGCCCCCCGGCGCCTGGGGGAAAATGAAGCCACCCGTCAGGGGCGAGGGTGTGTTGGAAGCTCCGTCAATTCCGAGACGGGTCAAGATAGTCTGAACCACTCTTGGCATTGGTGGCTTCAGTGGCGATGACCGCAATAGGGAGCGCACGACGTTTCACGGGGAATCCTGCAAAGGCGGCAGCCGAACTGAGCGAAACACTGATAAGGCTGCATGAAAATCACAAATTAAGACCGGGGAAAGTAGAGCTCACGAGAGTTGCGGGAATGTTAAGAATCCCAAAGAGCCGAAAGACGAAGAAGACACGGGGAATTTTGGCGCGTCGTGACAAGGGGATCGAACAGGTTCCACGAAAAGGAAAGGCTTGCCTTGGGGGACTACACATAAAGAGATTGGGCCGGGGATTTGGAAAAGTCTTCAAAAACACGGAGTACTCAGCTTTTGTCAATGTCTGCAAAACCTGAACCTTCCTATAAGAGTTCGTTGTCCAGATCAGTACCTGTTTGACTGTCGCCGAAACCTGGAACCAATCCCTTCTATCTTCAAACGAAGCATGGAAGGGTAGTAGAACGGCCGACATCTGCTAGGAATACGGTATGTAAACGACGGTTAGTCAAAAGGGGGGCCTGACCCTGTCGGCCGTCGATTACACACTCATGCTTCTTGTTTTGGGTAAGGCCCCCGGCAGGGGGGGGGTGGAACCGGGCAGCCTAAACCTTCTTAGTCGTAAAAAAGGACTGGAAGATAATTTGGTTCGTCACGTCAGAAAGGGTTCCGTAAAGGCGAAAATCATGAAGAGACACACAGGAACCGGTGAACCTAGTTAAAGGGGGCCCGGAAGCGGCCCTGAACCGAAGAAAGACGTGGCCCAAAGGGGAAGAGGGTACACCTGGGCTTGCGCGTACTATCCTGACCGAAAAGGAGATTCGGCGGCGACAGATGGCTAAAACTGCTGAAAAAAAGGGGGGCAAGCCAGGCGATCCAGGACTAGCAAACTAAGCTCCAGCATAGAAGCTGGGTTACTCCAGAATGGAAAGAGGGACGTGACGTTATCAGTATTACCGAGCACGTCGACTCTCGGTATTTGGCTCAGGGGGGGGGAATAAGCCGTACTTTGGGAACCCTTCTTAACTGATTTCGCACCTATTAGAAAGCTTACTACAAACTAGATGGGACTTCTCAACTTCGAATGTGTCAGAAAATCAGAAAAGCTCCAAAGAAGACCTCTACTCTGTTTAAATTACAGTCCAGACGTTCCGTAAGAATTTTCGCTATTCTTAAGTCTGAGGAGTCCTAAACAAGAATTTGAAATAAACATACCGCAGGGAGAAAGTCAAAAAAGTATTGGGCTTGGAACGCGGAAATGATGCCAGGGCTGCATAATAACAGGCCGCCGCGGAGGCTTGACATCTTAGACACCGCCCTGGATCAAATAACACCTCCGTTTAATAAATTTAATCATAAAAGAGCTAATTTGCCCATAAGAGTGGCAGGGGGACAATAACTACAATGTAACGTCTAGAAGCCAGCAGGGACTTGGCACTTCTCGGACTCTTGCCGGATCTTTAAGATTGACATCACAATCCTCGAAAGACACTTCTTTGGAAGAGGGCCTCACAGAGCTTCCTCCTTCTCACTAAGAGGTTAAGTTACAAAAGGTAGTAAATAAAAGAGGTGTTAAATGTGAAGAGCGGGAAAGTAACGCAGGGTGCCTTGCGTCGTGGGCCATCTCAAGAGAGGGGCGTGTCGAAAGGAACGGGGATAATGATGACTCGATCGGCACTGTTCTTCAAGATTAGGGGGGGTTACTTGACGCATCCTCAGAAATAACGTACGGCTTCGTGTATGGGGATTGGGGCTATCGGAGCCGAAAGGCGTAACGAATGACATTGGGCGTAGGACCAAAGATAGGAACAGCACGAAGTTTTATGGTCCAGCGGCTACTTGCCGAAGGAATAATCAGGGTAGGGTGAGGACGCAGTTTGCTGGTACGTAGGGGAGAGGAAAGGAGTCCGCAATTTCTCACAAAAACATTTCAAGCTTTGGACAAATGTAAAGAAAACGGGGACCAGGGGGGGGTGGGGTTCAAGTTGGCGAAGCGCGAACGGGGGCCGTCATCAATCGATTTTCTCCCACTTGGAAAAAAGTCAGAGGGAATATCAAGTCTCAGTAGGGCGAAGGGGGGTCAGGTTCATAACGCTTATCAGGCGATCAGGTGAACTAAGGTGTTTGTGTCGTGAGGCTTGGAGCACTTTCTTAAGTAAAAGGAGCAAAAAAAAAGGGGTCTCCCGTATTTCATTCTCAAGGGAGTTCTAAGAGATCCTCAAGTCGCAGGCGAAAGGGCCAAAAAGGAGGTCATGAACCCCGTTTCCCAGGAGGGGTTGGGAAGATAAATCAGGCCGCGCTTGACATGAAAGGGCGGGCTGGAAACTACCTGGCCGAATCTATTAACACCTGAAATCCGGTTCATTGCCCAACGTTGGTGGGGAGGGACCGCAAGGTGAAGCTATGGGACTTAATGTCCGCACAGTTCTGACCGGGGGATTACGGTCTTTCAGTACTTACGAGCAGTCGGAGATCCTCTATAAGTGGAAAGGAAGCGGACTATCAAAGAGGGGCTAGAGCATACGCTGCCAACAGTGGCCGCGACACGGGGATTGGTTACTCACACACAACATTATTAGGAAAAGAGATGGAAAATCAGGCAGCGGGAAGGTGGGGGGGTTGAAAGAATCGCAAAGCGTCCTCGATAGGCCCGGATAGAAATGGCTGAATAACTCTTTATATGTCAGAGCAGAAAAGACTGGAGCGGTCCTAATGCCCCAGAGGAGAAGGAGACAAAAAAAAGAACATGGTGTGGCCCGCAGATCGTCCAAGAGAAGGGGGAGAAAGTGGGCGGTAACACGGGAATTTCGGTGGGGGACGTCAGGGATGCTGGGCAGCAATTCCTGCCAGCGCGGTCCTTAGTCGAGGAACCATTAGAGAAGCATTCCTTTGGGGCACCGGCACGTGCGTGGAGCCCAGGGCTTGGGGAGCTGGTGCTGCACAAAGAGTAAGATTGCAATATGCCGGAGGAAGAGGTAAAAATAAACGTACTCAAAAGGTGCTCAAAATTTCAGGAAGTGCACGATTCCGAAGCAAAACTACAGCAGAAACAGGGATAACCGGGAAGGGAAGAGCGGAAAATGCAGATTAAAACCATCACGCTGCTAAAGGAGACCTTTCGTGGAACTTACGGGGGCAAGGGGAGCCGAAGTAGTGAGGCCTGAAACTATCTTGCTTGCTGGAAGGGAAAGACAGGGAAAATGGTTGAGTCGACACGCTCCCCCTGGGACTTTTTGAGAAAATTGCGGGCGAACTGCCTAAAGACGGATGAGGAACAACGGAACCGATCCTCGGGATCATGAATTCGGTGAATAATCCTCGAGTGCTGCTGGGGAAAGACACTTTTCTTGATGTTGAGAGAGTCGGGTGAGACGACGCAACAGACGTTCAGTAAATACGACGCGCATAAATCAAGGCGGGGAACCGGGCCATTCAACCGCGACGTGAAAGTGGGACAGGTTCTGATTGCAAAGGGAAAAAGAGACGGGCTTCAATACCATCGCGAGAAAAGGGTAAATAGTAACGTGAAAGAATAGAACTCGGTAAGACGCTCTTGCCACTAACGAGGCCAAAGACCAAAGAAGACTGGGCTTCAAGGCAGAAAGAGGGGGGGAAAAAGGGGAAAATCTAAAAGGAGAGGGGCCGGGGACTGGGCGGTATGATCTTGTCGGCAATTAACAGCCAATTTGGAGTGGGAAGGGATGGGGGATCACCGAGGAGGACGGGCCCAATAAGGGCGCACGACCTCCCGTTGCAGGCGTTATAGGCCGTAAGGGGGGGGGCTGGTGGGACAACTGAGAATCCTGGGAAAATGTCGAGTGGGGCTTCTTTGAAACCATTCTGAAAGGGGGCCTGCGTTAGTGGAAACAGGGGCAGGAGCGGGGGAAAGGTGTCCTGCTTCTCCGGCAAGGGACTAAAGTCCTTGGGAGGAACTTGGGCTCGTCACGACGAGGGGCGTGAGGACGGAAACGGCGAAAGGGGGGGTTTATTTCCATCCTCTTTTTTCTTAGGAAAGCTACTTCCCCATCAGTACGACTGAAAAGAGGCGCCGGAGGGAGGGAAATTGGGTCCGACGTAGAAAGGTCCTATCTCCTCCTGGTGACGGTCCAACCGTTTGCGAAGGACGATGGGGAGTTTGAGAACGGTAGTCACTGTCTACCGGGCCGCAGGAAGTGAATCCATGGTTAGAAGAAGAGGGCCCGGCTCAGACTTCGATAGGGTCTTCATCTCTGTCATAGAGATGAACTTTACGATGGGGTGGCAGGAAGGTCTGGAAAAAGGAGCTTCTCTGGCTTTGACGCTGTTCTAGCAGACCTGGAAGACGTGGGATCGTCGGGCCGGGGGTGTGCCAGCTTCCCAAGCATAGTCGCCGCAATGAAATCGCAGTGCCGGGAAGGATTAGTATCGAAAATCCGCTGTAAATGGAGGCGGCGGGGCGGGGAGGACTGTTTTTAAGGGGAATGCTCAAAATGGACGGAAGTGCACACAGGACGGTCATGGTTTTGCAACGGAAGGGATGAAAAGGACACCCTGAGAGCAATCAATCAAGAACCATGTCCAAGGATGCATGACCTTGGGGGATCGAGCATCAGGGGGGGGAGAAGCTTGAGTCTACGGTGGCAACCCTGAGTGGGCCGCGCCAGAAAAAGCCTCACGCAGGGGGGTAAATAGGCTGAATGCTACAATGGGTGAAGCGGCAAAGTGCTTGGGACTACCCAAGAAGACCTTCTATCACCATTATCCAAAGAAAGGATAATGGAACTCGTTGAAAAAATTGAGGGGTAATCGAAGGGCGGTGGATGTGATTGCAGACTTTTACCCTGAAACCGAGCATTGAGGGAAGTGGTAACCGCAAAAGGGTTCATCTGTGTTTCTTGTGGCATCATCTTTGGATTTAAGAACCGAACGATGCAGATGGTCGGAGGGGGCATAATGCGGCATAGACCGGTCACAAGCCGATCCAAGAACTTTCTAGGATGGTGGTAGTTCAAAGAACCAAGATTTGCCTTGACTCGGAAATCTGCGAAAATAACTTAGTATCTTAGTAAGGGGAGGTCCCTTCAAGCTTCGCATCTTGAGAAGACGGCTCGCTGCTGGAGGGGTAAAGCAAGCGTCTCGGCGATAAATCCCGCGGTCATCAATTTTGGCTTGACAATGGGGTTAGGTCAGCCATTAATAAGGGGGGGTCGAGGAGGGGGGCATGCTTGAAATGTTGCAAATGGGGTGCCCACAGGAAAGCGGCCGCTGAAAAGAATGTTATGGGAGAGTCCCTAGAAGATACGCCAATATGCAACCTTGGATTGTCAGGAGAGGGGCAGGGTGTCGAATGTCCATAGTACGGCGACAGGCATTCCGACAACACAAACAATCTTGAGCTGGAAATGGGGGGCTTTTGGGTGCATCGGACAAGGAGGCCTGCCAGGGGAAAAAAGCCGAGGCGGGGGGGGAGTCTCTATTCGTAGTGTCTTGATCCGAATAAGGTTGAGATGTATGGACGTTGCGGGAGGGTCGATTGGACCTGTCGGACACAGAGAATCGAAACTCCCACCTAGAGTTCGGTGCTGCTAAAAAGACAGGGGGGGAGAAAAAGGAATTTTGCCGGGGCTGGCGACATCAAAGGCAGGAAAGTGTGGCGTAACGGACACATACCGCAAAGAGGGCTGAGGAGGAAAAAAAAGGATTTGTTGTTTTGTTCCGGGGGGCGTAGGAGAACTGAAAAAATCCCAGACCGCATTCGCGGCGGAGGTTGGAACACACTCCCGGACCTTAACACCTTTGGAAGTGGATACGGGGAAAAAAAACGGGTAAAAAGGAGGGGGAGAGAAAAAATTGATGGAACCTTGTGGTACCAGCAAGTCTGGGAAAACAGAGTGGAGAACCATGGCCTGAAGGGCCAAGATGGACTGACATAAGACAGTCAGCCGGAAATTGGATTCGACCAACAAGACCATAGAGGACTCGTGTACGCTACACTATCTCGGTCTATTCTCAACAGTGATTGGCTAGAGCACTTGACTTACGAAGAACTGAAGAAGGAACAACAACACGGGGGGAGAAGGAAAGGTATAAAAGGAAAGGGGTTCCGTTCTCCTGGGGAGAGGGTCAGATTAAGCCCCATCACGTGTTGGAAACGAACCGCGATGCGTGGATCGGGCTGCGTACAGGGACTGGTCGCTGTGGGCGGCCGACAAAATTTACCCTTAGGCGTCCTAGGTCCATAGATGAACTTCGCAGAAGATCGCGGCAACGAAAGGGAGAGGTGGTGGGGGGGACAAAGAAGATTTGTCGTTGCACACTGCTGCGAGCCCCGAAGCAGATGAGCACAGGAGGATTCCTTTTCCAGTATACACCATCGGGAAAACAGGGGGGGGGGGGAACCTGTTCGGTAGGAAAATAAGCAAGCGAAAGGGAAACGGGGGAACCTAGAGTGATCAAACGAACCGGAACAACCAAATGCTTCGTACCGACCGATCGCAATGGAAGGAGTGGCCGGAAGGAAACCTACAAGGGACGTCCTACGATGTTCTCCCCCCAAAATTCCTGTGGGAAAACGAAGGGGGACACACGCGAACGCTAAGGGGGGGTGTCTTGATAGGTTGCGAAAGGCAGTCTACGAATGATCCCGAAGAGGAAAAAATTGGATGAGGTCTCTAAAAAACAATAAGTAGAAAGAACGATCTACACGTTGGGAACAACGCTAATGCAAAGGGTCAAGACAACAGCCCCCCAAGGAATCAAAGGTTTGGGGAGACTCGGAGGGAGGTAACAGACAGGGCGAGAAAATGAACAAGAAGACCATCTTGTTGGCGTTCTTCGGGCGATGTGACCAGTCGGAAGGAACGAAAAAAGATGGCAGAGGAAAGAATTGTCGGGGGGGAAAAGATGCAACGGGGTAAGCATAATGCTTAAAATGCAGCGAAAAGGAGTAATGTCTTTCACCGCGAAAATTTGGAAAAAGCACACGGGGGACAGCGAGAATCACTCCACATTGAAGGTCATACCACCAAGCATCGAGCAGAAGCCGAATACCTGACAGGGAATTGGTCGAAAGCAAGGTGACTAAGGTTCAGGAGGAAGAGGTTGTAACAAAATGACAAGTCTCGGAAAGGGAACTACACCCTCGACAAGATAGTGCCTTATTTTGTGGGGGACAGTTGCTGAAGGAACGCATAGCCGCATGAAGAGAAGAGGGAGTCAAAAAATGCCAACAGAATATGAGGGAAACTTCTGGTGGACCCGCGTGAGAGACAAGGAAAGGAAAAGGCAGCAAGCGGGAACCACGAAATCGCACTTGACAGAGCCGATATTTCAACTATCCACTCTTCCTCAGTTTGAATACCAGGGTAGTGAGGACAAGGGACGGAGGGAAAAAAGAGCCGCTAGAGTTGAGCAGGCCCGAGGTACCTAAATAAGCGGCGCGTGGTTTTAAGCGGAAAGGACGAAAGGGGGGGGGGGGCACAAGGGGGGGGGGAGAAAAAAAACAGCAGCCGCAACTGAGAGACAAAAGGGATGTTAAAGAGAGGGGAAATTGGGGCTGTGCCGTCTGAGTAAGACTGAATTCGGAAAAATATTAAACTGATCGACGAACACCTTCGGTCCTGTGAACGTCTATTAACTGCCCTGAGGAGCCCTTAAACCGAATACAAACTATGACGAAACAGTTACAGACTTCTTTGAAAGGGGACTACCTCCTGACCGGTACAAAGATGTACGGCTTCCCTTGGAGTGGCGAAAGGAGGGGTCAAACATACCACCGCACGTAGGGAAAGGCTGCTGCAAAACTACTCTTACAAAATCGTGTAATCGTCTCAGCATGAAAAAAATAGCTGAACGTAAGAGACTCGGGAGGATCGCCAATGGAAAGTAGGGCAGCAGGCCAGTACCGGACCAGACCTGCACTTCATAGGCTGTGACGAGAGGGAAGCTCTGTCAAAAGCCATCTCTACTTCCCAAAACGGCGATGTCTTCACAAAGACAGGAATTCATAGCCTACGTCGGTGGAAAAGGAAGAAAGAACGGACCGGGGTCATCTTGTCTTAGGTCTTCCGTAAGGGGACGGATTCGAAAAGAATTTGCAAGGGGGAAGAGGAGGAGGATGAAGAAGTCACGTCCAGTAAAAAGAGGAAGTGAAGAGAAGAAAAAAGCAGCGTCCTGACCTAAACCTCCGCGGATAAATTCCATACAGAAAGAGCCTAATCCCTCACCAAAAAAAACTAAGCTGTGGGGAAGGATGATCCAACCGAGCTACCGGGGGAACCATATGGTCACTACGACCAGACTTAATCTGCGAACAGGGGCACCGTTCTGATTTGCGAGAAGATCAGGGAGAAGGGAGAGGAGAAGAGGGGGCAGCCAAGCCCCTCCACGACTGCTGGTAGTTCCTACGATTGAAGGAAAGTCCGGCACGGCTTGGAGAGTGGAACCAGAGGGACATGGGGTCCTTAGAAAGCGGAGGGCTGCTCGAGGGATGTCGTTTGCCCTCTACAGCGTGAGACTTGTAGGAGTATGGGGAGGTAAAGGCGGGTATTGTAAAGTCCTCGCAAGGGCGCGAATGATTGTATTTGGCTTTGAAGAATCACCCGAACTGAAATATTCCAAAGGAGGGTCTTCGTAGGGTATGGGTCGGGCCGGCAAGGCTTGCTCCCCGGGGGGATTCCACCCTGCGTAGGTCTATACATTTGGAGGGCCTTCTCTTCCTCCGATCCGGAAAGAAGCCGAAGGAAAGGGTACGGCAGACTGGCTGAAGAATATGGCACCACGACTTGATTCTAGCGTATGGATCTTACCGCTTTGCTGGCTAACTCGTTTTGAGATAGAGCTAGCCTCGTTCACTTTCACCAAGGGGGGAGGCGTGGGGAAGGGGTCAATAACACGTGGACCAGGGGGGATGAAAAAGGCGAAAGAGAGTGCCCGCGAAGTGTGGCATTCGACGAATATTTCGATTCAAAAGGTTTCCACATTACGGAATACGAAAGTAGCAGAGATGCCGGATCAGAGGGTGGCAGTGCAGGCACGCTGAGGCGGATCAAAAAGAAGGGCCGGTTCTTGATGCATTTCTGCCCGTGGGAAAAGGAAGGGGGAAGGAGAAAAGTTTCTGAGCACAAGAGCACCTTTGGGGGGGGCGCGCCTTTATTAACAGATCCTACGGCTAAGCTTGACTCTAATTTTACGCACTCCTTGCAAGCCAAGAGGGGGGAGCTGCCGCCAGGCCCGGGCACAGGGAAGGGAAGGGGGTCCTCTCTGGCTGGGAGAGGTCAGGAATGCTGCTGGTCACGCAAATACTCTGATCACACCGAAAGCGGCGGGGGAAAAATGTGAACGCAGTTTCGACCAAGGAGGGTGGACGAATGGGAAGGGCACTCAAAGAGACCTGTCGAGAAAACGTAATAAAGCGTGTCGCATCGGATCAAAAGGCGGAAAAAAACGTCTATCACTCCTTTTCCAGGCGATCGATTCTCGATCAGGTACTTAAAAGAAGAGCAGCTGCAAACAAAGTCAGAAAAACGGGGATTGGGATTCTCGCACAACACCGAGGATTTAATAATGTTTAAAAGAAAAATTTTCGTGCGGAACTTGGGTTTGCAGCGTAGAAATAAGGCCACGAATCGGGAATTTAAACTGCCGGGAGCTTATGGGGGTCGATCGCCCAGGGTATCTTCCTAGCTGAAAGAGGAAGTCCGGGACAGGTCCAGTAGGACCTCCGAAAAAAGGACTCCCACTTCTGGGCGACAACCTTTAAGAAAATTTTCGAGCCGATGATTTCGGGGGATAAGGGGGAGGCAGCGGTGCGATAAGCATCAAGTGAATCCAGAGGCTGCGAGGGCTTCCCTTCCTGCACTGCCGGGGAGGAGGAAAAGGGGACGGGAAAGGAGACTGGAGGCCAAGGAGGCGTATCCGAGCTATATGCAGCAGCTGCGAGCAAAGGCTCGTTGGCAAATCAGGAAATAGGGCCATTAAAAAAGATGACACGGGCAGCAACCGCAGAAATAACCACCAGCGTCAAAGGAGACGGGAGAATGGAAGCACAGGCCAAAACTGAGAGTGAGAACTGAGGCTAATTCGTATTAACTGGGACCATTGCATCCGAATATTTGAATGACAAAACAACACGTCGAGGCCCTGGGAGGGATGAAAGGAAAGGAAATCCAAAAAAGGTTATTGACATGAGAAAACGCCCACAACAGAAATGTGTGATTCGTCTTCAATATGACTCTATAAAAAAGGGTTTAGCTCGTAAATCAAAGCGGCCGGAGCATCAGTCGTGTAGCCGCAGCCATGCTAGGGAAAAAAAGCAACTTCGCTGCTGGAAGAGTACGGGGGTGGGAGAAGAAAGAGCAACTGTCAGCGACGACGCAGCGTAGCATCCACAGAAGAAATGGGCCCCCGGCCCATAACCTAACGCCGACGAAGGGAAATATTGGAAGGAAGGGCTGATTGTAAGTGGAACAGGAAAATCAACGACCGAAAAAAGAAGCACGAATCGGTTAAATAAATACGGGAAATTTCCTATTCACGCTCCCCGCGCGAGGAAAACGAAAAACGATCAGGAAATCCGCTGGGGGGGCATTCCACAGATTGTATTTCGACGAGGTAACAATCTCCAATAGCGTGCGAGGAAGGGAGGAGGCAGGAGAGGGCGGAACTGCTCAACGCAAAGTGGGAGGGGTGGACTGGATGGGGAGGTCTCCATACGGCCCTATCGAAGTAGAGCCTCAAATGTGGCAGGGCGTTTGATCCCGAGTAGGTGTCGGGGTGTCCGCTTGGGTCAGAGGGGAAAATAATTGTCCACTTTCGCGGTGGAGGGGAGTTTGAACATGTTCCAAGGGCGGGAGGGGTCGGTGGGGCAACTAAGCGGAGAAGATACGTGAATGGCTTCCGCGGCGGGCGGGGACGTCCGAACCGGGGCTTCAATTGCAGAGGGGGGAGTAAATCGCAGACCTCTTTTGACGGAGACGGACTGACTAGAATTTGGTTTTCAAACTCCCTCTGTTTAGGAAGAAAAGCGACGGGGAGCCAGCAGAAAAAAAATAAAGGGAAAGGAAGCCGGATGCCGGAATTGCACCGAGAGGGCTCGTTATCTTCAATTGAAATTTTTTGAAGCATCCGGGGGTGGGGACTAGACGAGGGGGGTGGGGAGAAGATTGGGATAGTACTGAAACTTCTGACCGAAGGCTTAAGGGCCCATTTCGGACTTCTACAAGGCATGCGCCAGACTTGACCAGGGAGAGAGATCGCTCGGTCATCGTCAGAGAAAAGGGACAATCTCGTTTTTGGAAGCAAAGTCTACAGAACGCTTCGCATACTGTCATGACCGTCGGGAAAGAGAAAGGGGAAGAGGAAGGATAACGGCTGGACGGTGGCCAGTGGCGCATCACGTGTAAAACGCCGTCCCAGCCTTGCCGGGCAGAAGGGGGGGGGACAGACGAACAAGCCAAGGCGTAAGGTCGTCTGAGGTCATATGCTGGGGTCTGGGGGGAAGGGACCATATCCGGGGCCATAGGGGAAAGCGGGAAAGGGGTTCCCAAAGACGGTGCCTGTGTTGGAGCGAGGAAGGAAAGTGGCCGATCAAAGGAGGGCACGCTCCAGACGCCACCCATGTCCAGGGGGGGATTGACATTCCCTTGTTTATCGAGAAGAGGTGGGAGGGAACTGATGTAGATGGGTGAAAATCCACGCTGCGTGAATGCCTCTTCAACCACTGAGCGCAGGTGTAATCGAAGGGGAATTCTCCTCCACAGCGGGACCAAGTTTTGACGACCGGACGGAAGGAACTACTCTCCCATCCACGGAATGAAGAAAAGGAAGAGGACGCCGTGGAAAAGAAGAGGGACATGGGGTAATGCCGTGAAAAATGGTAGTGGTGGTTCCCTTGGGCTGAATCCTCACCGAGCGTGAGAAAATGGTCACTAACACAAATCTTTTCATCGGGAGGGTTTCATGAAATAGTGACCAAGAGAGAGGCATGGAGGCGATGGGGACTTAAAGTCCTACCCGGCCCGAATCTTGGGAAAAGCTCTTTGGTAGTTCCCCAGGAAAAACGATCTGGAATGGGCCGGGGGACTGGGAACCTAGGAGAATGAACCCTTTCAACTGACGGAGTACTGAGAAAAACTCCCGTGCAAGTTTCTGACGGAATAGGGATGGAACCTTTTAAGTGGAGCTTAAATCACGCTTTCTCTGAAGATAATCCTCGTTCAATTTCTGGGGAACAAAGGGGGTCGGTAAAGCCCTGAAGAATGTGTTAAGACAAGCTGCATTAAGTGAAGAAGTTCTAACTTGGGGTTGTGAGGGGCCCCAAAGTCGGGGCCGCGGTCGGGGGGGACGAGGGGGATTGCTTACTGAAAAACCGGGTCACCTGAACAGCATCCAAAGCACCATAGGGGGCGTGGAGACATAGGGGGGAAGGGGGAATCGACCTCTACGAATCGGAAGAAAGAGTTCTAACACAATCATTATCGGAAGGTTTGAAGTTTGAATCGGAAAAGGAGACGTCAAGGGGCATCAAATCACCGGAAAAGGAAAAGTGTGTCTTCTCGAATCTGGGCGTTTCTTGTCCGAATAAAAGGATTGGAGAGGATGGGAAGGGAGGATTCGACTGAAAGGAAAAGGGTAAACTCCAACGGGTAAGGTAAAATCCCACCGGATTGAGAGGTAGGATACAACAAAGCACCGGGGACTGAAAAACAGAAGTTTGCAGGCTGAGACATCCGTCGGACAGGAGGGAGGTTTGGTCCGTCCGGGCAAATCCGCAATAGAGTGTATCTTATGGCGGGACAAGCGTTGTTGGGGGGGGGAAGGGGGGGGCGGCCATGATTCCAAGCTGAGGGGGTGTGACCAGGATGGATTCGCCGAGTCTTTTTGAAAAACTCCCAGCCAATGACAACAGGTTAAAGATGGGGGGGGAAGGGAACGCATCCGTCTGTGAGAATACTGCTGGCGGGGGCGCATCCGTGTTACAGCAGTAATTCTTGCCCAGAAAATCTCGGTAGTCGAATGTGAAGCGATGCCAACGGTGACGTGACCTGGATGACGGCCTCCTCCGGTAACAGGTAGCAGAAAGAACAGGAGGGAACAGACGCAGGTGAACGGAAGAAAACGACGAGTGGTCGATATCACACTTATTTCTTGGCGAGAACGGTGCTTACCGTAAGGAAGGGAAAAGACTCTTCTCACAAAACATTATATGGGGGAAAATTTAGAGCCGCTGGCTTTCCGACTCTTATGTGTTTTCCGACTTTGGGGAGTCGCTTTTAGTTCCGGTGGTCTGCTTCGGGTAAACGGGTCGGTCCAAGAGAGCGATTCAGGAGGGTCAAGGGCCTCACATTGAGCACCGCCGCAAGTTATCGCCTAGACCGCCTCTTCTTGACTGTTAACGGGGAAGACGTCTTTGGAGTGCGTCATACCTGGAAAGTGGGCGGCCGCGTCTCATGAACCCCTCTTTCCCCGGGCAGGTCGACACCGGGGGAGATTTTTCGGACCAAAACCTGTTGCGGTATTCAATCACGGAGGGCACAAAAAAGAAAGATAGCCAGAGGGCCCGTAAAACCATCTTTAAACTTGAAAAGGGCGGGAGTTGGCAAAAGACGGGCTAAGATTCCTTGGGGAACTGGGGAACAAGCGGGAGCAGAAAGGGAAAAGGGGAAAACCAAAAAACAAACCCGGGCACCCCCACCTGGGTTGTTTTCCGTACCTCCAGAAGAAAAAAAGGTATTTCTTGTGTGGACGTACGGAAGCGAAAACGGGACCTGTCCCGATGATTTTCTCCAAAAACGGGAAAAAAAAGTCGATGTGCTGAGCCAAAACGGCTGGTAGCATCAAGAACGCCAGGGGAGGGTGAGTTTGATTCTCGTTGTGCTAAAGGGAATTCGGGACGGGACGAAAAGGAAAGAATCAATCCTTATTCGGAGGATCGAGCTAGCAGGAATTTGTAAGCAACACCGCAGCCTGGGCGTAGGACCACTCCTTCGGCCGGGCCGATTCACGACCTAACTCAAAGCAGCTCAGACTGGTGGTGTGTGTCTAAGATCATGTCCTGAGAATGTCGAGAAAAGGGAACCTATTCTACCCCCAAAGAGGTGACAGGGATCGGAGGCGTGGCCCGTGAAGCGGAAATCAATAAAAAGAGATGGCAGCTGCCGGAAAGTTTCGGGGCAAATCCGGACATGTGGAGACGAAGGGACGTACCTAAGCGAACACTGAATAATGTCGAGCCTCTACAATTTCAAGAACAAAGGGATACAGCGGGTGGTTATCTCCTCCGAGAAGTGGAGTGAGTTCAAAATACATCCCAGCAGCGACTAAATAATCAGAAAAAAGGGGGACACTTTACGTACGAAGAAGTTGAAAAAATCAGTTTTAAATCGTCTAGGTTTACCTAGGAAAGGGAGGGAGGAGGGACTGAACTACACCGCCAGCCAACCGGGGCCATTTAGGGACAGGTCTTCAAGCACATCCTCATGCCAGGAAGTGGCGGGTCAAGAAAGGAGGCCAACCTAAAGATGAAGAACGACTCGGTAGTGGCACTTTCGGGGAACGCGATACTCGGCATAAAAATTACCCAAAGAATATCTTCAACGAAGTTAGAGGAGGTAAGGCAAGGACGGCCATAGCTCAGGGAGGGTGGATGGGTAGGCTTGATGCTTTCTTAAAAGAATGGGCAGAGCCCCTGGAAGGAGACAGTCGATTACACCCTAGGAGGACGCAGTGGTGGTGGGGGGGACACCATTCAGGATGGGGTGCACCGCGACAGCAAATCCCTAACCGTGTGATAGATAAAAAGGACTGGAAGAGAGGGAAAAATGGGGCATGCGCCTTCTGAGTGAAACGGTGAATTATGAGAGACTGCTGGAAAACACAGGAACCTTCATGGAACCGGTCTATTACATGGACCCCAGGGACAGTCCCTGGAACCGAGAAAGAAGCAGAGGAACTGAGCAACACATGACATCCTGGTCTTGCTCCTTTCCGACCTCCTTAAAGGCACGAATGACGTCAGCTACCCAGCTATGGGAGGAACAGTCTTTCACAAAGGACCATCCGATCCCGTCGATCCCAGAGGAGCAGCAACGAATCGTACAGCAATAGAGCTTTTCGCAAGTTCTTCACAATATGATGGGAAACTTTAAAGGACGATTACCACGATCGAATAGCCGAGCGGAACGTCTGGGGCGACAGGGATTGTGGCGGTAAACCGCCAGGGAAAAAACTGCAAGGAACAGCCGGCTGTTCTAAGAAAGGAAAGAATAATTTAAGAAGGCCTCCACTTCGACGTCAAAAAATTAAATTGGGAAACCCCTCAATGGGTGAATCTCTCGGGGAAAAGAGACTGTCGGTGGGGGGACAATGAACGTCAATACGAGCCGGGCAGGAGAGGTCATGCTGGCGGCACAGCTGATTTCGTCTGGCCAAAACAAATGGAGTGGAATAAAAAAATTCTCTCCGCCGGCAGGTCGCCGTCGGAGCGTGAGAGAATTAGAAAAGGCCGGTACTTCCGGCCGCAAGAAAGCAATGAAAGGGATTCCTCCGAACTCGGGTTGACCACCGAGAGGACCGGGAAGGGATTTAATAGTGCTCAAAAGAAAAACACTAGCTGAAGGGGGAACCCGGGGAAATGGCAGCGGAACTACCAGGAAAAAAGGCAAGCGGCGATCAACGCCCTTCAACAGTTGTTCTTAGCTTCCTCAGGAGCGTTCATGTCCGAGAAAAGACTGGATCACAAGAATCCCCCAAAGAACCCGTTGGGAGCAGTGGCCGGAAGATCATTATCAGCCCTTCCAGAATGAACCTCCGCTGTGAGAAAAGGGGGGGAACACGGGAGAACTCAGAATGGAGCCGGTTGACGTCCAATAATTTGGCTCTCGGCCTGGAGGGACTTGGCCAGCGGGAAAGCTGGAGAATTGGAGAATCAAGGAAGTTACGGCGAGGTAACGATGAAACAAAGTGGAAGAATCTAACTGGTGGAAGCCCCTTGTCGGGTGTAAAGCTTTGACATAAACAAGGAAAAAAAAATATGCCTTCGTCAGGCGGAGGGAAAGGGGGTTATGGGGCGGGTCCTCCCAGCTTCTCTTCTGGTTTCCTCGGGAGGTCGACACAGTTTTAGGATTGAACATCTCCAACTAGCAGAGGACAGCATCAGAAAAAAAAGGAGAAACAAAAAAAAGAAAAAAAAAAAAAGCCAAGAAAAAAAAAAAATTTCTTTCCAGACTAGGGGGGCTGTCTCGACGGCTGGAGAAAGAATTACGATGATCGCCGTAGTTCCTGAAACGGACGCAGTTGCTTCGAGCTCGAGGTGAAGCAACACTAAGAGCCGCATCCTCACACTTCAGCAGGGGGGGTGATTCGTTTGAGATGGGGGAAACACGTTTTCCAGGGGTTTCATTAGGAAGCGAATGTCCCTCTAACTTTTGTTGTTCAGTCCAAACCTCTTTGAACAGGAATTCCCCGTCAAAGGATGGGGGGGGGGGGGGGGGGGGGGGGTTTTGGGGAAAAGGGTGGGAAGAACCGACTTCTAACGCGCCGCAGCTAAGGGGGGGTTCATTAGGGGCCAACTTATCGCGGCATGTGACTAAGGGGGGGGGAATGGTGCTTTCGTTGCTTCCTTGAAAGAGGAACATTTGCCTAATTTCGGAACCGATCCTCGTGCGCGCAGGGATATTTGGGGAGAGCGAGTCCGGGCGAAGAGGAACTAATGTTGGCCCAGAAGGCCCCCCACCCAACCCCCCCACCAACCACCCCCAACACCAACCCCCCCCCCACACCCCCCGCACCCCCCCCCCCCAAGCCCAAACCCCCACCCCCCCCACCACCCCCGCCGTCCCACCACGCCACCCCCCTGGCCCGCCCCCCCGAACCGCCCCCACCCCCCAGACGCACCCACCACCCCAACCAACCCCCCCCCCCCACACAACAACACACACACCCGGGCCCCCCCGATATACCCCGCCCTGACCGAGGTAACCGCCGCGTCGGCCCCCCCCACAAGACCGCCCCCACCCCCCCCCCCCACCCCCTTCGGCGAAGTCGCGGTTTCAGCATTTCCTACTTTAGCAAAGCGCCCGTCCCGGTCCCAGGGAAAGGGGGGAAATTGGTCCTCTACCTCGACGCGATGTAATTACTTTATTTATCTCGCTCGCCGAATCGCCCACTAACTCCCTACGAGGGTCCAAATTGCCCAAAACAGGGGTGAGACCGGGGCGCCGTTTGACAAATGGCTGAAGGGCATCAAAGTCTTACCTTGGAGCCTTACTGGGCCTGCGCAGCAGTAAAATCAACGGCGCCTCGAAAGCGGCAAGAGGGGAAAGTAAGTCAAGGCTCGATAGTGGCCCGTAGAGCGGGAAGACAGGCCAAGAAAAAGTGGCCGCAAAAAAAGGGATTTTTCTAGAGAAAAAACCCCCACTGGGGAGGAGAAAAAAGGGAGAGAAAAAAGACAAAGGGGCGGGCAGGCACTTTGTGTGGAATCAGCGGAACGGATATTCCACTATGAATTTCATACTGGGAACTGTCAACTTGAGAGCGTCGAGAGCCCTGGAAAGGGAAGAGATGCCCGCGGGGGAGGCAAACTCTTCTAAAGGGAAATACGTTGTCGGCAGGACAAACAGTTCTCAAACGGAGCGGGGGCGGGAAAACCTGGCCTGGGAAAATTTGACCAACCCCGACAATGGAGTGAGGTTGGTTTATGGGGTCAGGAAGGAGTGTTCTAATAGAAATTCCTTCCAGGCGCGTGCCTGAGGCGCAAGAAGAACCAGTGAAACTTCCAGCACCGGGGGGGGCACGGGCGCAATGTTGTCCCAAAAGGACAGTTTCTTTGCCATTAGAAAGGGGGCGTCCACAGTGAAAGAGGAGGAGCGTAGGAAGTCGGAAGCGAATTACAATACCCCTCGGGAAAAATTCTCTTTTCTAAGAGTCAGGATCATGGACGGGAAAACTTTCATCAAAAAGGGGGAAAAGGGACCGGAAAAACCAGTCCACAGGATACGCATAAGCTTGGAAATGACACAGGAAACAGCCTCGAGACTTCATCGGATAAGTAGGAGTAAAGGAATGGTTTCACAATGGAATACGAATATTATTGAAGATGCGGTGAACACACTTGCGCTTTCTGGCGCATCCGAATTAAAGACCAAGAATTTTACTGGGGATTGACAATATATCCAAAAGCAAAAAAACGCCCACCGCTGGAAAGTGATGAAATTGTGCGGCGATCGGTTGGGGAAAAATATAAAAGACGTGAGCTCTTACCAGACAATCTGCTCAGGAACCATAAAGGAGAAGCGAAGGAGGTGCCGACGTACGCGAGCAGGTTATCGGACCATCACGAGGCGCTTTGAGATCGGTTGTGGAGGTCACGACGCGAAAAAGGTCCTTCGAACAAAAAAAAGACAACGGCGGCATCCAGCATAGAAGCCGGGCTCCCTGAAACCATAAAATACTAATCCTACGAACGGTAAGATTTTCCGAGGGCTGAGGGGAACAATTTCAACAGAAAAAAGATAAAGGTCGACGACCATTTCAGGACGAAGAATCGAGAAATAATACGACTGTACTGTGACGACAAAAAAAGCTAGCCGCGGGAGATTGGTCCAAGTCCATTCCAATCGAGCAGAATCCGCGGTCGTCAAAGGAACAAGAAATGAGGGCGACGCGTTGTGACATAAACCAATCCGGGGGTCTAAGGATGCGCTCAATGATTCTGGGGAGTAAACTTCTACAACAAAGAAAAGGGTAGGGGGGGGGATGGAGGATCCGCGTCTAGCGATACGGCAAGCTATCTGATTACCTCACGACCTGAACTTGGTTCATTGAGGTTTATCGCCGCTAATTTTAGGGGAATTGTCACTGCAAATCTGGGAAAGGTCCTCTATGGTCTGCGGGGGTCAACATTCTTAGAGGAGAAGGCGGCGGTGGGCGGGTGGCAAAGAAGTTCGGGGGGGCAGATCTGTTAAGGGGATTCGGTTTGGCGACAAGGCCTGGGGTCTTCAAGGGCGGGAGTAACTCGAAGGAGGGGGAAGGCTGACGGCAAAGGGGAAGTTTTATTTCCAAGCCCATTCTTTTTTTAGAAGCAGAAAGCGAACGCCGCCAGAGGAAAAGAACAAAAAACGCGCCGGAAAAAGTACTTCATTGGAGAGCAAGCCGTAGAGGCCTTGAGCTTGGTACCTGTTGCTAGGTGAGGAGACATCGCCCGTTTGCGACGTGGAGATGGCTTGAGAAAATCTAATATTCCGGCTTCTAAAACGCGCCTGACCTGAATGAACCATGGCGGTTACAAAACGGCGAAGTACCTGAGAAGAACGTTCCAGAATTTCCTATCGAATCATCAGGTAACGTCTGTAACGGGAAATCTCTAGGTGTTTGGGAAGAAAATTCTGCAGGAAAACCGCTCTTCAGATCGGAGGGTTACTCTTCGGTGGCGAGCAGACTTTAGAGGACGGTAGGGAGGTCCCGGTGTAACATTGGGTCTAAGGACTTGTCTCCAAAGAAGGAAAATGGACCTTTCGAGGGTGAGGGAAGGCGAACAGCCAGGCTGTATGTCTTCGGGGATTTCCAGATGCTTTCTCGGGGGTCAGGAAGGGGACTATGGCCATGGGAAAATTCCGACGGTTTGACCATGACGGGGAATGTGGGGTGGTCATCTCGGCCCGTAGTTTCCGAGCAAACTTAGGAAGACGCACAGATGGAAAAAGACAAGAATTGAAACTTGAAGCCATTTGGTGATCTATCATAAAGTTGGGCGGCTTTATTTCGCGGTGCCAATCCCCGGAGGGGGGGGGACGCTTTACGAAAACCGAACGCCTGGAGGGTGTTAATCTAAACCTGCTCAATTGGAAGGGAACCATTCTTTGGTGACGACCGGGGAAGAAAAGGGAGTCTATACCCATAAATGTAAATAATATCATATGAGCCGGGTCAGGATCGGCATCGAAGGCCGGAGATAAAATTTAGGTGGTTCATCTGGGGGGGCTAACGCGTCACCTTAGCGGTACAGAGAGGAAAGAAAGAGGCTTTCTTCATCAGGGCGGTTGGGCATCATCTGACAAAAAAGATTAACGCGAGTCGCGTGACTTGGAAAAATGGGAATCCCTGTCCAACAGCCCCGTCCGTCAAACGCCGCCCCGAGCTTGGCTAGGAGGGGGAGGCCACCAGGCCAGCAGGCTGGCCTTGTGTCGGTAAAATAGAGACATGAACTATAAACACTGAGAGGAGTCGTACTGAAATTCCCGTGGCAAGGGATGGGAGCATCTTGAGCGGGGGAGCGCTGCTGATTAAGAATTCACGCAATGTCGAGGAAGAGAAAGAAGCGTCTTGCAAGTTTGGGGAGGTTCAACGGGTTTCGAAGTCCAGCCATGGACTGGGGAGGGGGGCTGCCGGTACAGCTTGCCGGGGGAACATGTTGGGCAGAGGGGTGACCGCGAAACGTGACGGGGACCCTATTAAAGCTTTTATTTTACGTCCCGGGGACACACATCGACGAAGCATCAAAAAGAACAATAGGGGGACGTTTAAGCAGAATAGGTTCCGGTTTATTCGAAAGGCTCTTAATCGACTAGTCTGTAGACCCCAAAAACCTAGCGAGCTTAATTTTGGGATGTTCGGAATCGACAGGAGCAATTCGATTCTTGGATCCACGGCAGCGTATGTTTGGGATTATCAAGAAGTGGCAAGAAAATTGCTTTGGGGGGGGTGATAATCCGAAAAGGATTGAAGATGATGGGAATTGCGGATCGACGGGACCTTTCGCCAGAACGGATCACTGAAGACCCCGTCGTTCGCGTTCTATACAAAGCACCGTGGGACTAAAAAAGGACTTTTTGGAAGCTGGAGACAATAAAAATCGACAGGAGGGGTAGGTTCAGTCAAGGCACAAACGCAATCAGGGTGGCTTAGGGGGGCGGGACAAAAGCCCGGTGGGGGTGTGGGCCGGTTGTCAGGATTCGGGACGCTCTTGCTGGGTAGCAGAATACGTCAGGACGCGTCGTCGTGGGGTTCCAAATAACTCAACCCGGTTACCCGGGGAAAGATGTGTAATAAATAGACGTCATGCCTGTTGGGCGATATTAGAAGACTGGGGGAGGGGTCATAAGTGGGAATGGAACCGCCATTGCAGCTTATGAGAAAAAGAAAGGCAGGATTGCGGTTCGACACCCTTGGCGTTATGGAAAAAGCGGTCCGTGAATAGATACAGAGGACACCTCCAAGGGGACCACTTGAGTGACGCCAGCGACAAGAGTAAGTTCCCGATCAGAACTCCATCGAGAGGGGCGATGCGACACACGGGAAGAAGGATGCGCTAAAGATTGAAGGAGAACGGACAGAACTTGAACTGCATCCAAAAAAAGGGCTGAGGCAGGGGGGGAGGAAGGGGGTGAAAAGAGATATATAGGGGGAGAAGATTTAGGCGTATTTGAAAGTGGCTTAGGGGAAAAGAGATATATTCAGTCAGTCTAGGAAGTAAACGTTAATCCGTCCATAAAGTGTTTGACAGTACGACCCGCCGATGGGGAAAGCAGGGAAAATGCGTCAGTCGTTTCATGGAGGCGCCTACCTTACCAAAGCAAGGCTCGTACCATAAGGGGTCACTGACAGAGTCAATCTGCGGAAGTCGGACTGAAGGGAGAAATTGGGGGTTCTCATAAGATTGCGTGGGACACAACTTCTGACGAAAAAACAGCCAAGCAGATCCAAAAGACGGATCCGTTCCCTATACACATCGTACCATGTGAACCGGCGGGGAAAAGGGGGTTGAACAACGAACCCCCGCGAACTAATGTTCTTGGGGAAAGCAGCGGGAATCGCCAGAAAGACGGGAAACAACAACAAAAGGCTTTAGGGGGTCAGAAGCAAGAGAACGATGAGGGGTGATGTGACGCTGGAACGACCACGTTCAGCCACTGGAGTGTATAAGGACGGGCACACAATGGATGGGTGATCCCCCTTTGTACTGGTAGCCAAAGGAAAACGAGCAGGGTTTCCATTGAGTCTAGGGGGGCGAAGAAAGGAAGGAGACGTCCAAGAAACGTCAAAGAAGAGAAATACCTTTATTGCGGATTCGAAACAAAGAACGAAGGACTGAGAAAAAACAGCCACCGCGCAGAGGGGACTGAGCCCCGACGGAAGCAGGCCTTGGCCGATCAGAAGACCACACAGGAATCTCATAGCGGTTGTGGTGGGATAAGACTAGGGGGGAGGAGTACAAAAAAAGAGGTCGATCAAAAGAAAGTTAACCTATTACTGACACGCCCAAAACCATAGTGTGCAAAGAAGTGGAGGACGTAACAAGTCGTTTGAACCAGTTACTTCCAGCCAAGGAAAAGAAGATGGAAAGCGGAAGAAGAGTTGGGGACAAAAAAGGGACCACATGGTCGGGAAAAGGCAGCTTACCCAGAACACTGTATAAGGGGGATGTAACCCCCTCAAGGAACAATTTGTCAGAAAGGGAAGGGAAGCTTTATATCGCCTCCGAGCATGTGGCGGGATTTCATACGAAAAGAAGGAAACAAAGATGCCGGAGACCTGGAAAGGGGTACATTTTTCAATTACAAGGGAAAAATTGAAGAAGGTTCAGGTTGGGAAAGGAGGGGGACCGAGCAAATGCAATTCGCTGGGTCCTGGGGACTACACAGAATCTACAAGAGGGGGAAGATGGTTGGACATCTGTAAAGTTCCCATCAGAGACGAAGAAAAAAAAAAAAAAAAGAAGATCCCGGGGCTGGACAAAATTCTCAAAACTAAATGGTGAAGAACCTGAGAGGTTGCGCCTAGGAGAAAAAGAAGGCGGAAACGGGGGGCATCCAATAGGAAACCACTAAAATAGCGTACAAGGGAAGTCGATTACCTAATGGGAAAAAACGTCGTGAAGAGAGGCTCATTAGATACGTGGGATTGTGGAACGACGTGGGCCGGGCAAAAAAGAAGGGCCGCCAAATTGGAGCAGCCGAGATGAAAACGTAGCGCGCGTGGTTTTGGGGGGGAAGCGTCCAGCCCAAGGGTTGTGCAACGCAGAAAAGCCCGCAAAAAAAATGAGACGAGTAAAAAAGGGACGTCAAGATAAGGGACATGGTGATGGAACCCGTCTGTGGTCCCGACGGGGAAGGCGGGGGGAAAAAAAATCGGCAGAGAGGAACCAAAAAAGGAACCGTCGGGGAACAGTCGTGTAAATGTCTAAAAGAGGCCCGGAAGATGACCTAATAAGCCTAATGCCCGCCACATTTACAGGGACGTGGGCTTTTCTATGTATACCATCAATGACATGGAATGCGATGGGGGGATGCAACACGGAGATGGCGAAAGCTGGCACCAAGGGTGAAAAGCCGAGAACTCGTCGGCAGGCTGCTCGCCAAGACGAGTGAAAAGATTCGAGCGTTTTATGCGAATGGAAAGTTCACAAAATAGACGAAAAGGTTATCAGAATTACAGGGAGGCTCGCCGATCTGGAAATTTTCTAAGGGGCCAGTCGCAGGTTAACCGAAAGGGGGACTCTGCACGGGAAAGCCGGCGGTCCGAAAAAATACTAGAAAATTTCTCAAGCAAACTCGACGTCGCAAAAAACTTCTATTTGATGATCCCAGCGCAAAAATGAAGAAGAAGGAGTAGCGGCTTTTTAAGATTGAGCAAGCCGGCCGGGGTTTAAATGGATTGTCCTCTGGCGCCGCCGCGTGAGGGATCCTGGAAAAAAAGAAATTGAGTGGAAAAGAAACTTGCATCGCCGTGACGTCGCCGGCAAAGGGGAGAGGACGCGAATTGAAGCCAGTAGGTACGGAAAGAACATTACGCCGCGGAGACCATTCCCGATTAAATAGCACTGAGTGACGCACGGCAAGGCGCCGCTGGAAAATGATCAAACAGAAGAACAATAGCTGAAAGTGGACGTAAGTGAGGGAAAGCTACATAAGGCAATTAACAAATCTGAGATCAACTCCCTTCAAGAAACGGACAGGTCTCTAGTCTCGATCGGGACCGAGCGAGATAAGGCGATATCATCCAGCCCCCCCCTACAAGGTGGTTTTTAGCAGTGTAGACGACACCGATGACATTATCAGCCCAGTAAGAGAACGCCTATTGGAGAAAATGGGGACCAAGGGATAAGATATTGGGGTCCTTGACGACAAGGGAGGTTCGTAGAGAACTGTAAGTTCATTAGGGGGAAAACGACGCGGGCGAGCTTTAAATCGGAAAGGTCGTTATTTAATCGGCTATGCGGGAAAAAGTCGTCAAAGGAAGATTGGTCTGTTTCAAACTTGACATCAAGCCAGCGAAAAAATAATTCAGTAGGCAGTCGGCGGGGGTCGGGGTGGGGACTGTTCCCCCAGGCTTTCTCATGGAGGGATGAGGACGCTTCAGGCGACGGACAGTGAGCTTCAGATTATGAAAGAGATCTCCGGGGAAAAAAGCAACCGAAGTTGATGGTCCCAAAAAAGGGGCTGCGCGCGTCTGCACCCGAGTCAAGCGGTGAGCCGTATTTACTGAGTAAGCTTTCAGTGTCTAACGTCTAGTCCATCGATCGAGCCGCATTGTGCTAATCACACCTTGTAAAGATGGGGGGGGGGAAGGAAGTGGATGGTCAATGAACACTTGTCCCATGGGTGGATGTACATTCGTAAGCGAAAAGGGGCAAGCTACTTTTGTTGCAGTCCTCAATAGTGGGGTCGGAGAACCTTGGCAACATCAGTAATACTAAAGGCTCACGTGAGATGACCGCAGACGAAGGGGTTGGAGGTGCATTGAACGCGGTCGGAAAGACTGTGACGCCGTGTGGTTTCTGTCGGTGCTGAAAGTTGAATCTGCCAGGATCCTGAATTTCGGGGAAAAACGAGCCTTTGAGCAGGGCACTTTATGGGGCATATTCGCTTGACCGCGACGATGCCTCTGAAGGAGGGGCGCTTTAAGTGAGCTGGGCGCACGGAAAAAAAGAACTGTGCCATGGGGAAAAGGGGAATGGTCAATGCGCCTCAGGCAGAATTGAAGTACTTGCTGCTGTCGCACGCCTGCGACTAATAGGATAACAAAGAAACTAAAAGAGGGGCGGGGGTATTGCCCAGCACATTTTGTCGGGGAAACAAAAGCGAAGTTGGAAATGGCTGAAAGGAATCACCTTTCTTGGGAAACCGTGTCGCAGGACGGGACGCGGGAAGAAAGATGACGAAACGGGCGGCGCTCGCAGAAAATAGTTTCCATGCAGGTCAGAAAGTTCTCGAGACTGGCCCTGAATAGCGAGAAGCTGAAAACCCCATTGCCCTCCCTACAACGGTATTGT
>Ga0179593_1596808_pt1 | contig 32454 bp, 37 predicted proteins | sample CZODoug2_1_08_16_FD_185931 | JGI IMG/M metagenome (GOLD analysis project Ga0179593, IMG submission 185931) | Vadose zone soil fungal communities from Angelo Coast Range Reserve, California, USA - CZODoug2_1_08_16fungal (PacBio error correction) | ecosystem: Environmental > Terrestrial > Soil >...
ATCTCCAGCGAGGAAAGATATATTTGGACTTTCGAGAATAATTCATCCGAAGAGGGGGAAAAGGAAGAAGTTCGAGGATCGATGATGTGGGGAAGGTCAGTGCGCGAAAAAAAAAAGAAGCGTGCGAACAGCCCCTTCGTTCTTAGGGAAAGAGCCGACGCGAGTTGGGTTGGGGTACTAGATGAAAGGGAAAAAAAATCTCGACGCAGACAAGGGGAGGGGGGAGCTGTCTGCACTTGCTCGCGGGAAGAAGAGTTTTTCCTCAAAAGCTACTCAAACTTGGTTCCGACCGAGAGGGGCTGGTGACGGGAGCGTAAACCGGACTGCTCAAGGAGCGTTATCCTCCACTGAAAAAGGAGAAAAAAACCGATCCAATATCGAACTACGCGCCGCTCGGGCGGTAGAAAACGGGAAGAAAGAGTACTTCCTTGAGAAGGATGTACAAAGCAGCTGAACTCCTGGATGAAGAGAACCCTGGCTGGACTCTTTGCCATTGAGACTGTTGGGAGGAAGTCCTGCCAGGAGGGAGCAACGCAAGGTTGACAGAGAAAAAGATGGTACTACTCCAAAGCCGCCAGGGCCGCAACACCCAGGAAGGGGACGGTTCCGCCGGCGAGGGACCTGGGAAAAACCTCGCGCTGAAGGGGAAAACCTTACCTTATTCATCGGAGGGGGGCAGAAAATCAAGTAGCAAGTGAAAGAGAAAAGAAGTATCTTGGAATCCTGGAAAGAGAGGGGGGGGAGCAACCGGCAACCTCATAACGCAGAAGTGCAGCCTCGAAATCGCAACAAAAAAAAAAGTGCATTTCTGAAGAGGGGGGGAGAGTGTTGGCCTAAACATTCGAAAATCTATCTGGAATGAGAAAAAGGGGGGGGAGCCTTGAGCGAGAAGAAAAAGGTAGGAAATGATGGACAAAAGGCTTAGATGGTTGAGGAACCGGGCACATTAAAAGGAGGATTTAACAGAGGATTGCCAGGGGAGAGGCCTGCCCTGTGAGGATATTGACCAGCGGGGAGGAAGGAAGCTAGGGGAAGGGGTAAAAAAAAAGGTAATTCAGGGGAGGGAGGGAACCGGACGTCATTTCCCATCACAAAAGGGAGCAGGCATCTTTCCCGGCCAGCTCCCGAGGAAAAGTCACCGGCCTCCAGGGATGGACGCGCTTAGGGTAGGGAAAGGAAAGAAGTCAGAATGATCACATAATCGGGGCCATGAATAGCAAAAAAAAGATAATAAGAAGATCGAGCACCAAAAAACTGCTGGCTGAGCTCAAGAACTCTAAGGCGAACGCTTTCTACTCGTAAGACGACCGAGTCAGGGGGGGGGGAAATCCACTCCTTAGACCGTCCGCGAATAGCCAAAACTTAGAAAAAGAAAGAAAGGGGGAAGTACTACTGGGAATCGGAAAGTCTATTTTGCTGATTCCGGAAGAGTCGTCAGGGGGGGGGGGAACCTCCGGCCTGGGTAATCCCGGAAGGGCGGGAAGGACTGGAGAAAAGGCCAGAGACCCGGCTCGCAAGCGAGTTCCTTGACCGTGCTTCTCATTAAAAAAGAACCTGTGCTGGTTAGGAGAAGAAACCGGAACAAAAAGAGGCCAGGAATCAACAGGGACATCTTCTCACAAAAAGTTTCAGGAGTAAAGAACCGGGGGGGAAAAAATCCTTGCCCCGCTAAAGGAGGCCCATGGGATGGGGCCCGCGTATGGGAGAAGAGAAAAGTCCTGATAGATGAGGAGGGGAGGAAAGATTCCTTGTCTATGGGGAGGGAATCTACCCTCTAGGGGTCAGTCGAACCAGAAACGCCCACTGGTTAAGAAAGTAATTATCGTCAAAATGCGAACGAGGAAAGAATAATAGGATGATCCCCACTGAAAAAAGAAGGGAAAAAATGGTGAAACCATCCTGTTGATGAAAAGGACATCCTTATGGGAAAGGGAGGGAGGTTACGCGAGAAAGAAACTGCGCTCGCAGAAAGTCCCGTGCTCCCAGATGGGGGGGGAGAATAAAAGTCCATGAGGCTCGAAAAAACCGGTGGCCGAGACCCTTATGATCTTACAAATGGCCAAAAAGAGTCTAAGTGGAGGAAGGAAAAAGGGGACTCCATCAAGCCCGCCTCTTCCCAAAGGATAGCCCTACCACGTCTCCGCCTACGTTTGAGGGACGGGGAGAAAAACTCGATGAATGAAATGGTGAGAAAGAGCTAAGGGCAATAGCCATAACCGAAGCACTGTTTCGCGAGAAAAGAGGCCCAAGTGCTGCAAAACCGGGGAAAGAAGGGAAGTTGTCAAGAGAGGGACGTTCCTCAGTGAGGAAAGGGCCGGTCTTCTTGCGGGATGTTGTCGGGAAAAGGGCTCCGTAGAACATCCTCCGGAGGAGCAAAATCGGCATTCCCGGCCGAACATTAAAGAGGGGGAGCGGCCGATCCCAAGACGGAACTTGGAAGGGGGGGAGGGTCGGAGAGGCCGGGGGGGGTCCAGGAGGAAAGGAGCGTTCCATGTCCAAAGGAATCTGCCGCTTTTCGAGTGGGATGAAGAGGCAAGCCGGCGGTCTAAGAGAAAAGAACAAAGAAATTTGAAAAGGGGGGAGAATCGTAATCGCGCCAGGGGACTGCACCATTAAGTAGAAAGAAAAGGAGCGTTCTGCGTTCGGACAAAACTGAGGAAGGGGGAACCTCCCGGTTAATTTTTGAGGCGGTCGATCACATCGCATATGTGCAAAAAGAAGAGAGGGAAAGTACGCCTCGTGCGGATGTGGAGGGGGGAGGTCAACTCGAAAAGAGGTTATCGCGGGGGGAGGTAGGGGGAAAAGGCGTTATAGGGGGAGGATTAGGAACCGAGGCGTGACTCAAGGCGCGGAAAGATTTCGCTACCCAGCGACAAGGGGGTCAAAAAACACGGAAGTCCCGTTCCTTAGAAGGAGGGGGAGGGGGGGACGACACTTTCTTCGATGTAGAAGGCCTGAACAATACCGGGATTGGGAAAGGAGGAGAGTTCCGAACGCGGAAGGGAACGCAGAAGGGCAGAAGGGGGTACTTTCCAGGTGAAGCCGGCGCGTCGCTGCACTACATCAAAGGGGGGGGGGCGCTTCGACGGGCCCAAGACGCTCGCCTCTGGAAACTAAGGAGGAGGACCGTGGCTGGATCCTGGATTGGGGCCGGCTGTGACGGCACAATTCCAATCCGAACAAGAACCTTCGGGGCCCTAGAAGACGGAGTGTGATACAGAGAAAGGAAACGCCACTTACGACTCAGGGAAAAGGCCGAGTTTCGCTCTGGAACGGAAAGGCGCTTCTCTGAAAAAAAGAAAGAAGACAGAAAGGGGAAAGGAAGCACTGCGTACGCGAAAAGGACCTGAACCTTGAGCGTGGACGTAGACACTTAAAACGGAAACTATCGCGACGCCCGGTCTGCTTGGCAAAGGAGAGAAGAAGTGACAGCGGCATTGCGCTAGAAAAAAAACTGGCATCAGCGCGCGGGGAGCATCGGCCCTCCGAAGAAAAGGCAGTGTGAGGGCGGCAGACAGAAGACAAAGGGAAGGAGGCGTCTTAGATGGGAGGAAACTCGGGAAATTCGACGCGAAAGATCATCCGGTATCCGAAGGGCGTAAAAGGGGGCGAGCTCCTTGCCGGAAACATCGGTTAGGAGCACTTGGATGCCAAAAAAAAAAAGGGAATCGAATGCCTAGAAAAGAAGGGAAAAAAAGCACGCTGATAGGGGAAGGAAGATGTCGCCTGGCCAGGATAGTCATCCCCACCATTATGTGTTCAACCATGATGAAGGGGAGCTAGCCGCTAGAAGAAGAGGGGGGCGCTACTTTCCTACGGGAGAGGGAAAGAGAGGCCCGCCGTCGGCCGTGAAACACTTCTATTGATTTCAAAGACGGGCTTAAAAAAATCCCACCCCTAAAATTCGATCAGAAAGGGCAGAGATATTACGACAAAAGGGGGAAGTGGCCCCATCCATCGTTGCCGGGAGAGAGCTTTCAATTAGTTGTTCCGGTCGTGGCGGGAACAGGAAAAAAGATGGGGGAAGTTGATAAGAGTAACACAGAAAAAAAGTTTGGCTGAAGGGAAGAAGGGAAGGGGTAGTCGGCGGTCAGAACGAGTTCGGACGATCGATCCATTACAAAAAGGGAGCTCGGTCTCAGGAAGAAGGAACGCAGCTCTCCTCGGAGGAAGGCCGGGAGGGGTAAAAGACCAAGATCGGGTAGAAGCTTGGAAAACAAAAAGGAGGATGGCCTAGACAAAGTGGTAACACGGCTTGGCGAAAGGGGGCGAGCGCACAGAGGGGGACGGTTCTCCGGGGGAGAGTCTTCCGGTAGAGCAATAGAAAGGAAGGGATTCCGAGTAGACAAGGCATCGAAGAAGTTAACATTGAGAACAACGAGGTAGGGGGGGGCCTCTATCAAGGGAAGGGGGAGGTCCTTGATCTGCTTCGTCACCTGGAGACTGTTTCATTCTGTCTAGCAAAAGGAGAAAGGTATTCCCGGTGCAGGAGAGAAGAGTGAAAGGGAGGCCGTATTCAAAAAGTATATCGGTTTGGGGGGGAAAGTTAACTCTTCAGAAGGCGAAAAAAGAAAACAGGCGACGTCGACGGAAGGGGGGATGGCACTTGCCGGAGAGATCCTCACCGGCAGACGGAAAAAAAAAAGGGGGGGGAGCTGGCCATCGAGAGAAGGTCCCGAAAGAGGGAAGGGCACGTTTGTGAAGAGAAGCCTCAACATCTAAGCTTCAATACTAAAACGAATCACAAGGCCCGAGGGAAGCTTTACCGGCAGAGGAAAGGGAGAGGTCGTGTACTAAGGAAAGCATCCATTCGATTGATCCCAAACAGGCCACGCAGGAAAGCGGGGGGAGGGAGCTGGGCTGAGAAAGGGCTGCACTCCAAGTCGAAAAACCAAGGTGCAGGGATTATCAAGGAGGGGAAGATGAAGGATCATAAGAAGGGGAGAGGGCACGGCCTCCTTGAATGATAGGGGGAGAGCCCTCCGTCATCCGCTTACGCAAAAAGACTCGCCACTATTAAAAAAAAGGAGTCAAAGGAAAAGATCGGGAGGTCCCCACCGGGGGGAAACGTCGTGGAGTACCTGGGTGAGGGAAAAGAGGAAACCAGTTTCCTCGGGGAAAACCAGTCGTACCTTCCGAGAAAAAAGGTACTCCATGGGCAAGAGGAGGAGATGTCGCGGAGCTTCTTCCACTTTCAAAAAAAAGGAAACTAAAAAGGAAGAAACGACCATGAATCAGGCGGAAAGAAAGACGGAGGAGAATCATCTTCGGCAAAGGAGAAGTTCGTCTTGGATCGGGTCCTGACTTGGCCGGATCACGCCTGCCAGGGTCGCGAAAAAAAAAAAAAGTCAGAAGAAAGAAACGCCCCGCGCGGTCGGAACAAAAGGTAGGGGTAGGAAAGGCATCTTGCGGGGGAAAGAGTGCATGACACACTTCAGAGGGGGAGAAAGCCACGTGGTCCCCGTGCTGCCGTCGCTGGTCCGTAAAACCTCCCAACTCAAGGAGGAGGGTCGTCGACGGTTACCGCAGGAAAAAGGGGGGAGGGGGGGAAAAAGCGAGTTGTACGGCTTGCTACGAGCGACACCTCATCAGGTGACTAAACAAAAGAAAAAGGGATCTCTTTCGCCAGTCCATCAGATAGAAGAAGAAGGGTAAAAACGACCTGAGCTCTCTGAGAAGATGAAAAAGAGAGATCTAAGAAAGGGAAAATCGTAGCCCGCCATTGCCGAGCTGAAAAGAGACAAGGGGGGGGTGCGCGTCCGGGGGAGAGGGAGTGTTTCGCTAAGAAAAAAGGACAGCCGATCCGCTCGTCAAAAAAAGCCATCCCGGTCAGGACGAGTGCACAGGAAAAAAAGGGGGGTGTTTGAAAAGAGAAAAAGAATAAAAGCTCTCAAAAAGACGGAGAAAAAGAAGAGGGAAAAAAGGGGACCACGGGGCTGGGGAAAAGAAAAGTGGTTTCCTTCCCGAGTTTTCTCCGAAAAGGGGAAAAAAAATTCCCTACCGCGCGGGGAAGAGGAAGAAATTCGCGAAAGGGAGACGACCCGGCGGAAATCGTGATCAAGAAAGGACCCTAAGGCCCCGATCCAGATCGCCGTCTCTGGAGGAAAAGGAAAGAAGAAAAAAATGCATCAAGCGCGGAAAGTCGGGAAGAGACGAGAGGAAAAAGGAGGAAGTCTTTCAAAAAAGCCTTTCTGCAGAAAGAAGGGGGAAGTTTCATACTCTTTGAACATGAGTAGGGGCCTGTATCGAAAGGCTTCCTGAAGAACTTGCGCAACGAAGGGAGAATCCTTCATCCAATTGTAAGAGCCAGGGCCGCAACCATGCATAAAGAGCTTCTTCTTTGCAGGGGGAGAGGGGAAAGAGTTGAGAAAGAAGAGGGACCTGGTGGCAAAAGGGGCGCTTGACTGCGGGACTCGACCCCGCAGAGAGCAGAAGACACTCAGTGCCAAGAGGGAAAGACTAAAAGAGGGAGGGGAAAAATAAACCTCATAACTCTGAAAAACGGTGGGAGTGCAGCCGGAAAGGATAGAGAAAAAGATTCGACAACGCTTCAAGGGCGGTGCTCAATCGGAGGGAAGAGTGTTTTGTCCGAAAAAAAAGCACTAACACTAAGCTAGCGGAAACTTGAGCGCGGGGAAGGGTCCGCTCGACGTTCTGCCGGAGGAGAGCTTAGAGGGGGTAGACCTCCACCCCCGGATTTGGTTTCGCAGCGGGAAAGGAAGGAAGATGGCCAAGCGCCAAAGAAGGTCGGTAAAGGAGGCCTCCCTTGGAGGACCATGAAAGAAGGTGGAAATTCGACCCGAAAAGTTTAGAACTGAAAAGAACGAGACCTGCTGCCGTAGTTCACAGGAAACACCCGCGATAAGTAAAAATCTGCCCGGACCAAAAGGGGGAGAACTCGGGAAAATCCAAAACTCAGGAGCGATAGAGGACGTCGTCGGAGGGGACCAGAATGAACTAAAAATCCAGGTGACGAAAAAAAAGAAAAGGAAGGTCATGAAGCAGCCTCCTCTCGAGAACAGACCGGTGGGGAAAAAAGCAATCACTCTTCCGTAAACGGAACTCTCCATCCGCAGAAGGGAGATGTCTGAGGGGAAAGGAAAGGGATTGGTGTCGTCGTATACGTAACTAGGGATCTCAGAAAAGAATCTCGCAAAAAGGGTTACTTGGGATCGTCAAGAAAAAAGAGTACCCTTCGGGTGGGATAGGGGGAAAAAGGGTCTACCCATCTTGGGGGGGTTGGACCAGAAAAGAGGTTATCCGGTCTGTCGGGAAGGATACCCAGGATCAAGTAGGAATGCCTGAAAAGGGAGGGAGGGACCGGTTGATACTCGGCGTACAGTGATTTGGGGGGGGGAAAAGCCCCGACGAAAAGAAGAAAAAGGCCAGTAATCAAAAGTGGTGGGGGGGGGTACAAAAAGCGACTACCAAATCATTAGTTCCCAAAAGAAACAACGAATGGCCCCCGCAAAAAAAGACCCGGCCACTATTTGATGGGGGGCCAAAGAGCGGCGTCCTCTACGCGGCCCCTGGTCGAAAGGCAGAAAAAACTCAAACAGGGAAACGGGGGAGCTGGAAGGGAGTAGAGAAAAAAGAGAGAACATCCCTCTAAATGGGGCGGCGACGGCGGGCAGGGAGAAGAATACCCCCGGCGGAACAAAGGACTCTGCGAGAAGAGTCCCCACGCCACAACAGAAAAATTGTGAACCATCCTGTTGGGCGAGGAAAAAGGTCCCTGGCCCGGAAGGGAGGGAGCCTGTCTCTCGAGAGGGAAAAGAAAAAGCGGAGGATTATAGACATTGAGATTCTCTGAGGAAGGGGGAGGAGACCCTTGGAAAGACCCACCTATTTCGTTATAACTCGACGAGCCTCCGCGTGGACAATTTCCCCGAGATGATCCTTCATTTCGTCCGGACCGAAGGAGGATGACATGAAGGAAAAAGGAAAAACTCCTTGTAAGGAAAACCGGGGGGGAAGAATGCTCGAAAAAAAAAAAGTCTCGGTTGATAGAAGGGAAAGATCGGGCCGATGAAAAAAAAGAGAGCTGATGAAAGGAAAATCTTAGAAGACTCAAATGCGCTTGCAATAAGAAAGGAAGAAGAAGAAAAAAAAGGAAGACGGTCGTCGCGAAGAGGAGGGAAGGGCCCTGCTTTTCGAAGGGGAAAAAAACTCTCCAAGGAAGGAACGGAAGCCTTTAAGGGGGGGAACGCAGTGCGGCCGATCGGGGACAATCCGGTCTGGCTGGATTGGGAGCCCTGAGCCCATAAGAGGAAAAAAAATAGGGACCTTCCCGGGGGGGGAAAGAAGCGTAAGGGAGGTTCCAGGACAAAGACGCGGCATTTAATAGGAAAGGGGTCAAGGGTTGCAAAGGGGGGAATTGTTGCCGGAAAAAAGGAAGGGTCCAGGTCCAAATCCATTGGCCGCTTTCAGGATTAGAAAAGGCATTCCGAGAGCGAAACAGAAAGGGGATAAACATAGGAGGAAAAAAGGGGGGCATACGATCTCTCCGGACTGAAGGAGGAAGTACAGTCGACCCTTCTAAAAGAAAAGAAGGACTCCATCAAAAGGGAAGAAAACCCGTCCAGGGAAGGGGGGAAAGGCAAAAGAGAATCACATGAGGGGGGCAAAAAGGGAATTTACTTACGCATTCGTGGAGGGGAAGAGGGGGGAATCCCCTCTCAAAGGGAGGAGGGAAGAGAGTTTCTCGCTTTGATAAAAAACACAACCACTGAGTAGGGGAAAGCTCATATAAAAAAAGGGAGTCTCTACCAGCGAAAAAACGAAAGAAGGAAAGAGAAATTCTATCGTGGGGGCAATTTCCATGCGATGTTATCGAAAGGAAGAAGGGTGGATCAAGTTCGTGAGGAAAAAGGTCTCCGAAGGGTCCGAAGGGTCGACGTGGGACGCAGCTGTCAGTCAGGAGAAGCCTGCATCTGGCGATCGAGGGTGTTTCGCTCGAAGAAGGGGGCCTTCCCGCCATGTCCAGCAAAGAACAGAAAGGCACTTTTCGGGAGAAGGGAGAAATGAACGCTCCTGCTTGGAAAACCCCGTCCGTCTCGCACGATTAAAGAGTGGAAGGTCCGTGGGAAGCCTTAGGAAGAAAACGGAAGACTTCATTTCAGAAAAGATCGCAAAGGCGAAAGAAAAAAAAAAAGGGCGCTTAGAGAGACAAAAAAGACCCTCCAGAAGAGGAAGAGATCGCCGCACTTCTGGAAAAGTTCGCAACCTACCTTGAGCGTGGTGTGGAATGAAAGCGTTTCCCGGCGAACATAATGAAAAAAAAGTTGACGGGAAAAAGGGGACGTGTTCATTCTGCGTAAGGTGGCTATTTCAAACCAGGGGGGGCGCCTAAGAAAAAGTGGTCCATCAGCGAGAGGAGCACCCTATCTCAGAGTTAGAATCAAGTTATTTCTAGTAGGAAAAACGGGGCAGGAAGGGAGGAAATGTCTTAAGGAAGCGTCCTCCTCACGAGGAAAAGGACAAAATCCTTGTAATAAAGAAAAGGAGGAACACTAGAAAAGCATCCTTGCCTTGGGAAACGTGCATCACTAAAGGCTGGTAAGAAAAAGGGCTCCTCCGAAGGCAAGACTCCGGAGAAAAGAAGGACAAGCACGCGGAACATAATTATTTCCAAGGAAAACGCCTCTGCAGCAAAAAGGGGGAACCCTTCTGCAAGGAGGGAGAGGACGAGCCGCTATAGAAAAGGGGGTGGGCGCTACTTACGACGGTTGAAAAGGATCTGGCCAAAGAGGCCGGGTTATGAAGGAAAGAACACTTCGATGGATGGAAAAAAGGGGTAGCTTCACCAGTCAAAAAAATGAAAAAAGAAAATTGATAGGAACTCGATCAGGGAAAAGAGAGGGTCCTATCAGGGGGAAAAGAAATAAAAGGAGTCTACATAACAAAGCACGTAGGGTTTCCAATGAGGGGGGTTCCTGCCAAAGGGTCTAAGAGAAAGGGTGGGCGCCCAAGGTAACACATTCAACTAAGGGGGGGGGGGGGGGGGGGGGGGGGGGGCATAGCTGGGGGACGTGTTCGGAGCGTTCTACTCAAAATTTCCTCCTGCGGGGGGGGGACCGGTCAATGAACAGAGGAAAAGGTAATAAAGGGAGAAGCCCTGTGACAGTCCTACCGCCGCGCGCCTTCTAAGAAGGGGAAAAAAAAAAACCCTATCTGGTAACAAGGAAGGATCTGCAAAGAAGGAAAGATCGTTAAGAGGGAAAAGACCCCACGGATTGTCGAGATGATGAAAGAAACCGGGGGGGTGAACTACGCAATCACGAGGGGAACGAAAAAAAGATCCGAGAGGAGAGAAGAGTAGACCGTTCGCATCAGAAGATCAGAGAACACCGGCGGTGGACCTTGTAGAGGAAGAGGGAAGAGGATCTGCTTCGTAAAGGGGGAAAAAGGGATCCCGAAGAAAGGGTGCATTCTAGACTGAAAAAAAAGCGCGCCGCGATCCGGAGGCGGAAACGCGGGGGAAAAGAAAAAAGCCAGATTCCCGGCGCAAAGAGGAGAGGGGGGCTTGGAAGGGGGGAAATCGGAGCCATGCTAGAGGCGAAACGCCGAGTTCTAACGGGAGGAACTCATGTTCATATCCTCAAAGGCTCCTTCCGAAGGGGGTGAAGGGGCGCTTGCCATAAAAAGAAGTTCCCGATCTGGGGGGGGGGGGGGTGGGGGAAGGGGGTTGCTTCTCCGCCGAGAAAGAGGGAAAAAAGGACATCCTTCAGAAGTTAGAGGGGAGAGGGCTCAATTCCTCGGAAGGTCGCTTTACCGGGGTTCGCTGGTTTTTGTAAGGGGCACGAGCAGGAGATGGGAGAAGAAAACGGCGAAGGCGTGTAGAATCGTGCCTCGAATATTATAGGAAAAAAAAAGAAGAAGGGGGGGAGGCGTGTGGGGGGAAAACCTCAAGGGGAAGGGAGAAATGGGCCAACTAGAGAAGACTTGAGGATGCATGAAATCAAAAAAGTCAAGCCGCTTACGCGTCGGGGACACCCCGAAAGAGAGAAGAGAAAAGATCCATACCTAAAAGACAAATAATACGTAGGGAGGTAGGTGGACCAAGTCTGTGTGAGTACCATTGGAAGGGAGGGGGGTGACCACCTTTCGGGTAGAAAAATCGCCTGGCAGGAATCAAGGGAAATCGGCCCACCGGTACAAAACAATGTGGGGTAAGAACTATTCTCGGAGCAGAAGGAAGGAGGAAGCTTCTTCTGAAAAAGGGGGGGAAAGGAAAAGAAGGGAATCCGATCTTCCAGACCTTCCGAGAGAAGGCAGCTGCTAGGTGCTGCAGCTAATGTAAAAGAGGAGAGAACAAAAGGTAACTCTTGGAGGAAAAACGAGCCCGCCGGTAGAAAGAAGAAAACGCAGGAGCGACTGTCGGAATCGCTGAGAAAAAAGAAAAACATTTGAGTAGCGGGGAGCTTTCATGGAAGGGGAAGGACACCACGGCGCGATCAAGGAAAGAAACGGTAACCGTTCTGCGGAGGGAGGGAAGGAAAGAGTGTCTCCGTTCTCAGAAAAGAACGCTTCGCGTTCCATGGCGAGAGGAAAACGAAAAAGGCACTCGATTTTGGAAGAGAGGATATAGAGCCCTGATCGGAATCTCCACAAGAAAGAGGGGAAGAAAAAGGGCCACTACACAGTTCCCCTGGACAGAGAATCTATAGCCGCCTTTCGTTCTACGTCTCAACTACGGAAAATAAGGATTAAATATAGAGATCTCATAGAGGGGAGACTAGAAGACCGCCCTTCTCGAGAAGAGGGGGGGAAGGGAGGGGAAGGGCAGGGGGAACTGGTATGCGGGAAGGGGGTCTCTCGATCAGTGGGCTAGACCAGATCTGACAAAAAAAACGCTTCTGAGTCCCGTCGAGGAAAGGAAAAAGAGTATTTGGGGGGAAAGAGTCGCGACCTTGAAAGAAAAAAGATCGACGTCATCACGGGTACCAAGGAAGGAAAAAGAGGGGTTTTCCTGCACGAGTAAGAAAAACTACTAGGCAAGGGAAAAAGCTACTCAAACTGGTTCCGGAAAAAAAACCTTCCGCCCAGTCGCTCTTAGAAAAGGGGGCAGGGAGCCCTTCCCAGAAGAGGGAGACCCCGATCCAATATAGGAGAAAGAGGGAAAAAATCGCCGCTCAACGAGAAAAAAAAGCAGCGAAGTCCCTGGCATAGTAGGGGGGGGATTCAAGTCTTCCCTTCAGACGCGCGAAAAGAGAAGCTCTCTACCATGATATGGGGGGGGAAAGAAAGACTAGGAAGGGGTCCTAGTGCTCATACCAGACAGGGAGGGAGACAAAGCAGGAAAAATCAAGAAAGGTCCTCCACAGAAGAGATCGCCGCAGAAAAACAGGACCATCCCTATCGTCTTCGTCAGGACAAGGAGAGGAAAAAAGGCCGGGGAGTGTCAAACCTGAAAAAGGAAGGATTGACGGACGCCAAGCGCCTGGAGCCTAATTAGAAAAGCCCAGCGCCACTCAGAGTGGGTCTCTGGAATCCGTAAAAAAGAGGAAAGAACGAAAACGCAACCGCATACGAGCGGTGGGAGTGCAGCACTCGAAAGGAGGAAAAGGGGGGACTGACAACCCTTCGCAGGGGGGAGGGAAAGCCAGAGGAGGGGGGATAGTTTTTGCAAAGAAAACATCGAAGCGAATCGCCGTCATGAAAGCAAAAGTCTTGAACTGTAGGGAAAGGAAGAAAGGGGGAAAGGAAGGGAGTATATGGGGAGAAAAGCAACACCAAAAAAAAAAAGGTCGCTCTAGGATGGCCGCGCCAAACCGTTAGCAAGGAAAAATCCTACCTGTCAGTGAAGAAGAGGGGAACGTGGAGGAAAAGGAAGGAAGGCAGAGCCTTTCTGCCGGGGAAAAGGCCCGACCCGCTCTAGTCAGCAGGAAAACAAAACTCTACCGACGGGAGCTGGCTCTCTTAGGAGAAGAGGGAGCGTCATAATTATAACCGTTGCCTCCAGTTAAATCAGGACAAGAGCCGATAGCTGAGCACCAGAAGGGGGGTCAAGAAGTCCTGCCTGAGGGGGAAAAGAAGGACGCTGATTCTAAGAGAAAATGGGTAGTTACCCGGGGATGGGGAGTTCATCCCAAGCGGGAAAGGAAGACCGTTTCGCTAGAAGAGCCAATCCGTGGAAACTTGAGGAATAGAGTTCTTAGACCGGAAGCAGGGAGAGGGGGTGGGGGTTGAACAAAAAAAAAAGGAGCCGATGCGCGCAGGCGAAAAGAAACCTGCCTCGCATCTACCATTACCGAAAAAGCTGGGAAATTTCTTCTGATCGTCCCGAACTAGGAGGGAGGGGGGGGGAGAACCTCCGACACAAAAGGAAAAAGAGAGGAAAAGTAAAGTGGTTGATGGGGGTGATCTTCTCCACTCTTGCTCCCTGGTTGAAAAAAGGAAGCCCACCGAAAAAATCCTTTCCCAAGAAGAAAAAGGGGGGGGGGAATCCCGGCACAGGGGAATATGCCACTCGCTGCTGCAGCTAAAGAAGGAAGAAGGGGGATCTTCGTGGGGTGACTGAAAAAAAGAGTCAACTGGGCGATGTAATGGCAGGGGAAGAAAAGCTCGGACAGGTACGGTCGAGCAGAACGTCGCCGGGAAAAGATAAAAAAAAAGGGAGGAAGTATCGTGCGCCCAAAAGCAGAAAGAGTCTGTCCCCACTGACAAACTGCAGATAAATCGAAAGAAAAAAAGGGAAAAAGCTGTTTCGGTCCCTGGGCCAGGGCCTTCTGTAGGACGGGAGGAGGAGGATGACTTGAATCGATTAATGGAGAAAGAAGTAAGACCGAGGATCCCCGGGTCAAAAACAAAAAAAATCACAAAAGGGAGATGTTCCCTTGAATCAACGGCAAGGGGGAAAGAAAGGGGTCCGACGGGAGAAAGGATAAAAAGATCTTCATGTCCTGCAGGGAGGATTACCTATCATATCCAGAAGGGACCAATCAGAAAACAGGGGGGAGGCTTTAGGAGAAGAAAAAAGCCGCCTCCAGGGACTCTACTGACTAGAAAACTATTCTCCCCGCCGCTGAAGGATAGAAAAGGAGAGGAAAAGGAGCGAGCGACAATGCTCTGGAAGAAACAAGAATTACCATCAGAATGCACAGGGGAAAAAAAAAAGTCTCACGAGGGAGACGGCCAAGTTTCTGCAAAAGAAAGGTAAGGTTGGCTAAAATAGAATGGGATTCCTCATGATAAAGAGGCCGTTGGAAGAAGGGTTTTCTCCCCAGATAAAAGAGTAAAGACTCCTGACAGAGATAACTCGTCAGGAAAGGAACATGACTTCTTCATGGGGTTGAAAGAAAAAGCCGCGAGATAGGGAACTTTCTCTAGGGGGAAGGGAAATCCTTTGGCCAAAAAGGCCGGTGTCATGGGTACGAAAAGCAGAAAAAAACGCAAATCCAGGATCAGGAAGAGGAAGCTTTCAGAGGGAGGAAAACGGGACATATTCTGAGCGGGGAAAATCGAAGTCGAAACCAACCCAAAGAAGGTCTCGCCAATGCAGGAGCACGGGGTTGCCGAGAAGAAAGAGGCTAGCTGCGGAACCTGAATTCTAAAAAATTAACCTAAGGGGAAAGGCTAAGGCCGGGAGGAGACTCGCGGGAAAACGGGCGAACTTGTCTGACAAAGGTATTTTTCAGGCGACTGGCGAGGGGAACATCGCAGAAAGTGGGCAAAAAGACCGATCAAAGGAGAGAAAAGAGTGCGGAGGTTGCGCTGGGAAAGGTCACAACGAGGTACTTAATGATGGCTTTGTAGAATCAAAAAAAAAAAAAAGGAGGAGGAGAAAATATAGGAGAAACAGAACAAGTAGGACCTCGTTGGGTCTCGAAAAGAAAATAAGCCGATGCGTAGGGGGATGAAGTAGATCTTCTTGGGGGGTGGGGTTCTGCGATGGTATACCGGAGGGAAGGGAGCCCTGAAAAATAAAGGGGATCAAGTTCGCCTTTACAGGAGAAAGTGGCCCCCCCTCCTCTCTCCTTGAGAAAGGGAAATCCCTTTTCCTCATCAAGTCGGCGCGACATGTCCTTCCTCTGTGCAGAAGGATGTTTTTTCAGAGAAAAGTAAAAACGCTCAGCCGCTGTCCAAAAGAGAAAAGACTATGCTCTCGTATGGATGGGTGGGTCGCTGCACGTGTTGGAAAGGACGCACACTGACCCCGGTAATCGGGTATGTCTTGAAAGCGGAAAAGGATCCGGCATCGCTGAACCAGAAGAAATCCTTCCCACAAGAAGGAAAAAGGAGCATCTCTACGTAGGAAGAAGAAAAAACTGGCTCCCACCATCCCTCGAAGGGTAAAAAAGACTTCGGACCGAAGGAGGCGCAACAGGACCTTGAGCGGGGAAGAAGAAACTTGGCCTCTAAACAAAAAGAACAATCGGACTCAGGAATTCTGCTCATGTTTGTCTGGAAAGGAGGAATTGCGCGAGAGGGAGGAAGAAAGGCGAGACTGTCATCAGAGGGAGGGAAAATCCTTCATAGTACGTAAAGGGTAGCAGAAAGAGGGATGAAAAATCAGACCACTGTGGGCAGGGGGAGGGGAGGAGAGGAGCATGCATCAGGAAAAATCTTCCTCGCGTCAGAAGTATCCGGGCGCATTCAGCCAAGGGGAGGGAGAAGAGGGGGAAAAAAGACCCGTTCATCCACGAAGCGTGAGGGGCCCCGTTTTATAATAAGGAAGAAAAGGGAGACTCCATACTCCGCTTCAAAAAACAAGAAAAAAAAGAAGGATGTCCCGTGCCCAGCCTAAAAGATAAAAAAAAGGGAAAAATGGGGAACCTTAGGACTGAGAGGGGAAGTGGGGGACTAGCCAAATTGTGCTCTACCTTCGCCGGGGAGGGGATAAGAAGAGAAACGTTCTTCTCGAAGTACTAAGGGGAGGGAAGGACGCGGGAGAAAGGGAAGGAAAAGGAATATGTGCAGTCACCAAAGGGATCAGGGGCTCGTAAGAGGACTAGATGCAGAAAGGGGGGGCAAAGAAATCGTTATTCGGTGCAAGAGGGGAAAGGGGGGAAAAGGACCTTCCCTGTCAGGGAGGAAAAGGAAAAGTGGGAAGATGTAACACATCACAAAAAAAGGGAAGCATAACTTTGCTGACGGGTTTAAGGGAGGGGAAAGTTCTTTACGATCGAAGCCACGAGACAAAGGGGCCTTTCCTGAAGAAGATAATAGGTCTCTTCCGAAAAAAGCTCTCCTCTTGGTAACCAGGAAGAGGGCTTTTATACGAAAGGTAAAAAAAGAAAAGAGGGGGGAGAGGCGATTCCCAGTATTAAAGAGTTATGGTGAAAAAAGCCTTAGTGGAGAAAAAGAAGTCGTGCGTGAAAAAAAAATCCTGACGTCGGGAAGGAGTAGACACGTTCGCCTAGGCGGAAGGAAAAAAAAGAGACACCGTCTGTCGGTGGGAGCTGGCGGAAAGAGCTTGAGGAAGGGGGGAAGTGGGAATCTGCTTCGGGGAGCCACTGGATCCCAGAAAAAAGAAAAAATGGGGAATGCTCACGCGAAGGGAGACCAGATCCCTGGGTAAGGGAAGGGGGGGAAAAGGGCCACATCGTGAAGCTGGAAAGAGAAACGCCATATAGCGTGCTGGGCGAGAGGAAAAAAAATCCAGTCTCATGCCATGACACTCGAAAAAAGGGCCTAGGGAGGACGGAAGGGGGGAGGGCACGCAATGGTCAAAACGGGGCAGTCCGAATTCCGACCGAGAGAAAAAGTTCCCGCAGCGCTGGGCGCAGGGCACGGGGGGGGGGGAGGCGCCGCCCACAAAAAAGAAGGACATCCTTCATAAAAGGGTTAAGAGAACGCGAAAAAGGAATTTCGCTTGAGAGGAAGACTTTAGATGGTGAGGGAACGGATCGGCCAAAACGAGCAGAAAAAGGAAACGCCACGTCTAGTGAGTTGGGGAGGCTCAATAAAAAAGAGAGTCTATTCTGCACTCCCCGGAGAAAAGGGAATGCGTTGGAGGGAGGACCTCAGAATTTTCAGGTTTCCACTCGAGAGGGGAAATTGAGGATCTCCAGAGGGAGAAGTCAAAAAGCAAAAAGTAATCCGTCATGGGGGGTTTGGGGTGTTTGGAAAGATCTCCCACTATCCATAAAAGGTAAAAGGTCAAATAAGAAAATGGGGAGGGGGGTGCGGTCCCTTTCTTCGAGAGAGGGTGGAGTGAGGATTAGGTCCACATTTGGGGATTGAGAAAGAGGGTCCAGAAATACCTTCCCTCGCACAGGGGAAACAAGAAAATCTTAACCTTAAAAATAGACTAGAAAATGCCGAAAGGCGTTCACTTCGTCGGAAAGGGAGAAAGCAGATCTTCCATACCTCCAACTATTGAGGGGAGAAGACGGGAGAAGGGAAAAGCTACTTTCGATCTTGGATCGGGGCAAGGGAAGGAGAGAAACTCTCAGCGGGGCGGGAAAAAGAAAAGGGAGCGAAGGGAGGAAGCGGCTACCGACAACAAAAAAACCATTTGCGTATCGGGATGAACGGGAGCGCACTCTTTCCGACACCACGGCCGAAGGGAGACCCTCGCCATCCCCTGGGGTCAAGATTGTCCCGCAGTGTCAGAGTGAAGAAGCGAAAAAGGAAATCCGCGTCGATTCCATGGCAAAAGGAAAAAGGGGAGCTGTTCCAAGAGAAGTGGGAAGAAAAGAGGCTGGAGCGCCCGGATCGAGAGACAAAAAAAAGGACGCACTACCCATTTCCCCTCCTGAGTCTTAAAGAAAAACTAGGAAAGACGCTGAGATCTCTCTAAAAAAAAACAAAAGAAAAAAGGAGTCCACGGAGTGGGAGAAAGAAAAGAAAGGCCCGCCTATAGATGGACGAGGGGAACTGGTATTTTGCGTACTTGCCGAGTGAGAGGGGAGCGAGGGGGGGAAAAAAAAAAACCCCCCAAAAGAAAAAGACCGCTCCGTCCAACGCAGGAAAAGAACCGCGTCGGATGTCAACCGTCGCTCAACAGGGGAACAGAGAGAAAAAGTGGGCGACCTGGACAAAGAAACAAGGAGGACAATATCGACGGAAAAGGGAAAGGAGGCGAGGGCTTTCCGGGAAAGGTGGTTCCTGCAATCGTTGGAAGCAAAGCCTCCCCCGCGAAACGAGGAAAGACCGAGCTTTGCGGGGAAAGAGGAAGAAGGAAGGGAGTAGCAGGAACTTCTCGAACCAAGAAGAAGGAAAATCCGTGCCGCCGTAAGGCAACCATAGAGATAAAGGGAAAATCCTCTGAGGGCGCAGCAAAGAGGCAGAAGGGAAGTCCCTTTCAGGTGAAAAAAAGGAGTCTCCGTAAAAGAAGAGAAAAAGCCTTTCGGCAGAATCTCAAAAAAGAAGAAAAGCCTCTTGCCAGGGAGGGAAGAGTCCTACTGAGGAAGGAAGGGGAAACGGCGCAACTCAGGGTAAAAAGAAAAAATGGTACTACAAAAGGGAGAAAAAGGCTCAACCAGGACCATCAGATTGATTTGACTTGACTGGAAGAAAGAGGAGATCCTACGCGCTTCCCGGGGGGAAAATTACGCGTAGTAATCATCTGGGCACCGTAGGGAAAAAACAGAAAGGAGGGGAAATTCCTTGCCCAAAAGAAGAGGGGCCATTAGAGGAAAAGGAAATCTGACGGGTGTCCAAAAAGAACATAACTCTGGCCCTAATGGGGAAGGGGGAATAGAATATTCGAGGCACGAGCCAGCTATATCAGAAAAAGCCTTCGCATTGGCAGGGGAGAATTTTATTCCCACGGGCATCCTTCAGTAAAAGAAAAAGGCAGAGAGGAAGAATCGCCGTTCAAGAAAGGGGCGCGCCTGGAGAGATCAGATGAATGATGATTTCGCGACGTGGAAAAAGGAGGGGGGGATAGAGAAGGAAAAATTCCCTTCGAAATAAGGGGAAGGTCGAGTGAATGGGGAGAACTCCATTGACGGGGGAAAAACGGTAGGAATATTGAAAGCCAGACCGGCAAGTGCAAAGAGAACCAAAACGTTCGGAATAAGCCGTCAAAGGAGAGGATGCCGAGTTCAAAACCCTCCTATGGCTTTGATGAACAGGGAAAGAGAAAAGGGAACCGGCTCCCAGGGGGGCGGAGCTTCCAGGAGTAGAGAAAGGATCACAGTAATAAGGGGCAAAGTTTACTACTCAGATCCAGCAAACACAGCCAAAACACACCGACATCCGTGTGAGAGGGCTGGATCTCAATAACTAGGCTTCGCTGATGCAATAAAGGAGAAAAGCGGAAACTGAGTTCCCGACGCAGTGGAAGGGGGGAGACCATCAAAGAAACTGATGACCGTCCGCAGCCCATCACTCGAGTCGAAAAAAGGGGGGAAGACTGGGAGCGGAAAAGAAGTCGGGTTGGGCGGAAGCGAAAGGGGGGGGGGGACCCCTCCACGGCAGGGGTAATCCCAAAAGGAGAGGGGAGCGGACGGGCAGAAGGAAAAAAAGAGTAAGAGTCGGCAAGACATGCCCGTGCTGGGAAAGAAGAGGCCGAACTCGTCTGACATTTTCTTTGTATAAAAAACAGAAACTATTCCAGATCAAAAAGGGGGGAGGGGGGGGGGAAAGAGGAGAAAACTTTCCAACCAGGGAGAAAGAAAAGGGGGTTTCCCGACACCGAAAAAATACGAGGTTCTGGAACCTCCAGTGACAAGGGGGAAAAAAAAAAGACTCTACTAACGCGCCAAGAGGGAAGATACGAATCTGTATCGGAGGGGGGGAAGAAAGAATGGGAGATGGATGGCTTTCATCACTAAAGAGTAATAGAAGGGAGTACTTCTAGCATAGTGAAGACTAAGGAAGAAGAAGAAAAGCTCCCCAAATGAGGGAGGGGGAGAGAAAAATCTTTCGTCAACACGAAAAGAAAGGCAGAATGGTTGAAAAAAGGACGGTCTCTGTGCGTTCCCTGGCCTAACAGAAGAGTTCTTTAAGTCGGAGGATGGGAAGAGACGTTGAAGAAAGGGGCCATCCACGTGCCCTCACCTGAGGAAAGAGAAACTGCAAGGCGTCTCGCCGCCCGAGAAACCGGAATTATGATCTTCATGTCCGGAAGGAGGAGAAGGGGGGTTTTAGGGAAGAGAGGAAAAAGGAAACGCTCCAGAAAAGGTCTGCTCGCTCTCCCACTGGCCGAAAGAAGTTGAAAACTATGAAGTTATCGGTCCGAAGGAACGAGAATGACTTACTAAGACGCGAAGGGAAGGCCCAGCGCTAGTCCGCAATGCGAGATGATCAGAATTACCAGCCGAAATATCCGGCGAGGGGGAGGGAAAAAACCTTCCGCAGAGAATTGGAGGGAACCGGGGGAAAGAGGTTGCTAAGCGGGAAGGGTCTGTCCGCAGTTCGCGATCGAAAAGAACGGGGGGTGTCGCCCCAGATAAGCGAGAAGACTCCGCGCTATTAGGAGAAAAAAGGGATTAGGCAAGGGAACCTGACGGTACCTCTGCGCCGGATCCAATTTCCCGTCGAGGGGGAAACCGAAGGGTGTTCTCGACAGTCAAGGGCAGTCCCCTCCTTATAGGGGAGAAGAAATCAATGATCCAAGACAATGAAGAAAGGAGAGGCTGGACAGAGTCTGCTCTCAATGAAAATAGAACCGCAATTGGGAAGACAGATCCAGCCAGCGGGAGAGGGGAAATGTCAGCTTGCAGGCGGGAGACCCTTCTGCTAAGTAGGGTCGAGGAGAAAATTATCCACCAAAGGGGGGAAGAATTCATCGCGGTCGGGGGGGAATGAGCAGAAGTGTGCAAAAAAAAGGGGAATTACGCATCTTGCGGATTTCATGGGGAGCAAAGAATGCTCTGTTTTTAGAGAGAAAAAAAAAACTAACTGAGGAGGGAGGAAAAAAAAAAAAAAAATCAACGCGATAAACATAGAATAGATAGGTGCTCTACCCAGCGCAATAAGAACAAAATAAATTGGGGGCAGGAGGAAAATGTGATCGACAAGAGGGACAGAGGGCAAAATAACGGAGGGGTGGAAAAGGAGGTCCGAACGCGCCGCTCAAACGGCGACAGGGGGGAAAACAGGTGCCGCAGCAGGCAGTAGAGGAATTCCTCTGGCAGAAAGAGAAAAAAGAAAAGGGTGTTGTCGCTTCCGAAAAAGTGGCAGCTCGCCTCTTTCCATAAGAAAAAATAGGAAAATTGAAAAAAATGAAACGCGACGATGGGAGGAAACAAAGCAAGGAGAGGCAAACCGGCGGGGAAAGAAGGAAGAGGGTGGGATCCGGCGCGCTGGAAAAAAAAGGAAAGGCCCCCCGGGAATGCGAGTTTCGAGCTACGACAGGGCAAGGACGCCACCATCCCGCAGGGGTGAAGAAAGCTACGAAAAAAACGACCCTGAACATTAGGGAACTTAGCGTGTACCTTAAGAAACGTGGGAAGAGACGAAGGCGCGACCCCTTTCTATTTCTGAGAAGGAGTCTCATGTTATGGGCGGCAAAAGCGCATTGGGGGGAAGCACCTCAGACGTCGAGACTTGCATCAAGGGAGAAAAAAGTCATATGTACGTAGTGCCCAAAAAGAGGAGGAACCGGGGGGAGAGAGAAAAAGCATACCACGGGTGGGGGATGGGAGGCAATCATTCCTCTTCCTCACACGAGGCCGGGAAGGAGATCATCCGGTAGCCTGGACGGAGCGGAGGCTCCTTGCCTTTGAAAGACCTTTCATCACTACAGTTGGATCAACGAAAAGGAAAAAACCATCTCCTGCTCTCCAGCCTAAAAAGACGAATAATCCGTCGCAAAGAAAGGAAAAAAAAGAACGCACCAGCGCTTCAAAAAGTTGCCCATTAGGTAGCAAGGAAAGAGATCCGCGTTCGCATTGGGAGATCGACGGGGGTCGGAGGGGCAAAAGGACCCCCTTCGGCCCGGAGAGAAACGTCGAGGGATGTTTCCGAGCTTATAAAAAGTCCAGAGGAACCCACCTACGATCCGAATCAGGAGAGGGAGAGGGAAGACCCGCGACGGGAGGAGGGGGAAGAAACAGAATCGTGGAGGGAGGTACCAAAGAGGGAAGGAGGGTTTCGGTCGGTGGCTGAACAACCTAAAGGAGCCGGGGGGAAAAAAACATCAACTCAACCACTTTTGGAAGGCAGGTGCTTACGGGGGTAGGAAGGGGGGAGAGAAAAAGGGACGCCGAGTTGAGGGACGAGGGAAAAAAAGGGCAGGTCATGTCAGATATTCAATATTACGGAAATTGCAGAAGACCTCCGCGCGCCTCGGGATTAAGGGGAAACCCCACCAAGAGAGGGAAGAAGAGGGAAAAGAAAACGAGACTGGGTTGACGATTCACTAATTAAAAAGGATGGGAAAATCTCACCGGCACTGGTCTAGGGGGGAAGGACCAAGAAGAGGTCCCTCATCAATCTCAAGGGTCTTCTTCCCGAAGGACACGAAGAAAGATTCTTGAAAAGAAAAAGCTAAGAAAAAAAGGCTGTCTGGGTGCAAGGAGGGAGAAGATGAGCGGGATGAATTGCTATCAGAAAAAGAATTCCTGGATCATTCAGGGGGGGGGGGGGGGGGGGGGGGGGGGGGGGGGGGGGGGGGGGGGGGGGGGGTGGGGGGGGGGGGGGGGGGGGGGGGGGGGGGGGGGGGGGGGGGGGGGGGGGGGGGGGGGGGGGGGGGGGGGGGTGTGGGGGGGGGGGGGGGGGGGGGGGGGGGGGGGGTGGGGGGGGGGGGGGGGGGGGGTGGGGGGGGGGGGGGGGGGGGAAGGAAACCCGACGACTAAGACGTCGCCAAGGAAGAAGGGGGTCTCTTTCCTCTTTAATGCGTCCGGCCGGGGAGGACAAGGGTGTTCTTGGGCCATGCGTCAAGAGGAAGCCATGCTCAAGAAAGAACGCTACGTCGAAACGTCACGGGGGGGAAAGGCACGGTCTGTAGTATCAGAAAAAGCCAAAAAATCCTACTTATGGGAAAAGAAAAGAATCGACGTTCAAGAGGAGCGGGGAAAAAAGTGCAGGTGGTGGAAAGGGGAAGCGTCCCCGTCGCTGACATCCTCGAGGTGAAGAGGAAGAGAGAATTGACCGCGATTCCGCGGGGGGAGGACGACGGAGAGGCCCACAAAACAAAAAAAATGCGATTTGCTCCAAAGAAGTCCTTTGGAGCCCAAAGTAAAAAAGTAATATTAGAAGAAAAAAAAGGATCTTCGTCCAGCGGTTGAAAAGGGTGGAGGGACACAATAATTATTTGGGATGGAGAATGTCCACTCTATTGGCTCTGGGGGAACGGAGAAGCTCGTCGAGTCCCAAAAGGAACTCCGTTCAGGTGGAAAGGGGGAGGGCTAGCAAAGAGTCCAAAAAGAGAAGAAGACGATCGGGATTTCATGGGAAAGGAAACCTGAGTTGAGTACCATCTGATGAGATGAAAAGGGGAGAAAAGTAAAAACTGCCAGGGAAAGGAAAAAGGAGAGAGACCACCTGACTCAATGTGCAGAGGGAAAAAAGAGGGGAAGCTTCTTTCCTAATGCGTATCAGTAGAAAGACGGAAAGACCCTTCCCGCGCTTTTAGAGAAACAGTCTGAGTAGGAGGAAGAAGGGAAGGAGGGGGGGATCGGGGCCTTACGTGCGGAAAGGGGGGGGGGTGGATCACTCTTCAACACGTTAGGCCGTGAGAAGCTGACCCGCCCCGCGCGTTCGAGAGGGGATTACGGAAGAAGGAGGGCGTAAACTCGTTAAGAAGAGGTGACAAGGAACCCGCGAAATCCGTGTAAGAGGGCAGAAAAGCCGATTTTCCATGGATCGCTCTAGAAAAAAAAGGCCTCTTCGGGGGGTTCCCAAAAAAGGGGGGGACCTAAGACGCCGGCTGCGGGGGGAGAGCTGCTCGCTTTATCTCCCTTGTCATATACAAAAAGAGGAATCGGAAAGGCCGTATCTCTCGCCAAGAAAGATAGAGAAAGGGGAGAAAACTACGCTGAAAAGCGGAGAGAAAAAAGGTGGGGAGGAGATAGACAAGAGAAAAAGAAGGGGAATCCTCGTTCCCGCCACGTCTGAAGATGGAGGGGGAAAGAGAGAAGAGTCCGGTGCGAGGATCGATGAGGTGGGAGGAGAAGAAACACCTAGAAGGAAGAGGGAAAAGGAAGCCAGACTTTCGTCGATGGGAAAAATGTAACTCTACTCTTATTGGGGGGGGGTTGAACGGAAAAGCGCGAAAGGAGGGAGAAACTTCGGACAATATCTCCGCATCAAAAGGGGATGAAAGGGAGTACGGGGATCGCTGAAGGGGGTGGAGGAAAAGGTTCACTTTCAAGGGGGAAAGTCCTCCCCTACTAAACCTGGAGGGAAAAATCTCTGGGGCGGGTCGCGCTAAAAAAAAAGCTTACCGGGGAAGGAGAAAAAAGGAAGCGTGATCCTCCACGGGAAAAAGGAGGCCCCCGTCCCAGATCGAAACAAGTCGAGAAGAAGCCCGAGAAAAGCGCGAAGGTCTTGCAGATCGGGAGAAGAATCGTCCTTCTTTAGAAGAGGGGAGGAACTGTTCGGCAGGAAGAAAGGCTACCTAAAGAACTTTCCATTGAGTCTCAGTTGCAGCAGAAGGAGGAAAGGGAAACCAAGGTGGACCTCATCCGCAAAAAAGGGAAGCAAAAAGAAAGAGAAGAGGGGGAGAACCGGACCATAAAAGGGGACGCTTCGATTTTAAGTGTCGAGGAGGGAGGAAGGAGTAATCCTTCTTGACGGCGGAGGAAAAAGCTCCTGGGAGTAAAAGGAGGGAAGGCCCAGACTCCACTGAACTGTAATCCGTGAAATCGGACTTTTCACAAAAAAGCGAAACGGTTGGAGTGCGCCTCGAAGAAATCGCCCAAGGAAGAAAGAGAAAAAGCAGTTCGAAGGGAAAGAGGGGGATGTCTCGTGTGGCCAGAGAAAGGAGAAACCCTAAAAAAAAAGATCGACCTTTAGCGCAGAAGGAATTGTGGTGAAATTGGAATGTTGTCATCTACTTGGAAGGGGAGGTGAGTCTGGGGAACCGTCGGAAGGAAGTCCCAGCGCTGCGGGAAAGAGTGCTCTCGCGGATGGGAAAGAAAAAATCCGGTCTGACTTCAGAAGAAGGGATTTTGGACCTGAAAAACCGAAATGCGACCGAAGGAGGAACGGAATTTACCAATGGGAGCAATGGCTGTTCCTAGTTAAAGACTCTTCAAAAGGCGAGTTTAGCAGGGCATCGGGCTTCCCGGGAAAGAGAAGGAAGGGAGACCGGGATCGAGGGAGGATTCGTCTCAGGGAAATTCAAATATCACAGGAATTCGGGAAAGGGTTCCGAAGAAAAAGAGCCATCCCGAAGAAGCCTAATGCAGAGCAACAAAATCAAGGTTCTTCCTGCTTGCTGGGGGGAAAGTCCGCTGATCTAACTGAGATCGGGGGGAAAGACGGAAGGAGACAGTGCTTTTGTCGTCATCCCTAAAAAAAAGGGAGAGATCCCATCAATCAGACAATCCGTGGGAATTACTGTTAAGACGACCAGTCTAGTTTTTCTTACACGAAAAGAAACAAGGAACCCTCCCGCAGTGTAATCCAGGGGAAGGGACGGCTCGGAGAGAACCGGGAAAAAAGCTTCTGCCTGAACTTCCCGGGGAGGGGAGTAGATCTGTCCCTAAAAAGGAAAGGGGGCTTGTGGAAACCCCTTCATCAAAATAGGAAAGGAATCAAAGTGTTGAAGTGCCAGGGGGGAAAACAAGGGGCTCCACCTTTCATCCAATTACGTATTCCCAACCCTCCTTGCCCTACTAAGAGGAACCCGAAAAAGCAGGTGATGGGAAAAGGCGGATAGGAAAGAAGAGGAGTCCTCTTACAGGACAAAAGGGAATGCTCGGATCTTCTTGTTAAAAACGCACATGAGGGGAAAAGGAACCCTCTCGACCAGCAGGGAATACGAGGGCAGCACGCAGGGAGGGACGAGAAGATAAACGCCTACCAAAAAAAATGACGAACTCTTTCCTATAGAGGAAAAAATAAGAGGCCTAATGGTAAACATCCTGGGAGAAAGGGGGGGCTTTGAGAGGCAACGTCCTTCTGGGCGACGAGGGGGGAAGCAGTGAGGATTTATATCAGCGGCGCAGGGGGAGAAGAGGAGAAAAAGAACGCAACCGATTTCGTGATGCAAGAAGGGCTCTCCGCAAAGGGGGAAAAGGAGACAGGATACCCGATGATCTTAAGGAGGGAAGAAGTATTATACGATTCATAAGGAGGAAGGGAAAAAGAGAAAAAGACGTGGTCTTCTTCGCTCGAAAAAAGGGGAATCCTCTTCGAGGAAGAGAGAAGGCTCGGCCGAGGAGAAAAGCATGATGAAACCAGCCTACGACACTGGGAAATGCCTGGCAATACCAAGGACAAAGAAATAGCACGGGAAGTGGGACTGCGAAGGGACAAGGGGAACAAGTTTCTCAACCGGTCAAGCTAAAAGTCCGGGTCTGGAAAAGGAGAAAGGAAGAGGGAAAATCCGGGAGGGGGAAGGGGCGACCCAGAGACCTTAAGAAAAGAGAATGCAAATCTGCACTTAAAGGTGAAAGGAATCAGGAAAAAGGATCCCACAGACGGCCTGGCGAGGGGGAAAAGGGTTGCGCACGGAAGGAGAAAAATTGTGCCGTCCCAGCCGTAGAGGAAAAAGACCAGTGACATCTCCTCTTTGGCGATGCTGGGTAAGATGGAAAAAAAGGCGAACCCACGCCATTTGGGGGGGAAAACAATGCAGGAGCCGAGGAGCCAACTGCCGCTTCGAAATGGAAGGCGACCCTTCGTCGAACGTCGCCAGTTGCACAGGAACTAAAGAAGGCGAAACTTGATCAAAAAAATACCGGCAGCTCATCTCGGTCGAAAAAAAAAATCGGGAAAAAAGATCTACTTTCATCGTGACTTACGTAAGGGGGGGGTGCTCGGGGAGAGAAAAAGGAATAAGGGGAATGCTCTTTTTCTCGCGGGGAAGGAAAAAAAAAAACAACTGAGGAGGGAAGGGGGAAGAAAAAAACGATAAACAGAGCATTCGATCTTTGAGATTTGCTCTACACGCAAAAAAAGAAAGATAAAAGTAAAGAAAAGGGGTAGGTTGCAAACTTTCTGCGATTGGAAAAAAAGCAAAAAGGAAAACTACCGGGGGGTGGGGGAAAGTTCGCCGTGGAGAAAACTCCTTCGCCGAATTTCGAGAAAACTGGGGCATCTGCAAGTAAAGAAGAAATCTATTCCTTGCATAGAGACACATTGCGTGGGGGAGACGGGCTTGCCGTGCGAAGAAGAAATGGAAGAAAAGGGCATATTCAAGGTCAGAGAGAGGGGAAGGGAACTCTCCGGAGGAGAAAAATGACACCGTCCAAAAAAAGGACACCTTTCGTTGCCCATTCGCGGAAAGGATTAGGACCTCCACTACACGTAGGGAAAAAACGGGAAGGAAGAAGAGGGGACATCGCGACGTGTGTGGCGAAAGGGGGGTGATCCCAAAGGGGGAGGGCTATCGCCGCACTGCGGGGAAAAAGGAAATGATATTGAAAAAGGGAACAGTGGAAGTTGATAATCTAAACTCAGGACCGGAAAGCGGAAAAAACTTCTTGGTCATTCGGGGGGGGGGAAGGGGGCATCTCATTGGAAAGAGACCTTCACAAAAGGTTCATCATGCTGAAAAGACGGAAAGAGTGTATCCTCGAAACTCCAAGGGGGGGGTTATGGCGAGAAGAAAAAAAAGGGGGCAGGAGGAGGGCTTAGGAAGGGGAGAGGAAGGTAATACCCCTTCTGAGGTGCAAGGAAAAGACCTTTCTCAAGCGTCCAAAAAAAAGAAGGGGCCTTTGATACAAGAAAAAACTCAGGGGTGGATGGGACCCCTGTTCTCCTCTGAAACTCAGCAAAAAGACAAAAAAACGCTCCCGAAGGATGTCCCGGGCAAGCAAAACCTCTTCATAAAAAACAGGGACAAAGTCTCCGGAAGAAATGTTTGACTAGCCGCTAGGGACCGTAGGAAGTGGACGGTGTCGTCTTGTCTTCTCAAAAACAGTCGGCCGTTCTGCGCAGGAAATAAAAAGTGTCGAGGGATGTTCCGACGGGAAAAAGACAAATGCCATCGCCCATTTATATGGAAAAAAAGATAAGAATCGTAGAGGAAGAAAGCAGGAAAGGACCATCCATCGGGTGGAAGGGAGGGGGGAGGAAAAGCAATAGGTTTCAGGGAGAAAACGTCATTTCTACCTGTTGTCTCCGGTTGATATGACAGGAAAGGGTTCCGGCATAGCTTGTGCAGGGGAGTCGGCGGTCTAATAAAAAAAAACGCCGAGTGGCGGAAAGGTCAAGGCACTCATAAGGGAAAAAGATGAAAATCCGTCCGGACCAAAAGAAGATCTCGGGATGAACAAAAGGATGGGTAACCACCAGAGAGGGAGGGGAGAAACTAGACTGGTAGCACAATGAGAAAGACCACGGCTTGGAATTGGCGAGCGGCAAAAGGGGATTGTATTACGACATACAAGTTAACGTCCTAGTAGAACACGTTCGCATAAGAAAAGGGGAGAGAAACAGCATGAGAACCCGAAAGGAGAGGCTGAGGAAGGCCCTTGATCTGCTCGAAGGAAAGAACCTTCGATCATTGGACTGCTGAAAAAAGACGCGCAAGAGGAAAATAGGCCGGTTCGGGAGGGGAGAAGAACTTTCCGGTCCGATGCAAGAAAAACAAAGGGTTCCTGGGCAGGACCGGAAGGGAGACACCAAGGAGCAGGGAAGAAGGCTACGTCGAAAAAAAAAAAAATGGCACTTTCCTCAATGGAGAAAGATGGGGGGGCATGCCGAATTCCGACCGAGGGGGAAAAGAACGACGAAAAGTGGAAAGGGATGGGGGGAGAAGTGCCGGGGGGGGATCCCTAACGGAGAACGAAGGGAAGTTCAAGAGGAAAAGCCGCTGAGAGGGTGACTCGGCTATGAGGGGGGGAGTGAGAAGGGACTTATCTGCCAACACGGAATTCTATTGAAAAAATGAAAGAGATTCTTTGTCCTGATAGATCTTTCCTCGATGTCGGGGAGGAAAAAAAGTTCTTCCAGCTTTATGCGGGGGGGGAAAAAGGGAATTTTCCGGATGAAGAAAGAAACTCTAGTGTCGCTGGGCAACGGAAGAGGGGAGAAGACATGTTCTTCTATTCCCCCCAAGCAAAGGGAAAGCCGGGAAAAGGTCCACCCGCCGCGGAAAAAGAAAAGGTAGCATACTCAGAAGAGGAGCAAAGAAAGACTATATGGGGAAGGGGGGGGAGGCCTTTCTTCTATCTGCTTGGTACCAGGGGAAGGAATAAGACGTCCATTCCCCGCCCCATAAGAACTGCCTCGACAAAAAGGAAAGAAATGGAAAAGATTCTGAAAGAAAAAGCGGAGCTTCTGCCTAAAGTCTCATGCGGGGAGGAAGGGACAAGGGCAGATCTGCCAGACCTTCCAAGAAGAGAAAGAGCGAGCGGAGCAGAGGGGGGGGAGAAAGAAAGGTGAGATCTTTTGATGCAAAGAAACGGGTACGTTGCGTTCCCTCTACCGTGTAGGAGGGGAAGGGAAAGCAAGCCCGCTCGGTCGGAAAAAGGGGGGAAGTTGAGGACGGAAAGAGTCTGGGGAAAAAAGGAACCACGGCGCGTCGGAGAAAAAAAAAAGGCTTCCGTCGATCTTGGAAAGGAAAACGCGCCTCAGAGGAAAAAAAAAAAAGAGACATGGGCGACTTTAAAAGAAAGAAAGGGTTGCCACTCTTTAAGGCTCGGCTGGAGCGCCCTGATCGAAAAAGGAAAAAACGTGACTGACAAACGCCAGGAAAAAAAAGATCGTTCGCAGTCCTCGAGAAGGGGGAGACCAAACGACGCCGATGTCGAGAAAAAAAAAGAGAAGCGTCCGTTTGGTATCCTCGTAAAAAAAGCGGGAGGGTACGGCAGAAAAAAAGAATAGGAAGGAGAAGTTTGCGTCGGTTGCGAAGGGGAGAGGGGGGGGAGGGGAGGATGAATGTCGCTCCCCCGACCCTAAAAAAAGAGACGGAGAGGTCACCGTCGCCACATGGAAATCGGAGGGGGGGGGAACTATAGGCAGAGACAGGGAAAAGAAACGGAGGGACAAGATCTACGGCAAAAGGGGGAGGCCGGGCTTCCTATCGGAGACGGGGGGTAAGAAGAGACTATGCAAGAAAAAACCGGTTTCCGACCGAGAGGGAGGGTCCAGAAGGAACGCGCAATGGCAGGTACGGACTGCCGCAAAACTGAAAAGGGGAAAGCCGAAAAAACCCCTATCCAAGATCGAACGTCGCCTAAAAAAAAAAACGCTCGCAGCTGAAGAGAAGGAGGGCAGATCTGAAAGAGAGGTTCCGTCTTTCAGACGCAATAAAAGGGCTGCATAAGCCGGGGGGGAAGGACTTGCCATTGGAGGAGTGGGGGGAAGAGGCAATGGGGGAGGGTCCTTCCATTGCAGGGACAAAAACGAGGCCTCACTCCAGAGAGCCTACGCATACGGACAAGGCCCGCACCATTCAATCCGAGGGTAGGCGGGAAGCCGTCGAGTCTGGATAAAAGAGGCCGTGTTGCAAAACGGACAGGAAAAGGCGGTTGAAAACGAGAAAGCCAAGCGCCTTGAGATCTCAAGGAAAGGGCAAAAATGGCCATTATCTGGAAGAACAGGGAAAGAACGCAAAAAATGGAAAAAAGAAGGACAGGGGGAGTGTCAGCCAGAAACAAGACGAATCGACAACGCCTGGACGCAGGGGAGGGCAAAAGGAAAGGGAAGATCCGTCGTACACGAAACCAGAGAAAAGGGGAACTGACGGGAGAAAAAGGGGGGGGGGGCCTTTAGCAGGGGGAAAAGAAAAGAAAAGGGGATGTCCAGCGACTTTTAATCGGAGTTTAAAAACAAAGACAGCGCTGCGGGAAACTTTCGCTCAGAGAAGCAAGAAAATCGTACGGAGGGAAAGAAAGGAGAGGGGGACCATGAACCCAGACCTGCAATTGCAAAATCGAAAAGAGGGAACGTTGAGAAAATGATCCTGGATGCCGAGTAGGGGAGGGAACATCACAACGAGCGAGGGAAGGATGGAAGGCCAGGAAACTGAAAAAGCAACCGGCCTACAAAAGGGGCGAAACCGTGAGCAAGTCAGAAAAAAGAATATCCAGGGAAGAAAGGGGGAAAGAGAAAGGCCATCATAAGAAGATCTGAGCACAACAAGCCGGGAGACTGAGATCTTCCGCTTATGCGAACGGAGTCTACCGGCACCGGAAGAGAAGAGAAAAAAAAACGCAGTTATGGTAGGGAAAAAGAAAGGGAAAAACGCCAGGTGCGCTCGCCATCACTAAACCAGCCAAAGGAAATTAAGAGAGCTACCATTCTATTTGAAAAAGAAGAGAACATCTGGGTGGGGGGTGAAAACAGGGGTAATCCCCTAGCGCAGGAATAAGGGCTCTCCAGCGACCCTAACCAAAAGGTTCTGGAAAGTCCTTGACCGTGCGTCGATCGGGAAAAAAAATTTTTCTTGGGGAGGGAAAAGGCAGACTACCCCGTCAGAAAGGAATCAAAAGTTGTTTGGGGGCAGGGAAGCTGAGAAACCCTGTATAAATGACCGGAAAAAGAAGGACCCAAGAAAGGCCGCCTACTAGGGGAGAGAAGACCGATGGATGTTTAAAAAAGACGCTGCGGCGTCCTCTAAGAAAGGGGAGGGGGGGAAAGGGACTGATAGGAGATAGGGGGAAAAGCAAAGATTTCCTTTCTATGGGGGGGAGATCTAACAGAACCTGGGGAAGGAGTCAGACGGCGGGCCGAAAGGGACCCCTAGAAGAAAGGAGGAAAGGAGAAAGCGTCTCTATCGTCTCAGGGAGGCAGATAGTCCTATGTGAAAAAAGAGGGGGGGAAGGGTCTCTGGTGCGTAGGAAAAGGGATCACCGTCGGGTTCAAGGGGGAAGCGGGATTATTGAGAGGCAGCTGGGGACGGGGGGTCCATCCACGGCTAAAGAGGAAGGCCCTGGATCCAAAAAAGAAAAAGAACCCTCTTTGAAAGCACGGATACCCGGCGGTCGAAAAAGGGGAAAAGCCAAAAATTATGAAGAGGAAGGGAAGAAAGCCTCCTCCCGAAGGGGGTACTGCTGTCTGCTCCCCGGCGCGAAAGGAAGCGATTTCGAAGAAAGAAGGGAAAGCGGCAGATGCTCCAAGGAAGAACGCAGTCCGAGTCGAAAAAAATCGCAATGCGTGGCAAGCCAAAAAAAGACCATCAGAATAGAAAGGCGGTCTCTATCGGATGACTAACCTTTCCCGGAATGGTTGAAAGGAGATTTCTGCACCGGTCCACCAAGGGAAAATCTCAGGAAGGGAGGGGGGAAAAAGGGGCGAATCGGAAAAGAAGTCTGGGCGGGATTGTTTCACCAGAGGGGGAAGGAGCTTCGCAGCGAAAAGAAAGGGGGGGGTCCTGAACTGAATAGGGAGAAACGCGAAGATCCAAGAAGGGGGCAGCCTCAGTTGCATCTAAAGAGAGAGGAAGTTCCGTCCCAGCGTGCTGAGAAGGGAAAAACCATTATCGGAAAGGAGGGATGC
>Ga0179593_1461129_pt1 | contig 32449 bp, 33 predicted proteins | sample CZODoug2_1_08_16_FD_185931 | JGI IMG/M metagenome (GOLD analysis project Ga0179593, IMG submission 185931) | Vadose zone soil fungal communities from Angelo Coast Range Reserve, California, USA - CZODoug2_1_08_16fungal (PacBio error correction) | ecosystem: Environmental > Terrestrial > Soil >...
CGGTTGCTCTGGGTGTAAACTCCATTCCTACATTGGCCACGACGGTGACATTAAAAAATCTAGAGAACGAAGAGGGAAGGATAAGAAAGAAGAAAGGATGATAAAACATCAGTGCTTGTTATTCTTGTTCTTGCCATCGAGAGAGCGGTCCGTTTTGCGGCAGGTCGTTCACATACAAAAATTGTGGGGAAAAGAGGGGGATCGATGACAAAAGAGAGGGACCTGGACACGTTCAAAAAACAACGATTTCCCCAGACCATGAACCGCCATTAGATTTCAAGACTCATCCTGCATCCCGAAAGGAAGGAGAGAACGGGGGGGGAAAAATGTCGCAGCCATAGCTGCGGAACAAAACTGGCTCCCGAAGCTCAACCTCAACCCGGCGCGACGACGCCGCACCGGCACTCACGGTATGTCTTCGCCTAAAACTCAAATGGGGGAGGGAGGGGAGGGAAGATAAAACGGGGAGGAGAAGACGAAGGCGCCGGCAAAAACAAGGCACATGTCGTTTCGCCGCAGGTGGAGGAGATCAACCGTAAAGCATCGCGAGCCCTTACGAATCATTCTGGGTGAAAAATAAGGGGAAAAAGGAACACCGCCGCTAGGTAGTGGCCGCGCACAGCAGTCCGCCTGACACGCAGAAAGGGGTAGAGAAATGACGATAATGAGAGAAGAACTTCCGAACGCTGTCAAGATAAGCCCGTTTGACCAAAGCGGAAGACCAGAAGTATCCCCCTTACGCTATAGAGGGCGGAAAGCTACATAAAAGTAGGGAAGAATAAGACTTCGCCCGAGAAATGGGAGTAGGAGTCCTCTGCCGTGTCCACCCGACCACGAGGGGCTGAGACAGCTAGAAGAAGGTCCTCCTACGTTGTTGGAAAAGCCAGGGAAAGGGGGGAAAGGGGGGTAAGGGAAACAGGAGGATTGGCGGATGTGACGTTTCCTTTCCTTGGAACGCCCTGACCACCTAAAAAGTCCACCTACACTTGTCCTTATGAACTGAAAGGAACAAGAAAACTTGCAACGCGTCACTCATTAAAAACTAGGTAACAACACGGACCAGCTGGGTGCCACGTACTGGTGTAGATATTGCAGATCTAGAGTCGTGTAGCGTCGTTTCGAACTTTTGAAAGGAAAAGAAGGGGGAAGGAGAGGAAGAAGGGAAAAGCTCTTAAAAGTTGCAACAAGCCATAGTTTACTCCTCTATTAGCAGTCAGGCGACCGGTTGAATTCACGGAACAGGTCAAGGCACCTTTGGAATCATCTCATTCTGGACTGGAAAAGTTCTTTTTAATAGGGACAAAGAGGAAAAGGTCCCCGTGAGATGACTTAACCTCCCGGTCTTCCATGCGGCCAGGGCTTCGTGAACGCGCATCGTTGCCGCTACGATTCAGACCCGCAAGACTTGAGGTAAGCTAACAGAACGGGGATGAAGGGAAGGAAAGAGGGGAAGGAAAAGACCTTTATGTCTGTGTTTCGGTAGTCTACTCCAAGCGGCAAATGTAGAGCACAAGAATGGGCCTAGAAGGACCTTTAACCCCTGGGAGAAACAGAAGGGGAAGAAAGTTAGGAATAGGGAAGAAACCCGGGCCCCTTTACAGACTGCCTGACACCAGGCTGCAAGACACTGCCGTCGTAACAGAACTTTCATCCCCAGTCCCACGTGAGAGTCACGAGGCTTTGGGACTGGGGAAGAAAGAGGGAGAACAATAGGCACTATCCATGTTACCTTACCCTACTAACTGATCCCTACCACGAGCGCTCTAAGGGGAAACATCGGGGAAACAGGAATGGCGCTTAAGTGAGGGGGAAAGAAGATAAAGAGGAAAAAAAGAGGAGGACCGGTGTCAATTTCTTCACAGTCCATATGACGGCTCAAAGAGGCAGCTAAGCGGGTGACGCAATGAAAGGTCGGCTTTCTCCTTATCCAAAACAGTACTTAATTAAAGGGAGTCAGGGGAAGAAGGGAAAGGGATAAAGGGGGACAAGTGATCGCTGCGGGTCACAAGTAAAATGCTTCCGGTTTAGCCGGGGGTTGCTCTAGAGAGTGGTAAGGTACAGGACCGCCCGTCATCTCCTGCACTCCTCTAGTCGCAAAAAGGGGATGGGGAAAAACAAAAGGGAAAGGGGAGTTTCTCTCACACTAGGACAGACTCTTATCGCCGTGGTCGAGCCGCTGCGGCGTGGTCAGTCCGGAGCGGACGGGTAGAACAGAAGTTCATCGAACCAGAGCAAAGAAGGAGGGAAAAAAGGGGCGCAATACTGATAGGCCGTCTTCGATCAAACGGGGCGGCGGAGAGGAGGAGAGCGGCGTACAGATATCCCGGGTTTTTTTTTGTTTACAAAGCCATCTCAGGGGAAAAAGAAGAAAGGAAAGGAAAAGAGGGAGAGAGGACAAAGGGTGTCTCCTCACGAGCAACGCCATGGTGCCGAGATCGCCGGAGCAGCCAGTGGAGGATCTTAAAGACTGCTACACTCAAAAAAATGTCTCACTAGGAGGAAAAGAGGGGGGGGGGGCGGGCAGGAAGGGGAAAGGAAGGAAGAGGGCGCCCGGTTCGCGGCCCTGGGAAGGGGGCCTATCGGGCGGGAGCCAAGGATGAAGAGACTCAGGAGGGAAAAGTGACCATAGCAAGTCTTAGGATTTGGGAGGAGCGGGACAACTTCCAGGCGATTTCAATGTTCCAGGTCGGGCCAGAGGGGGCGGCAGGCGCCGAGGCATCTTCATCTCCTTGCTTTACATATCAAAACCGACGGGGACAGTCCAGAGGCGGTGCGTCGAGGGCAATTCGAACAAGGACAAGCTACAATATCGATGTGGTCAGAAATACTGAAACTCAATTACCAGGGAGGAAGAAAAAAGGGAGGTGAGGAAAAAGGAAGGAAAGAAACAATGAGACATTCGAAGGGCCCAGAAGGACAAATCTTTCTCGTACCTTAGGACTAACCTCAAGCGCAGGTCCAGAGCAACGCCAGCGTGTCTAATCCATCTTCAGCTATAATAAGGGAAGGAGAGATCAAGGGGAAAAAGAAAGGAAAGTCGGGAGCGACGCTTATAAGTCGCACATCTTCCACGATCTTTGGGGGGACAACGGTGTCGTGAACAGAAAAGGGAGGAACTTTGGCACTTTTTGCTTGAATTGAGGGGGAGGTGAAGGGGAAAGAGGAGGAAGGAATACTCTAACAACACAACTGATTAGAGAGGATTAGGCCATGGCTTGCCGTCACAAAGAACAACCTTCCAAAACCTCCAGGCGTACGTGTACAAAAAAAAACTCGTTCGATGGGAAAGAGGGGGAAGAAGGTTATAACCTCAGCTTGGCTGTTACAGCGGCTCTCACCATAAAAATAACGCATGCGCTCGCGGACGGATGGCCCGGAGCGCCACCGAGAATGCCTCCGGAAAAGCTTCCTGTTTAAACGCTTGGGTGACAAAAAGGGAAGAGGGGGGGGAAAAGGGGAAAAGGATCCTCCTTCTCCAGGAGAATGCAGCAAACGCCGGTTGATGCTCCACGGTCAAAGGGGGCGGGGAGAGGAGAGTCTAACACTGGAATTTCTTTCCTGTCGGGAGGGGAGGAGAAGACAGAAAGACGGGGGGGTAGGTTACACTCTGTATCTAAAAAGCACGGACCGAATGACCTCAAAGTCGCCTGCCGAAAAGGATGGAAAGACAGGATGAAGTCATGTGCAACGCCCCGGGAAAATGAACGGGAAGAAAGGAGAGACACACTTGCCAGGTTCCAGAAAATATGCGCCATACACTAGAAAGCGCTAAGCGGAAGACGTCTTCAGCTCACCTTCCCTAGGGGAGGAAAATAGGAGGGGGCTAGAAGGAAAAGAGAAATATCAAGAAGATTTTTTTACGGTTTAATCCGGAAGGCTGTTAGGGAGCAACCGAAGCTGCGCCGTCAACTAGCAGAGAGAACCAAAAGGGAGGGAGATATCGGAAGATACTAAGAGTTTGACCGTAAAATGGAAAGTGGGAGGGAAAAGGGTGCTCTTCACACCTTCACTCGCATTCAAGAAGCTCTCTAACTCAGAAGGGTCAGGTCGATTTTGGGGAAAAGGGAGAGAGAAGGAAGGAAGAAGGTGAGCTCCTGTGGTATCTCGATAGCCGTTCGACCCTGACTGCAGAAGGAAAGAAGAGACCGAAGCTTAGTAAGCTTATGACCTGTCATTAGGGGGGAGAGAAGAAAGAAAAATCAGTTCGTGGAATCTATGCGCTTAGGAAGGGGAAAAGGAGAAGAAGGGTACTCTTTCCAACGACGGGGAGGGGGGAGGGCACCAAAGAGAAAACGGGCCAGTAGACTTTTTTACACGAAAAACGTAACGTTTTGAGACAGTACGGGCCAGGCGGACGGGGAGGAGAAGTTATCGAAAGAAGGTAAACGAATACCTCAACTGTCAAAGGGGGTTCCACAAGAAGAGGAAGATGTGGAGCGACATGATCCTGGGACGCCCACAGGCAAAACCGAAACGACCCGCGTCCTCTATTTCAGCTGGTAGAAAGGAAAAAAGCTTGACACTTTTTTTTCTATAGGACAATAGTAGAGGGAAAGGAAAGGGGGATAGGGGGAAGGGAAAAGGGGGGGGGGAAAAGGTCGAGTGACCTTTCCTCAAATCTAACAAGTTAAACAAAAAAGGTGAAAATACCGGGTTTGGGGACTAAAAAAATGAAGAGAATTAAGTGGTTTTGATTACTACAGGGATTCTTCCTTCAGACCAATTGGGGGAAGGGAAAAAGGGATCGGGAAAGGGAGGGGGAGGGGGGGAGGAGACGTGATTCAATCCCTATATTCAAATTAAAGTAAAAGAAGGTGGAAAAAGGAAGGGCGGCCGGTGGACTAGAGGGGGACACGGATTGTATCTACACCAACGCCTGACATTTCCATAAGATCAAAAACAAGGGCGGAAGGTGAGGGGAGAGGGGGAGGAAACTTGGCAAAGGGTCGCTGAACATAGAAGTCAATACAGCGTCAAGGAAGAAAAAGCTCAACACGCAGTCCGAGAAGGGAAAAGGAGACCGGAAGGGGATTGGGAAAACTTTATTCCTATACCACCAAAAAGAAAGGGAAAAGCCTGAGAGATTTACACCATCAGGTAGGACGCAGACATGCCCGGCCGCAAAAACTTCCACTCTGTAGGAGTTCAGAAGTCAAAAAGGTATGGGCTTCAAAGGAGAGGGGGAAAGAGGGGGGGACGTGTTACAGGCGGCACAGGCTGGGTTCCTGAACAAAATAACCAAGAAAGGAAAAAAGGATAGAAAGAAGGGAATACATAACACACCAGGACAGGGCGAACCAGATCCGGGCTGCCCAAGTGGAACATCTGAGAACGGGCTATGTTCCTTTTCAGACTGGGGGGAGCAAAGGGAAGGTAGGGGAAAACAAAGAGGGGGGTGAAGCACAATTTTTAACGTACGGTAGCTTAGAAGGACGACCGGCAGATGAAAAGTGTTTCGCTAAGGGAAGGCGTGAAGAACTGAAAGGGGGGCAACTAGAGTGATCCCTGTGGAAGTCTTCGGCAAGGGTACGCGTAGGGGTGGGAATCAAAAGATCTTTTTCCGGGATCTTTCAGAGAAAAAAGGGGGGGGGGGGAGAGAACCGGGAAGCAGATGACAGAATATCTCATACATGAAGATGACTAACAGGACCTTGATGGGGTGAAAAAGAAACTCTATGGAAATCTCTCTCGCGAGGTGGGAAGAGGAGGAGAGGAGGACGGAAGGAGAAGGGGTCTACGTCTTAGAATAAACTTACTCCCTGCGTACATAAAGATGCGATCAGGGAGAAGAGGGATCAAGCAAACCCTCCTCCATTCGGTGAGAAAGAGGACTGGAGGAAAGGGGGGAAAATAGGGAATTTTTAAAAGACTTGAAACTCATAATGCGGGCAGCACAGCCTCTCTGAGTGAAGAGAGGGAAAATAGAATACCACCGAGACTAGTTTTGCATCGGGGGTTCCTGACATAGTAAAAGGGAGGGGAAGAGAGACAAGGGGTAGAGGGAGGAAAATCCGTAACAAATGCTTCTTAACGCTAGTGCTAGAAAAAAGCAGAAAACTCCGGCCGAGCGGGGAAGGGAGGCGTGCCGGGTTGGCCTTTTGACCGAGCACGTGATGCATGTATGGGGAGGAGGAGGGTAAAAGGGGGACAATTCACCCGGCTTATTTCGAATGACGGTCTGAGAGGGAAGAGCGTCGAGTGGAATGTCCTTCAGGACATAATTGAAAGGCATTCTACCGGGCACCGGTCATCGCCAGGAGGAGAAGAGCACCCAACTTCTGGAGGGGGGGGAAAGAAGGAAGGGGGACCGACCAAGGAAAGGGGACCGACGATGTGTTTGGCCAATACTAAATATACCCGCATCATTAAGTGGGAGAAACCTCGTTCTTGTAATCTGCAAGGGGTAATCAGTCGCATTAAAAGGGGAAAGGGAGAAAAAAATGAGAGGAAAGGGTAGGGACTAAATCAAATCTCAAGCCGAAAAGCGACTGGGAGGAGAGGAGGACCACGAGGGTTTAGTCCAAAGGACAGAGAAAGACTAGGGAAGGAGGGAGAGCAAGATGGTCACAAAATAACTCCAATGGGTATCCAGCAGACGCTAGCGTGACAAAGCGGAAAAAGGAGGCTGTGAAAATTACGTGAAAAAAACTGTAGGGAAGATCAGGGGAAAGGGTGGTCGGTCTGTGAAGCAATCTTGAAGCTTCCGACTAGCACTCACAACAACAACTTGGGAAAGAGAGAAAAGGGAGGGTTCATCTGGCCGCGTCATCAAGAAACTCAAAAACTTCAAAAAAAAGAGGAGAGGAAATCTAACTCTTTGAAAACAGTGTCACAAGAAGATCGTGGAAAGAGGGGACTCGCAGAAAGGGAAGACGAATGGCTTCTGAGGGGGGGGGGAAAAGGAGATAGGACCCGGGGAAAAGCATGACGGATCTCGGCGGCACGGAAAAGAAACAAGGAAGTAACGCCGCGGACATCAGGGGGAAGGAGTGTAGCTGGGTAATGAAAGAGGTGTAAAAAGGGAGGGGGGGGGGAACACTTCCCTAAACTGATACTTCAAATTAAGGATGGGAGATGCGGCAAAGAAAAAGGTAGGAACAATAAAATTATAGTGAGTATCTTCAAAAAAAGAGGGGAAGGGGAGGGAATGGGGGAGGAGAAGGGACTTTAAAGACTAGAAGGAAAGTGGAGATTGTACACAAGAGGGAGAGTAAAGAAATCTCGAGTTGGCGCACTTGAGAATGCCTCCCGATTTGACATAAAAAAGAGGCAGGGAAATAGAAAGACAGTAAAACCTAACTCTGGTATAACTAAAAAAAAATGGTACAAGAATGAATCTTTCAAGCAAAGGCTAACTCCTGACGGTGAAAAGGAAGACGCTGCCGCAACTCCGACTTTCCTTATCGGGCTGATAGACAAAAAGAAAAAGAGTGAAGAAAGAGAAGAAAAGGGGGGGGTATCTGGTGTTAAAGTCCATACCCCTGTATTGAAAGAGAAGTAAGAAAACGAAATCTCCGGAAAAGACCAGAGAGGGGAAAAAATGGGGGCTACGGTTAGGGGGAGGAATCTAAACTCTCTCTTTAAAATCATTAGGGTTAAAAGAGGTAGAGGACAAACGGAACTCTCGGTATCGCCTCTAACAGCTCTCCTACTCGTTGAGGACGGCTTTATCTGTGGTGAGGGGAACTTAATCGGACCTATGAAGAAGGATGGTCAATCTGACAGGGCTTGGAGCTATCAAATAAGTGAAAAGGAAGATCATTGAAATCAGGGGAAGAGGACTCCCCAAGTCTGAATATTGAGGTAGAAAAAAGAACATAAGAAGAAAGGGGGGGGAATCCAAGGACTCGTTAAAAAAATGTAAGGAATCCTGGAAAGAGGCCATCAGAGACCTGGAGGGAAGAAACAAAAGACTATGAAAAGGCAACGACTTGGAAAAATTGAGTCAGGATACGGGGTCAAAAAGGAGGGAAGTTACAGTGACTTGTGAAAGGAGGCCCAGAGGTAAAAAAAAAAAAGCACCGAGCAAACGTGAGCTGCAAGGTCTCCTAGGAAGGGGACCACCGGAAGACAACGGCCCAGAAGCGGAAAGATGGGAAAGGGGGTTTCGTAGTGATGGAAGGGTCGAGATGCCAGCTAGAGTCGGAGATGGGGGGGGGGATAAGGGGGGGAGAAATGTGAACACCGAAGTCGCGTCGACGTGGAGAAAGTCAACCGCTCGGGAAAAAGGCCAGGGAGAGGAAATCCTACAGGGTGGGGGACGCGGGAAAAGTAAGGATGACCGAGAGTTGGTTTCTTACTAAAACTAGGCTGCCGGGATCCCAAGGGGGGAAAGAAAAAGAAAGCGGGAAACGGAAAGGAGTGGGGTATGAAGATGACTTCCAGTAATAAGATGAAAAGACGTCAAAGGTCCAAAGGGAGGGAACAGGGACGTACTGAGAGGGGGGGAGAATGCGGGGGGAGACCGCCCTCAAACGATGTCGCAGGAAGGGGAAAGAAGCAGAAGAAAAAAAAAGGGGATATGAGAGAAGGCCTGTCCCTACTATAAAGTGTGGGCGGGGAGTAAAAATAAGGAGAGAAAGACTGAAACAAAAAAAATGAAGAAAAGTCCTGAACTTTCCATTAAAAGGAGACCTTAATGTGGAAGATGAAAACCTTGTAAAGTAGACAGAAGGGAAAAAAAAAGAAAAGAAGGTCTTCGAGCACACCATCTTGCAAGCTTAAAGAAAGACCTGTCGGAAGCAAAAAAATGTCAATCAGGACGGACTTCCCAACACGTTATGGACACAAGGGGAAAGGGGGGGAGAGCGGTGAGGAAAAAAAGGGAAACTACGAGTGCCTTAACACTAAAAAGAATATCCCGACAAACATACGAAGAGACTCATAAAACCATTACCTTGAAAGTAGGTCCGGGTCACCGCAAAAGAAATATGAAAAAAGGCAAGGGTCTGAACTTTCTTCACCGGGAAAGTAGTAGTCTCCCAAGGTCAGAAGAGGGTGGGGAAAGGTTGGACGGGGAGGGTTCAGTTGGCAGGAGGTCCCCAAACAGAAAGACTCCGCGAAAAAGTCAAGGATCCCTAAGTAAAAGGGGAAAAAGGGGGAGGGATACCGTCAGGTGTTCACCAAACCCAAGAGGTCTGCTTTCTCTTAGGAGAAAAAAGATCGGTGGGGAGGGGGACCGCAGGGGGGTTACAGAAAAATAAAGCTTTCGCTGCGCAGGATATCCACCAAAAGGGGGGAGGGACTCGGGAGAAAAAAAAAATTAAGCAACAAGAATCGCCGTCTGTTTGCAAGATTAGGAGAGTCGGCAAAAAGACGTAAGTGAGAAGGATTGAGAGAAAAAGACAAAACTTTAAAGGGAGGGGGAAGAAAGGGCATCAGCATGAGACCTCAGAAAAAAGGTCGACAGATGCGGAGAAAAAGGGGTCCACCGGAAGGGGTACTATAAAAGCTATGTGAAACTCGACCGAACGTCCCGTGCCAGCATCGGGGGAGAGAAGGGGAGGGTTAGCTCCAGGTTTTTCCGCCATGGTGCTTCTAGGGAAAAGGAGGAGAACTCATAAAGATGGGGAAGGTGCACGAAATTAAAAAGCTCGTTGCTTGAGATTTCTCTATAAATATACGAAGAAAGAGGAGGAAGTGGGGGGAGTCCTGGACTCCACCTTTATCCTGGTATGTCTGGGACATTTACAGTGAAAGAAAGGAATGCCGGGATTTGGGGGGCCGGACTGGATGGGAAAGAGAAACTTCAAAGGAGGGGGCTTACTTTCCATTCTTGAGTCACCGAGATTCGGTAAAATCGCACGTAAGGGGAAAAAAAAGGTCAGATCCAAAAGAGGGGGTAGCGTCTGAAAAACCTAAAAGCCCAAGGAAGAGAAAGAGAAGAGGTTTGACCCTACTTAAGAAAACCGAAAAGTGAAGAAACCGTTCGGTGGATAAGAGCAAAGAACCGAATAAAAAAAGAAGAGACGCAGGTTCACCTAGTGGAAAGAGGCCGGAACTTGGACTAATCAAGTAAAATCCGGAAGGGAGCTGTCCGAGGGAAAGAGCACAAAAGGGGGAGATGAAGTTTAAAGGGATTCATTAGGTCCTGATGGAAAGCCGAGTGCCACCAAAACTCCAAATGGAGGGGAGAAATGGACTCAGGGGAGGGCCTTGGAAGACTTGGGTGTAAAAAAGGTGGGAAAAAGACCAGGAGGCGATAACGTTGTTCATCTTGTGAATTCATTAGGGAACTAAAGACTGAAAGGAAGATCTCAGAGAACAAAAAGGAGGAAGAGGAAATATAACTTCTAGAGGAAGAGCCTTCAAGCTCAAACGCAACCCAGAAGTAACTCGACTGAAAATTTTACGGGGGGGGATGTGTGGGGGGGGAGTACACCGTGGTCACCCCGAAAAGGATCTGGGACAAGTGCTACAGGAGAACAAAATTTGAGGGGAGATTTGGGTAAAGGGGGGAGGTAAGCACTATTCGAGACGGATGTCCGAACCCAGGCATCCGCAAAGGAACAGCGCGGGCCGGCTTGCTTTATGATTCCTCATGAAATAATAGGTGGGAAAAGGCTGGAAAGGGGAACCTGAGATCTTCAACGGAGAAGAGGGAGGAGGATAGCGAAAAGTTCTTCTAACATTACTGGGAAAGGCGGGGAGTCTTTAAAAAGAGGGGGGGCGGGGAAGAGGTCCTTTGGTAAGGGGGATGTCACTCGGAGAAAGATTGATGTATGGGAATCCGACAAAACCAGGGATGGTAAGGAGGCTTTTCTATGGGGAAACTATGGGCCCTGTCAGGACAATTAACTCGCATGTAGTGAAGAGGAACAAAGAACCTTAAATGCCCTCATCCGAGGAGTGAACCGTCCGACAAGGCAATCCCTGCTGAAAAAAAGAACATCAAAGGAAGACACCTTCCTCAGGGGAAAAAGTGAGACTAGGTCCGGAAAAAGAGGGGGGAACTCCGACTCTCGAAAGTGTTTACGTGGGTGCCCTATACCGTGAAAGGCTAGAAAGCCACCAAGACGCTCGGGACCCCAAAGGGAGTACTTATCATTTGGGGTAGACAAAAGGTAGGCCTCAAGATAGGGGCAAAAAGGGGAATATATGTCTGGCGGCACCGGGGGAAAAATCAGCAAGAAAAAGACTCTGACGCCGACTTAAAGAGGCGGGATAGGGGGATGCGGCCCTTGGATAGAAGGTCCGGGCAAGTTTGTGCTGGGGTGTGGTTATTGGGGTGGTTTGTTTTTTTGTTAGGAAGCTTTTCAGGTAGGTAAAATCCTGTCTACAAGAACGCTCCGGGGAATAAAGAAAGGGAGTCTTCGGAAAAATCTAGGTATTCCCAGGATGGGGGAAAAAAAGTAAAAGTAAAAGGGAAGTTTGTATCTCAGTAGGGGAATCGGGGATAGGGCAGGTCATGAAAAGGTCCCTTCCATCAAACACTATCACCCCCGAGGAGAACCGGCCCGGGGGGTGAAAATCCCATAAGAAGGTTTTCATTGAATTGTCAGTACGGTCGAGTAAGGGTTAAAGGGAAAGGGTCATCCCGAAGATAACCCCTAAGAAAAATAACAAAGGGGGGAGAAAATCTCGAAAGCTTGGGAGAATCTATGAAGGTGCAAAAGGTCAAAACGCTTCAAGGTCCCCTCAAGGGAAACAAAAAAGGACGGCGGGGGTTCTAGGGGAACAGTCTGAGATCTTCTCGGAGGGAATAAAGGAGGGTGTCTTCTTTGTCAGGTACACACAAGAAGGAAGAATTTTTCTAAAAACCGGGAGAGTACAGGCCCGGAACATAGCATACCTTGGGCTGAGCACAGACCGGCTGACCCATTACGGGGGGTTTGATTCCTTAGTCTGACAGTCAGCCATCTGTGGGCCAGGCTAGAGAAGGGAAAGTGAGAGGGAGGGGGTTAACGATGACTTCATTCGGGGAAGGATTATCTTCAACTCCCCGGTCGCCGTTCAAACGGAAACAGGGGGAGCTCGCAGAGGGGGGTGGGGAACGTCGTTATTAATACTACTAGGGAGCAAAAAACGACCATTTGGAATGGGAGAAGGTAGGGAACCTAAGAGAAGACACAACAACAACATATAGTAAATAGAAGATCTTTTACTGGACTGCACCTTGAGGAAAGGCGAGGCATAGTAAAAAAAAAACGGGAGACGATCTAAAAACCAGACGCCCTTGGTCCGGAAGGAAAAAGAGAACCGTAAGGGGAAAAGATCAAGAGGGCAGGAACCAGGACGAATCTATACACTCCCCGGTCGTTAACAGCCCTCTCAGCCTGACAAAAAGACCCTGCCGCAAAAGATCAGTAGAAAAAAAGAAAGTGGAGATCACCTGACTGGTGGCAGGAGGGGGGGGAAAACCGGTATGATGAACCTATTAGGGGGACGAGCGGGTCTTCTCGATTTCCTGAACAGAGAAATCCTACCACGAGCAACAATACGATCAAAGAAAACTAAAACAAGGGGGGAAACACCAGCGAGTCCAAGAACGCCCTCGGGAAGTGAGACGTCTTCCAAGTTTCTTCCTGTGAACGGTCCATCGTAGGCGAACAATCATTATACTCGAGGCTTGGTGACTTTTGGGGAGGGACAAAGAGTTAGAAGTCTAAAGACAAACTCCGGAGGAAGGGTTCTGCCCTTGACCTTTGACAACTTAGCGAGAGAAAAAGAAAAAAGTCGGAGGAACGGGAGCTCTTTGGTGTTCTCACACTAAGGTTCACGGGGGGGGGGGGGGAAAGAGGTGGAAAAGGAAAGGGCTCGTAAGGGCGCAGAAGGAGGAATTCCACCCCGACCTGGGATAGTCTACGTCTTCCCACTCAATGACGAATGAGAAATCGAAGGAAGGGTGTTGATAGAAGGGAGGGGGGCGGAGGTCAGGTCTTCCTAAAAGGAAAAAAAATTTTGGGACAAAGACTTGAACGGAAATCATATCGTAGGGCGAACACTTGATCAAAAAAAATCAAGGAGGAGGAGAGCTTCTACTGGACTAGAAAGAGAGGCCTGTGGTAGAAAGACGGGTGAAACTCATCATGGACCGTGGAAAGAGGGGAGGAATTACAATGATCTGACTCCTGGCTTAAGGTAGAACCCCCCAGCGAGCAGGAAATTTAAGGACTCTTCATAAAAAAAGTAAGGACATACACTAAGGAAGAACAAGAGAAAGAGGACTGCTAGGCAGAACCGGGGGGAAAGCCCGACCAGAGGATACGGGCTTCGTTAAGCGAAGGGGGGAAAGCCAACCAGCAAGGAGGGCGGAAGAAGAAAAGAACAAGGTAAAAATATCCGCTTAATGGAGGAATGGAGAGGAGGATTAGAAGAACTCTACGGGGAAAGGGAAACCTTTCGGGGGCTTCATTGAGAAATCTGCTGCGGTCGCCAGGGGGGACGAATCAAACTCGAAGAGCCAAGCGGGCGGTCTCGGCTGAGAAAAAAAAAAACAAAAAAAAAAAAAAAGAATGCCTGGAAAACAGCGACAAAATCGAGGGGGTTGGGTTGAAAGGGAGGACATAGTAACCTCCATGAACGCTTTCAAACTTTGAGTTCCGGGCTCGCAAGAGACGGAAGGCTAGATCACGCAAGGTGAACTACGGCAAAAGGGCTCTTCTTTATAAGAGAAACAGAAGGGCAAGCCGCTCTGACTACATATAAAGAGGTGGCAGGGAAACGTCGCAGAGAACCGAAGCGAAGAATGGAACTAGACTCTTGGCAAATAGGGAAGACAAACAGGAGGGGTCTAGGAGGGTCAACTCGCGGTCAATTGAGAGCTTCTGGGTGCCACTGGTACGAAAAACCAGACAAGTGGGGAATGGGCAGCATTGGGGGGGAGGCGTTAAGGTGGACTAAGAGGGGACCTATCAAAGAAAAAACAAACAAAGGACTATTAGATCACCTGCTGCAGCGTGAGGAAAACGCACACCCAGGGTAAAAAACGGTCAGAATCGACGTCCTGGGGACACTGAAAACTTGGTAAAACAGAAGGGCGAGGGCATCATTTTCCCGGAAGGAGACGCATGGAGACCCGAAACGTGAGAAGTTGACATAATTATCAAGGTCCAGAGGGGAGGAAGCTTCTCTCTGAAATTTGAAAGAAAAGAGGGGAAAAACAGCGGCTCCGGAAAAAAAAAACGCTCCAGAGAGGGGGGGGATCCCCAGTCTTGAGACTGTCGAAGAGAAAGACTCGAAGGACTTGCGCGGGGGGAGTAGAAAAAAAACAAGGGGGGGGGGGTGGGGGGGGGGGGTGTGGTTTTGTGGGGGGGGGTGGGGGGGGGGGGGGGGTGGGGGGGGTTTGGGGGTGGGTTTGGGGGGGGGGGGTTTTGGGTGGGGGGGGGGGGGGGGGGGGAGGGTTGGGGGGGGGTTTGGGGGGGTTCTGGTGGTGGGGGGGGGGGGGTTCTCTTGGTGTGGGGTGTGTGTGTGGGCGTTTGGGGTTTTTGGGGGGGTTTTTGTGTGTTGGGGGTGGTTGGGGTTGCGCGGGATTGGGTTTGGGGGTTTGGGGTGTGGGGGGGGGGAAGTGTGGGGTGGGGTGTGGGTAGGTTGTTTTTGTTTTGTGATTTTGTTTTAGGGGGGAGTGGGGGGGGGGGGGGGTTTTTGGGGTTTATGCTCCCGGGAAATGGAGGGGGGGAATTAGGAGTTTGAAACTCAAAAGACGTAATTGGCTCGGTCCGGTGAGGGAACAAGTGAAAAGCTCGGACAGAAGGGAGAGGGGGACCGAAGAGGGGTGAGGGGCGAAAGGAACTAAACCGGAGGGCCCTACAATTACCAACGGAGGGGAAAAAGATCATGACCGTCCCCTGCCCGACTCCGCCAACCTGAACCGGGGGTCCAGAAATGGACAGAATTCTCCTCATCTCTTGAAAAGAAGGGGGGGACCGAAAAGCAGGAAAAGAAAGAGGGAAGGGGATCGAAAGAAAAAGAAAGAACGTTCCTAAGTTGTTGGTGAGGGTAATTCCGATAACCAAGGCTGTTTGAAGAGTACGAAAACGGCACGAACCGCAATGAGTCTAAGGGGGGAGATAAACCGGAAAAAGAGGAGGGGGGGAGGAGGGGGGGGACAAGGGGAGAGAGGTTAACAAAGCTGTAGAAAAGGCCATCTCTAATCGCCGCGCAGCAAGCAGCGCCGGAGCACCGCGGCGTGAAGGTGATTCGGTCACTGAAATAGGGGAATGACCTCCAGTGGCTTAAGGCTGACCGCGGGACTTTCAGCAAGGCATTACCTTGGAGAAAAGAACCTCATCGGCGCACGCTGACGGCGATCGAGGCCTGTCGGGAGAGAGAACTACATACGACGAAAGGGATCCGGACCTCGACTGAGAGAAGAAGGGTCCTCTTCATAGGGTAAAAAGAACACTAAGGCTGGACGCAAACATAACTTCCTACTTGGGGGAAAAGACAATAGCCGATAACGCAAAGGTCAGTTAAGGCAGGCAGACGGACAGAGAATTGTCATCAGGTTGATGTAAAAAAAAAAAGAAAACCAAGGAACGGGAAACGTAAACCGGGCAAAAAAAAAGGCTTGATCAAAGGGGGGCGCCGAGGGGACCGGGAAAGAACAGGGCCCAGCCCTGACATGGTCCCCAGTAGGAGAGGTAAAAATGGGAAGTAAAAAAAGGGGGAAGGGGGGAGGGAGGTGAACTCTTCTACTAAGAGGTGGAACCCTTTTGAAGTTTCGAACACACAGGCGTGCCGCCTGGGCGAACGACGCCATAGGGGAAGCCCGGTGGGGGAGTAAAATTCAGTAGGGGGGGAAAAACAGTGGAATTGTTTGTGAAGAAAAAGGGGGGGGGGGTCAATATGAGGAAATCACCATTACATGAAGGGGAAAGTGGCAGGGTATAGGAAATCGATGCCGCGGTCCCGGCCGTGATCTTCAAAGAAAAACCTTTAAATGAGCCGCGGAGGCGTGTTAAGAGGAGGGTGCCCCTGGATTGAAAGGGACTAAGAAGACCGAAACCCCGACCCATGGGTCCATTTAGGGGAAGACCACGGGAAAAAATAGAGCATTTCCCTGTCGACCTGGCAAGGGTCGGGCGAGGTCTGCTAAGCGACAGATGCGAGCTCCCCCACTTGACCTCCTTAACCCGCTAAAAGAAGAAAATCAGCGTCTCGGGCATTGAAGGACATCAGGGGGGAAACCCCTAAAAACGAGGCGAAAACAAAAAGGGCTTCTCAGCAAACGGTCCGTAACACCAACACTCTTCCACAAACAAACGGGTCGCCTGACTGTGGCCAAAAAAACCGGATGCTTCACCTGGAGGAACTGGGAAAGGGAGGGGGAATTGGGGAGGGACCAAGGCGGCAAAACTCAAAGGGATTGAAAGAACCAATAGGATTCCGAGACTGCCATCTCGAAAAAAGCAACTACAGCTGTCAGATGCGCAGAGGGAACATATATGCGCGGAGGGGGGGAAGGGTGGGGAGTGCCAAAGGGGCGGTAAACGTAGCGTCAATCTGCAGCGGTGACGTTGCAGGCTTATCTCGGGGGAAAGGCAAAAAGGGGGACCTTATTCTACTAACGGGCCTGCATGGAAAGTAACTGACCTTTTACCGATCGAAAGGAAAATTCCTTCAAGCGGCCGTTCGAGGGGGTGGAGACAAGGTTCCGGTGACAAAACCCTCGAAGGGATCAGAATAAAGCTAAGAACAGGGAGGCAGATCCAGAAGGGAAACCGTTGGATTCAGGTGAAGCAAGAAACGAGCTGAAAAAAAAAGAAAGATCCGCGAGGGGGGACCGCTAGACGATAGGGGACGGACCGGAGAGGCATGCGGGAAAAATCGGGGAGGCAGAGAAAAAGTAGGTCAGAGAAAATCTTACGAGGATTCCGCATCCAAGCACGCCGAGGAGATGGAGCTGATGCAAAAAAAGAGAAGGGCGGGGTGGAAAGAACCGATTAGGCGGGAACTAAAGCCTGCCGGAGGGCCCATAACGCGAGATACGGTTGATCTCAAAATCTGTAAAGAAGGCAAGGGGGGGGGACACGGATGGCTCTTTCCTGAGAAAGGGAGGAAGGAGGGCTCTTAGGACATAAACTGGTATCTTCCCAGACCCTAAATCGTGATTAAGGAGGGGAGACGCTCCGGTAGTGAGCTGGCTGGGAGGGGGGGAAGTCGGCGGAAGGGGGGGAACCTCGGAGGGAGGGTTATGGGATTATGACCAGGGGTCGGGGTATTCAAGGGTAGGGGCGGGGGACTTTTCAAAGCTTTACAAATAAAAAAGGGGAGGGTTAATGTGGACCAGGTGCGGCAAGTCGCGCGCTGCACGGTCCAGGAACTGGACGAGGAATCCGCTCGGAAGTCCATACCTTTTATAAGGAGGGGGAAGGAAGGAATGAAAAATGAATTCGGACATGGGAGGTGGGAAAAAAGAACGAGGGACCAACTCGAAAAGGAGAAAATTTGGAAACCTTTAGTCGAGGAGCAGCGGCAAGAACGGCAGGAGGCCATCCACCGACGTGGCCAGAGCAAACGTAAGAGTGAACTATACCTCAAGGAAAAGGGAAGCAGGAAGGGGGAGAAAGAAAAACTTGTGTGGGAATGAAAAAAAAAAAAGCTTCCCGCCGCCGTTGAACTAACCATGTCCAACAAAGCTTCACCGCAAATATGGGGAACTGCACGAGGTCGGGGGGGGGAAACGGTGTAAAATGAAAAAGGAATGCGAGGGACGTTCAAGTTCTGATTCTGATGACGGCAAGCTGCAGAGGCAGAGACCTAAACAACAACGGGGGAGGAAAGAATAGATTGGCAGGGAGCAGCTTTCCTTCATACGAAAAGACCGCAGGTCAAAAAAAAACTCGACCTTGTCGGGTCACGGGCCGTGGTCCACCCACGATGGTGCCGCTGAAAGAAAAAAGAGGAGCGAAGAACCGATCTTTGACGGAAGGTTTTCTCAGGGGGGGAGAGGACATCATAACGACCTGAAGAGGAAAGGTCAAACGTCCATCGAAAACTGGTCGCTCCCGCTGCGCTCTTCTTGCACTTAGGAGGAGACTGGCCAAGGCGGGGAAAAGTCATGGCCTAGGCGGGGACGAACGGGAAACCAGGTTCGACGAAAAAGGGAAATGTCGTAAAAGGGAGGTGAAGTGGACCCTCGAGGATTTCAAGAAGGACGTTTTAGAAGAAAAAAGAACGGATTGGGGTAAGCTACGTGGACCAAGAGCACTTGCCGACCGGATGGAACCGACCATGAAAAGCGAGGAAGGTAGTAGAGGTCCATCCTAAAGTCCTTCCCACAGAACTGTCCCCGTCCACTGCAAACGCCATAAGCCGCCGGGGGCACCCGGCCGGTCAGGACAGCCGCACCGCGAAGAGGGGGCCGGAGCGGGGGTATCGAAAGACAAATCCGCCGGAAAGATAACAGTGTGGGGGGAGTGGTTCGGAGAAAAAAGGCTATAGAGTACGAAAAGCTGCGCCGGCACGAAGTTCGGCAAGGTCGGCTACGGAGCCAGGTGGAGGGATACAAGAGAGAGAAGGAGAGGGGAAAGGGGGACTTGTGCAGACTGTCTAACGTCAACCGGAATCTCTTAAGGCAAAGCAGCAGCGTCAAACTGGAGCGCGCGGATGTATAAGGGAGAGGGAAAGGATCAGCACGGAAAAAAAGTCATCTACTGGAGGAGAGGATCAAACCTTTCCCGGCCGCTCCGGAGACGCGCCGGGAAGGACAGCGTGAGGCCACCCTGATATAGATCCCTAACAATTGTGGGGGAAAGAGGACCGTCTGAACGAGAGAAAGATGGGGAGCCGGTCAAGCGGGAAAACAAATCGTTAAAGAAAGAGAACCGCGCGTGTGACCCCCAGGAGATATTAGTCAGGTGACGGATAAGCATTGGGGGGATCGGTATAATGGGACAGTGGGGGAATGTCCCGGGGAGAAAAAAACAAGGGAAGGAATGGAAAAAAAAAGACTCCAGGTGCAAACTTTGCCGCGATGATCAATACCACGCTCCAACACCCTCCTCATAGTAAAGAGGGGCAACGGAAACTGGGATGCCCCGGTTAATGTTGGAGAGGGGGATCAGCTCGATTGTGGGCCACTTAGGACATGAACACGCAGGCGCGAGCTGTGAACTCGGGTCAGCCCAGAAATTAGGGGGGAGCACATTCAGGAGGAAAGAACTGAATTGTTGTGGGCCGACGAGGAAGGCTCCGCAGGGCAGCAGACAGGCTAAATGGGACTTAGGGGTATATGCATCGATGAAAGGTCCGGCCGATGATCCCCCATACCGGAACAGGCGCAAGCGTGGAGCTCGCAAGGCAAAGGGATTATAAGATTCAGAAAAAAGAAAATTGCCATGGAAGCCTGAAAATTGGCAAAAAAACCGATTAGGAGAGATCTGGTACATGTCCGACAGAATCGGGCGGGCGGCTAGGAGACCTCCAATCGGCAAAGAGGCGACTCCCAGCACGGGCCACGGGGGGGAAAACACTGTCCGAAGGTGGGAAGAGTCATCGGACAGGGGGGAAAAGGGAAGAAAAGCCTCGAGGAAAAATTCCCGGGAGCGACACCACAGGCGGCAGCCTTGCCCGGTCGGGATCAAAAGTTTGCCTGATGGCAAAAGGTATATTGAAAAACCTATGTCGGCCTTTCAGGGGAAAGTACGTCAAAAAAATGAGGCAACAGAAGGGGTTCCACACTGAAAAAAATACTCCAAGAGACAGAGCTGCCAATCGACAACGGGTAAAACAGCATCACGCATGCCTGAAAGATGAGGAAGGCGGGGGGAAGGGGGGGGGGTGGAGTCCTGGAGGTCCAAAGGGAGGAAACGAGGGGGAAACAATAGGGAAAATCTCTGCTCTGTGACGTTGTTCGGTAAGGATTTCCGTACAAAAAGAACTTAAAAAGAAAATGATCAGAGGAAAAGGGAAGAAGGGAAATAACTGCCTTGTAACACTAAGGAAAAAAAAAGTGTCACACCCACGGTAATTCTGACGTTGAGGGAAACTCTTATAAGGGGGACAGGGGCAATGAGGAACATGGAAGTCCGGCAGCTCCTCGCAGAGAAAAAACACCTGAGGGAATGGGATATTGGCTCTTCCACCAGAAAGGTCTTCGGGCTGGGAGAAAGTCTTCGGTAGGGAGGGTCCTTATCGGGAACTGGTCTACTTTGGATGAAAAAAGCGTCAGCGGCTTTCAAAGAAGAGGAAGGGGGCCCATACCCCTTTGATAAAAAGGCGGGGGTCACTGAGGAGCTTCTTTCGCTAAGAGAAGCGGGGGTTTACTATGAATCCTCTGAATACATAATGAAATTCCCGGGCACTAGGATCTGAGAAGTTCCTAAAGATTCTAGTAGACCCATGGTGCCAATCGCTCGTGCCGGCACAGAGCTCGCGTGCGTACTCAGTAAAGAAAACCTGGATTTAATGTACACTAAAGCTAATTGGGAGGTCGGGGTCGAAAAGAAAAAAACCTTCGAAGGGAAGGGGCGCGGAACGGGCGGCCGGAGAGAGCGGAGGGGAGTTGCTCATATCATACAGGGAACTCGGGGGTCCAGTTTCTTAACTCCTAAAGGAGGCGGGAGGAGGCCTGGGGGACAGATTCGGGGCATTTTGGATAAGCCTTTTTCGGAGGGTGGAGAAAAATCGCAGGGGGAAAAAGACCTGGGATGGACGAGATCAACGCAAGATCCAGTCTCGTAGTTGTAAAAAGACTTCTAAAAACGTACACGAGAGGGGGTTGTGACAGAAAAATAGAAACTCGAAAGGAAAACCTGCTTCGCTGGCAGGTACGCGAAGGACTAGTCACGACTGGCCAAATGCCTAGGCCTGGGACTAATAAGAACAAGCCGCAAGCCGGAAGAGGGAAAGGGCGACAACTACAGGGGGATTTAGAGAAGCTGCCCAGAGTTCCTGATGGACGCCGCTGCGATCGCCAAAGGAGGCTTGGTGAAAGAGATACAGAATCTTAAAAGGCCATCGAGGCGAGGGTGTGACCACCGGGTACGCCCCAGGTCGAAGCGATGAGCATGGGACAGGGGTCTGTCTGGGCACGACTGCAAGGACAAAAGGGGAGAAGAGAACTAAAAACCACAACGGCTGGATAAAGGGGAGAAGTTGGCCGTGGGCCTTGCTTAGGCAGACGCACCCCCTTCCAAAAAAGCCAGCAGCTACAGTGGGGAAAACGGGTTTGCAAACGTAAAGGGGGGAAAAAAGATAGGGCAGGGGACAGCGGAGCGAGCATAGAAGAAGCTTGGAAAGAGGTTTGACATCTTCGTACCATGGAACGCAATTAGACTCAGGGGGAAGGGCCCCGGCCAATCGGCAAACCCACTCTGGCTCCAACGAAGAGGAAGGGCCTGGCAGGTAGTCCACAGGCCGGAGCGGCCACGTCGTGAAAACACGTCCCAAGCAATTCGCCGGTCTGGAGGCATGCCGAAGACATTGGAAGAGAACAAGGCAGGGTTCGGTTCTCGGGGAGTCATTTCTGGAACAATCGGGCGAATCGGGACGTTCGGCAGGGAGGGTCATACTCGGACAAGGACGATGGGAAGCAAAGGGGGAAACTAGGTTCTAGGGAAAAAAAAGAAAAAACTGATAGGGGGGAGAGGAGGGTACGACTGCCGAGCAGGAAGACCAGGAAAATACGAGGCACGTGGAGATGGAAAGACTCAACGTAAAAAACACTAAAGCCGGAGAAAGTTTCCGAGGTCAAGAAATCTGAAAACATCCTGCCCGCCGCTCGGTCAAAGGACGAGGACCGCAAGGGAAGGGGGGCAGAGGCAATTTATCTTAATCCAGTTCACTAAAAAAAAAGAGAGGGGGCATACCCGCCTGGGGAGAGTGTCGATACCAGGAAACTGTTATCGACGAGATGCAGCCTCGACTGACCCAAGGGCGTTCTAAGTGAAGGGTGAGGAAGCAAAAAGGGAGGAATAGAGGGGAGAGGAGGGCCAGGCATGGGAAAGACCGGAGCATGGCTCGTCACCCTGGCCTATCTGCGTGCAGCTATACACAAAGTCCACCACCCGCGGGCAAAGCTCACGCAAGTTTTATGACTGGGAACGGATCGATAAGGATGACGCCTGAAGGCCGGAGAAAACTAAGAGTCTATCACGGTTGACGTCCTGGCCAGACTGACACGGCATAACAAATGACGGCGATAGGCCATATGTACACTCAATGCAAGGGGGGATAGAAGAGATCATAGGAAACATTTGCAGGCAAAGGAGCCAAGTTTTCACCCGACCAACTGAGCACCCGGGAAGGGCTGCTACAGACTGGTGTAAAATAGGGGGGCCGATAGTAGAAAAAATTGTCCTACAGTCGCCGGAAGGGGTCGTGGGAACCGAAGGAGCCCTAAACACACAAAAAAAAAGTCCCTGTAGCAAAACGGAAAGAACGATGGGAGCCAGACTAAAAAGGAAAAATGACCGCCCCCCCCCCTCATATGGGTCCAACGAGGCGGCAGCACGGAAAGAGGGGTGTCGGGAGGCCAGCAAAAAGGCTCGAGGTGGGAGGGGAAATCAGAAGGGGGTGCGTCTTGGGCAGGAAAGGTAGAGACTGAACGCCTGGAACGCACCGCAACTTTACAAGGGAAGAGGGTTTAGCCAACCTGGGGACACGTCAGAGCCGAGGAATTGTGAGGTAAGAACGGGGGGAACCTTCAGCCAGCTTTGGTTAAAAGACGATCAGTCTGGACGGGCAGGGCGGGGTATATGGAACGTCTGAGTGGAAAAAAAACTTCTTAAAAGTTTCAGGCCAGGGCTGGGTGGAGCTCGAGTTGCCGTCTGGGTACGAAATCCGCCCGCCCGCAAGTGACAAAAGGCCGGACAGCAGATCGAGAGGAACAAAAAAACGTGGAGGAGGAAAAATAAGAAAGGGTACATTTCCGTCGCAGTGGAAAAATTGCGTCTTGCCGCGGAGAAGAAAGACAAAGAAAAAACGGGAACTTGAGCCTGCCCGGCTGGAGGGGTAGATCATCGCACGGACAGGGGAATCGAGAAAAAGGAAGATCAGATGGCAGCTGTCCGGCAGCCCGAAAGTCGGAGACAAGTACACCGGGAAACTGGACTGGTACTCCAACCGTATGGGGGGAAAAAGAGAGTCACTGTTCACGATCGGGGGGCGTGAGAACAAAGCGGCAATCTCCCGAAAGGCCTTACCCCAAAACCAAGACAATCCCTAACAGCACCGCTCGCCACTAGCAACCAGGGACGGGGCACTCCACTTTCAGGGCTTGCCCGAGAAGGATGAGTAATCGGGAAAAAAAGGTGTGAGGCCTGTTCAAAAAAGGCAAGTCACTTCCGAGGGAGAATACGCGGATTAGGTAAGTGTGCGTCTCAAGGAGTCACGTCAACGGGAATTAAAGAAATAGGGCGACCTTCCGACTGTGAAATAACGTAAATGTGAGTATAGTGACCCTTGAACGCCGTGGCCGGTTATAGAAACGATCGTGGAGGTGTGACAACTGGCCGCGGACCGCAATGCAAGAAAGAAACTCATAAAATCCAAAGAACAACGGACTAAGGAGGTTCATTCATGGGTGTAAGTACGACGCGCCACTCTAAGAATGGAAATCGTCTCCGTCAGTTTCAAAGCCGGGGGGGGGTCTCGGGAAGAACAGGCCGGGGGAGCGCGTGGTCGAAAAGAAAGCGTAAAATGGAAAGCCCGGACATCAGCTCGGAGAATACCGGGAAAGTAAAGAGGAGGAGCAGATCCACGCTTCTGGCGTCAGTACCTAGATGAACCGGTGTGACTAGCCATCAAAAGGCAATCATCATGCACTACAGGTTCCATCCTCTCTGGGGCTTAACGAGGGGAGAAAAGAACTCCACCTTTCTGGGGCCCCTCCATTGCCCATAAAGGAAGGACGCTTCGGGGAGGAACATAACACAACTTAGGCAATTTACACGAAAAACCGAAAAAAATGCTAAGTTACTCAGAGTCAAAACTCCGGCAGAAAAGGCGTACGGTGAGAACGGCGGCCGTGACCAGAGCGGCGGGAGGAGGGAGGGGCGCATATCAGTCTGGATAAGGGAAGGGAGTAGTCCGCTTATGCAAAGGGGTCCTTGGATGGACATCTCAGAAAGCAGTTTGCGGGGCCATCAAAACTGGAGGCAATGCGACAAGGAAGGGGGCGGGGAACAAATAGCCACGGGGAGGGGACTAAAAAATCTTACCATCAGGCAGGTGGATCTGGGAACGACCAAGGCCGCTCGAACTAAGTGGGTTAGAACTCACTACACGAACTGGAAAAAAACGGGGGTAATCCCCAGGGAATAAAATCGGGTCCAATCAAAAGGGAAGGGGAAGGTCGCGCAGGGTCAACCGAGGTTCAACAAACGGACATACCATCGCAATCCTTAGATGCATGGAAAAGGGCTTACATCTTCCGGGGGGCAGAGGCGAGAAAAAAAAAACTCCTCAGGATGGGGTAGAAAACGATGTCCAACATAAAGCATCGATGTCCTGTCCCATCTTAACGAGGGGCTTCTTTTGTGTAGCAACGGGGACCAACCAGGACTATCTAAGGGGGGGGGGCAGCGGGGCGGGAGGCCTTCATCGAGCCAATAATAAAAAAAAAAAAATTAGAGGGGAAAAGAGATAATATCGTTCGTAGAACTTACGTCAAGGACATTCCATCAAAAGCATGAAGCGCTACGAACTGTTCGTGGGGTCAAACCGGGAAAAAAAATCAATCAAGCTGGAAAAAACGAGTGGGGGGTTCCCAGCAGGACCGCTCTGGGCATTTCCACAAAGAAGGGGAAAAACGATGGCTAGTTCCGCAGGAAGGCCGCTGGTCTCACGGCATCAACAGTGGCTGAGGAATATATAGTCCAGCTGGCAAAGCAAGAAGACCAAGTAATGTGGCAGGGGCGTAAGTTCTGGAACAGATCAGGGGGGGGGCAGGCGGGAAACGAAGCAACGATGGAGATTGTCCAAATGATTTTAGGGAAAAGACAGGCGAGGGTACGCCAAAGATTGCCCGATGGCCGTCAAAAGAACTCCCGTCAAAAGAAACAGACCCCACTAAGAAAAAGACGCCTCCGGTATAACCCCAACAGGGGGGGAAAACAGAAGAAAAATTCGCAAAATAAAATCAACGAAAAACTAAGCGGCCGCCGCACCGGCCGCCCGGGGAATTCCAACGGGTATATCACTGGAAAGCGGGGGTGTTACGGGAGGGGAAAAAACGATACCAGGCCTGTTGGAGATCACTACCCTGACGAACTCTAAAAGGGAGGGGGAGAAGTAAAGGTGGAGGATACAAAATCGCGCTGCAGAAAGGAGGATTTCACGAGCTGGGACGTCAAACGAAGATAGGTATCGTCGAAAAACGTCCTCCTTTAGAGGATCGTTAAAAAGGGGGAAAGAAGCAATCCAAAAGGAGGGGACTGACGGATATCAGCCTGGGAGACCCGGCATCCAAAAGAACCGAACGCAAACGATCGCCCACGCTGCGATCATAAGGCCTGTAAGAAAACGAAAAAGCAAGCGGTGCATTAAAGATAGAGGAGGAGAGGAAGAGACGTCAAATCCAGCGGAAACCAACGACGACATCTCTTAGCGAAAAGCAAGACCGGCCGAAAACTGTGACAAGAAATTCCTGAAGTTCATCATTACGGGACATCAAGCGGAGCGGAGAAGAAGGGCACATGGGAGAGACGCCCGTACGAAACGTCACAGTCACACCGCGTAGCTTTCCCCGATGGATACGAAATGGAGCCGGGGAACAAACATAAAGGGGCAGAACCGCGAAGAAGGACAAGATGCTGAACGGGAATTGGATGGCCTGGGGGTGAAACTAGGATTGCCAGCTCGAGGCGTGCTCGTTGGGAGGGAATCCTGTGGGAAGTCGGGGGGGAAAGAAAAGGCCAGGAATGCTAACACAAAAAATCCAGAGTGGGAAGAAAGGGGGGGGGGGGGCGCACAGATGACCCAGTGGAATTTAGAATTTTCTGCCGGAGCAAAGGTGTAAAGCGATCTTCTGGAAAGGGAAGGAAGTTCATCTCTAAACGCGATTGGAAGAAGAACGGGTTCCGAGGCCAGGATGGGAAGCTGGGCCACGTTGAATCTGTATAGACGAATGCCAAAGACCAGTGCCCAATGTCTCAGGACCAGTACAAAAGACGAACACAACAACGTTAAAAGAGAGCTGGTGACTTTCCAGGCTGGTTCTGAGAGTCCGTCCCAGCAAACAAAAACGACTCCAGGCGACCCGGACGACAAAACAAGCCCGAATGACGTCATCGATGGCCGAAACCAAACCCCTCCCTTGAAAGAAAAGAGAAGGGAACCAGCTGAGACGCACATGCCTTAACTTGAACAAGGGGAGCTGACTCATACAACGGATGTCTTCAAAGATGTTGTTCACGAGAGTGCTAACAAAAAGGAACTCCCTTGTGGTCACTTAACCTAAAAAAGGGGAAATGAACCACGAGAACTCGAAAGATTCCAGCATCCAGTACAGACAAAAGCACGTTCGGACGACGAAAGGTACTAGAGCTTTTGCTATCACCGGAGGGATGCGACCAAGAGGGAAGCAAGCAGGGTGGGAAAAAGAGGGGGGACGTACGTCAGGCGTGTCGACGCGGGGACCGGCAAAAGACCTGTGAAAAGAAATACCGGTTCCGAGGGGGGGGACAGTTGACGTGAGAGGCTACCTGCGGTCAAGGAGGTTCGCGTAGAAAAAGCACTATGTTTCGCGGTGGGAACACGCTGTCCGCGACCTGCGAAAAGGGCAGCATCTCCTAAAGTCCGCCCCGGGAGGAGTAGTTCAGTCTCAACACTCCACGAAGAGAGGGCCCAAAAATTTCTAAACAAGCTGACGCGAGTCGGGCAGGAGGCAGGGCTGGTCGAATTGAGACTGAAAAGGGTAGCTGCACCATCGTAAAAAAAGGGCGCATAACATACACAGGGGACAAGGGGAGAAATCATTCGGAAGGACTTCTAAGGGAATAAGCAGGGGTGAAGCCATCGAGGGTATACTCCGACCCTTCCAGCAATCGCTATTGAAAGAAAGTGGGAAGGGGAATACAACAATTGCTACGAAAGCCATGGGTACCAGCAAAAAAAGTCCAAAGGGGTAGGAACTCTTAAAATAAGGTTAGGCAATGTTAAGGGGCTAGTGATCAGAGGAAAGAAAAGATACGCTCCGGCCAATGAGCAAAGTGCGGCCGCGAAGATTGTTCCCAAGTATCAAGAGGGGTCCAAGGGTACTAGAAACGTACTGAGTTCGCAACTTGACGTGCTTATTGTTGAAAAAAGGCAGTTCGATGGGGACAATTTCACCATTAAGTCTAAAAAGGAGGGGGCGAATCGCCGGGCTGGACGAGTCCCAGTCGAAATCTCCGATACTTCTGTCGCATAAGGAACAGACCTTCCTGCCCAACAAGAAAAATAAAAATGGTGTTCCATGAAAACTCTACCTACGGCTAACCTGGCGTTCGGAGCAAACAAAGCGCAAAGCGGGAAGGACGAGATCGATCCTGAAAGACCGTGGCCAAATGATCGGCCTGGAGGGACTCAAGCAACGCAATTGGTAAACGGAGAGCGCCAGCGTGTGTCGAATGGACGTGACACTGAGGATAGCAGGGAAGGCTTGGCCTTATGGGCAGAAAAAAAAAAAAGTCCAAAACGAAGATGAGGGGTCACCATGAAGCCAGCTGTCAATGAAAAGTCGGGGGTGACCAGGGGGGTTACCCAACCCATTCATGCAAAAGACAGAATGACAGGGTGTTCTGTGTGACTCCCTCTGGGGGGAAGGGCATCATCGAGAAAAAAACAAAAAAAGGAGGAGGGTTCCGTTCTCTGGCATTCACGAACGCACAACCCCGTGCACAAAAGCGAATCGGCGAAAAAAGGGGTCTTTTTTATTACACCTCACACACAGCCGCTCTAAAAGCCGCGCCATGAGAACCCAGCTTGGAGGTCGGTACAGCGCTCGAAAGAGGAACGCATCTGCTCTGGGACGATTTCAGCCCATCGCACCCGAGGCGATGTAAAAAAACGCGCGGCCGCTGTGATGTAGTATCCTCTAAACTCTGCAGTGATGTTAACTGAGCTCGTCTGAGGGGAGAGGAGCAAACGTCCACTCCACGGGGTGGAACCACCCACCCCCCCCCCCGTGGCGGGTAAGGATCTTAGGAAAAGCCTATAAACTGTTCTGAAGTCACGGGACCGCAAGTTGTGAACATGTGACGGCAGCAAGATCGACCCGCCCCTGAAGGAAAGAGGAAAATGACTCGCCGTTCTAGAGGGGTAACAGACTCAGACATCCACAACGCACTCCGGTCCTGAAAAGGTCCAGCGAGCTGAGACATCCTGCCCCACAGGCTAGTCGGCCAGCGGCCGCCGCGCGCCGCCTAAATGCCGAAGTGGGCTAAAGAAAACTCAAATAAAGTCGCATTGGAAAAGGTAAGGAACTATACCGGAAGGAAAGAAACAGAAGCGACGATAGCCAATTAACAGGGGGGGGAGAGAACAACCGATGAAATCAAGCGCGCTGCTGGAAGGGACGGAAGGATGGAAACATAGCTCGTCACACCTAGGTCCGGCCGCGCAAGAAGACCGAGCGCGTCGAGCCAGGGTATTGCTTCCGACTATCCTGATGAGACGTCTGAGGCAAGCTTCTAAACGAGCCTTCGAAACGGAAGTCAGGAAGACGCGACCAAGCGGGATGGGACCCAAACATGAATGTAGTTAGGAGGTCGACGATAACTACACCTCAACCGTGGGAAACAGGACTATTACAAAGAAGGGGAGAACAGGGGAAAAGAAGGGGAAACCCTGACAAGAGAGGATGCCCAAACCTGGCCACGTACTTTGTACCCGACAGGAAAGAGAGGGTCAATGGAGGGGGGATGGGCGTCATGCGTTGCCGTAACAGAAAGCCCGGACTAGCAACGGACACCGCTATCGGGGGACCTGGTGTCGCCGACGTAGCCGGTGCCAACGCAAAGCAGCCCCACCACCGGGCAAAAAAACCGCAGAAAGTTTACTCTTACACGGAATCTGGAAAAAACGGTGTCATGGGAAAAGGACGGAGGCGTCAGGCTCTCTGGTGTCCTTAAGGGTTCAGGAAACCGCCAGGAAAGCGGTCCGCCTGGTTCAAAGCTCGTGACAGGAAGCAATAGGAGGGAATGCTCACTTCATGAACCTGTGGGGGGTGGATTTACAACCGGGAAGGAAGAAAAAAATCTTGGAAGAGGATACCACGGGCTGAATTCTGCGTCCCTGGAGTCGCAAATCCCGGTCGCAAGGTTACAAAAAACAGGCGGCTGTATCTAAGGCTCTTTGATAAGTCCAGAAATTAAACACCATCCCAACCAACCACCCCCCAAAAAAGACAAGTCCAATGGAAGAAGGAATGTAAATCTGATCTCCTAGGAAAAGAAAGAAATGTCAAGTGGCACTGTTCTTTGGGCGGGAGTCACGGAACTCAGACTTCCAGAGACAACGATGAAAATCCAACCAAGCCTTCCTATGGTGTACTCGAAAAAGGGAAAGTTACGGACTCTCCCCGCCAAACAGCTCTCCTGGAACCGCCTGCTGCCGGCAGCCAAAAATCGTAATCACCAACAAGCCCCGGCGACTTTGCCGTCAAGGTATGATAACCTAGCGGCATGGAGCCGGTTTCAAAGCGTCCAAAGGTCGGGGGGCCACATGAACACTACGAACCCAATAAATACCCGACCGATAGACGTCTTTCCAGAATCGACAAAAGAACGCCGTGCTGACCGCGGGAAGAAAAGGGGCCAGGGGTGACTGCCGGTTAAAAACCGGCTCATCGTCGGCGCCAGGCAGCTACGCTGTGGACAAAAGGTATCAGGGGAATCCTGAAGTAAAGGAACTCCTTAAAGAAAAAAAAAACGTCCAGTCAGGAACGTAAGACCGTACAAGGGTCGGCCTTGCGTGTACACATAAGTTACTTTTTAAACTCAAAGAGGGGTCACGGGTGGAAATGGGGCCAGATTACTTACCTTCAATGACTCGCAGCCGGATGCCCCCGACCTGGAGTAGGGAGTTAACTGCTCAACCTCAACCGAAAGAAGCCGAAATGGGGGAAGATCTGCGACTGAAATCAAAAAAAAGCTGGATAAATAACGCGTTCAAAGCCCTATTCTAAATCGTTAGCAACTGTAGAAAGAAAAAAACATCAAAAAACAATTAAACGGGACGCGCGGCTGGCGACCGTCACCGTGGCAACGGTTTACCACCCGCGGGAACTACCCTGCCAAAACCTGCCATCAATTGATCTTGAGAAGAAAAACGGGCACTGGGGGAGAACCCCATGGTTGCCTATCTTATCTGAGTCATTTCTTGCTGAGTAGAACAATCCTGGGTGCGAAAAGTCCGAACCAAATGATCGTGAGAAGGCTTCTAGCAAACTTCCAGTGGAAGAAAGGACGCCGGGCGCGGAAAGGGGTGAAAAGAGCGCAGTTATAATGATTTTCGCAAAAAATGACACAGGTGACAGGTCAGAAAAAATGCAGGTGCGGCCGGCTTAGAGGACATCTCCATTAGAGTAATGGTACGCGGAGGGGGCAATTCGGAAACGGTCAATCGCTTTCTGTACGATATACGGAGTACAATCTACATCTACGGAGCGTCCATACGACGCCGCAGTAAAACTCTACACATGGGGAGTTTGTATACGTTGTAAAACGACAATCCACTCAATAAGGGGTCTTCAAAGGCGTTACGGTGCTGCACAAGACAAGACGGCGAATTAAAAATCTGTTCCCTACCCAGATGCTGCGTCCTGGAGAGAGGAGCATAAAGCGTGAAATGTCCGAACCCTCAGGGAACGGGCGCGAAATGAGCAGCGGAAGAGAGTAGATGACGAAAAGGGAACACCGACAAGAAATCTCCGCGCTCCTCAGAAAATTGAAAAGGAGGGGAACAACGTGGAGGGCAAACAGTTCGGCGAAACTGGCCGAGGGGAAATTAACGTGAAATTGAATTCAAAGCAGGCCGAATCTCCTAAAAACAAACATTACTAAGATTCAAATCCCTTCAACAACACAAAAAAACACATCAGAGAAAGGGTCGGTGTGACTTTCAACACAAAAACCTGCCTCTTGGCAAATTTGCAGCGAGTGCAACTATTTTCGCCGGATATTGGAAGCGCTAGGAAAAGCAGAAGACTAAGGACTAGAGGACGATTGTCAAATCACCCGCGGCTCGGTTCAAGAAAGGAGGCACTGGCTCTTGAGGTTCCCAAAAATCTTGGAAGGTAACACTTCGCGCGGACCGGAAAATGGAGCTTACTGAAAAAGGGAACAAGGGTTTCATGGGCGGGAAGTGTCTGCCCACAATAAGAGGGGAAAAAAGGGCGGTAAAAAAGGAAGCCGTTCCACGAACACCGATGGGAAAAGAGAGAGTAAAAAAGAAAAAAGAGAGGGACCTCATAGGGGGCCGTGCATCTCAAACCAATAACTCTGCCGTGAGGGAACCTCCTACACGAACGTCATCGGAAAAGGGAAAAGGGTCCAGGAGAGAGACGAAAGCATTAGCTAGGACAAAGTCAACGGCCGCCGCAACCGGTACTGCTCTTGCCGGCTGTGGCTTCGCCAAAAAAGAGACAGTGGGTAGAGTGGTTAAATGACACGGAACAGGAAGGGGGAAAAAGAGTACTTGGAAAGGGGAAGAGTCAACGACACGATCCTCTCGGGGAAAGGGGCTACCGTCGACAAATTTATATCACAGAAGCGTAAAAGAAGTCTGAATTGAGAGAGGGTTGAAGGGCTGCTCTGCAACAAAACACTCGGTATGTCCGCAGCAGTCGCGTAAGACCTCCTGAGCAAAGCGTGCCGGCACTTTAGGAAGAAGGCGAAGGAGGAAGTGACAGGTCTTCAGTCCTTTGATACCGGCCGGAAAAAGGAAACCGACTGCAAAACGGCTCATGAGCTAGGGTGTCATATCTGGGACAAAAAGAATACGAAAGGTCAAGGGGAGATCACTGACTAGGAACTGCGCCTAGAAGTCTGTCAACCCACGATCGTGCTGAAAAAAACTACGAGAACCAACTCCGGGACCCAGAACCGGGGTCGGGAAAGGAAGGGGCAGAACGGTAAGGGGTAAAGGGAGGGGTGGGAAAGAGAACGAATTACCTAGAGGACTCTAGCTGCCGCGGGCGCCGACGATATCCGTGGGATCGCCTTAAACCAATGTCAAAAAAAAGAACACGGACCAAAGGGAGAAAAAGACTTGGGGGGGGGGATATGTGGGTTTCGCGGGGTGGTCGTGTCAAAGTAACCCGACAGGCTTAGCAAGTTCGACGCACCGCAGTGAAACGAAAGGGACTTTTTTGACGAAGGAGGCTGAAGGGGGGAAGGGGGGGGGAAAGTACTAAATGGAAAAAAACAAAAAAAAGCCATCCCTGGTGGCCAGGCGCGCAGCGAGGGCAGAAGGTAGGCATCGGAAGCGTCAACTTCCCGACTTACCGGAAAATTAAAGGAGGGACGTTCTAGTGATCAGAAATAGTGACCAGGGGGAGTAACGCTTAGCCAGGGACAAGGTC
>Ga0179593_1405327_pt1 | contig 32423 bp, 40 predicted proteins | sample CZODoug2_1_08_16_FD_185931 | JGI IMG/M metagenome (GOLD analysis project Ga0179593, IMG submission 185931) | Vadose zone soil fungal communities from Angelo Coast Range Reserve, California, USA - CZODoug2_1_08_16fungal (PacBio error correction) | ecosystem: Environmental > Terrestrial > Soil >...
CAAGGCGTTCAGGAGCACGGAGGAAAAATATGGAATGGGAATGGTGAAACTGTGACCAGTCAGATCCGTCGGTGACGGGACGAATCAGGTTTCAAAAAAAGGGTGGGGGATAATCAGGTGCGGGATTGAACACTTGGGGCCTGTACACGCCTTACGGGAGGAGCAGGCTGAAGCTAGTGAGGGGGATTCTGTTACCATGTGTAAAAGAACGAAGTTCAGATGCGATACACGCAAAAAGAGGATGGGTGGGGTAAAAGAGAGTGGGGCTAAACAGAGGTTGTCCCGAACTGATTTTGGTTTCGGGTGGGGTCGGACGACTGTTGAAGCATCCTCTCAGGAAAAAGAAGAAGTTTAGGGGGGGGAAAAAGGTTTTAAGCGAGAATGCAGGGCCAGGGAGTAGGAAAAGGAGAGTAGGCTACGCCTCTGCGGACGCTGTCGAGGAGAAGAGGGGGATCTCGTTTTTGGAATACGAAAAAAGGGGTACTACTCAGAGGGGAGCAAGAAGAGTAAACGAACTCCAGAGTTGGGGATGGGAGTTAAACGGGGCCGCAAGAATCCGGAACCTTAGTAAGCGGTCTATTGAAAGGCTATTAGACCATAAGAGGGGCGATCCAGCGAGGGGTTGCTCGAGGGTCGTAACGCTGAATCTCTAAGCTGATCTGGAATCAGGCCGGGCCAGAAAGACGGGGGACCGGAAAAAGCAAGGTTGAACACCCAAACGAAAGGAGGAGTGATCTGGACACATAAGAAGAGGCGGAGCTGATTTGGAAGACGCCAGGTTCGGAGGTTGTTCTGGAACAGGGCTACTGTGGCAAAAAAAAGGCGAAAAAAAATCAAAACCTGGAGGGGGTTGGAGCCTGGGGTGAGTTCGTTGCAAGGGAAGCGTCCATCAACAAGATTTCGCAGTGTGAAGGCAAAGTTCAGAACACTGGAAGGGAAGGGAAGCGTCGGGGGGACCCCGTTGAGGAAGGTCATGAAGAGGAGCTAGAAAGACTGGCGACGGGGAGGTCGCTCGAGCCCGAAAAGAAGGAACAAATCAGGGAGCAGGGGGGAGGAAGGAATATATTGACCGAGTAACGGGAGTAAAAATCGGGGGCGCGGGGGTCGTGAGGGGCTGCCAGGCGGGTTATTGCCATGGGTCGTGGACGAGCAAAAACAAGGGGAAGGGGGTTAAGCTTCCAACCTGGCGTCGACTCTTGAAGAAAGTGGGTGGTCGTTACTAGAGGAAACGATGGGACCCAAGGGGAAACTTTTTTTGGAGATTGGAGAAACACGTTTGAAGGGGGGGGGGGGCGGGCTTCGGGAGGGGATCACAAAAGACGTGCTGGGCTTCGGCAGCACATGGTTATACCGGAGATCAGAATCTCGCACTCGCTGATGAAAGTACACTCACGTTATCACGAAGAGGACATTCCGTGGGGGAGAGCAGAATACAGACGCCCTGGTAACCACAGGTTGGAAAGGTGTTTGGCGGTTCACCACCCGTGACAAAGAGGTTTTTGGATCGAGATTAAGGGAGTCAGAAGGTTTGGGGGCGCATGGGGCACCGCCGGTGGAGGAATGGCTTACGGGCAGGAAAAAGGAAGGGGGCCCGTGAAGACAACGCAGGGAGGGTCCGGAAATAGGAGAAAGGCGAAAGGCTTTTGGAAAAAAAGATCTAGGGGTAGACCAGGAGGGGTAGGGGGTTCTGGGGGAAGTTACATCGCTCAAGCTGCAGATCAAGTTTTTTGGGAGCGATGCATTTAAATGCAGAAAAGAGAACAAGGGGGGGTGGCCAGCTGGAAATGTGTCTAACAAACAGAGCGAAGGACGGAATAGGAAGGTTGGGGGTCAAAAGGAAAGGGGGAGAAGCTGGGCGGTTTTTGAAGATGAAAGGTCAAGTAGGGTACTGTCGGACAGATAGAAGAATTAAGTTTGGAGCTTCTTTGGGGACAACAGCTTTATAAAAAAATTATGAATTTGGGGGGCGGGGGTAGCCAAGTCGAAACAAGCAAAGGGGGCCGAAAAGGGAAGCTCGACGTACACGGGGGGGGGGGACATAGGGATCAGGGTTACAATGAAAGAAAGACGAAGGCACTTCACCCTCAGGTGAGGGATCCGGTTTGGAAAAAGACGGGTACGCGGTGAAGTACAGAGAAGGTGGGCCGGTGACGGGAGCAGGTGAACGGGCGAGGCCAAAAGGAAGGGAAAATGACTGTCATAAAGAGGGGGGGGGCGAAGAGGATCTTTTGGTAAGGTGGGAGGACAAGAAGAGGCTGAAAAAAGAGGGAACCTCAATCGGAGAGGATAGTCCGGGGAAATAAAGGGAAGCTAAGGGGGGGAATGTGGGATAGGACCGAAGAATCAAGTAAAAAAAAGCAAACAAGATGCAGAGAAAAGGGGGGAATGGGGTTCGCATAAAAAAGACAAACAGAGAGTGGGGAGCTTAACCGGGGACTGCAAAAGGGGAGGGCGTGCGGAATTGGGGGGTGCGGAGGTGGGCTGTCAAAAATGAAATTTACGAAATGGAGTTTGAAGGGGGGGGGGAGGGGGGGGGATAAGGGAATTGGTCCAAGACCGTGGGGGCGATCCGGGCGAGAGGAATCTACGTCGTTTTGGTGACCATAAAGGCTCGGGAGCCAACGGAGAGGGATTGTGAATATTAAGGGGAAGCCGTGGGAACGGAAGGGAAGGGCACTCGGGAACCTGAGGACAGGTGTTGAACTCTTGCTGAGGGGGTTAAATGAGGGGCTGACCATTTTGTTTATGCTTTTATGTCGGAGAAAAAGGGGATCAAAACGAAAAGGGGGAGGTGATCATGACTGCATTAGGAAGAACCAATCCGGGGGCTGCTCGAATGGATGGACGGAAAGAAAATTCGTTGAAAGGAAGTGAAGAGCCCCGTGGGGAGGACGATGGGGGGGGGGAGGGAAAGCGACATGGGTCGAACACCAGCAATGACCAGAAGGCAAACGGTAATCCAAGATACTGCGAGAGAGACGGGGATGGGGAGGGACCGATTCGCAAGGGCAGGGGGGAAGAGGAGCCAAGGGGAGGGCACCGCAGGGGGTGGGGGAAATTTGACTTACCAACTTTTGCGGACTGGAATTCGCGGAGCCGAGCCATTGTCGTAAAAAGGCCAAAAAAGAACGAAGGGGGGACTAGAATCAAGGAAGCGGGAAGAGGGCGGGTCTAGATTGAAAATCCCGTGCTCAGCGGACTGGGGAGGCCACCTAAGGGAAGAAAAAGAAAAAACCAGGACGCGGTGGCGAGATTGAGGCGGGCTGGCGACAATTTAGCGGAATAGAGGCGCAAGGGTAACAAAGAAAACTTGGGGGGGAAAGCGGGGAATAACATCTCTAAAACAAAAACGAGGGAAAATTAGATAGAGGGTGAGAGCCAAGCCGAGTAGAATTGGGGCGGCCCGAGGCAGGAATTCCCGCAAAAGGGGGGCCTGCGTTCGAGGGGAAAAGCAAACACGAAAGGAGCCATGGGGACTCGCCCAGGTAAAGGCACGGAACATTCGCCTGCGAGAAATAATAGTGCAGCGGGCAAAAACTGCCTAAACGCCAAAAGAGGGGAACTTTGGCGACGACCATGGAGAGGAAGGAGGGCGTATTCCGAGGACACTGCTGGTTGTCAAAACGGAGGAAACCATCCAAGTACCGGAAGAGGAACACCGGGAAAGAAAAAACTCGCGATCCCACAGGTGCAGGAAGCTGGAAAAAGAGCAAGTGCTAGCTTCCGAGAGTCTGAGAGACTTCGGTCATCTGGAGGGGGTTAAAAAATGGGACGTTGTCAACAAAAGGACAACGGAAAAAAAACCAGCGCATTTAAAAAAGGACACCACTACACTTCGTGATGGAGAGGCAAAACCTCACATTGGATAGCAAGAATAAATAGAAGCCCGCGCTAGGGGTCCAGAGGAGTAAACGAAAACCACGGGATCACGATGTTCAAGAGCAGCCCCTCATTCGAAAAAAAAGTATACTGAATGAGTCCCAATAGAGAAAAGCGTGAGAACACACCATTCAGAAAGAGACCAGTCTCGCTAGAAGCGTCCAACACCTCTATGCCGTAAAAAGAGGCGAAAAAAAAGGGGGGACAAACGGCCGGTAAACAATTTCAAGTTGGAAAAAAAATGAACCAGCATACCGATTGTTACCGCAATTTGTAACCCCAAAGAAAATTCAAGCCCTCCATCAAAGAAGACAGAAAAAGACCGAGCGATGGTGAAGGGACGAGGGAGAACAATGCCCCTTCTTTCGCTCCTTTTAGGAGAGGGGGGGGCCGGAGGGATTGGTCCTCTCAAAGGCAATTAGGGGTAAGGGGGGGAAGGCTCAAAGAAAAACCCGGGAGTCTAACGGCTTCAGCAAAAAGGAAGTAGGGTGGAGCCCTCTTCCTCGAGGGAAAAGGAAGAAGATCAAGATTCAGACGCCCCTACCTCAGATTCATCATGAGGGGGAGGGGAACCCAGCGCCAATGGGGGAAAGCGCGGGGGAAAGTCGAAAAAAAAAAAACGACAAACGTGCAACTTCGCAGAAAACAACGAAAAAAAGGTCAAACTGGAAACGGGATACAAAGAAAAAAAAAGAGCCCGGGGGGGTGCGGCGATCTGTTCTCTAGGGGAAGATGAAAGGAAAAAATTAGTTGTCGCGAGCAGACAAGAAAGGAGGATGAAAAGGACGACCAGAATTGCACCAGGAGAAGGGATCAGGAAGGGAAAAGCAAGCCAGGGGGGAAAAAACTCGAACAGTCCCCACGTAACAATGAGGGGAACGTTCAGAGGCGAAAAAGTCCATTTAAAAAAAACATTAATCGCGGGTCCAGGAAAAGCTTCGGCTCAAGGTTGGGTCGAAAGCGTGGGATCGAAAAGCCAGGGGGAAACCAAATCTGCCCAAATTGAAGGGCTGAAAAAACAACTTGCAGTCGAAGCAATCGAAGGAAAAAACAACAGAACCAGTTTTCCCCAGGGGAAGACAAGGAGTGTCATCAACAAAGGAACAAGGGGGTGTAGCAAAGGAAGTTGATGCTGCTTTTTCTCAACTTTAGCCAGTTACTGGGGGCGGAGTAAAAGGCCTAAGCGCAATGCCCCGGGGGAGAAAAAATAAAAAAAAATGTCGCAGGCACGAGATCCAAACAGAAGGGGTATGGGTAAAACCAATCTTGAGGCACTCAGGGGGGGGGGGAGAAAGACTTGCCGGATGAATAGGATGACAACATGGGCAAGCTGCAAACTGTGTTGTCGAATCTAAAGTTCAAGAGGAGATGATAAAAGGGGGATGGAGAAGGCGGCCGCCCACCGATGGGAAAAAGCCGACCTGCAGCGCCAGGGATGCAAAAGAGGGACATCACCCATCCAAAAGAACAAAAAAACTTTTAAAGAGGGGGGAAAACGAAACACGAGGTGAAAAGCAACGGACAAACCAACAAAATGCTTCCACAGGTGGCAGTCAAAAAGGGGAATGCTGTAACGGACCTAAGGGGGGGAGCTACAAGAAATGGAAGGCAAAGCAAAAACAGCACCGCGCAATCGGGATAAAGACTTTCATTCTTAAAGGAATGTAGGGGAGAAAACGTCAATCAGGGGGGGGAATCAGGACGGGCCTAAACCGCGAAAAGAAGCAAAGGATTTCTACAAACACGAAGGTCTGAAAAAGTGATCAATGAATTTGGGAAAAAAGGGCCGAGCGGCACAAAAAAGATCTTTGCAAAAGGATCAGAACCCAGGAGGAAAAGGGTCAGGAAGGGGGGGGCCTACGGGCTGCATTACGATAGGGAGCACCACCCCATCAATTTCTGGGGGAGGGGAACTGTTTTTCGCCCATAAAATAATACGAGCAGAATCGAACTAAGGAAGAAAAGCAAGCGCCGTAATCAATGTGCCAGGGGAAAGAATCAAGAATAACGGAAGGGCGGGTGTTACAAAGGTAAAATCGGGGGGAAGGGGGGGCGGAGGCTTGGGCCGGCTCACGGCCGGATAAGGGACAGCGTGGGGCCGAGGGGGAAGAGAGGAGGAGGGGGGGAAGGATGGGGAAAAAATCGCAAATTTTCAATAGAACTGCTCAAATAGGTTAGCCGGGGGGATAGGCACAGGGAGTGCAGAGAGGAACAAACTCTGAGGAGGAATTGGGAGGTCCCAGTCCGAAAGGAAAAAGTGTGAAAGGGAAATGAAAAAAAAAAAACAGCTAAAACCCGATGTCAAAAGGGAGTCGACGCAGAAGGGAGAAGAATTACAAACAGGATGGCACCGATCTCGTAAGAGAAAGAAGAGAAAAAGAGCGAGGATGGTGGGGAAAGAAAGTGATCTAATTTACCAGGAAACGGGAAAAACCGAAATCAGCCCCCAACAAAACAAAGGTAAGGGGGGAGAAGACCGCTGTTTTCCCAAGCGAAAATGCAAAGATTTGGGGGACTTTGGGGAGGGGGGGCGCGAAAAAAAAAAAAAGGCAGGATTTCCCTGGAACACAAAGACTGCAGCTATCTGAAAAAGGAGGAGAAACCAGTTATGCGTGTCACCTTCAAAGAGACGCTGAAAAAAGAAAAAAACAGGAACCATGCTTCTTCCCACATGGATGGAAAAAAAAAAAAGGTAAGGGGAACTCGAAAAGAAAGGCAAGGGACAGGGGAAAAGCCAAATTCCCTTAAAGGAAAACTTCCTAGAAGGACTTAAGGAGTAGGGAGGGGGGATAAAAAAACGTAGGAGGAGGAAAGAGAGAGATCACTGAGATTAAAAAAGGAGCTGAAACAAGCTCTTGATTATGAGTCGGGTTCAACGGTGAACCTTTCAAAGAGCGTACGAAGGAAAAGACTCAGGGGGAAAAAAGAAGGGGGAGACATGTGGCTGAGTGCGCACTAAGAGGGAGGGGAAAACTTTAAAAGAACGTTGCTCTGACCGGGAGAGAGGAAGGGATTGGGAGTGGCGACCATTGTAAAAAATGGTGAAGAACTGCCGCAAGGACCACCTTCAAAAGCAAGGGGGGGGGGAAAAGGTGGCGAAACGCTGGCTGCGTCAGCACAGGGATGAGAAAGGTGTTGGGTCTGGAGGCGGAAAGGGAATCAGAGCAATCACAAGACCTCTCTTTCAGGGAGGGGGGCGGGAAGTGAAAAACTTGACCATGGCTGCATCACCGGAAGGAAAAAACTCTCCTGCTGCGAGACTCGTCTAGAAAAAGAGGTTTATCTCTTTGGGAAAGGGAAAAAAAAGTTGGGAAAAAAAAAAGGGAGCGGCGCCGCGAATAGGGTCACAGCACCAGGTTGACGAAAGAGTTGGAGCGACGGAATCACGAACGGAGTAAAAATTCGGAGGATCTTAGGAAAAAAAGTAAGGGCCGAAAAAACTAACTATTTTTTGCTGGAGCCACAGCTGATGCAAAAAAAAAAAAAAAAGCGAAATCGCCGAGGAACAGAAGAAGTCAAGACGAGCCCGTTTGGAACACCCGCAACTAGGGAAAGCTTTGAAAAAAAAGAGGACAGGAACTTCACGGCAGGCTTTTGTCCATGAAGACGGTCGTAAAAGATTCGATCGGTTCATAGGATCCAGCTCTTTGCAAACTCAAAGAAAAAAAAGAAGAACTTTCATGGTCAACTGGGAGAGGGCAAGAGGGGGATTGCGTCAATGAGGCCAGGAGATGGAAAGAAATTGAAGATTGAACAAGTTCCATGGGGTTAGTATCAGAAGAAGCGCAGCGCTCCCGGGGAGGCAAACTTCGGAAAATCTATCAAAAGGTGGTCTCAATGGGGTGGAGGGGAGGCAAAAAAAAAACAAGGGACCTTCGGGGAATACGCTGGGGGTGGGGTCGCCAGAGAGAAGTTCAGGGGAAATTCCCAGATAGGAAGCGGTTTTCAAGGGGGGGGGGGGTGGCATTGTCTTGGCGGCCCAGGAAGAGCGGAACTGTTTCCCTGCGGAACACCTGTAGGGGGGAAAAAAAGTTAATTTTGTGTTTGGTAGTCGGAGGCGAAAGGGAGTGCAACGCGAAAAGTGTTGAAAGATGGGTACTTCAGGGACCACAGTGGGGGGGTAGTGAGGAAGATCGGTTCGGGGGGAGAAAAGGCCAGGAGGGGCAGCCAGAAAATGATCAGCCTGCTGATCACAATACGAAAGGGAGAAAAAATTCAAACCACTGTTTCACGGGGACCGAGGGGGGCGATCCGTTGTCGTCATCTGGGAATCCCAGGGATTCACCCAAAAAAAGGGTGGGGAGGCGGGGGGGGGGGGGTGTGCGGAATTTCCACCCTATAACTGAAAGTGTTTGGGGGGAAGGAGGACAAACGTGAAGGCGACTAAGGCTGTTGCCCCGTGGAATGACTGGGGAAGTCTTACCTTTTCCTGGAAAAAGGGGGGCGAAGGGCGATCCAAGAAGGCTAAAGGGGGGGGGGGTGGGGGGGGGGGGGGCGGGCCTGCTCTAAGAAAGCTTTTTGGAAGGGGAGAAAACTCCAGCGCACGAAGCCCGTGGATGTGTCCAGGGAAAGGGAAGGTGGGTCTGGGCTCAAAGGGAGAGAAGTTGGTGGGGAAAAGGCTTTGCCGGTCAGATTGCGCAAGAAAAAGGGCATTAGCGGGGGGGGGAACTGTTCGACAAACAAAAGAAGCAATTCCCTGGGGGGGGGAAAAGGGGGAAGGAAAAAAGGCTGCTGTGTTGTGCAGTCTAAAAAGGTTTGGGGTGTTACTGGGGGACTGTCGCAGAAAGATGACGGGCTCGTCTGGGGGGGGGAAAGCCAAAAGGAGCCGTGAGGTGCAGTCGTGGGAGCACGATTAGGAAAAGGGGAATCCAGATTGAAGCTGCCGGTCAACCAAAGGGGGACATCTTGAAGACGTTAAAGCATCTCAAAAGGGGAAAAAGGGGGGGGGGTCCGGTGAAAAGTTTGAGGGTAAGGTGGGAGTCGAAGTTTACTGGGGTCGGGAAAAGGGTCGCGATGTTAGGAGAAATGCATCGGAAGGTCGAGGAGTAGGGTTACAGAAGAAGAGTAAAAAAAAAAAAGGAAAGCGGGAACCGCTTCCTGAGGGCTCAGTAGGAAGCCCCCGTCCCCAAAAACCCCAAAAACGAAGAGTGGAAATTGAGTAGGAAAAAAAAGCAGCAACACCCGACTAAGAAAATCACAAGGGAGGTTGTTCGCAGATCGGGACAGCGCGGGGCGGCTCTACGTTGTTCTTCTGAGTGGGAAAAAGGGGGAAGTTTGGTGGGGAGGGAGGAAAGTGGCTGGAAAAAATCCTGGATCGAAAAGGGCAGGGGAGGTAGCACGGAATGTTGGAGGGGGGCAAGCTTGCTCCTCGTGGCTTTCAAGGGAGCGCTTTGGGGAAAAGAAAGCTAAGAAACGGAAAAAAGAAAAGAGAGGGCCTGGTGTTTTACGTCCAAAAGGAGCAAAGAAGTGGTACCGGAAACGAGTCTCTAACCGAAAATTTTGGTTCTACTAGGGGGATGAGCCGGATGTTTGGAAGGCGATTACACAGGTGGTATTCTTTTGAAGTTAAAGAAGCAGCGGGGAGGAGGACATTACTGAGGAGGAAAAATGGGAAGATGCTTCTCGGAGGGTGACGGTAGTGCTTGGGAAAAGGGGAGCTGTTGACGGGGGACAGGGAGTAAGATGTTACTAGGTGACACGCGGCATTTGTGAAAGATATCGGCATTAATTCAAACCTAAATATACGCAGAAAGATACCGGGGGAGGATCAGATTCGCAATCGGCGGCGAAGGAGGGGGGGGAAGAACAGGGGGGGACGCTTCAGAAAGTGAAAGGAGAAAGAATGTTTACAATCCGACATAAGGGCTGTCATGGGGAGAATATAAAAAAAGGCATGTCCGAACCCATGTCTTATAAAGGGAATAAAAAGGTAGGCTGCTCATCAAGGAAACGGACTGGCACAGAGGAATCTTTTAATCCAAATCAGCTTTTAGGTCCACAAGATGGGGGAAGGAAAAAGCCAAATTGTTTATAAGCGGTAAAAGTGGAGGTCTTGTATCGCAAAGGCAAATCGGTGACGCCCCCCCCGCGGGTCCCGAAGGGAGGTAACAGACTAGAGAAAAAAAAAAACGGAAGAAAAAGATGTTGACCGCTCCCGAGGGAATCCAGGCAAACTGGAAGAGAATTTCGCAGACTGCCGGCGATAAAAAGCCAAAAATCACGAAAAAGGTAAAAGGGGCCGGGGAGGGCGAAAAAGGGCTGGTGGGGGGGGGTCCCTACATCGCGAAGTGCCACGATCGAAGGGCTGGGGGAACGCTCCTTTTATGAGACGAAAAGGGAATCCCGGTGGTCTACTGACCATGGCGAGGAAAAAAAAGGAGGGGGGTCGATATTACACAACAACGCGTGGTTCCGGAACGGTTTGAGCAAAAAAAGGGTAGGGTCGCAAAACTCCACGGGAATTCACAAGGAAAAACTCGCGCCGTCCGCTTGGAACGCATCAACGGGGAGAGAGGAGAAAAAGGGGGGTAGGTGACTGACTAAGGGGTGAGGGGGTCGAGCCTCTTTGCATAGTCAGCACGATGCCAGCAGAAAAATGACCACTACACTTCTTAAAAAGGAAAAAAGAGCAGCCGCAAATTGGGCGAGGGAGCGCATAAGAGAGAGCGACACGTGGGGGATTCAAGCAAAAAAAGAAACCAAAAAGGGGATAAAAATTTCATCCGGACATCCAAGGGAAAAGTGTCAGTTCAGGACGAGGAAACACGGCTTCATTCATCTCATCGAAAAAAAAAAACCTCAGGACGCCGGCTCGCGAGAAGCGTGGGGGAACTAAACGCGGAAACTAAGAAAGCCAAGATTGCTACCAGTAAAAACGTCTGGCCAAGGCACGGAAAAAACATGACCCGCATTCATGACTTCCAAAAAATTTGTGGGAAAAAGTTGTGCCAGCGCAGTCAAGCCCAAACACAGGATAGCAGACCAACGCGCGGGGGGGTACGCTGCGAACCACCTCACCCTGGAGGCTAGCAGCTTGGTCTGAGTAGGGAGAGGGACCTTAATCCAAAAAAGATAGTCGGTATTAAAAAAAAACGTAATGGACTAGAAGGAAGCGGCTTCAGTCAAAAGAGGGAGGAGGGTTGGGTTGCCGCCATGAAAGGTCGGCACAAGGACCAACTATCCCGTGCTAAAAGGAAAGAGACAAGAAGAAAAAGGAAAAAGAGTTTCAACGAGCCACCCCAATGGCCATCTCAGAAAGAAAGAAAGAACCCTCAAGCTCAACGGCAAAATAGAGGGACACAGTCAAACTTTTAAACGGGGATAGGAAGCGGGGCATGGGGGCAGGGGAACTAATCAGGAAACTTACGCTAATGAAACAGGGGTAGGTGAGAGAAAATGAGGGCTTACTTATGCCAGGACGAAGTGAAAACCAAGTTGCACAAGATCAAGAGATGCGTTTAAACCAAACCATCGTATAGGGTCGAATCTGAGCGCATGAAAAAAACACAATGTGGAACGTTCCCTACTGGGCAGAAAGGAGAAAAGTGAAAAAAACAGGAAGCGGTCGAGGGAGGAAGAGGTGGGTCGGACACAGCGTGGCATCAAAAAACCTGAGGCCGGCAATATAAGGAGGAACGCTTCAAAACTTGAAAGGCCAGTCCCATCATGCGAAGACAGCAAAATCCCCAAAAAACATTAAAAACACGCTCTTGGGTGGAGAACCGGAAACAAAAACGCAGCCTGGCAAAATAATTCATTAGCTCGTCTTGGAAGGAGACAGGGGGAGAAAAAAATGGCTTAACGTAAAAGGCCAACCGCAATTCCACGGGGGGGGCCCTGAGCAATGTTCAAATAAAAGGTGAATACGAGATCCAAAAAAAAGGGAGGGCGGTGGAAATCCGCAAACACCAATCTAAAAAGGGAAAAAACAGTGGGTGAGAAAGCGTCATGATTAGGGAAACCCAAGGAAGGTGAGAAAAGGAAGTACGTGGGGTACTGATCGGGGAGAAGTGCGCGATGCTTATCAGGATTCACATTTCGCGGCCAAACCTAAGGGTTAAAGACCAGAACAGCCAATCGCGCAACTAGAAAGGGAAGGAACCATCCCCCTCAAAAAAAATGGGGAGGGGGGAAAAAGCCACGATGTTCAACCAGGAAAACAACAAAATCTTCAAACTGCGGAAAGGGTAAAGTTATCGTGGAACTGCCGATCGACGGGGGGGGGATCTCCGCAAGAACCTAAAGAAGTGCCAGAAACAGCAAACCTAAAAAGCCCGTAGGGATGATGGGGGGGGGGTTGTCGCCAACCTCTTCTGAGATTACAGAAGGCTTTCCAAACTTCGAAGCGACAGTTGGACAAGGAAAATGGATTTCAGCTCGCACTTACCATGTAATGGAAAGGCACAGGGTCCGGATGGCAAAAAAGGGCGGAAACGCATATCGAAACACAAAGGGCGGTTCCCATTAAATCTGGGGGGGAAACGGAGACGAATACGTCAGGGACCATCCCCATCAAGTATGGTGGGCGTCCCTTAAAAAGGCCAAGATCCTGGAAAAAAAAAAGAAAGAAACCTAGCAGAAGCAGGACGACGTAAGTCAAGTGACAAATAGGTCACCAGGGGGGGATAAATTGGGGGGAGAAAGAAAGAAAAATTGCAGAGTCTTTGCGGGGGTTAAAATGGGAAGGGATGGAACGTGGTAGGGGAGGTGCTTGCGGCTCTGCAGCCGAAAAGTTAAAGAGAAGGTCCCTCTTAAAAAATGGGGGAACGGATCGAGCGAATTGGGGTTGTCGGGGAGGCTTCGGGTCAAGGAGAACTTGCTCAATCCAGGTTCCGGGAGGAGGGAAGTTCAGTTAAAAAGAAAACGTCTCCCAACTCTGGAGGAATGATGGAGCACGTTCCCGCGAGGATAAACTTTGAAAGGGGGAACAGACCACCACCGGGTCTTCTCCCAAGAAAGGGGGAGAGGCGATCCTGGAGCGCAGACGGGGGAAGGGAGGACATGGCAGAAGATGCTGCTTAGAAGGACGTAGGGCCAACCTCGAACAGCAGTGTGGGGCTCTAGAAGAAATCGTAACACGTCAAAAAAAAAAACCCAGCCCCCAACAAGAATCAAAATGGAGGGAAAGGTTAGACGCAGAAGGGGGCGCAAGAGCTTCAAACTCCAACATAGATGCCGGGGGGAGGCGCAAAAAGGAAGGAAAGCCGCATTTCCCTGGGTTCACAAACATATCCTAAAGACGAGGAGGCGCGACAAAAGGCGTGACCGGAAAAAACTAGGGACAACGGGGGATGTAGTTCTCCAAAGAAACAACTGATTCTGGCCACGGTTAACCGGATTTCGCGGGACTGAAGCACGGTTGCCAGTGGAAAAGAGGTCTAAATAAACTCCCGCGCTTGTACAAGGAAGGGGTCAAGGAATCAACACACACAACTTGGAAGGTATGAAAAGATTAACTTGAAGAATGAAGTTTCCGGAAAAGAGGGGAATTATTTAGCGGAATTATGGGGCACAGCAAAAAGGTCAGATGTCTCAGGTCGAAGTCAAGCCGAAAAGAAGGGTGTTTAACAAAAGGGAGAAAGCAGGGGGCTGGTGGGTTGGAGAACTAGTCGAGTTGAAATTTACAAAAGGTGCGCTAAATAGACAAAAAGAAAAGAGCGGATCTGTCGTGTTAAACACAGGTGAATTCTTCTAAAATGATGAACAATCAACCGAAGGTCGAGGGGGGGGGGGGGGGAAAAAGATTTGTAAGAAAGCTGGGTGAGAAAAAATAAATTTGAGGGAGTGGGGGTCAGAGATCTGAAGACGTCTAGGGGGGATGCCGAGGAAGCACACGAATACCTCTGTTACTGGGGGGGATCTGAGAGTCGGGGGGGAGGCAGACCGTCCTGAGCGCAGGATAAAACCTGGAAGAAAGAAGTGGGGATCGTGAAAGAGTGTGGAAATCGGGGTGTGAATAAGGAACAAAAAGATAAGAGGTACGCCAGATGAGGTAAAAAAGAGGGGGGGACGAAAGAGTAGGCGGAAGAGACCTAAAAAAACAACGGAATCCGAACCGGGGGAGAAGGGGTTTGAGGAAACTTACGATTCGAACATCGCTCAGGTCGGCCCAAGTGTGGGACGAAAAAAAAAACGCTGATGCGCGTCGCCATCGGGGGAGGATTAAGCGCCGCTGCCTCTCTTTCAGAACTAATTAAAAAGTGAAAACACCCTCAACTAACCGAAAAAAGAAAGGGTATTTGGGGAGGGACTTTTCAAAGGGAACTGCGGGCGCGGAGGGGGGAATGACGAAAGAAGAGGAGTCGGATAAAACAGGGGTACAATTTCTGGAGGGGAAATAAAACGGCGCCGGGGGACCAATGAGGGGTAGGCGAGGAAAACTTATTTCGTCAGGACCACTTAGAGTAAAAATCAACAAGATTTCCAGGACGGGTTCACGAGAAGGCGTGGCAACAGGAGGCGCCTGGGAAAAAAAATTCAATTCGTTTAATAGAAAAAGACTGGCCGGTGTGTCTAAGGGATAAAAAACCGTAACGGAAGGAGACCTCTCTGAGAGGGAGTGTGGGGAATCCTACACTCGACCAGGGATAAAAGAGGAGGAAGGTAGCCGTTTTACGGTGAGGAAAAAAGGAGTTGGGGGAAGGCGAAAAAGAAAAAAAATCATAATAAAGGTCCATCTTCAACAGGAGACAAAAAGGTGAAGATTTTGGGTTGTGGGTCGTCAGAAAGGGGACTGGGAAAAAACGCGGGTGGTCGGTTCAAGGAGCTGAAATTGGGTGAGTGGATGGGTTTAAAATTTTCATTTGAGAGGGGGGATCGGAACGGCGGCTTTAGGGAGACACTTGAAAGGGAGGGTAGGAGCTACTGGGGTGAGAATCATCTCCTGCAATTGAAGGAGGAAGGAAGGAACACTGGTAGAAGGCTCACGAAACGGGAAGAAGAACCACATCCTGGGCTCAACCCTGGGGGATTTTGTAGGGGGGGGGGGGGGGGGGGAGGGGGTCACCCTATACAAAAAGGAAGATTGAATTCGGGGACGGAGACATGGGGGGGGGGAAAGGCGGGGCGCAGCCAGGGCATTTCTGTTGAGACTTTAAAGCACCTGGTACTACCGTGCGATAAAAACCGCATCAAAGCGGGCCAACTCAGGGGAAGACGGCAAGATGCTGTTCCGTTGGGCCCCGCCGAGTGCTCCGGTTAAAAAAAAAAAAAAGGCTGGGGGGGGAGGAGGGTATCCTGATCGGGCTGAGCTGAAAGTGTTGGGGGGAAGGAAGAGGGACAATTTGCCGGCAGGGAAGACATCTGGGGCCTTGAAAAAAAGGAAAAGATGAGCCCAAATAGAGAAGAGGATCAGGGGGACAGAAAAAAGGGGGAATCTGACACTCTTCTTATTTTGGGAAAGGAAGTTATCACTGGTGAAGGGGGTGGCGCATCTAAAGATGCTCGGCTTTGGTGCAAAACTCTTGAGCCGTGAGAAATGGGGGGTCAGATCGTAAATCATCCATAGGGTAAAAGAAGTGATATCGACCCTAATGTTGAGATAAGGTTAATTACAAAGCAGGGGACGAAACCAAAAGGGGTTTATTTTAATAAAGGTGAAAAGGGACGGTTGTTTAATATGCTCAGTGGTAGGGGAGGATTCGGGAGCTCCTGTGAGAGATGGACAGGGAGAAAGAACTAAGCGGCGCGGTAGGGGAGGTGAGCAGGCTTTAGGCGGTGTGAGTGGGGGGTTGGACTAGCATCTAGTGCTGGAGGTAAGTTCAGTTAATCTCTCTCAAGAGATTCTCATAAGAATGGGGAGGCCCCGAAAAGGAAGGGGGGCGGGAGGACCGAAAAGCCAAAACAAAAAAGGATAAAGTGCGCGCCGAATTGGAGGGGGGTAAAAAATGAAAAAAAACTCACCATCTGGGCGTTAAAAAAAAGGGCGGCGTGGCTTGCGGGAAGTCGGAGCGGCAGCAACTTGAAGAGTCAAAAAAAAGGATGGAGGAAAGAATTCGTTTAATGGTCGGAATTGTGTGGAGCCAAAAAAACTAGACTAGTTTTACGGGAATTCAAAGGGGTGGACCAAAAGCGGCTGCGACTGGAAAGTGGAGTGGTTGTTCTCCAAGGCGACGGGACTCCATGGTAGAAAAAATGAAAATTGTGTTTCGAAGGGGGAGGAAAGCCGGGGGAAGACATGATCCCGTTGGTGGATTCACTGGGGGAGCTAAAAATGGGAATCACGACACGAGAGGGGGTCGAACATTACTTCGTTCAAAAGGCGGGATTCGACGGAGGATTGCAAAAGTGAAATGGAAATGCTATGGGGGGAGGCGAAAGGACCCCCCCCCCAATTAAGAGGCGTGAACGGAGTCATTTGAAAGAACAAAGAAGAAAAAAGGGGGCGGGAATCAAGATACGCTTAAGCGAGGAAGAATAAAGCGGCGGATACGAATTGAGGGGAAAAGCTTGGGAAGAATAGTACTTGGAAATCCGTGGTGACAAATCCTAAAACACGAAAAAGGGGAGTAATCAACGAAAAGAATTGGGAACCATGGTCAAACCGTCGCCAAAGAAAGAAAAAAAGGATCTGCGCATCAATTGAAGACGACACAATTCCGATCTTTGAAAATCAATAAAAAAAAAGGTAGGCAAAGAAAAGTGGGCGAGGCCTCCAGAGTAGGCGGTGGCGGAGAGCTTGTTGAGGGGAGAGGGGGGCACAAAAGGAAACTTTCTTAATTAAAATGCAAAGGGAAGCCAAAAACTTCTGTAGGAGGTTATAACAAAAAACAACGGAGGAGGTAAAATATAGATATAGAGAAAAAAGAGAGACCTCGTGGCGGCCCGCGCGGCGTGCATCGGGAATAACAAGGGTGGTTCTCTACAATAACGCCAGAACCCGCAAATTTGGCCGGGATTGAAAAAAAGAAAAAAGGGGTACGGAACAGCGCTGAACTGTCAATCGAATGCGCAGCGGGAAAAGCTTCCTTTATGAAAAACTAGAAGATAGGTCAAAAAGAAGGTGGCCAACAAGAGGGGAAGATGTTGGCGGGCGATATTCCAAGCGAAAAAGGAAAAAGGTGTGGAATATTTTTCACGCAAGGGCGGGACCGCAAATTCCTTATCTTCAGGGGCAGCAAACTCGAGCAGCCGAGGCAAGCCCCGCCATTCAACGGGGACTCGCTGACCGCGGGGAGTACCCCGGGACTTCCTGCACGGTAAGGAAGGGGGGGTCGAAATGCCGCCGGTGACAAAAGGAAAAAAAGGGACCAGGCCCATCATCACCAGAAGCATGACCGAAATCGAAAAATCGGGAAAGGGTACAACAAAAACGCAACAGCCAGCCATGGGGCGAAAAGAAGAATAAAAAGCAGCCAATCGCGCTGCGTTCAAAAGAGGGCTATAAAGAAAACCAGTTGGGGGAAAAAATTCAAAACATCTGCTCATCTCCAAAGAAAAAAAGTGACTCATGGGGGCGGAAAGGGTCATGAGAAACAAACATTGGCTGAAAAACTCGGGGCGAAAAATTCCTCCCGGCGAAGGCTCGGAGGGAGAAGAGGTGACCACACCGGGGGAGGGCAAAAAAGTCTCCAGCTTCCGCCCCACGAAAAACAAGTCCGTTGTCAGGAAAAAAATACCCCTCCTTCTGCCGATAAGAAATGACACAAAGGGGTGTGCCACGCATACGAACAACAAAAATTCCAAACGCAAGGAAAGCAGCACAACGGAGAGCAGCCAAAAAAGGGGGGGCAGCGGCTGAACCACTGCCCAAGAGGAAGTTAGGCGCTTCGGTGGAGATGGCTTGGGGGTCCCCCACAGGGAAAAAGAGAAGGAGAAGTGCTGATTCACCGAAAGACTGAAGAGGCTTCACCAAGAAGGAAGCTTTAATGGTTGGGGATCTAATCCTGGGAAGCAACCCTTCTGATCAGCCCCTACTCTCTCCAAAGGGCTCATTCTTGGAAAAAAAAAAAAAAAACAAGACATCGCTAACCTGGCTCCAGAAGAAAGGGAAAAGCGCAACGGAGATGGCAAACCAGAGGACCGAGGGAAAAACTTTCACCGGTACCATGCGGAAAAGTTTTCTGAATGTTTGAAGAGAAGAGCACTATTTAAAAATAGGACGCGAGAAAAAAGGAACGGCATCTGATGCACAGGTAAAAGCAAAACTTTCACCAGCGCACGGCGGGGGGGACGAACCGGGCAGGTATCGCGAAAAACAAAAAAACACAAAGGGGATGAACGTTCACTGCAAAAAACGAAAAAGGGAAGAGGGGAAAAAAACAGTAAAAGCGCAGATCTTTGTGTGAACAAATCGGAAAACAGTGAAGAAAAATCTTCCCGAAAAGGGGAGCGCTTCAAAACAACGCAACACAGAAAAGAAACGAACAGCATTCCCCATAAGAAATTTGGGGGAAAAAGGAAGCGTCGCGGGGATGTGTAAACCGAAACAGTCAGCGGGTAGAACGACCGCTTTGAGGGAGGAGGGGGAAATCTGCACGGGGGCCAGGAGTTTACAAAGAGGGATTCAAAAAAGCCAACCCGCATGCCAAGAGAAACCAGCCATTTCAAATGTCTCACAGGACAAGAAAAGAACTGGGAGGGGTATCGGTTTTAGCCGCAAAAGGGGAACACCATGTGTTGGGCATCCAGTGCGTCAGGGATGAAAGAAACAACAGGCAGTGAGGCCTAGGAAAAAACGGTTGATAAATTTTAAATGGAAACGAAACTTGCGCGATGCCAAGAAGAGGAAGAAAGCAAAAAGAACCGGGCCAGCAAACCGCGTGGAAAACTACTCCTTCAATCTAAAAGACGAGATGGCACAACGGGGGGCGACAGTCACCCATAAAAGAAAAAATTTAAAACGTTTGAACCGACCCGAGGAAAAGGATAACAAACAACAAAATCTTCCCCGGGTCGGTCGAAAAGAAAGAAACTGGCACTTCCGTCGTAAATGGGGAAGCCACGACCAACAATCAAAAAAAACAGATCGTGAATCCCAGAATTAGGGAAAAAGAGGAGGAGGCAAACAAAACGTCGCGGGAGGGAGGGGCAAAAGACGTTAGCAACGCGCTACAGTTCTACGACAGGTCTTTCTCCGTGGAACGGAAGCAAAACAGGGGTTGAAGGCGGACGCTCCATTAGGTGCCCGAAGAGAACAGGGGATGGAACTTTCCATGGGGGAAGACTGTGGGGGGAATAAGGGAGGAATACGAATACGTCATGAAAAAAAGGTCTGATTGGTCGAAACGGGGTGCAGGGGAAAAGAGCCTTTCAGGGAAAAAGAAGAAAGGAACGAACGGGAGGGCCGGGAAAAGGGGGGCCGGCCTAAGTGGGGGGGGGTGGGTTTTTTTTTCCCAAATTGGGGGAAAAAAAAAATCAAATCACAATGGCATTTCTTCTGGGTGAGGTGGACAAAAAGGGGCCTAAAAGGAACTAGTTGCGGCGGCGGGGGGGGGGAACGTTCAAAACAGCAGCGTGTTCAAAGAGGGAATCGGAGAAAATAGCTGTGAGAGAAGATGGTTGTCTAATCGCTCAGGTCAAGAATAAAGGTCATCAGTTGCGGCTGACCGGTTGCAAAATCAAAATAGTGGAAGAAAAAGTTCTTCAAAAAAGCTAGAGCGGCGGGAAAAAAAAGGTTTTGGGTAATCGGATTCCACCACCGCGGAAATAGGAGTCGAAAATCTCGCAGAGGCTAGCCGGCACGACTCATGAAAGGGGAAAAGGACCCATGAAAGGACCTTAAGAAGATCGCGGCCACAGGTAAACGGTTGCGGGGGGTGCTGCCGCGGAGGAAAAAAAGGGGCAGCGAAAGGATTCAACTCCAAAAAACAAAGAAATCAAATCATTCAGGGAGAAACAAAATCAGAAGGGTCGCCAAGAGGCTTCAAAGGAAAAAGCCCGCACGGTTGCTTGACGCATAGGGGAGGGGAAAACCAATTCAAACTGTGGGAAAGAAAGAAGGGATCGAAGCAGGCAGCATTTCGAGCACCGTGGGGAAGGGCAACGCTTCTTCTCACGTCAAAACACACAGGAGACCCACATGGCTGGACACAAGAAAGACGAACGCGCCAGAGAAGAGGGAAATCGGGAACCAGAATTCCTTAAAATACTTCAAAGCGCTAGAAGGGAAATGAAGGCACAAGGATCTCTCGAAAAACACAAGAAAGAGAATCCTTGAATCATGAGTTCCTAAAGAGGTTATTTTACGGAATTTCTGGTTAAACAGGGGGGGAAAAGGGTGGGATCCTGGCGGTGCGGGAGGAACGAAAAAGAAGGTGTGTGGACACCACCATGTGGGTAAGAAAAAAGGGGGAGGGGTGGAGAAAACTATCTGGGGAAACACGCCTTCACGGTGAACCGAAGAAAGGAAGGGTCTCGTGCGACCCAGTGGAAAAGCTAGAGACTGAAAGGAAGAAAGAAACGGCAATCGGATGGGTGGCTTGTGGAAAAGGGGGGAAAAAGGGTCGGGTGCGTCTCACCGACTTGAGTAGGGAAAAGGCGGGGAGAATTCGTGAAGACGTGTGTCGCAGGGGGCCGCGCACACCGGACCGCTAGGTCGAGGTTGCCAGGAAGAACGCATAGCCATGGCTTCAGTTCAAAGGCGCAAGAGGAGACCGCGCTCGGGGAGAAGAGGGTATCTCTGGAAGGAAAGCCGTTCGACTCGCGGGGAACGGAAGAAATCACTCCTCAAATAGTTAAAGGAGGGAACTTACCGGGGCCCTCGAAAAATCCAGATTGAGTCAAGTTGTCGAAGGGAGGAAATCGATTCAAAAAGGGAATCCCAAGCGCTGGCATAGGGGTGAAGATCCAGGGGCTTACCAAAGGAGGACAAAAACGCTCCGCTGCAACAAAAAAACCAAAGTCCATCCCGATCCCGGGTTGGAAAAACGCAACGACTCCCACCATGGTGTGGTCTTTTCACAGTTACAGGAGGAAACTGAGTTTGTCAATGGGGAGGCAGGGATTCGGATCTTTTTCAGGCTTGGGCGGGGGAGGAGGCAAGGAAAAAGGCGCCGACCAATCAGACACGTGTTCCGACGTAAATTGAGGCCAAAAAAAAGAACATGTGAAACAACAAGTTAAAGGATTAAAAAAAGCAAGTGTCGAGTAACTGGGAGGGGAAAAGTTTATACACGCGTTGAGGGGCAATTCATTTTGAAGTACAATCAAAAGAAGGAGGGGGTTTCGAAAGGAGGAGAAGACATGCCGGCCCGTCCTGAGGACCGTAGACGATGAACGTGGTGGAGCCATGCCGAAGTTAAATACGGGGGCCATAAAAGGGGCGGTTCTGCCGTTTCGGTGAAAGGGGAAATTGGCTTGAGATCACCACGTCTATCAGAATGTGGATCAAGATGAAACCGGGAGTGATTTCTACTCGTTGAATATTTGGGGGGGGGTTTGGGGGTCGGAGTCAGGAAGAAGAAAGCGGGCGTTCAACGGGACTGAAAGGGGTGGGAATGGTTGACTGTCTAACAAACGGGGAAGGTGGGGGAGTTGGCGTGCAGGCACTTTCAGAAAAAGGCTGGCGGACTGTGATCAGCCTGATCAGGAAGGAAAGGAGATTCAGTACAAACGGGAGAAAAACGGACAGCTGCTCACTTCCTTGGGAAAGTAGCAGATACTGACGGCCCGGTCTCAACCAAACCAACGTTTGTGTTTGCGGATAAAAAAGAAAAAGGGGAATGATGATTCGTGCACGGAGGGTGGGGATGGCGCAGGTTGCCACCGGCGGTGAAGGGTGAGGAATGCTTAACGTAAGTCCGGGCGACCGTGCGAGAAAAAGGAATCAAAAGGAAAGAAAAAAAAGGGGGCTCACTGCGCTGCTGGGGTGAAGGGGGGGTTGGGAAAAAGCACGAAACGCTTTCTACCGGGATTGGTGAGTGCGGGGGGAATTGTGGGGAGGAGATGGCCTGCAAGTTTGTTGAAAAAAGGGTGTTTCCGGAGTTTCCGGCAAATCTTCGCTGGCCACGAATGGAAAAAAAGAGCGGCGCCGGCGCTCCTGTGGAAAAATATGATTAAGGCATAGGGGGGGGGGGAAGCTGAACGTTTCATCAGGAGGACGTTCGCGCAGCGGAGAGCAAAAAGTGAAGTCGGTGGAACGCAAACTAGGGAAAAGGGCAGTATTGTGATCTCGAGTCAAGCAAGAATGGAAACGCAGAGGACTCTCGACCCTCAGGGGGACGAGAGGTGACCTGAAACATCCCTAAAAGAAAAGTTTGGACCCGGTAAAGTTTTTACCCGAGGGGGGGGTAGAAGGCGCTGTGGCAAGGGAGTCAGGGGGAAAAAGGGTCATAGAAAGTTGGAGAAGAACGAATTCTTTGCCTCAGCGCGGGAGGAAGAGATAGGTGTTAAGTTTTACGAAGAGTCTAAAAAAGAGTCACAGCGGGGGAAGCGCTTCCTGAGTCGAGGAGAGCGTAAGCCCGCCCTCCGATAGGTGAAGTGGCGTGAAGGAACGAAACATTCAATAATCTCTATATTGCAAAGGGAGGTCGCCTCCCGCTACTCACCACAGGGAGCCTGGGAAATAATGGGAAAAAAGGAGTTCTGAGGGGGGGGGAGGGGGGGGGGGGTCGTAGGCTGTTCACAAAATGGAACAAGTCTTGACCGGACTGCTGGGGGGTAATATAACGGAGGGGGATTGGACGACTCTTTAGCACAGGTGGGAACAATTTCGCAAAGGCGTTGGGGGAAGAATGGTCGTATCCGGGCTCGTATAAGGTGTATGCCAAGCGCTAAGAATGAGGAGGGGCCCGTTCGAGAACCTGGGAGAGTTCGACTTCGCTTAAAAGAAGGATGTTGAAATCGCTGAGACCCCGGGGGGGGGTCTGGTTGTATCTTCTATGGAAATCAAAACAGAAAGGAAGGAGAATCAAGTTCCTTAGGTCCGGGAAAAGGTTAGGATTAGAAAAGGGGACGAACGATGTCTAAGGGACTGGGGAATGCGGGAGGATGAGGCCTTGTCCTTTGCTGGAATGGGGGGCGTAGTGGGTCGAAACCACCCTCAAATGACCTGCAGAGAGGAAGAAGACGCGAGCTGATCCCTGGTGCGGGGGGAAGAAAGCGGCGGGAGCGATTTGCGCAAAACGTGGGGGAGGAGGGGGCGGGGGAACAGGGGGGGGAAAAAATCCTAACCACTGTGAAAGCTGGAATATCCACAAAGGCAAACAACAATGTCCGCATCAAGAAGGTACCAAATCTGAAACGGTGGGGAGGGGGCGTCATCAAGAACGGGCACACGAAGAAGATTCGTTGAATCCAAAAAGGTTCAACGGGCCACCGAGTTTAGGGAAAGGAAAAAGGAGAGGGCGTTGGGTAATTAGGGGGGGGGGGACTTATATCTAACAGGCAATTGGGAAGTCAAAACCTCTCTGGCCGCCCAAGGATCACCTAGGAAAAGAGAAGCTCTCTCAAAACAACAAGTCTAGAAAAGGGGGTGGAACATCTCCGAAGGTGATAGGGAGGGACATCTGGGACCGCAAATGTTCCCGCTAGCAAGAAAAGAAGCTCAAAAAAGCCTTATAGTGGGAACGAACTCTCAAATGGAAAATCGCCTGCTCAAGGAGGAAAGGGTATGGGAGTGGGCAATGAAGATATGAATCGCCACTTCGGAATAGCGACGACCATTTGCCAGAGTCCATAGGAAAAAAAAACGCGCACGGCAAGTGGAGGAAAGTTTTCACACTTCTTGAAACGAAAAGGCAGGACCTAGAAACGTTTCGCAAAAATCGCGAAACGCTTGCGAAGTCAAGGAGAGAAGGCTCTCGTTCAAGGAGTGGGGGAGGAAGGGTCATCAGGGAGGGGTGGTTGAAAAAGCAATTTTCATCAAAAAAGTCATCAAAAGAAAAAGGAAAGCGCACCAATCTCATGAAAAAAAGACCAAAAAGCCGGACGCAAGAAGAAAATTGGCTCAGATAAAGTGGAGAGGACTCAAAAAGGGAATGCTTTAACAAGGCGAATAATCACCCCAAAACGGTCAACATCCGGCTCAGCCCAGAAGGAAAAGGGGCTAAGGTTCTCTACGGGAGGACAAGGAGTCCCCAAATGCGGCTGCCCTCGGGAAAAAAAAAGGAAGAAAAAAGTCGCGGCCTCAGAAAGAGTTGTCCACACCGAGGGAGAAAAGGCCCTTAAACTGGGGGGGGGGGACCAGGAGCACACTTCTTAAAAAAATTCCGGGAAAAAGCAGTCCAAAGGGAAACTCTTCTTCCTCATCAAAGGGTGGACAGAAAAGGGTGAGCTCCCTACCAAGAAAAAAAAAAAAAGAAAAGACAAAAACGTAGAAAACCAGATCTCCTGGTTCGTTGCAAGTAAACACGAAACTTCTTTCTCTATCTTGAGAAAGGAGGTGCCTGCTTGCTTCAGTCCGGAGGAAAGAAATAAAAAATCTAGAGGGCCGGGCTGAGACTTGAAATCGAAGTAGAGGATTCAACAGAGAACGAAGGGTGGGGGCACTCTGCAGTCGCTGAAAAAAAAACGATCCTCTGCTAGCCCTAAAAAAAAAGTGCGCATTCGTTCCGGGAGATTAACGCGAACCGAAACCAAACTAACGAAAGGGCGCCTATAAAAAGCGAAAGGAAAACTGCAACCGGGATAAAGAAAAAGGTGTGCGAAGGGAGTTGAGCCGTAAACTGAAATCACCAACAGAGGGTCGCGAGCAGGAAAGAAAAAAGGCCGCTATAGCGCCAACAAGGGGGAACAAATCAAATGTGCTCAAAAAAAGGGTAACGTGTACAACCGGAGTCCAACCTGCAGGACTCGAAGATGCAAGTTAACAAACCAAAAAAACGAAACTGCAAAAACAGCAGCCGAGTGGAGAGAAAAAAAGGAGCCGGCGATTCCGTCCAGGGCGTCAGGGGGGGAAAAAACAAAGGTCCAGCTGAAAGACCTCACTGGAGGAGTGCCGGACGCCTGCAAATTGCAATACTCGGAAGTGACGACATCCCTAGCAGAAACAAGGACCACCAGCACCAGTGGGAACCATCAGAGAAAGAAGGATGTGTGTCCCAAAAACGGAAAAGAGAAAAAGAGAGCAGGGGAAGCGCTTTGGGGATCGAGGGGAAATCGCGAAATGGACTTCCTTCCATTCCTAAAAAAGGCCACCTTTCGCCTATCCAGGGGAGGAAAAAAGTCAAGATCCTCTATCCAACACTGTCAGTGGGAACGGTGAAAACAAAACAAAAAGAATTACAAAAGTTGGTGAGACAGGCGTCAGGAGGAAAGAGAAAACTGCATTGTATCCTCGCAAGGGGGGGAGAAACTTGGGGGTGATGAAGAAAGGAAATCAAACTTTCTCGATTATAGAAGAGGACTGATCACAGTCGCTGGTAATGCACATCCACTGGCAAGGGGGGGTAAAGAAATCAATGAAGCTCCAATCGGGCCAAAGGGGGTCGATTAAAAAAGCCCCCCAAAAAAAGGGAAACTACAAATGTGCCTAAGAAGGGAAAAAACAAAATCTTCAAATCAGAAAAGAAGGGGGGTAAAGGAGGGAACATCCTATCTACGGTTAGCAAAACCATTTCCAATCACCAAAGAAACAGGGGGCAGGAAGAACCCGCGGCAGATCTTATCAAATGACTTGAAGGCGGTGTCTCCACGAAAAGAAAAGGTCACTCAGGAAGAGGGGGAGGGGCTCAGCAAAAAATGGCAACAGCGAAGGGCTGAAAGGAAGAGTAAGCAATGAATTGCTCACGTTGAAAAGTCCGCTCAAATTGAGGGGCAAACTCAGTGATCGAACAATGATGGACAAACGTCAATTTAAATCTTGGTGGAAAAGAATACGGTCTGACGAAATTAAAAAAAAGTCAGTAACAGCGCCAGCAACATCAAGTCATGAGCAGACCGTTTGCGGGCCCCACAAAAAGAAAAATGAAATAACACAGCGAAAAAAAAACGGGATCCAAGGGAGCTCGGAAGTGTCAGAAGTGGGGAAAAAGGAAATAGCCATGGCAGGTCGTCTGGAGCGGTAAAAAGGGAAAAAGGATGGAACATTTGGAAGAGGGGGATTGGCACGAGCGGAAAGACTAACGGTAACACATAAAAAGGGGTAGGAAAGGAAAACTATTGGAAGAATCACCGCGCGAATGTGGGGGAACTTCATTGTTCACTAGAAGTGAAAGTCAGAAGTTCAGGATCGGCGGGGGGGCGAGGAAGAAGTGTTCCTTACCTCGGCGTAAAAAGAGGGGGGGAGTGGAAAATATTCTGCGGCGAAGAGGCACCGATTCTCCCCTTTGCTTCAAGAGTAAAAAAAAAAAACCTCGCATCACACGCAGCTGACCAAAGGAAAGGCGGCTCGCAGAGTCGGAACCTCGCGGAAGGAGGCAGCCATTGCGAAATAATGACTTACAGAAACCAAGACTAGCGGTCAGGCAGGGTGCGCGAGGCTGGAAAGGGAAGGGGAGGAAACAAAAAGGAGGACGATCCTCCCAGCAAAGAACAAATAAAGAGGTCGTTTAGACAACAAAAGGAAAAGCGCTGAAAACTCCACCCAGATTGGGGAGGGGAGGAAAAAGCCATGTCTTCGCCGCAGTTCCACTTGGGAACAGAAAAAGATCGCATCGATCTGCCAAAACTGCGCGGGGAAAGTGGCGTGGTACCGGCAACTCGGATAGTGCAAGAAACACACTGCCTTCTTTGAAAGGCCAAACCGATGGAGGGATGGGATCGGAAGAAACTCTGACAGTGGGGGGAACCGTTGAAAACAGAAAAGGAAAAGAATGACCATCTCTGGGTCAGAAGAAGGATTGGTATCTCTCTCACAACAAAACTCTTATAATAGGAGCCTTGATCATGAGTCAGGAGAAAAGAGCGGAAGGTTATTTGACGGAATTAGGGGAAAAGGGGAAAAAACCCTTCAGAGGGTCTAAAAAAAGAGAAAAAGGAGTCCACAATACTTTGGGGAAAAAAGGCATGGGGGAAAAAGGTGAGAGAACTAGCGTCGAGTGGGACCGCCGACGTCACGGAACTTGCTGCATAGACTCTGCAGAGGACCCTGTGACGGTCAAGACATTCCCTCTGAGGGAAAAAAAAGGGAGAGTGTGAAGCGCTTGGAACACTGAGGCGTCTAAGAGAATGATTTTATTTCTTTTGGGCGGGGGGAGAGTAAGACGGGAATGTTCAGGAAGCCAAGACACAACCCCGAAGGAAACCCCCTCTAGGGAAGGGCGAGGAGCCGCATCTTTGCCAGGGATCAGTAAGGACTAAGAAATGAGAGACTCTTTCTCCGGGTAGAAAGTTTATAGCGGGTGGATGGGAAAGAAATAAGCGTGGACGCCGACGGGGTCAAGAAAAAAAAAAGACAGGGGGGACTAAAAGGAGTAAGGAATGAAACGGGCCTACAAAAGTTAAGAAGACCAAAAACAAATGGGGAGCAGGTGGAGGCAGGACAATTCGAAAAAAAAGGAAGAAGGGAGATCCCAGCGCGGCCCTTGGGACATGCCACTCTGACTCGTACACTGGAGATGACGCGACCCAGCCCAAAGAAGCAAAAAGAAGAAAAAAGAAGCCCGTCTACAGTTTTGAACACCTCCACTAAAGAAAGAAGGAATTTGGAGGCCTTTTCACACAATTCGACAGGTAAGGCGCTGCTTTTGGTCAGAAACCGTCGTGGGGCGCATAAGAGGTTCAGGGAAAGGGGGAGAAAAAGAGTGGGAAGCAAACGGCGCCGACAAAAGACCAGCGGAGGACGGTTTCCGGAGTGGAGTCATGCAAGCACAGGGGAACCCATCACAAGATGGAAGGACCGTCCGCAGGTCGATCAAGGCGGGGGGGACAGTGGCTTCACGCAGCAGAAGTTACGGCAATTTCATGTGGGAAGGCAAAAAAGACCTTGCGCTGTTGGACAGGGGGAAAAAAAAGCTCGGCCTGCACGGCAGAGTAAAAAAGCCGATTACGTTTTTGGGCCAGAGATAGGGGAAAAAAAGAAAAAAGACGGGATGCCAGAGGGGGGAAGAGGGGGACTGGACTTCCGTTCTGGGGAGGGAGGGAGGAGATCACCCTTAGATCGGAATACCTAGGGACCACCTGTAGGGGGGGGGGTCGAAGGGGAAGATTTTGGTGGTTGGTCAAAAAAAAAAGGGGCACTCGGGGTGTTACAAAGAGAAAAGTTTTGGTGGGGAGTGGACTGTCGACCTGGGTGAAAAGTGGGCATTTGAGGGGACGAGTTTAGGAGAACCATTCCGGGTGGAAGGTGGAATAATGACTCAAAATCGAATACTTCTAAAGGACAAAAGTTAACGGTGCCTCAGAAAAGAAAAAAGGAAGTCATCCTATTCATCCTGAGAGAAGGGCCTCACCCCACGGTGGGGGGGAAATCAAGAGTTGTTTGCGATCCACCCAAAAAAGGGAAGATCTAGTATTCGAACTAGGGGAAGGGGGGAGGGGCTGGCGCAGGTGGCCCCACGGAGTGAGAAATGAGGACGGTAGGCATTCCTGTCGACCGTGGCGAAAAAAGACAAGCGAAACTCATCGTGCTCAAGCTTCTTCGGGGGAAATGTAGACATCCCGCGCCGCTCTCAAAGGACAAGGGGGGATGTTTGAATTGCTGGTAGGTACTGGAGGAGGACTGCAGGGGTTTTTTGAAGTCGAGACTTTTAAGTAAACGGAAGTCCAGAGGGGTCGCGGGGGGGGGGGGGGGGGGGGGGGGTGTGCAAAACGGGTAGACCCAACAGGCGGCATCTACGGAGGAGACCAGGGTGGTCAAGGATGATCACTCGCTGCTGTGGTGAAGATGAAGTAAACATCAAGTTTTACTGGACTGGAGACGGTAAAGGCCGTTGGCCCTGCGTGAAGAACAGAAGGGGCTTTTCAAGGAGAGAGAAAGAGCCTGGCACTATTGCTACCTTGGGGGAAGAAAAAACCTAGTGTTGACATCGTGATAAGTTCCCATAAAACAAAGAACGGACCCCCACCCCCCAACCCACACCCCCCCCCCAACCAGAAAAGGCGAAGCTGTTGATGTATACAAACAAAAGGGGACGAGTTGTTGATAGGGCGCAGTTGAGAGGGGGGAAGGGCTGGACAGCAGTTTCTCTATACAGGAGGGAGGAACGAAGAAATCGGGGTTCGCGGTAGGGCGAAAGGATCGGTTTTTAACGAGGCAGAGGCGCAAAAAACTTATCGAAAGCTTAGGGGAGATCATTACGGCCGGCAGGAAGAAAAATGGGTGGGAGGAGAGACCAGACATCAGGCCAACACCGCATAAGAAAACGCAAGAAGGTGTTCGCACCGAAGAAAAAAAGCAAGGGGGTCTCTCTCGTTGGGAAAGGGGTGGATGGAATTTGTTAGGGGGGGCAAAAAATTGGGTCACAAATGCTAGGATAAGGATGGTTGGGATGATCAACAGACATGGGGAAACAGGGCCTTGGGGGCAGCGGGGCCTAAGGGGTTCGACGCGTTGGAATCAACTAGACTCGGGCTATCCTGGAGACATGGGGGACCAGCTCTGCAGCTAAAGAATCCCGTCGCCCCGGGAGCAGGTTGGGAACTGCTTTTCTTATCCGGAGGGGGAAGGCTTATCAGACCGTGGGGAAAAACTGTTTATCGCGATTGGAAAGAAAGAAAGGGGGGGGCGAGAGCATTACTTCTTCCGAGCCAATGTACTCATGCCTCTTCTTTAATGTGACTACCGATGGAATTGTCGGGGAAAGGCGGATTAAAAAAAAGGTGCTGACGATTTTCGTGGAACAAGGGGAGGGCATTTGTCGAACCCCTCAAGGAGGACAGAGAGTCCCCCGGGAAGCATAAAACTCAGATCAAACAGGGATGCGGAACAGATTCTGCAGAGGCAGGGGAGGAAATGCAAAACGTGCCGAGAAAAGAAAACGGCCGGTGAAAATGAAAAAGTGGGTCCGTGTGCGGACTGGAATATAGAAGCAAAAGCATTTCCAAGCGAGGGAAAAAAAGAGCGACTGGAGAGGCCTCATCAAAAAAAAGAAAAAGAGGGGGGGGGCAAAATTCTATCGTTGAAAAGAAGTGAGTCAGAGGTTCAGGGCAACCTGATTGGCGGAAATACCGGATGTATACGGGCGTGGAAGAAGGGGGCTTGTATCTCAAACCATTGAAAACGAAAAAGGAGGAGTCCGCCACAACAGTGGATGACGATCGAAAAAACAACCACTGGGAGAGGAAAGAAGAGGGGGGAGATCATCCCCTCTCCCGAAGGTGGACCTTGGCAAAAAAGCTTTGCATCGATTCCAGGTTTCCGGAGGAGAAGAAAAGGCCAGTTACTCCCCACAGTTATAAAATTTGGGGGCCGGTATTTCCTCGGAACACGAAAAAACTAAGGGATTTTCAACTATCAGGGAAGGGGAAAAAAGATTCCACTTGATGCAAAACTAGTAATTCCTTTTTCTACGAAAAGGGAGAGAAGGACGGTTTCCATCGGCCAAAAAAGGGGGGGTCAGGGGGGGTCACCAGGCCGAGAAAAGGAAGTCATAGGCAAACGGGTGTAGCATAGAGAACGCAATGAGATCTTTCAAAAAGGAAAAAAAAAAAAAAAAAAAAAAAAGGAAGCGCGGAAAAATGTATTCAGACGTCCTGCCGGGGTAATAGGGGTCAGAAGACTTTTTCAAAGAAGAACTGGGGGACGCCCGCAGCACCAATCCCATTTCAACAGTAGAAATCGGCCGACAAGAAGAAAAGAAAACTCACATTGGCTCAGAAGAAGGAAACAATCTAGCGGCGTATCCACAAGTATCACAAACACGTGGAAAGAGGGGAGGTCAGCCCCGCAGTGAGGGGAAAAAAAGAACGGTAGCGACGGGGATCACGAAAGGCAGCGCGAGGAGAAAAAACCAGCTCCCTGACCATTCTCGAAAATGGGCACACACCGCGCGAAATTGGGAAAAAAAGATGAAAAGTCGCCACCCACTCGGAAACAGGAAATGCCCAATTCAAACTAGGAAGGGAAAAAGGTGGAGCAAGTTGTGCCAAAAAAAATCAAAAAGACCCCAATCCCAACAAAACCAATGCAGAGCAACAAACGATCACCCCGAGGGGGGGGGCGCTTCTGAGTAACCAAAGAAGGGGCGCGCGGGGTCTGCGCTCGGTGGCCAAGGAAAAGGTCCAGACCCGCCACATTTCCAACCCATAGGGGAGGGGACGGGAGAGAAGTCTTAATGAAATCTCAGTGGGACTGAATAAGGGTGGTTGCGAAATGCCTCGCTAAAAAAAACATGCTCGCCCCTACCTCGCAAGGGCATCGGAAGGGAAGAAGCTAAGGAAAAGTGCCATCGCTAAAGGCTATAAGCCAAAAACTCAGCAATAGGACTCCTATCAACAACGAAATCAAAAGGGAACCGGATACAATCAACAAGGACGAGATGCTTTTGCCGAAGAACTGAAGAACATTAGGTCGCGGGGGGCAGGAAAGAAGGAACAGATGGGATGCCCCCATTCCTCATTCTCTCCACTTTGAAACAGATAATCAAGATTTGCGTTACCAAGGGGAGCAAAGGGGCCAGGTCTTAAAAAAAAAAAAGGCAGAACACCATTGATACGTTCAGCTGAAAAAAGCGGATAAGGGGAAAAAACATTAATCTAACCTTAAACGCTAGAGATGGGTGAGACTCTGTGTAACAAAGAAAGGGGGATGCCTGAAACTGACCGGCAAAGGGAAAGTCGATGAAAAACAACTTGCAGGCTCTCAAGAACGCGAAAAATTACACCATCACAAAGGGAAACAGAACGGGAAAAGAAGGGGATTTTTCATCACAAAAAAAAGCAGACCAAGATGAGCGCCCGCTTGGTAGATTATAAGCGACGGTCGCCAAGGAAGAAAAGGAAGCCATTAAGAAACGCAATGAACGGTCCACCTGGGCCAAAAAAAAGGGAAATGGGGAGGCCGTGACAAAAAAAGAAAGACATCAATTGGGTATACGGGTGGAAACCAAAAATGGGGTAACCATTTGGGGGGGAGCACCAGGAGGGCCATTTGAATAGATTACTCCCAAAGACAGTGAGCCGCGTCAAGAAAACGTGTGGGTAAACTGAATAGAATCAAAAGTCGCGATGCTGGGATCGAAGTCTCTGCAAAAGAAAAACAGCAGGTATCCAGAAGCCGAAGAGATCGCCAACTGTCCCACAGTGGGAGACATAAAACCAACCAAACAAGGGAAAAAAAAAAAAAAGGGTGAACCGACCACGGATTTGGGGGAAAAAAGAGAGGAACGAAAAAAACCAAAATCCTGAGGAGTCTCAAAGAAAGGTTTAAATGTAACAATTCCGAAGGTGAAGGCCGGCCACGACAAGGGGAAAAAAGAAAACGGCAGTAAACATCAACTCGCAAAAAGAGATCATCAAGCTGGGGAGGGAAAAAAAAAAATTGTATTCTGGAAAAAAAAAAACAAAAAAAGGTCCTCAGGAGTCCCGAGCGGAGAACGAGCAAAACATTTGCGAAACTCCAGGTCAGGTCTCAAACACGGGAATGAAAATTGCCTAAAGGGGTCCAGAGAAGACCAAAGGGCTTGCCACGATGATCGAAAAAGGGCGGGGAAGGGAAAGACATGGTGAGGAACCTGAGAAGGGCTGCATACGAGAGTCAACCAGAGTCTGGGTGAAGGGCGGCCCAG
>Ga0179593_1566411_pt1 | contig 32340 bp, 19 predicted proteins | sample CZODoug2_1_08_16_FD_185931 | JGI IMG/M metagenome (GOLD analysis project Ga0179593, IMG submission 185931) | Vadose zone soil fungal communities from Angelo Coast Range Reserve, California, USA - CZODoug2_1_08_16fungal (PacBio error correction) | ecosystem: Environmental > Terrestrial > Soil >...
AGTACGACTCCCGTCCCCAGATCTCATCATGGAGCAGGGAATGTGGAAACACGTACACACGGGCTTAAAGCCTAACTTCAAAAAAACTATTAAGAAGATGTCGAATACTGTCTCACGTCTGGTTCTAATAAAGAAGGATTCTAAGATAGAGGTCTATCGGTGTGAGTTGACTAGTCCGCCTGGGAAGGAAACGCAAAGGTCAGAACCCTTCTTCTCTGTAGCCGTCCACTCTGTAGAGAAAAGGTGGTAAGGCGCCGACGAAGAGGGGGCTAGAAAATAGGCTGAAAAAAAAAAGAGAGAGAAGAGGATTTCTATCCGCGGCCCAGTGGATTCCAGGAAAGGCCCGTCACGTGAACGGAGATCTGCAAGCGGGCGAGTTCAGTAGGCCAACCAAGGAGACATGCACGCGAGACGCGGAGAGCGCACGGATTGATAGGTGTCCGGGACGCCCTCCGGAGCATCCTCAAGGTACGATTAGTGGGGTAATCAGAAGGCGCGGACGGACGCAAGTCGGCCTGGCCTGCAAGGGGAAAAAGTCGTACTCGCCTACATGTGAAGTGAAGCCGAAGCGGAGGCTAGAGAGCTTGGTGGCAAAGGAAGCATACACACGGCGGGGTGCCCGGTGCGGGAAACGCTCGGGCAGGGGGGGGGGGGAGGGATGGGGTGAAGGGAGCGGGAGCGACCGCGCTCCAAAAGCTGGCCTTCTCGGCGCCGATGCCGTGAGTCCTTCGAAAACCAAAACCCGAGCCCTGCGCGGTCCGAGGAGTAAACGAAGTTCCTCTAAAACATTTGGAAAAAAAAGAACGCCAGCTCACGTACGAATCCACTAAACAGAAAGAACGCTTGGCGTCCCAAAACGGGGGTGGGGCGCAAAAGAAACTATTAAGGACTCAGGGAGGAGGGGTTTTTCCCTTGTCCCCTAAACGCCGGCACGACCCGAAAGAAGGAAAGGCTTGAACCGCGGCGGTGGGAATTAAGAGGGCGCCCGAAAGAAACGGAAAAGGAGGACTTTCCGGCCCGAGAAAACCCACCGAGGGCTTTGCAGGCCGGCAGAAGGGAGGGAGGAGGCTCCGATTTCGGCGCGACCGGGAAAAGATACCTGAAAAAAAAAGGTTTACTTTCGTCCCCTCCCAACCCCGGGGACCGACGTTCAGAGAGGGCACGTAGGGGAGGGGGGGAAAAGCTATTCTCAGAGGGCACTCAAAAAAAAATCTTCGAAAAAAAAGGGGCGCACCTTGGAAAAAACGGTTACAACATACTGAAAAGGAGGGAAAGCGCGCAGCCATTTAAGAAAAAGTCACTAGGGAAACTTAAAGTTCTCTTTACGAGCTCTCCGCGTATTCTTAGATTTTGGAGACGGGAAGGAGGGGGAGAAACCACAGTCCTGCCTAAAGAAGGGAACTTCAGGGGTCCGACATGATCAGGGTCGGGAGTGAAGGGTGGGAGGCTTCACCGGAAAAAGGAAGAACAGGGAGACTGGGAAGGAGCAGAGAAGGCACTAAAAGGGGTCTTGGGTTAAAAGGAAGTAAAAGGGGCTGTCCGTCCGCTCCAAGCTCTATCTCCTGTGTGGTCTCGAGAGATGGATTCGGCATTGACCATCCAAGAAACGAAAGAGAAAAAATTTGGGAGGGAAGGCACTATTGGGGGGGAGACAGGGTAAAGCTTGGCGAGGAACTGCAACCCGATCACTTGAGAGGTGAAAAAACTTATGAGGGATGGAAGAAGTTGGAAGCCAATTGCGGCAGAAACTGAGGAAAGGGGTGTCGTCCGGAGCAAAGACTGCGAGTCTTGCCGTAGATGATTGAAGAGGGATCTCGTCAAACTATTCATCAGGAGACGAGAGGGTACTTGCCAGAGGACCTGTGTAAAGATCCGGAGGAAAAAAGGAAGGAGACCCAGACCTCAGGGTGAAAGTGTCGCGCCCCACGGTTAGAAAAAACCCGGGGGCAACTTCAAAGGAAAGACAAAAAGTACTCAGGGTTCTAAGACAAAGGAAAAGAAGAAATAGTAAAGAAAGAAGGGACGGGGGAAGAAGCGAGGTCGGGGGTGTCCACCAAACGCTACCCGAAAGGGGAGGACTCACAAATGGGGTGAACAGGGTGCAAATTTTAGGGGGGGAGTCCGAAGATCACCTGTGGGAAAAAAAGGAAAAAGTTGGTTGTGCCGCGCTTCCTTCCCGATTCGGCGTCGCCGGAAAGGGAGGACCCAGTCCTCCGACTTCGAGGAAAAAAGAAAAAAAAAAAAAAAAGAAGGGGAGGAAAAGAGGACGGCGTCACGGGGTCTAGGGAGAGAACCTCTACTGAGGGCCAGAGAAAGAAAAAAACAAAATTTTGGCGTGAACCCGCACGACTACGTCGGCAAGCCCTAAGGAGGTTTGCGCCACTCCCCAGGAAAAAAAGAAAGAAAGCTAGGGCGGGGGTCGGGAAAAATGCGAAACCCGAACGCGGGAGAGGAAAAGAATCTTAAAACAGCGGGTACTAGTCGGTTGAAGGCTGTAGGATCCCTAATGCTTCCAGGAAAGGAGGAAGTAACCGGCTGCCCGGTACCCAATCGTTTCTATCACAAAGTTTCGAGTCAGTCGGTTAGGGAGCAGGGGTCAATACCGTTCAACGTCACCGAAACACGGGCACCTTTAAAGTCCCAGAGAGGGAGAGGCTTAAAAAGGAGCGAAGCCAACAACAATCGGGGGGATCACTACCTCAAAAAAGGCGAAGGAAAGAGAGCGGAACGACATCGTGGGGAGGCGGCAGAAGGCCCAACGATAAAATCTCTTTTTCACATCAAAGAGAAGGGAAAAGGCGCTCAGCGCCAATCATAGTGTGTCCCACAAAAAAAAAATCGAATACGAAATGGACAAGGAAATTCGGGGGTTAGGTACTGGTGAAAACGGACAAAGAACCGGAGAATCGGATCTACTCCCGAAGGGAAAGAGGGGGACTCAGATGGGTCGCTGGAAGGGACAATTAAAGGGGGGGGGCAACCGGAAAAAGGAGGTTCGCACGCCTTAAGTCAAGGAAGACCTGTTCCTAGCGGAAATTCAAAGAACAAAACAAACTGAGAAGTACCCCTTTGACACGTACGAGGCTTGTTGAGACGAAAGTGCCCGACGCGCCCACCGACAAGAAACCGTGAGGGCGTCGAAAAAAAGCACAATAAAGGGAGGGAAAGTGGTGGCGTACATTGCGCCTCAGACGAACGAAGGGTATGGTCAAGATGCACCGGGGGGGGTGCCGACCGGGAACTCCTCAAGCCGAAAAAGGGAGGGTGTGGGGGAAAAGGGAAGAGAGGAATCACGTGCCCAAACTCAGAGTCAGGTCACGCGGAAGACCGTCCACGTTTCTGAATCTTAAAGGAGACGCGGATTCCGTGGCCCGAGGGAGAAAACAGGGGTGTCGCGCGGGGGCCCATAACGGGGTGCGAGTCCCGAGACCACGGGTACCGTTACGAGAACTGCTTCTTGGCCATGAAGGGGGACAGCCATGTCCATACTTCTTTGTGTAGGCCGGCGGTGCATTCAATACACAACCGGGAGAGGGGGAAAATCACCTCCGCTTAGGTGACCGAAGCGGAAAAGGGGGGGAAGCAAAACTCTTCGTGAAAAGGACTTCTTCAGGTCGTCGCGAGGATGGGGAGAACCTAGGGCAGCTGTGTCGCTCACCGGAGAAGGGTTTCTTCACCGTGGACAAGGAACTCCGTACGCTCTTCTTCCGGGAAAAAAAACAGTCTACTCTCGGGCGAGCGTTTTCGTGTAAGAAAGTTTTCTCAGGACGACCAAAAGCGCAAGGGCGGGTAAAGTGCGTCTTCATACTACTTTCACACAACAATCCAGGTGGGCTAAAGACAGGACGAGAACACCATCTCCGCGGTACTGGCTTCGAGGGGGAGTCACCTTCAACGCGTCAAACGCGGTCACGAAAGCACGGACGGGGTCGACTGTCCTTATAGAAGGCAGCTAAGCTTCTAAAGGGACGGAGGAAGGACTAAAGGGACTGCCCTTCGAGGAATACCTTCCCAGTCGCCGGCGGGCTAAAGAATTTTTTCTCGGTTGATCTCATATGGGGTCAGTACCTCGCAGTCGTGGATGTAGGTGCTCCTGCAGATGACTTCTTCGAGCTGTGTAACTGCCTTGGAACGACATCAATTGGGGGCTCTGGAGGAACTTCTCAACTCCTTACAATGCAGGGAGATCTCGCGCAAGTGCTGGACACTAACTTCTGGGCTTCTAACATAAAGCTGGCTGCTGTCTCGCCAATTAACTACTCAATCTCCTGAATGGAGGGAACCAGGGATCTCCTTCCGGCGGAGAAACAAAGTAACCTCTGTAGTACCAGAGCTCGAACCATCAGTAGGGAGTCACGCGGATGTCGGTACTTCAGGAACCATTCACTGGGGGGGAGAAGCTTAAGTGCCAATGGAATCGAGGGGATAAGGGGTCGAAGACGAACCATACGATCCCTTAGACGGTTTTTCCACCAGCTGAGAAGGCTATCGTTGTAACTGAGGATAGGCGCGCGATGGAGACCTTTCACCATCACCGATACTACCGGTCGAAAGGGTACGAGACCTTTCTCAGCAAAGTGAAGGAAAGGAGGCTGGGATCTTCACCGAAGGAGGATACGAGGGGAGACGACTGGGGGGTCTTTAACGTACAGTGCGGGAGGGGTCGAGGGACATCTATAGAAAAACAAAGAAGAGGATGAGAAGGTAACAGATATAGGTCGCCGCGAAAGAAAAAAAGCCAGTCGACGCTGTACGGGCGACGAGCTCGAAGCCGAGCTCGTTGGGGTCACAAGCGTCCGGTATGCTAAGAGAGGTGGCGAGGGAAGGAAAATCATTCCTACTATTTGGGGACGAAAAAATTGGATGTCTTTTTCAAAGGACGAGTCAAGCGGACGAGCTATCGTGCGAAAGATCAACCTATCAATCATCTTAGCTGAAAGTGGGGAACTTATCACGGAGAGAGACGACTGCAGCGGGGAAGGAAGACTAAGATCGTCATCTTAAGCGACGGAGAAACGTTTAAACACTTTACTGTGGGTCTAAGTCACCGCAATCCGCGAGGGGTGCGTTTTGTACCATTGAGAAGGGGTGGAGGTCCCGGAGACAGGAAGAAAAAGTAAAGGGTCAGAAATCTTCTTTGCTCGAAAGAAAAACGGCTGGGATCGCCTAAGTCGGTCAAACTGCAAAACACAGTATCTAGAGTGGCACGCGGAAGGAAAGGTAAAGATTGTCTCTTTCATAGAGGAAAATGATTCGTTCCCGAAAAGGTAACGAAAATCCCTATTCTCGGCTACTAAAAGGGCAGTACTGCTGACCAAAAATCGAGGAACGCCGGGGAGGGCTTCAGACCATAGAACGGACTCCGGAATGCTTTGCCGGTCTCTACTTGGGCTCGTAAGCCTAAGAGTCCTCGCCTGCTCGGGTGTCGTCTTACGGAATGAGACCTCCCAGAGAAAAAAAAATTCCCCTGTAGGGTAGAAAGCGTCGGACTTGGGAAAGAAGCGGTGAAGCCGGAATCTCTTCTGCCGGGCGGGCGCTGGTGGAAGGGGAGGAAAAGGGGTAAAAACAAGGGCGGTTCCCGTCGTGAAGTGGTCCGATAAAACACTGATATCGGGCAAGGTGAAAAGGGGTCATTTAATGCACCTGGGCGGGGGATACCACGAGAAGAAACTTCCCCGACACTAGTCAAGCTAGCGACGCGGGCATGGAGCTCTTTAGAAGTTCCTGAGCCCCAACGGTACTCACCACCCTGCGCGGCCAGAGAGGTGAAACTTCTTTGACCCTCCACTCCGGCGATGGCCACAGGTTCATCGCCGCTGCTCAGAAGAAGAGAAAACACGAATCTTGGTTTTCTGGACCAACGTTCTGGCTGGAGGAGAATAACGGCAGACGCCTGCTAACAGGGGAGGGGGTCAGTCATTTGCCCTGCTCCGACTCAAGAAACTAACGGCGCGCTTGACAGCGGGGTGGAACGTATTCTTTAGCATTAGTCTCCTTACCTGAGGTAATGGGCCCTCACTCAGCGGCTCGCGAAAGCTCTTCCGGTATTTTCCTGGACCTACCAGGGGGAACTAGAGGTCTGTCTACTATTCCACCGGTGAAGGCTTCGAGGGACTTGCTAAGAGCTTTCACTTCGGAGCTAGATCGTGCCGTAACTCCAAAACTACAGTCATTTCTTCTACAAACGGCCAGGACGGGGGGTAATCGACGGGTACACTACTTCAAACTAAAAGCGACCTCACATACACCTTACCGATTACGAAAGTAACATACTAGCTCCGAAGGAGGTTAGAGTGTGAAGGCAGGGGCGTGTACAAAACCTTTCTGAATACTGAACTTCCCCGGTGGAACGACCTTATAAGGTTTGGGGGGCGGGAGAGTCCTTGCCGCCTGCTACGCCACGAATGGAAAATCGATCAAAAAAAAGAACAAAACAGAAGTGTCGTGTTTCCCAAAACCTAGAACACTTCAGAGAATCTTCAGGATACTGGTTGGGAGACGAGATCTCGGCAGTGTTAAGAACGTCGACACTACGGCGCTCCACCAGGGGGGGGGGGGGGGACTTTATTCGAAAGTGGTTGGTGAAAAAAAGCAGTTACGCCGAGAAGAGACTGCTGCACGCCGGAAAGTGGAGAGTTGACCCAGGATGGGGGCCTGCCGACGGGGGCCTGCAATAGAGTTCACCGAGCGCGGAAAGGGCGAGAATGAAAGGAAGACAAGTGAGCTTGGGAAAATCTTCTCTCGTCATCTACGGGAGAGATGGTGGAAATAGGGCACCCTTGGTGGTGGTATCAGGTGGCGAAAAGCAAGGATGGAAGGGGAAACCCGATAAAGGTGGAGAGGTTCCCCACGGGTGTTAAACTCTCCACTCTTCCATTCATCCGGTGAATGACGAACTACGTTTCACAGCGTAGCAAAAGTAAAATAAAGATTTGCAGCTATTAAGGAGAAAAATCAAGAGTCGGGGTGACGAAGCTAACACCGTCCCTGCACAAAAGCTAACTCGCCCTTTGTTCCCAGTGTTAAAACTTCGTCGGGAGGCGAGTAGAGTCGGCGCGCCACCGGTGTTTGTTGGGGGAAGCTGGAAGGCGGGCCTTCTCCAACGATGTCGGAGGAGGGCCGGGAGAGGCCGCCGACCTTATCGGAAAAAACAAAACAAATTATGAGTATACAAGATAGGTCGGCGGCCTGGGAAAAAAAAAATACGGTGGCCGAAGAAGAAGCAAGATGACAGCGAAGTCGAACTCCCATCAAAGAGCTAAGTGCCAACGGGGCGCCCACCCAACCTTTTAACAAAAGGGGACGCGACGAAGAGTGTGCAGGCGGGCTGGGTCGGCCGAAAGAATCACCCCAACCAGTTTCGGAAAGAAGAAATCTGCAATCTACCTGTTCTGTTGGGGGGACTGATCTTCTAAGGAAACTAGGGTACTTGCTGGACGGCTGTGGCACCCCAATCAACAAGGGGGGTACCCTCCACCATCTGATTCTTCAATCAAGCGAGACCGAGACACAAAAAAGGGGTGAAAATCCTCGTAGTCGATTACCTAATCTAAGCCTGCAAGCAAAATGAATAGTGAAAACGCTGAGACTTCCGACTTCGGGGGATTGAACTACACGGTGGGCCTCTTCAGGCCAGCCGAGGCTAGAATTCTGGTTTTTCAAATAGAAAGTGCTCGGAGCCGAGAGAAGCCTACCTAGGCGTGTAACCACGACTGGCCCCGTTATTCCTAGGAACGTAAGTACTACACCGTGCAAACCGAAGAGAGCGTACCAACACAGGATAGGGCATATGGTCGCGGACGTTAGTCGCGGCCGGGGGAGGGGGGTATTAAACTCTGCGGCGGCGCACGGTTGGCCGACACGGAGCGTCTGTTTAATATAGGGGGCAAGAACCCTCAAAAAAGCGCAAATCGTTTCAATATTCAACGGACGAGTCCCAAGGGGGGGGTGAAACTTTCACTTCCACGAAAGCCTAATCGGAGAACGGCAGGCACTTGGAAAGTTGCCCGGGGGGATTTGGCGGACGTCGTCGGGGGGGAAGGTGGTTTCCTTATAGGGGACACCGTTCTCGTAGGAGAAGAAATTCCTGTTTCGGTTGTGGAAAATCTAAGGGCGGTCGACAAGGGACCTCAGACACCTCGGAACTCGAAGAACCTGCACCCGGGGGGCGTAAGAGAAAGTCAAACTCCCCTTCGTCGAAGGACGTTTCGTTCTGCAGGAGGCAATGCTCGGTTGTCGACTCCACCTCTATCAGAGGGGACAAACCAAAATAAACGGTAAGGGAACTGAAGAACTTCTTTCCAACACGGAACGAAGTCTTCAAGCCGGCGTTTTGATAAGAGTGGATCGAGGTGGGGGCAAGTGACACAAAGTATGGGACAATGTATCCGTACTTTCAGGGGAAAGCAGACACGACCATGGAACACACTGATTCGGGGCTCGTTAGCCAGGAGGCAAAACTGTTGGGGGGAAAAAGGTGGACTCGCGGACACCAATAAGAAATGGGTCAGGTCTCAGCGGGACCTGACGCCACTCCCTCTGAGACCTCGCCAAGACTCGTCCAAAGGCCCCGACCTCGGTGCGGGGAATGAGAAGAAGGGGCGCACAACGCCCAGAGCAGAGCGCTGCCGAAAAAAAACTCTATCAAGACTAAACCCCCCGCACGCGGGAGGAAGCGGCCACCAAAAAAGAAATCATCCCTTCAGGGGAACAAGCATTCTTGACCAAGAACTCTCCGATTAAAGATTTCTACCTACCGTGAGAAAGGACGCGGGGAGAAAGTGGGGCTAGAAAAAAGACAACAACTTAGTAGAAAGGGAATAGCTAATCGAGGGGGGGGATCGTCTTACTTCTATAATGGGCCCAGGCCGGGTCTCCCGAGGGGAGGGCAGAAAAGTGGGTCATTTCCTACATTTCCAAGAAATCGAAAGGGTGGGGAACAGTGGACCTGCTGGAGCTGCGTGCGCGAAAGGGGCTGGTACTTGAGACGGACTTAGCTCCACTTGTCCCAAACGCCGGATACACGACCGCAAAGCGGCGCGAGGAAACGAATCCGCGCTACTCGTCTTCTATCATTACCAGAGCCATTCCTCAGTAGCGAAAAGAAATATTGAGGACAGGTTACTCTCATCGCGTCTGAAGGGAGGGCCGGACCGAACACTTTAAAAACCGATCGCACCATCGGTCAGGGCTACGTCGTTTTGTAGGGGGGATGCGAAAACCATCCGTTCGAGGAGAGGTATGACAGGGATCTCTGAGAGGGGCATACGAGAACGCGATAGAAGGATCTTGTAACGGGGGGGGGTCCACAACCGAAGAAAAATTTCTAGGGGAGAGGGGGCAGATAGCGGGAGGCCGCGGGAAAGGGGGGAAAATCTCTAAACTTAACCATCGACACATCAACTACCTCAAGTAATGAGGGAAGAGTAATAAAAGCCAAGACTTAGAGAACAAAATACGGAAAAAATCTTGGTACTAGAACAGGACCAATACCTGAAACAACGAGCTGAGCCTCTGGGGAAAGAGGAAGAAGGTTCGGAGCAAAGTTCTAAAATATAGACACAACAAAAAACGGGTTCTTTACACTAATAGAGGGAGACCGCTAAGCCAGGCTGAAAGAAAGACCATTCTCTATCTAGGAATGTGAAGCTTTTTCCTGGTAGGAACATCCCGTCCGGGAGGATAGACGGAGGAAGTGAGAATGCGACAATCAAAAAAAAAAAACATTTTCTTCCTCGGATTAGAGGTGGCTCGAAGGGGAAAAACTCATTCTGCGACTCGCTGCGTGCTAGATCCCCTCAAGAAGAGGGTGGGAACACACTGAAAAGCCAGTAGAAACAGGTTCTCGGACTTCAGACCATCGAACTCGAGAAGACGTCATCGCCGCTGGAAGTACGCAACCTGGAAAGGGAAAGGGACCCAATCAATCGGAGTAGGGTGCTGATCTGTGGGAAAAAACAGGTGATGGGGGGGGTCCTCAGGAAGGGAGGGACGGATTAACTTTCATAAAGAGGGCTTCTTGAGGAGATTAGTACTTGATCGAAGAGTAAAAGTCTATCGACGAAGTAGAGGACTATCCGGCTAAAAACTCGAGCATGTGGGGAAGGATTGCTATTGCATAGCGTGGATCCCAAGGAAGAAATTTTAATCTCCGCCTTTCTCTTCTGCTAGGGGGGAAAGTCAGGTCAAAGGTAAGGGAAAAACACACTAGCGCCGAAAAGAGGAGGCCGACCATTAGCCTAGGGGGAGTAGGCTGGTCGAAACTGTTCGAGGGGTTCAAAAAATAAATCCTCCGAAGTAGGAATTGTGACGCTGGATCAAATGTGAAAAAAGGGGGAACATATCCCTCTTGAAGCTGCCCCGTTTAGTGAATAGGGACCGGCGAGGCAAAGGGGATAAGGGTATCTGAGTAAACAGGGAGCTCGAGGTGGTTGCTGGGTCAGGGAAAATAAAAGTATATGCAAACGTGGTTTTTCCCGTAGTGTACAGTATGCGTCTGCCTAGATCTGGCTCTCTGGGGGATCGGGGAGGTGATGTACAACCTAAGAAAAGCTCTCAAAAAATAGAAAAGGTCCTAGGCGGCGCCCTAAGAAGAGGGGAGGGCGTCGAAAAAACACGGGCTAAAGGCCCTGAGAGGGTCCCCAGGAAGTTAAGGGGGGGTGAAGTGAAAAAGAAAGGGCTCTCAGTCAGAGACCCGCCGGCGAGCCTCTAAAAAAAAAAAGAAGCTGTGGCGTCAAACTCCGGCGGCACAAAACAGACCTGACTGACCAAAAATTGTGGAAAAACCTGGCTGAACAAAAAAAGCGAACACCGCCGGAACTTCTTTACCGCTGAGGGGAACTAGCGTAGAAGGGAGGTCTCTACCAAGGGAAGAAGGGGACAGGAGTCTCGAGGTGGGAGTGAGACGAACCTCCCTGCGCATAGGGGCGGAGCCGACGACGCTACCCGGCTAAGAATACAAAAAAGGACATTGGGACTCCTCTTATCCAGTCGGATCAGAGTTGAACGTCGGCGCAAAAAGCGGAGGACCTGAGCGAATCAACAAACATAGTGCGTCTACGGCCGCGAAAGGGGGGGGAAAAATTTTTTCGTCAAACTGAACCTCAGACTACGGAAAGGGGGAATTCTGGGCACCTCAACTATCTCCGTGGCAGAATCTGACGTTATCTCTCCCGGAAAGGGGGCAATCCGGATCTGGAAAACGTTAAAGGCTAAAGACGTACTGTGATCTCTTTGGAAAGGTCAGGTTGCGCTTGTACTTTTTGGAAAGCCGGCTTCAGCACGAGTAACAGAAAAACAAACCAGGAAAGGAGCCTGACACGGGGAGGGGGGGAAAGGCGCTAACCTTCTTCACTTACGCGGAAGGATGCGCGATCGCCGGGTTGGTCGCAATCGATTCTTTCCTTGCCAGAAGCGGAAACTAAGTGGATTGATAAAAAGGATTTCGAGTTTGGGGGGGAAGAAGATGTATAGATTGAAAAAGGAAAAGCTGAACTCCGAACACGTGTGTTTCACCACCACTAATATCAAGAAGGGCCTTGCCGCAGGTGCCGGAAGGGGCGTCACGAAGGAATAAAGTTTCTAATGGCCCGTCTTTCGCGAATTGCAGTAACCGCTCGAAAAAAAGAGTAGCCTAGACGAGGCTGGGACTGGACAGAGGGGACTCCGGTGGGAAGAAAAGGTCAATTCTTTCCACAGAAAGAAAGCCGTGGTGCACGGCCAAAAAATTTGCTGCGAAAATGGAGTTGTTGACCAGTAAACGTGTGAAAGAAAAAGTCCGAAGTTTCCAAAGAAGTGCCGACACCCCGAAATAGGTAAAAAAAATTTTGGTCACGATTAGGGAGGAAGTAGTCGGGGGGGAAGAGGGAGGGCCTAAAAATAAAAAACTTAAGGCCACGAGCTTCGGGGGAGGCCCTGTGACCAGGGGGAGCCAACCGTTCGGGATGGCTACTTATTCTAGGTCAGCCGTTCACACACTTGGGCATGGATCAGGCAGGAGGAAAAGATTGGAAGCTTCTCCTGAGAGTACGCTAAAAAGCCGGCCTGACCGTAAGAGAGACCAAAAAAAAAACGGAGGAAGTGTAGCTTTCCGGATCGCTTATAAGCGACGCCGCATCGTAGACGGAATGCCGCAAAAAAAGGGGATTAAATCCAGCCAGAACGGGGGTACTCACCTGAGAAGGTTTTCGCCACATTGGAAAAAAGGGGGACTCGACGAATCTCTGGGGAGGGCTTTTTCGCGGTCTCCGCGATCACGCCAAGCCGCGTCGGGGAGAAAGAAAAAGAGGGGACAACATAGAAAGGAAGGTGTGGGGTGAGAGGACGTCCGCATCTGGAAAGTAAAAAGTACTGAGACTGGCGGTTCAATTTTCCCCAAAGGATGGCGAGCAAAATGGGGGGGGAATCTTCAAAAGAGAGGGAGTCTGACTGAAAGCGGGAGGAGTGAAATACAGCCCGCTGGCCCAGAAACCCCTCTTAAGTTAGCTGAATAACTTCTAAAAAAAATCTCTCGTCCTCGAGAAGTAGTAATTAGGAGAAACGCTTTAACGACATCGGGGTTGAGGCAGCTGCTGCAATAATAGTGGGTGGGGGAAAAGGAATCAACTTAAAGGAAAAAAAGAAAAATGTCTCCAAGGCTACCCTCTTGGTTTGAAAACAAAAAAAGGAGGGGACCCAAAAATTTTGGGCTAAAGAAGGTAAAGGTTAGACTTTCTGTCAGAAGCGTACCACAGGGGAAGATGGCAAGGAAAAAGGAGATAGTCTGAAATATGAACGGTCATATTTCTCTCCCTTTTGGACCTATGATGAGGAAGGTCGTCTCATGCTACTTGGGGTCGTCCTTTCCTCTCAGTGAAGAAGGGTGCAGAAGAAATCAACCGATAAGAGGGCATCTTCAGAAGAGTGTCTGCCGGGCGGTGGGTGTTTACCGACTTTCCCGGCAACACTCGGCAACAAGTGGAGTCTCCTTTAACGAGTAAAAAATGCGGGAACGTGAAGGGGGTCCGTACAATTTATGGCTCTTCGGCGAGGTGAAGTATTTAGGAGGGGGGCCAGGGTGCGAAGGGTGGGGGACCTTGAGTTCCGAGAAGGAAATCTGGGGGGGAATTTCCGATCCTTGCACTATCGAGACTTGAGACCGACGTGCTAGGGTGCTCAAAAAGGGAAGGGGCAATTACGCGGATAAGGAACCTTGGTGCTGAATAGTAGACTCTGACTCGGGTAAAGTCTTGAAAAAAGGACGAGGAGCCAGGAGAGTCTCGATCTAGCAATCGGGTGGCGTAGAGGGGAAAAAAAAAAGGGAGCCTTTTGAGAGACTGACGGCGGCGTGACAGCTCAAGGGGAAAAATCAAAAGAGTTAAAGAAGCTCGAAGCGTTTTTCTCTCGGAGGCAGTGAGCAGGAACAAAAAAACCGAGGGGGGGAGGGTGAGAAAAAAATTAGTCAACGTTCTGCTTGACTAAGAAACGAAACCTTTTTTTAAAACTCCCAACAAGGGAGTGTTTGGGCTTCGTCGGCGCGCAATAGGGGAGGGACTCACGTGTGGGAAGCTGGGTTTCCCAGGGGCGGTCAAAACTCCTCGGGAGCAAGGGAGGGCTCGTGGGACCGGAGAAAAAGAAATACTCAAAAAAAATCGGATCGGCCTTAAAGGGGGGAACCTCTTTGGCCTCTTCGGACGTTTGCTCCACGCCCGTTGCATCCCAGGACCACCTAAAAAAAGGACCGATCTCGTGGCCGGATCGAAAACGAGCTCAACCCCAAGAAGCTCTCGAGGGGAAGGACCGAAGCCAAAATCTAGCGTCGAAGGGCTCTCATAGGAGGAACCGGTAAAACTTAGCCAATCGGAAAGAAACGTGACCTAACGGGCCAACCGGCAGCGAGGGAGGTCTCACTGGTCCAAGGGCGAAATATCTAGCTACAATATCAGAAAGATATGACGTTGTTCTTCTAACGTAGAGGGGTTTTTTCGGACCCCTGGAACAAATTTCGTCGTTCCGAGCTACTTGGTCGCCACCGGGGGTCTTCGTGAGACAAGAGAAATTTGAAGCGTGACCGTCGAAGAGCGTATTAGGGGCCCAGGACTCTAGATTCTTCTGTTAAAAGGTGTCCAGTCGTTGAACGACAGGTTGCCCTGCTATCTCAATCAGGTGAGGACTCAGGGGAAGATGGAGAGGGAAAATACGTAGTTCTTATAGAGATCTTCTGGAGATCCGTCCGAAATACGAAAAAAAGAATAATAAAGAAGGGGTCGCACCTGAGAACTGTCGTCAAGGCGACCGCCTTAGAGGAAAAAGGTAACCAACAGATCATCACCCCAAATCGTTGGGGGGGGAATGCGGGTTACCGGGGAACTCGAACAGGTTGAGCAAATCTTTAGGCAGGGGAGGAAGTGCCTGAGAGTATCCTTCGGCGATGCAAGAGCCGACGAACCTATATCAAGGGGGTATCTTGTCCTTTGGGGAAAAACGCTATCAGGAGGGGATCGGTTCCATCAAAAAAAAGGGGGAAGCATTGACGAGGGAAGAAAGGAGTCACGCATCGCCTCAAAAGAGCAGACCAGAAACTTCGGGAGGGAGTAATAGCACGGAACAGACGAAGTGCACTGCCGAAAGGCAGTTCTGGAAACTGGGGAAGGAGCTTGAGATCGGACCGAGCGCGGAGAAGACTGGCGGATTTACCCTGGTAGGGCGAAAAGATGCGACATCGCTCAAAAACAGGGGGAAGAAAAAGGAGGAGAATCTCACCGAGAAAAAGAAAAATTAAGACAGTAGGCGAACGAGCGCGGCGGTGACTCAGGTTCCTTGTCAATCACCCCGTCCTGCATTGGTCCGAAGAGAAGCGCGTCTAGCTAGTCGTGCCGAGGGGGAGAAAATGTTAAATTCAAAACAGCTACGCTCTCGTTCGAAGAAGTCAAAAGGGAGGCAGAGTAAGAGAGGGGGCACACTACAAGATTACGGAGAATCGTCGGGTCGTGGTTCCCCCCCCAAAAAAACACGCCGAAGAAGCTACGAAATCAAAAGAAAGCCGGCACGGACGCTCCTGATAGGAAGGGCAAACTGGGAAAATGGTCTAAGAGTCCCCACACAATTAAAAAAGGGGGGGGGAGAGAGACTTGGAAGTGGGGAACTAAATTAATGGGAGGGTTGAAAACTGGACTACTTAGAAGTAAGTCTCCCTGCTATCTTGATAGTAGATCTAGTATCTGCCTAGAGTTAATTGAGAGGAAAAGGGTCTCTATCCATGCTATAATAAAAAAGACTAAAAGATACGGTCGTTCATCTCGGTCAAATGGAGGTCCCCGACTGTTACCGGAAATAATCATCAAGGAGAGGGGGGGGAGGTAGGTCGAAGGAAAAAGGAAAAACCGTGCTTCCAAAAATTTCTGCTGGACTCCTATTACCTCGGTCTGAGAAGCCCCGCGTCGTCCGAGAGGGTGAGGGGTAAGTCTATAAGGAAGAGGAAGGGAAACTCAGCCAGGAAAAAGGGTCGTTCTACTGCTAGAGCTTTAAGTTAAAGAGACAGGGGAAAACTACAAAGATGAATGTCCCCCTTTAGTTACGCGGGGGAAAAAAAGGCATTTGGCAGGGAATCAGGAGAGGGGGAGGGGGGGGGTAAAGAACTCTTAGAGTTTGAAGGCAGAACGTCCTCAGAGCACCTCTGCGGGGGTGGACCCGGAATTAAAGGGGGACTCGTATAGAAAAGAAGGACGGTTCTCTTTCAGGTCAGGAAGTCTGGAGGGAGAAACACTAAAAAGGGGGGCTAAGACGAACGATAGTGCTTTCCTGCTCTTGGATCATGACTACTCGTTATGTCTTCGACCACACGTTGAACCAGATCTTAAGGAAATAAAGGGGGGACGGGGTCAAGGAGGGGGCCCACAAAACTTACTAAAAAAACCGTGTGTTCATCGCCGCAGTTCGCGCTAAGAAAATCAGGACAGAAGAAAGTTTCTCCCACACGCGTGGAGGCTTCGAGAAAAAGCAAGAAGGGGGGGAATTAAACCAAAAAAATGGGGGGGGGCCAGTGCCCTTCATCACTCCTGCCAAAGCGAACAAGGTCAGTTAGCGAAGACCGCGGGGAGGGGGGGAAATACTTGAAACCGGGACCTTCATTCTCAGGGCTGGTCTAAGGGGGGGTAAGTCCCACTGCTAAGACACCCGACGCGGGGTGAGAGGAAAGTGCGAAGAATCAAGATGTCTTGCGCGAGTAAGCCTTGAGAGAGACTAGGAAGGGGCCCAACTTTTACTGTTAAAACTTTACGCCGACGGGCTTAGTCCGGCACGTCTTTACAGAAAAGAAGGAGGAAAAAAGGTAGTGAACTCACACACCCTTCGTAACTGAGGGAAAAAGGCCTCTCACAAAATTACTGGACAACTATTCACTCTAAAACGGCGAAAACCGCAAAGGGGAAATCAAATTCCCGCGTCAGCAGTTCCGGTTGCGCGGGAAGAGAAGGAGCCAAGGGGAAAATTTCCGTCTCGAGGGAAGACGGACTAGGATAAACACCGTTACCGTCGAAAACTCGGAAGAACTTCGAGGTGGAAGAACTTCGGGAGTTCTTGATGGGGGGACACCTCGGAAAAAGGGACGAGTAAAAGGTCTGACGCTGTGGACGACCTCCTATGTCAGGTGTCCCTCCGTCGGCAGTATGGAAAAAGTCCTAACTGAGCAGGTGGTGGGAACTCCGGAATAACTCAAGGGATTCCTTCTGAATCAAGGTACTCCAGACGGCGGGCGCAAAACAGTGGGGATTCAGGGGGGGGTGGGGGGGGACAAGACTAGGTATCCTCTTCTTGCTCTGGCACGAAGAAGACTGGTTGACACCACTAGAGAGGATGGGAAATGGGGGGGGGGGGTGTTTTGGGGTGGGTTTTTGGGGGTTGGGGTTTTTTTGGCTGCCGGGGGGGGGAAACAGGGGGAGTAATACCGCAGAAAGGAGAAGGTCAGCCGGGAGCGGGGAGGGGGAAGGAGTCGACTTGATAGGGGGAGGGATTCACGCTCCGCTTTCAAGAGAAGACGGAATGTTACTTTCCTATGGCGTTTCTCTTTTTCGGGGGAAACGTGTCAAGAAGAAAGATTTGTGAGGGGCCCCACCGGGGGCTCGGGGCCACGCCCTTTGGGAAAACAGCGTGAATCCGAAGGGGGCCGTAATGGCCACAGAAGTTCACAAAACGGGAGGGGGAAAAAGGGGGGAAAATTACTTCTCAAAGAAGGAAAGGGGTCGGGGGTGATCGTCGACATCAGACCGCGGAAAGAAGAGTAAACAACGATGATTCACGAATTGTTGCCCCAGGGTGCAGACAAAGGAGGAGGTGAGGACGAGGGAGGAGGATTGTTGAACAAAAGGGGAGCTCCACCGGTGTTTGTTTGAAAGGGGGGGAAGGGACTAGGCAATGCCCCGATGGGCTATCCTTAGAGGTTAAGCGTAGCCACGAGAGAAGTAGCTAAAAAAAAAAAAATGAAAGTATAAAGGCAGAGGGGAAGAAGTCTGACGGAAAAGGTTAAAAATCTTACGGGCGCTCCTAATCGAGAAAAGGAACGAGGGCCACGCTACCAACCACCGTTGTCGGGAAGCTTCCTCCCCCCTAAATATGTCCTCAAGTACTAAGGGAAAAACCAGGTAAAAAAAATCAGCCGTCAGGGAGGAGGTCTGCGGTCTTACGACGATACATCCTAAACTGGGGATCGTCAGTAAACCGAGGGGAAAATCCCCTATTTCGGGGGGAGGTCAGTCAGAACTTCTGTGGAAAACTGAGCGGAGTAGGAGGCAACAAAACTGGCCTGACCCCAATGGGAGTGTGAGCTGGGGAAAACCAGTCCAAAAAGAAGGGTTATGGGTTCAGAAAGCGGCGATCGTGCCTGAGGGCATAACCATCTCAGTCGGAGACTGCGGAGCGAGCCGCCAAGATAAAATTCGTCACACTGCCTAACGAAACGGGAAAGCTGGAAGGGTCGCGCGGAGTTAAGAAAGGGGAAAAGATGGGGGTAGTCAACTTCTGTCAAGGAAACTATGATATCTTCGTGGGGGGCAAAAGAAAACGTGCTCCGTTAGGCTCTCATTCGCCAAAAGCAGAGGAAACGATTAAAAAAATCAGGAGGGGAACCAACCAAATAGAATTGCCACCCTTTTGGGCGAACCAGACCGTCGGGTCTACAAAGAAGGAACAGGAAAAAGCTGAGGAAAAAATGGAGTCGCGCAGAATGGGTAGGAGGGAGTGACAATTTCTCTCTTTAAAACGGAGAAAAAAGATCAGGGCTCCTAGAGGGGGGGAATTTCAGGAAGGGTATCTCCGGCTGGTTCAATAGGGGACAAGGAAGACTAAAAAAGACCCACCGAAAAATGTAGCAAAAGACTGAGGGTAACGTACGATGGATCAGGGCACGGTGGGTCCGGAAGAAGGGAAAAAACTGCGGCACACTGTAAGCCGCCGTGCGGAGATCACCGGACGGGATTTAACGAGGGATGGCCTTACAGGGGAGAGCCGGGGAATTGGTGAGGGGAAAAAAAAATATTTGTCCAGTCGATTTGCAACAGTGCGCTTAAGGGGGGTCTCAGGGGACTCGGGGGAGGGGGGGGGATTGCCGATCGGTTAGCTTATCTGAAGGGAAGAAGGGAGGAAAACGCGGATAGAAACGACTTCTGTCAGGAGTAATACCTGGAACCAGTGGCGGAGGAGAAGGAGAAGAGTTCCGGGGGACGCTAGGATGAGCATTAAAGGGAAAGGCTCAGGAAAAAGAGAGCTTGCTTCCTTGTCCAAAAAATGAAAGGAAGGGAAAAGAAGTTGCAAGTTAAACGCCGCTGTCCAAATGATCAGGAGGTGGGGGTTCGTTCGGAGTTTAATTCTTTTAGCAGTTTCCGGAACAAAAGATCTTGCCCTCCAGAGAACTGGTCGAGGGGTAAAAAAAGGACACGACCGGTGAAAAAAGGACTGAGTTTGCTGATTCGTCTTCTAGCATTCTTCGAATACCAACACGGGTGTTGCGACCCTTGTGAAGTGGGGGAAACTCGGGGGACGTCTCCGGGGCAAAGTTTTGGTCTACTCAAGACTACACATCGGAGACCATTAACAAGACGATAAAAACCGACATCTCGTTGCGGCGCGGTTCAAAGGAAAAAAACGGCCCGTTGAGGAAAGACCCCTCCCCTGACTCCAGTGCCCGATCCGTGCCCGATATCTCGTCTCTCAAAAAGGCAAAAAATCCGGAGGGAGCAATAGGAATCGAGGAAGGACACCAACCAGCGCAAATCGCAAAGGAAGAAAGGGACAAATCGCGTCTTCTTCACAAAAGAAAATGTTCACAGAACTGGACCTACAGAAGGGGGCCCTGGGAAAGAGAGGGGGAGGGCTAAGGGATCGTCCGTACGCGCCCTTATGGGCAAGAGAAGGGATGCTAATCTTCGGAGTATAATTTCGCGGCGGAAGACAACAAAAGAAACTTTCACATGGGAAGGGAAGCGAGGCTCGGCGTCCTCTCCAAAGGGGGCGAAAAGGGTGACCTCGCCGGGCTTAGGAGAGACCCGGAGCTTCCGTTAAAAATTGAAAGGGGGAAGGGGCGGTAACAAAAGGGGGACCGCGATGCCAAAAAGACGGGCCAAGAGGGTCCTCACTGGGAATATGCTATGGATTCGGCGCTACTTCTGGGAAGGAACGGAGAGAGAAAAGGACCATTGACGAAAAGAAGGAAAAATACGAAAGGGCTTACCGTTATACTGACAGGCGGAAAACAAAGACTCATCGTCACCCTGTGAACGATCTCAACATACGGCGCGCCGATCGGGGAAGACTGAAGAGGGAATATTTTGCAGGAAAAGCTTCAGGAGAGGCAGGATGCGTCACTTGTAAAATTCAGCATCTATGCAAGAAGAGAAAAGACTTCTCTTGATACTTGGGTCCACCAGGAGAAAGATGAGGTCAGGGGATCGTGCGTCGCACGATGCGGGGGCTCCGTCATGACGATTACCATGACTTGCACCTGGGAGAAGAAAGGCAGAACTCGGCGACTGCGAGAACTGACATAAGGACAGTCTCTGCAGCATGCCGGAACTTTCTTTTACTTAAAAAGGAAGATGAAATACCCTAGAATATGATAGGGGAAAAGAAGAGTACTAGGAGGAGGAGGGCCGAGCGAATCTGCGAAAAAAAACAAAAGGATTAGAGGAAAAGAGTATGGCTCGCCCGCCGCAATTCGTAAACAAATTAGGGGTAAGGAAAGGATCATCTATTTATAAGGAGAGAGGGGAAGTAGTCCCAGCCCGCGTCCAGGATGGAAAGGAGAGATTCGTCAAGTGCGAAACGCTCCCGAATTCGACGGGAAGGACAGGAAAGATGGGAGTGGGAAGTGATGCGGAGAAGGGCGGAGAAAAACGCGATCGTGCGACGAAAGGCCCCCTAAAACCCTCTTAGCACTGTGATCTAACACGGAAAAAAAAGAAATCTCAGGGTTGGAAGTCCTGAAAGAAGAGAAAGCGATCAAGAGCGTCCGGACAGCGTCGAAAACTTTTCTCAACCGGATGGGGCGAAATTAAGGAGCCGGGAAAAAAAAAACGATGGTTGGGGGGACATGAAGTCGTTTCCGCATGTACGAAAGAGAGAAAGGAAGATTACTTCTTCCTTGATCGGAGCATTGGCTTCTAAAGGGGGACTAAAGGAAACGTACTAGGGAAGCTAGATGCACGAGCGACCAAGGCGTTCTGATAGGGCCTCGCGGAAAAAGGGTATGTCTACCTGGGAAGAATTGGAAAAAAAGTCTGCCTTTCGGAGGCTGCGACAGCTCGTCTACAACGCTTCCCCCACTGGTCCAGGGGGCTATGACGCCGAGAACAGTAAGGACAAGGGACCAACCAGGGAGTGAGGGAGGGGAGGGTTTCTCTACTTAGAGAGGGAAGCCAGCCGCCGTTGAGCTGAGGGGGGGGGGGGGGGGGGGGGGGGGGGGGGGTTTTTCTACGCCGTGGAGCGTTTCCAATGAAGTCCACTGAGAAAAAACCGGGGGTTATAACGAGAAGGAAGAAAACCGACGTTCCGTGAAAAGAGGGCAGGTCTTAACCTTTCAGGAGGGGGGTCAGCTAGGGAAATATCTTCTTTTTTTCCGGTCGTGAAGCGAGGTCGAAACGAGTCCAAAGCGGTACCGGGAGGATGATTTTTCGGAGCGCAAGGGCGTGAAAAAGAGAGGACGCAAAAGTAGTTCAGGAGAAAGAGCTGCGAGGCGAATATGATTCGGCGGCGACAACAAAGGGAAAACCGAACTAAGGTAAAGGAATTGACCCTAAAAGGGGGGAGGAACAAAGCCGGGCTAGCCACAAAGGGTGTTTAACGCCTCCTCGTTGCCGACGAAGAACGAAACCCGAAGAGGTAGACTTGAGGTGAAAAAACCCAAGAAGGCAGGTCAAAGGGAATACTCATCTCTGGGGGTTTTGAAAGTTACCAAAAACAGAAACTGATAAAGACTAAACACAAAAATCGGGGGCGGGGATTTCCAACGGGATTAGGGGTCCGCTTATGAACAAAACTTCATTCTCCTATCTTGCCTGGATGTGTCCCTAAAGGGGGAACGCAAAAGCGGATTTGGGGCGCTTCGAGACCGCACCTGCGCGGCCGGGGGGGTTTTCAGCAGAAGAAGAAAACTAGGGAAAAAGTCCGCGACTATGGTCAAGGTACTTTCTTCCGCGTGGCCGAGGTGGAGAAGGTTCAAAGGACTGGAGGAAGAATCGATTAGGGGATGAAAAGGCTCTGCAACTCAACTAACCCGATCATTTGCTAGAACAGGGGTGGATCCTGGGAAGACTGTCACCGCTCCAACGGAGCTGAAATTTCCGCCCACGAGTACGCCTTAGGACCGGTTGGGGAGAGGTGAAAAACCTCAAAAACTGAAAAGGAGGTAGGAGTCGAGTGTGCACCTGCAGGAGTCGGACCCACGGTTCGACCGTACGTGAAAATTCTATTTTAAAACCAGAAGGGGGGGGGCGCGGGGGGAGGAAATTCAGAACGAGGAAAAAAGCTAGGAACAGTCCGGCCGACAAGGACAAGCGCAAGGAAGAAGAGGGGTATATTTAGGAGAAATTATTCCGTCCTCTCCAGCGAAATCAGAAGGGTTTTCAAGGAGGAGGTGAAAGAACACACGTACGATACGAGCACAGTGGGGCTGTATTAGGTGGGTGGTGAACAAGGAAGCTGGCGCTGCTCATTCGCCTAGCACGTTTGGTTGGGAAACAAACTAGGGGACCAGGGCCTCCTGGGAAAAGAACGATTTCGTGAAAAGGCGGCCGTCGCTCTGGAGAGAAAGGGCAGACTACGTTTAGCTTTGCAGGTCTTCGCTCAACGCGGGAAGAGAAAGATCTTAGGAAAGGAGGTTGAAGGGAAACTCGCTCGTAAGGGGGGGAACGAAGCCCCGAACAAAGTTTGTACGAAGGGGAACGAGTTGCCGCTTTTTAAAAAAAAAAGGGAACTGTTCAAGAGCAGGTACTCAGTGGAAAACAGATTGCAAGAAGAGGCAACAGAAATAGGGGACCCGCGTGGCACTTTAGGACACTACGGTCGTTTGGTCGTCTGCCACGACGCGAAAAAAGGAAGGAAAGAGGGAGGAACTGGGGGGTTCGAAGGGGGGAAAAAACCGTGGTTGGAGGAAGGAAGTAGGAGATGGTGTCGGCCGGGCATAAACCTTGTTGGGGACGCTTTAAGCGGGCCTGCACGCTATTTCTGCGTCGCAGGACTCGGAGAAACAACGGGTCAAGGGGGGATCTCTGAAAACAACCAAAAAAAGTAGGTAACAAGAAAAAAAGGCGGCGGCCTGGCATACCAGGGACTACGGAGAAGCCACATCTCGGTTCTCCCTCTTCCATCCGCGCAACAACACCGGGGAGGGAAAAATCTCAAAATCGACTACGTAGGGAATCGCCTACAGGAGCCACCCTGGGGGGGGACACCCATTTAGGCGAGAAGCTCGGTGCAGGACGAGGTTGTTCGAGTATAATACTTCACCCCGTTCTCTTCTACAGTCCCTGAGGGGTCAACAGAGTTCCCTGGGGAACGGGGGTTTTTGAAGGATTTCGTAGAAGCATGTGGAACGAACGGCGTAGGGATCAAAAAGGCTTTGGGCCTGGCACGGATGGGGAGAGCAAACTCTTGAACCCTCTTCAAAAATGTGTAGGGGGTTCTAAGAAAGGGGAGGGGCTCAGTAAAAAAGCCCTCTGGAAAAAGGAAACCGACTCGGCATGACTCTTTACTAAAGTCTGCAATCTCAACTGATACGTCAAACCGATCTAGGGAAAGAATACGTTGGACCGAAAGAGGGAGCGTCGTGAAATAATAGGGGAATCAAATAATCAAGGCCACCCTAGCTATCTTCGTGGTGCAATGACAAAGGGACTAAAGGGAAATCAGAAGCGGAAAAAGCGTCTTTTCAACAAAGAAAAAGAAGAAAAAAACGTGGTTGGGCTTGGGTCCGGTCGGTCCGTATTTATTTGGCAACTTCACTAAAGAGGGGAGGATACCAAAGAAGTGGCAATAGAAAAGATTCATAATTTCGCGCCGGGGGGGAAAACGTATAAATCGGCGGTCGGAGCCGTCAAGGGGTCGGCCTACCTGTTCATGAAGAGCGGGCGGAGAGGGCAAGAATCCCAAAAAGCCACCTAATTCAGAAAAGAGAAAGGTGACGTACGAGGTCTCCGGCAAGGGGGTCCGAACGATTCCCGAAAAACCAGCAAAAGAAGCAGTTTCAGGAATCTCGAGGAAGAAACGAAGAGAATAGGTGAAGGTTCCGTACATGACTCGCCTGTCTTCGCGGAAGGAAGGGCCCGTCGGGGGGACAGGGGAAGAGAAAAAAAAGTTTTGGAAAAAAATGCAGCGGGTTCGTGTTGGAGTGGGCGGAGCCTCGCGATCAGCCCGCCGATTGGGCTCGGCTCCTAACCAGGGAGGGAAGAGTGAAAACGGGGGGGCGTTAATAGGAAAAAGGGTCGACTCTGATGTAGAGAAGAAAGAGGATCTCAGAAGCGGTTTCAATTCGTCACAAAACCCACGCGGGCAAAAGTCGGAGCTTCTGCTTTAAACCAGTACGCACGGTCAAGGAGACTCTGGTCTTTCAATCAGAAAACCCCTCTGGTGACAAAAGAAAGAGGGAGAAGGCGTGTTTCTAGTCTGAAGGAGGTGTCATGTCCCTTTACACATCGCTGAGCAAGGCCAAGGGAAGTCTTAACGGGGAAAATGCAAGAAACTTTGGGAACCACCTCAACAGGGGAAGGGAGTTTTTTTCCGGAGGAGTTCGGTCGCGCGATATTAGATGAACAAAATTTGACCGGCGTTGTGCCAGAAGGGGTGTACTCACAACGAAAAGGCTTCTTGGGTGTGGTCGACGCCTACACTAATGGCTCTGCGCCGAGCAGTCCGCGAAGAGCTTGCAGGAAGGAGTGATTCTGAAAATCCGCGTTTTCTCAGCAAGAAACGGGACCTCGCCAGGAACCTCCAAGACCCCTAGAAAAAAAAAACAATAACGTGAAATGCTGGAAGGAGGTCCCAACATCGCGGCATCTCCTAGGCCGATCTCGTCTTCAAAGTCACCTGTCGAGCCCTCCATCGGCAACAAAGTACCGGGGGGGTCAAAGGCCGCTCGGGCGGTCGACTTTTGCTCGTCAAAAGAGGGGAGCCATTAAGGAGAACCCTCTTCGGGAGGGGAGGAGACGGTCGAAAAAAGAAGTACTCCAACCAAAGAGACAACCCTCGAAGAAAGAGATGTGGGGGAGCTGACTACGCGGTCCTCTTAGTCAAATAGAGAAAGTGGGTATTACCAGAGCCGATCGGATTCTCCTTGCAGCGGAAGGGGAGTATGGCTAGTAAAAAACGGGAACGGAGGGAATAAAATGGAAAATAGCTGAAACAACTCCTCATCCCCCCTTCGCGATCGAGGGTAAGAGCTATGGAAGAAAGAGAAGTCGTGTAGTAGAGAATACTATAGGGGGAGAGCCGTCGGCAGTCAAGACAAGAGACTAAGGGTTAGCCGTTAACTCTTATTCGGAAGGAGAAAAGGGGGGGAAACTTAAGAAGGAAAAAAGTGCCAAGAGAGGGCACCGAGTTCATTTCGACAGAGGATGTCTGACTTCGAACCATCATTCTGCAACCTTCTTCGCTCGGAGTTCTGAAAAAACCTACGGGGAGACAGGTCCGTAACTCTTGTGAAGTAAGACCGACGAAAAGGATCTCCGTGAGTCCTGGGGTTTCGTTTTTGCACCAGGAGCACACTCTGAGATCGGGGGAAGGGCGCCCGGATCGGAGTCAGACGCAATTACGCGGCCTAGCATTGGCACCACACCATCAAAACCTTTCAGACCGGGGAAATGCGGGTTAAAAAAGGACAGAGACGGAAAAGAACTCTTCGAGAATTCATGGACGATGGCGTTTACAAGGGACATATAGAGTCGAACTGAGATTCGCATACCTGTGCGTGAGCTGACGGACTGCGGGGAATGCAGGAAAGAGAGACAACAGCCCACCGGGAAGGGAAAGAAGAGATGTCGAATCAGAAAAACCTGCGGAAATTCTTACGATATCCTCTAGTACGAAGATCTCATATTTAGAAGCATTTTCTTAAAGGCCCAAACCCGGCAGTTGCTGCGGGAAAAGTCGTCCTTTAGCAACGAAAGGGGAGCGAGGTCTGCCGACGGTGGTAACGATTTTGCCCGGTATTGGAAATCGTCAGAAGGGAATCGAGCTTGAGAAAATAGCCTATAAACGATCGCAATCGAGGCCTGTTACAACGGCACTATCACTAGATCGTTCGGTAGTCTTAAAAGGGCAAGCCGTGCATCGAACTCGCAAAGCGGCTCGGCGAGAAGGGCGATAAATTGCCCTGGACTGGGAGAAAGTCAAAAGAAGACTGACTCCAGGAAAGACTATCGGTTTGTTACCAGGAAAGGATGAAGGTCGGTTTCAAGGGATTACTCAACGCCCCAATTCGTCTTCGTGTCGTTACCTTGCGGACTGGGGAAGGGGCCGCATCTCCTAGAACTAAACTAGTCGTCAGAGCCATCTATTAAAGGCAACCATTGGACGGATTCGGGCATCTCGGGCCTTGAGGGGGGAAAGCTTCCCAAGGGGGGAACGTATCAAAAGTCACTACGAAGGGGAGGACGGTTCAACTGCTTTACCACTTAGCGAGGAAGCAGAGTAACGTCTTCGGAAGGACATTCCCGGCTACGCGGGCTTGATTGGGGGAGTTGGGGAAGCTCTAGGGGAAAGAAAGGAAATCAAGCCATCCTCCGGGGGGAGAGCAATTTAAGGTCGAGAAGGGGCGCGTACGGGACGAGAACAAGTGATCCATCCCTCGAGGCCGGGCTGCCACCGGTAGGGGTCTAGGGAAAAAAGGGAGAAGTAAGGTGACTACGAGAAAAAATGCGAGGGAAGGGCGAATCGCGCTGGGGGGTTGGGGCCCGGCCATACGTCATCATTAGCACCGCGTCCAGGTTTTGCCCGTCGGCGAGGTAAGAGAAATAATATCTGGTAAAAGCACTGGGTGAGCGCAACTTTATCCACGACGAAAGCTCTGCCACAAGAGAAGTCGGGCCTTCTCGGCGGCTTTAATCCGATGGGTCGGCTTCGACACGTTGACAGCCCGAGCCAGGAGGTCCGGACACTGCGTCAAAAGACCGGGCGACCATGTGGTAGGAGGGCAGCTTCGCTCAATCCTAACCGACAGGGGAGGGGGGGTGTTGACTCAAGAAAAAAATGGCGTACTTCCCCGAAAAGACAGAAGGGCCTGCAAAGGCGGGGGGTGGGTCCGTCTCTGCTCCTTCACTACCGCGAACCAGACGTAGGGGAGAGGAGGGCCTCTAAGAGAAGGCCTGGGGGACGCTGGAAGTACGTTTAAAGGGGGGGGAGTTCCAGACCCGAAGCCAAACGATCGCGAGGGTACTCTCAGGAAATCTCGGAGAAGTATGGTCGGCGCCGAAAGAAGAAATCCCCGATTGAACCACTTTTACGGTTGTGGCTTACTCCTGCGGACAGAGGGGGAAAGTCTTACAGGGGGGAAACGGCTCGCTGACCGAAAACGCATGGCGACGACCGGCACGGCAACGTCAAGGTCACGACTTTAAAACTAAACCGCGACGACGGCTCGAAGAAGGGACCTCAGAGGAAGAAAAAGGGGGGGGGGGCCGGGGTGTCTAGTCGCCGACTTCGTAGGGGAATTGGAAGCCGGGAAAGTAGGTCCGACCAACCGTGCCCTAACTAACGTGAACTTCGAGTTGGAGAAAGGGGGGGGGGACATTGGAGAGGGGGGGGTGAGGGAAACGCCTTCTACAACGCCGTAATTTAGGAACGAAAATGGGACGGCGCCGACCTAAGAGGGTGTACTGGGCACACGGAGCGACCTTCTTCACTTCCGCTATAGGATCGTCCGGTGTTGGGGAGGGGCCGCGAGATCGGTTTCTTAGGGCTGGAAGACTTAAGAAACAGAAGGAGGCTCACCAAAGTGGGTGCTTTATTGGAGTTGGGGGGTTGGGTAACGCCGAGGTACAGTCTGGGAGCCTGCTGAGGCCGCTTTTAGATGTGTTCCCCACTAAGATCGAATCGGGGAATAAGAAGGGGGGTTTTGAATCAAAGGGGGGGTAACGAAAACAAAAATGGCGTTCGGGCCACGTCAGAAGGAGTGAAGGTCTTGCCGTATACTACGGGATCTTTGCCGATTCGGCTCCCGCGGGGTCATAAAAAAGGGGACTGTTAGACAGGTCAGGGGTTCTAGCGTGACGATCCCGGTCTTGTCCGCCGCCAAAACTCCTTGTGAAGGGGTAACCGCTGCTCGAAAAAAAGGGGGTAACAGTGCATCACTAGCATCCTATCAGTTGCCCATAAGTTATGACGACAGCTCACACCGAAGGGGACCCCGCTGGTTCAAAAAAGGGGAGGGAAGAGCTTTGGAGACTTACAAAAAAAGGGGGAACACGAAAGGTCATGCACGAATTCTGCACGGATAAACGGGGGTGCAGGGTGGAACTCACCGTCGTCGTGAGGAAAGTAGTCTATTTTTAAAGAAAAAAGGGGGTGGGTCGCGATGGAAGTAGGCCTCTCCCGGGGAGGCGCCGAAAGGTACGCGTAGCCCAGGAACTCACTACCTATCCTCTCACAACGACTAGGATATTAAAAGATATAATGGGGAAGACTGTCCCTTTTCTACGACGTACAGAGGGAAAAAGCTCCATTGGAAAAGGAAAAGTAAAGCCCACAAGCACCTTTGGATTAACTTCAGCACCATAGACTTACGTCGGAATAAAGGTCTACCCCACCCTTTTCCCTTAGACGAAGCTCGTGAGTAAGGGGAGGGGAGGGGAGGAGGTCCTAACGAAAAAAAGAAATAGGAGACGTCGACGTACTCGTTGCAACAGAGGGTCACTATTAACTGGGTGGGGGGAATTTGTCTTCGCACTTCTGGAAAGTACGGATTAGCGGTCAAAAGAGGCCTCCCACTTTGAGAAAATAGGGGGGGTGGAACACTCTTCTTTAGGGGGGGCGGGCAGAAAAGTCTAGCGTCAATGACACGCCCTCTTTCAACCAGCTCTCGTGGGCGAGGATTTATAAGGAAATCAAAGTGGTGCAGACCGAAGCGTCACGCCGGAGAAAGCCGTTCGGCGCGTTCTTTAACGAAAGAGTGGCCGGAACCGGGGGGGGGGGAAAGGGAAAAAGAAGTCTCATGAAGGGGGGGGGGGTCTCAAAAAGGAAACTCCAGCGGGGACAACAGGCGCTCAGCGCCATCGGACTCCTGGCGTTTCAAACACTCGAATACACCCAACCTTGTGGAACACCGGGGGTGTCGACTTGATTGAAAAGAAAAAAAGTAAGAAGCTGCAAACCGGCTCCCAAGGAGCGGGACGTGCAAATTTCGAGCGGCCGTCACAATCGGGGTACTTCTCCTTTACTTGTCGGTCCTACCTGTTCATCGGTTAAGAAGCTTCAAAGGAAGAAGGAACGGCCAACTGAAGTCGGCCAACAAAAGGGCACGAAGAGGGTCTAAACAGTGGTACTACGTTTCCCCGTCGAACAACACGCAGCCGAAGGAAGAGGAACCTAAGAGAAAAACCGGGAGGAACTCGTTAGGGCCTACTTTTGTCGCCGGCGAGAGGGGGTGAAAGGAGTGGTCCCTCGATTGGGACCGTTGCGGCAGTTCGTCCGCAAACGAGGGGTTTCGTGTTGAAGGAAGGGAAGGAGCGAAAAAAGATCGAGAGGGGGGACGTTCCCGGCTACGGAAAGGAGCGTCAAGAGGAAGACCGTCAGCGTGGACATCTGGAAAGCGACGCGTCGTCGGTCTGCTCCAATAGGGCGCAAAGGGGAGAGGTTGAAGGGACCCAACCGCGGCAGCGGTGGAGGTCGCGGGCAAGGGGACCAGACCTTACTCTACTGAAGTAAGGGGCCGGGTGCCAGCTCAGACGGCAGAGTCCAGAAGCTCGCACAGGTGTGTTCGTTCTGGGAAGAACTTAGAAGGACGGGAAACAAAAAGCTGGTAGGGGAGAAGGCCCGCGGCCCGTCATTCGACGACGAACCGAAATTTGTGGACAAAACTCTATCGGATTTTTCGGATCAAGGAGGGATGAGACAAACGGTTAGCCCGCGTGGGGCCCCGGAGGTTTAGCTCTTTACCTCGGCAGGGGAGTCGGGTCTGTCAACAAAAGTTGTTTTTCTTCTCATCACTCTTTCCGATCGAGCCGCCGACTCGGGGACCAGTCGGGGGGTTAGGGTCGTGTGCAAGCCTCTTTGCGTCAACCCGGAAGGGCCCGCGCACTCCAGAATATCGTTGGCTAGTGCCTGACTACTCGAGGGGCACAACCTCCGCGTGCGAATTTCGGAAGGAAAAAAAAACCAAGCTCGCGCTTACCGCGCTCGGCTTCCACCGTCCCTCGGGGCCGCTCCTCACGCGTCCTACCTTGGGAGAAACGAGGAGTTTTCGAAAAGGGGGGGATAGGTCGTATCCTGAAAAGAGAACCGCGGCGACTCGCTTAATGGCGCACGTCTATATTCGCTAAGCGGCACACGAACTCCGCACGCCGCTGGCTACTGTTTTGACCGCGAGTTCCTTCTTCCGCGCAGAAGGGGTAGAAAACATGGGGGAAGAGGCAAGGGAGGAGGATCGGACCTAAGGAGAAACGGGGGATGCATTAGCGTGAGGGCGGACCGGTCGGCAACCGGCCACGGTGGACCTCTCGGCACTCTCGCAATTTAAGGCTAGCGGAGCAGAGGGGTGTTCTAAGGGCTCGCTCTAACTGGGCGTCGTCGTTAACCGGAGGACGGAAGAGAAAGTAAGAAATGGGAATCAAGAAGACTAGGCTAATCCTGTTACTCAAAAAGCAGAGGGAAGAAGTTACCTTAAAAGGGCAAGCCTCTTCACCTTAAAAAGATCGCAACAAAATCTCATGGCGCCGGCGGAGTGGGGGGAAATGAGAAGAAGACATGTGCGCTCTCCGAGAGGGCATGCCTATGAGACTTATCGCCTTCTTGATTCAGTCGGCCGACAAACGAAGCGCCTGGGAAGAAGTGGTTAACGGGTCCACCAGGAGCGACCGAGAGCGGGTTGATCGTGCTTCGCTAGCGTCGCCGAATGAACGTCAGAGACTTGAAAAAAGGGGAAATCCCCGATCATACCTCGGAAGAATGCAAAGGGGGATCAGAATAGCACGGACGTGCTTCTACATCCAACTCTGCCGGACGGATGTTCCGAGGAAACGAAGCTCCTCGCAGAAGATAGGACGCCGTAAATTGAGGTGACAGAGAAACTTGAGTCGGGGAGGGGTTCAAGAGAGACTAAAAAAACACACGTAGAAGATTAGAGAAGGTCGCATCGGCAAGAAGCAGTAGTAAATCAACTCATTGGCGAAGACTCGTCGAGTTATAGCGTCGGTGGCCTTATCAAAAAAAAAAACGCAAGAGGGGGATTCTAGAGCGCGGCCAGTGAGAAAGGAAGGGAGAACGAGGGGGATGAAGAGGGGATTTCGTGAGGTGGCTCTATTTCAGCGCCATTAAAAAAAAACGACTCGGAGCGGGGGAATAAACTAATAGAAAAAATAGAAGCATCGGGACCCCTACAAGAAAAGGAGAGAGTCGGTTCTTCGGGCCCTATGCGACGACGGATCAAAGCGGCATCAAGTAGAGGGAGTGGACAAGGGGCACACCTGGACTTGGTGAAGTCCAAACTGACATCCGCGGAACGACACTGACCTATGGAATCGGTTGGTACCCCGATGACGTCGCTAAAGGGACGAAGGAGAATTAACTGGTCACAAAATTGTCTTCTGGAGTACCTTTCAAGGGGGGGTTATCCTACTCGAGCTACTAAGGGAGCGAGAAATCGCTTGCACGAGCGGACCGCAGGACGAGCAGGGTCTCCACGAATGATGTCACCGTTCGGCTTTGAAAGAAGCCTAAGTTCGCGGAGGGCGATCAGGGCGATGGCAACGAAACCCTTTCGCGAGGGGGCAGGGGGGAGGAAAGCCAAACTAGTACGACATAGCCCGCGGCGAACGCAAGGGCGGGAGTGCGGTGTCAGTCCAAAACTTCTGACCGCAGCCGAACCGCCGATTCGAACGCGGGGGGGGAGACTGCTCGATTCTCTTCAAAAGAAAGGGAGAACCTCCCGACGGAATGACTTTCTTCCATTCAAATAGACAGGGGACAGTCGAACGTGTCCTTACTAGGAGCGCGGGTCATATGCCCTGAAAGAAGGGTTTTCCATTAAAGAACAGGAGCCTCATCGTTTTGCACGAGGGAGTCGGGTGAGATATCGTCACATAAGAGGCATTCGCTGGGGCTTGTGAGGGTCGCCTCATCTAGCCACGAAAAAGCGCGGAAGAAAACTATTCGGGCCTGTCGTTAGACGCGGCTCCTGATGGAGTAGGGAGTCTACACCACTTTTACGGCCTCCCTTCTCGGCAGAGGGGGATAAAGGAAAAAGGCAGTGACGCGGACACCCGGGTTTTAGAGCAGCTGAAAGGGAAGAATCCTAAACCTATCTGGCGTCCAAAAGGAAGTTTAAAGGGGGGGGGAGGGGACAAGGGGGAAGGAACGGCCAGGTCCTGAGGGCGGGGGTTTTCCATTTTCTCCGCCGTCACTACTCTAAAATCCTTCTCGAGAGGACTTGGGAAAAGTAGGCGGTTCCGAGTTTCACCCGGGTAGCTCAGTACCGGAGACATGTTGTCCCCTCTACTCCCCTCTCTTTTTGGGGGAGCGCGACCGGGAAGAAGGGAAGGAACTGGGGGGGCGTCGAACGGACGCGTCCCTTCTACTATGGAAAGAAAAGGTGAACGGTCGGAACGGTGAACGAAGAAGTCGGCCTGCCACGTTCCAAGATCGATCGCTCCTCTTCTCGCTCAACCTATC
>Ga0179593_1647571_pt1 | contig 32325 bp, 41 predicted proteins | sample CZODoug2_1_08_16_FD_185931 | JGI IMG/M metagenome (GOLD analysis project Ga0179593, IMG submission 185931) | Vadose zone soil fungal communities from Angelo Coast Range Reserve, California, USA - CZODoug2_1_08_16fungal (PacBio error correction) | ecosystem: Environmental > Terrestrial > Soil >...
AAGAACCTTCCTCTTACGCGGTGTCAGCTTCAAAGGGCGCGCGGGGGGTTAAGGGAGGGGGTGCGATAGTTGAATTTGGCGCGAAGTGAGGAAGATACAGGACTTGTCTGAACGGTTCAGGTCATGATTTCGGAGCGCGGTCCCGATCTACTTGAAGAAAGGAGGGAGGGCTTGCGGCATGAGGGCCGCTTAAAGGGAATCTGTAGTTTTCAAAATCAGTGGCAAAAAGGGTGCTCCGGGAAGAGGGGGGGAGCTCGGCGGGGAGGAAGCACCCTTTTTGGGGGGGTGGAATCCTGGGAGGGTGAGCGTACCGGGCCAAAAAAACTTTTGGGGGTGTGAAGCGGCTACCTGCTTCCAGAAGAGGGTAGCATTTCCTTGGCAAGCTGGAAATAAGGCTTTGGGGGGGGGGACGAGGCGACTTCGTCAGAAAAACTTCTCCCGTGGACGAAGATGAATGAGTGAAATGAAAAAAAGTGGAAAGATTCTGGTGCGTTCGGGCCCTCGCCGGGGGAGGGATTTTGGTGAGGTGGGGGGGGGGGGCTGGAAGAGAGGGGGACACTGAGTTTGCGCAAGGAAGGGTCCACGAGTGTTTTGCAGACGTGGGACTGGAAATCGAAGGCGGGGCTGTGGGGCGGGTTGCTTCAAGGGCACCTGACAAGGGGATGGGGGGGGGAAAGATTTTTTGGAATAAAACGAAATGGGGGGAAGTGAGGTGGAGGTCCCGGGCGCTGACACGGTTTGCAACGAGCTTAGTGAGGGAGCAGGGGGTTGCCCTCGGCATCATAAATGGCCCTGGGGATGCGTAAGGTTTTGAAAGGGGGGGTTTTTTTTGGGGAGTAGAGGGAAGTTTTTCGGAGTGGCAGTCCGCTGAGTCGGCGAAAGAAGGCTGGATGTCGATGGAAGTGAACGGAATCGTAAAAAAAGGGATGATGCGGGTGGCGATCGGCTGCCTACGAGAAGGGTACGGATAATATTTATACGCGGGAATGGCGAAAACGGGAGGGTCAAAGGGCGGTTTTGGCAAAGAGGTTCGCGGGGAAGTAACGAGGACAGAGGGACGACAACACATGGACGAACAGTGGCCATGGAAGGAAGATTCAATTACTCCAAAATCAAAAGAGGGGAACGGAGGGAAGAGGGGGCCAGGGGAGGAGGAGAAGGGGTCACCCGAGGGGAAAAAACGTTTTTGACCGCCAAGTTTGGGGGCGCCGAGGATTGCGTAAGGTGTCTTGTGCAAATGGAGGGTGCCGACGGCTGGGTAAGGCGTCTATGGTAATGGGGGGAGGGCGCTGACCAGGCGAAAATCAGTAGAAAATATCTTGTCTGGACCCTTACACGTCGAGTTCAGCAACTCGACCTCTAGCGGGGGACTCTAAGCAGCACATGGGGGAAAAGAAAAATTTTCCCTACACATTTCCGATGAGAAAGCTTCAACAACTGCTGACAAAGGGGCTTCTCTTTCTTGTGAAGGGAACCCACTTGCGGAGAGTGGGGGACGTGGGGAGCGGGAGTTCGCGGGAAGTTGGGCATCAGAGCGAATGGGGGGGTGCACAGTCAACCAACTCTTGGAAAGCCTCGAAAGAGGGGTGCAAGGTAAGTACCGTCACTGAACATGCGACAGAAGACAGGAACGAAACTCAGGGAAACTACAATCCATCTTGCATCGAAATAAAATAGGAGTAAAAAGGAGTGATATTCATCGGATGCGGGGCGGGACATGGGAAGAAAGTGAGGAACGGGGGGGAAAAAAAGAAGTTAAGGTCTTTAGAAGGGAGGGGAAGAGTTCCCAAGAGGGAAAAAACACGTTTTTGCGAGGACGAAAAATTGGGCAAGGGAAACTTAAAATAGAGGTTCGTGGGGGAACGAAATAGAACGGTAGTCCTATTTATTGAAAGAAAACTATTGTAAAAAAAAAAAAAACTTCATGGGGTGTCCAGGAGGGAGGTCAGAAAAAGGTTAAACGAGAACTGGGGCGCAGACTGTGTACCAAATTAATGGGGAACAAAGAAGGAAAGGGGGGGGGCAACATTTTGTTGGAGTTTATCCCATGCAACGGCTGACTAAAAGGGCCACGACCTACGATTGAAAGAAAAGAAAGGAGGGTTTTTCAATGAGAAGGGAAAGATAAAAATGTAAGTTGGTGGGGGGGTAGGGCTATGGAAGGTTCTGTTGGGTAAAAGCGAGAAGTGTAAAAAATGGAGAGGGAAACTACATCGATTAATTCAGAAGTATTTAAAAAAAAGGGAAAGGGGGATACATAAGGGAAAAAAAAAAAAATACCGGGTTGCAGTTTCAGCTGGAAGGCGGGGAAATGTGGAAAAAGAATAGATGTTTTTCATTTTACTTCCCCTATTACAAAAGTGGGGAGAAAAAGAGCAGTTACTTCGAAGGTACTCCTGTTGAGTTAGGGAACACAAAACAAGGGTGGGGACAATCTGGGGGGCGGAAGCTTAATATAAGAGTGAAATAGGGGGGGGGGGGAAGAAAATTTTTAGAGTACTTGGGATAACGGGTGGAGAAGAATTCGAAGATGAAAAGTTTTTAAATTAACCTGGCATGACATTGGAAAGGGAAGGGCAATTGAGTAGGGAGATATTTTGTATGGGAGCCTTAGAAAGAAAAATAACAAGGGAAAAGGGTCAAATCAGAAGAGGAACTAAAGAATAGAGAAAAAAGGGAAGGAGAGATCTGCTGCGATTGGCCTCAGATAGGGGCGGAGCTTTCCAAAGGAGCTTCACCTGATGGACACAAATTTCCACCTCCGGAAATTTCATACAAGGGAAAGGGCGGGAAAAAAGAAGAAGCGAAAACTTTAAGCAGCCGAAGGGGAGGGTTAAAAAAAGGAAAAAAGGAATTTCTGAAGAAAAGGTTGGTAAGAAGTGGAAATTTGTCCGCCAATCTGTTTTGTTTGTCAGGACGTCAAAAAAAGGGGAGGCGGGAAACCACCTCCCGGCCGAGAAAACGGATTCCTTATAAAGGGAAGGAGTTTTCAAAAACTCAAAAGTCGGTATGGATTGCGCAGGGAAAGCAAAAGTCATTGGGAACGGGAGGACACGAAGGATTGTTTTGGAAAATTGGTTCGACAGACAACGAAAATTGTGGAATAAAAGAGGGCAGGTGGGGGGGGACGAATTATTGTTGGAAATGGAAGGAAAGAAAAGATTCCAGTTAAGACGAATGACGCTGGTTGCATTCGAACTAGAAAATATGGAGACTACCACAATGATGGTTAATCAGCTGATGAAAGAGTGTATTGTAAAGGGAGAAATTTGGGAGGGAAAAAAGAGGGGGAGAATTACTTGCTCCAAAACAACGGGGAAAAGGAGAGATACCAGATACGAGTAAAGGTCTCCATGAAAACGAAATAAATCTTTCAGCGGAAAAAAATCTAGTTAATATTTCAGGGAATAGGGGACCAAAGAAGGGGGGTTCGTAATCTGTTTCTGGGAAATCCTGTTATTTGCAAAAACTAAAGTTCAGAAAAACTGAACTCGTTTTTCGAGAAAAAGGGACACGTCGTTGGTGAGGGGGAAACAAAAGTCAAGAAAAAAGAAAAGGGTCAAAAACTCGAGTCTTGCATAAAGAAGTTCTTAAAAGCACAGCAATCAAGAAAAGGGGACGCTGCTGAGAGAAAGGAAGAGAAGGGAAAAAGGGGGTAGAAAAGGCTCTAAGAAGTTGACAGGAAAAGAAGTGGGGGGGAAAAAACTGCTACAGTGATGTGTTTCAAAAACAGTTGTATTTTAATCCGATAAATAAGGAATCAAAAGAAGGTCCGGAAGAGAAAAGATGAGAGGAGCCACGAAGTTGCTCGGAGTTGGGGGGAGAAGTATATTCTTTAGAAAGATGTTCCGGGTTTTTTCTTTAAAGGTTGTTGTGATCAGAGCTTAATGAAAAGGGGGGGGGGGAACAGCCTCACAAATCGGTGAGGAAAAAGATTCCGAGATACGAGCCTCCGAAAAGGCCTAAGGGTTCATAAGGTCAATAGCCGAGGGAAACATTTTTGAGGGTAAGGGGATAAAAGATTCAGACATCAAAAGAATGAGAGAAAAACAGGGGGAGGAAACATTTCGCCAGGTTAACATTCAAAATGGGGGGGAGGGATTCTTATGTGATCTCCTTTTCCAAGATAACCTAAAAATGGTGAGGGGCCACAATAATATTTGAAAAAGAAACAAAAAGGGAAAGGGATATTGTTTTTTGTCGGGGGAAAAAACGAAACGGATGACTTCGCAGTGAATATAGGACTTCAAGGATTAAATTGCCCGGAGGTGGGAATTAAAATGAATTAACGGGAAAGGCGTTTGAAAAATGTAACAGCAGAGACAGAAAGAAAGTTTACTTGGAAAGGCTGAATGAGCGGGAAAGAGGGGGGACATCCTCCTGACGATGTAGGTGGAGAGACGGCAACTAGACGGCGAGTAAAAAAAAAGATTCTCTATGGAGAAAGCGCATAGACAAAAAAAGATAACGATGGATGAGAGAAGATAACCAACCGAAAGGGCTTGGGGCGGACCATTAATAGGGGCGAGGGACGGGGGACATGGAAAAAACAGCAATGGTTTGATTTTACCGGGCCTTAATTGCAGGCAAGCGGTAAAAGGATAGGAAATTTATATTTATCCACACTGGAGGAAAGGATCACCAGAGGAAGTGGGGAAGGGTGTTGCTATAAGAATCGTCAGAGTTACAATAAAAAGGGACGAGCAGACAAAACAAGGATTCGTTACCACTTGGCACGGACTCATTGGAGTGTCAAAAAAAGACGTCAGGAGGACCAAACCACTGGGAGTGAAAATGGAAGATGCAGGAGGGGGTGAAAGACTTACCTCGTGGCTCCCAACGGGGATGTAAGGGGGACCCAGGGGAAAAACAAGCCTGAGGAAAAGAAAAAAAAAATTGGGAGGAAAAGGGACTACGGGAAAAAAAGAAGGGGTGAGGGTTGGGAAGGTCGTATTCCTGTAGATGCGCCTTGAAACAAAAAGCTAGCGGAAAAAAGGAGAAATCCTCTTTCGGGTGAAAACGAACCAAAAAAGCTTCGAAACGACCCGCGATCCTATAAAAAAAAAAAGCTAAAAAAGCGACGGCCATGCCCAACGGAAACGCCCCCCGGTAAGATCGTGCCGCGAGGGGGGATGAAAAGTTCGGCTAGGTAGGAACATGGGATTGGGTCAGGGTAAACACAAAAGACAGAAGAAAAGCGGCTACTGGCAGGAGGGGAAGCACTGAAAAAGACGAGGCTACTTAAAAAGTCTTTTTCCGCCTGCGTCATCGACACTCAAAGAGGAAACGCCGGGAAGTTGAAGGCACTCCGAAAGCATCAAACGCCAAGCGTAAAAGGGAAAGCCCAGGCGGAAAACAAATGGGATCAACCATCTTGCTATACCATTCCGCGAAGAAAAGGAGGAATCAAGGCTCACCGGGGACGTTGGAGGTTTTGAGAATGAAGGGGAAAGACTTGGAAGGAGGGGGAAAAAAAATCAAGGTGAGAGGTCCTGTACCTCATTTTCACGAAAGCGAAAATCTGGCCAAGGGGGAAGCAGAAGAAGAAGGGGAGACCTAATTTGGAACCGAGAGGGAATTAACGCCGGAGGAAAAAGATTCTGTCAGCGCCCAAGAATCATCCATGGCTGTTCCCTACTGTTCCTGCGAACGAAGGGAGGAGAGCCAAACGAGGGAGGGCCGGGTAAAAGCCAGAGCCTACTGAAAAACAAAAAAATCCAAGAAGGACAAAAAAAAAAAAAACCAGCTATTAAGCCTATTGGACAAGTGTAAAAGGGGAATAGGAGGAACCATCTTCAAACTAAGCGGAGGCCTGTCAGCGCCAAGGAAAAAACGCCACCAAAAAAGAGAGCTGGAAAGAAAAAAGACGGGTCACCTCAGCTGCCTTTAAGAAAAAAACCGCCAAAGAATGGTCCCACCGAAGAAAAAGTCAGGCAAACCCTCCTTTGACGAAAGGGGCAAAAAGGGAAAAGCTCCTGTCCACAACACCATCAAAAAAAAAAAAAAAAAAAAAGCTGCTCGGCCCGAAAAAAGACATAAGACTCCAATTTTTGCTCCTATCTTGGGGGGAAGGGAAGTCAAAAGGAGGAAGGAGGAGAGACTCAGAAAAAGCGGAAGACCTAAATCGCTGATTGCCAGAGTCAGGACAATAAAGGGGCGCAAGGAGCCGCAGCTAGCACAGAAATGCAATCGCGCAAAAAAAAAACCGGTACGCGACAGAAAGGAGAAAAAATGCTGGGGAAGACATCAAGTAACCCATGAGGGAAATCAAAGGGAAAGAGAACTTTAAACGGAAACGACAAGTTTTACGCAGACCCTCCATGCCAGCGTCAAGCCGACAAGAAAATCTGGGGGGAAGGGGCCAAAAAAAAAGCCATTCATAACGAAAACCCTTACCGCCGAAATTTCATTCGATACGCTCATGGGAAGAGAAGGCGAAAAGGGGCAAGATACCAAGACGCTCCCAAATACCATCTTCCTCGACCCAAACGACAGAACCAAAAAAAAACGGAAAACGGAAGCCCTGTGGATCAGAAACCACAAAGGCAAAATGTGGCGGACTGTTTTGGAAGGGGGATGGGACAGCGGGATAAGGACAGAAAATCGACACGCCGAGCAACTCGCGCAGGCAATCTCAAACGGAAAGAAAAGAAGACAGCAGGGTGCGCAGAGAAAACAAAAATATCTGGGAAGGCTGAACGAAAGGAAAAAAACAAAGGATGAGATAAAGAAAAGATAGAGTCATCGGAAAGGGGGAGTATCAGGAGTGATGGTGCGGAGGGGAGGGGGCTTTAAGCTTGCCGCTGGCGAGTTCTCGGACATGGACTTGACGAGAATGCCCCGCGACCGCGCCCAACCATCGAAAAGGGGGACGGCGGGAATCGGAAAACTATAAAACAGTTCTTTCATCTTGCGACCGTAAGAAGGAATGGGGTCCCAACGGGAAAGGCTGGGGGGGGGGGTGAGGGGGGGGAATCTTACGAATTGGGGGAGGAGATTGGGCGGCTGGCTCTAAGAGAAAGAGAGTATCAGAGGAGGCAGAGATGGCGTAACGGGTTCGGGTCATGAATGAAACAAATAGGTTGAAATCGTCCTTTAAAGGCATAAAGGGCAAAAAATGAATCTGTATTGCAACTCATTTCAACAGAGAGAAAAAGCAAGGGAGGGCCCGAGGGACTTTATAATCAGCCCGGTTGGGGATCAGAAAAAGGGTCGCGGAGGGAACCGGAGCAGTTGAAGGGAAGGGGGGTAGCTGGGACTAGGAGAAAAACACTGGCTGTAGCCTGGAGGGAAATGGCTGGAAAATCAGTGAAAAAGCGGCGGTAAACTGCCTTCTTCGTGGTTGCGATGAATCGTGGGAGTTGGCTAAAAAAATTTGATCAAGGGGGGGAGGAAGGAGAGGGCGTCACCAGCGAGCGGGGGTGTCTGTTTGTGTTGGGGGGAGGGTTTTGGAGGGGAAAAGGGCGCGAGGTGAAAGGGTCCACGATGGGTGCAGAACGGGACCATTTCAGCGAGAGGGCGGGGAAGGGTTTTTTCTGCAAACGCAGGGGACTTTGGCACAAGATTTTTAGTCTAAAAACGAGATTTTTGAGGGGGCTGGGGGTTGCATTTTCAGTTGGCGATGACCGAAAGCGGAGGAGCGCGGGCGGTTGAAAAAATCGAGCAATCATTTGCCCTATTGGAACCATCTGAGAAAAAGGAGCTTGGAAGAATGGGGAGAAAGAGCTGTGTTATTTTCTGGGGCATTGAGCAAAGGAAGGAAAAGAGAGGCGATACGGCACGGAGGGGTTGGTCGCAGAAGCCCGAAAAGGGGGAGGGTTCGGGAGGAAAGGAAGCATGGGGCTTACGACGGGACGAAAAAAACTGAAAATTCCGGGCGATGCGTCGAGAGAATGCGGGTGGGGAAAGGGGGGGCGGTCCGGTAAAGAGAAATAGAGGGGACGATTAACACAGATCTTTAAGAAAAGGAAATCAAAACGGAAACCGGAGCTACAGGAAGCATTTGACGGCGCGGAAGCTCGCCGAAAAAAAAAGAACGACAGGAAAAACTGTGGATTGAGAAAGTGGGCGAAGTGGCTGGTGCAAGCCTTTACAAGTGGAGACTCGCGGGATTGAAGGAGATGGATGGGGGGGGGGCGGAACGACGGCGGAAAAAAAGGGGTGAAACCAAGTAGCAAAGGCACTCTCTTGTCCGCCTCAAGGGGGGAAAGCACTGCGCTGGTGTAAGGGCCGCGAGGCAAAACTTTCAGAAAACTAGTTTGCCCGTCCAGTTCAGCCGACACCAGGAACTTCTTACCGGGGGAGAGATGTCTTTGGGAAAACTAAAGGAGGTCGTTGGAGGGGGATCGGCTGGCGCGGGAGTGTTCGACGGAAAAAGGGGAAAAAAAAACCACAAAAAAAAAAAGTAGAGGGGATTCGAGGAAGATGTTGTTGCGGAGGGAACGGTGGAAGAAGAGGAACAAACCACGGAAGCCGGGAATCTTCAAAAATCCTCTCTTAGAAAAGAACATGAAGCCGAAAAGGATGGAGATTCGCAGACACTATTGATGGCGGGAAAGGGGCACATGGAGTGAGAAAAACAAGAAGTCTTTAAAGGCGCGGCACAGGGGAGGAAACTAACGGAATCTACTGAAGAAGGTTTAGGATGGAGGGGAGGTGGGTCCGTGGTCCGACCATGAATGGAGGACGCGGGGGGAAGGGGGGTTGGGGGGGAATGAAAACGATTTATTAGGAAAAACAATAAATTCAGGGGTATGAACAAGGGAATGATGACAGTAAGACCATTTGTAGCATATAACTGGTAAATAAGTAAAAAGGTAATGGTGTCAGATCTTCATAGAAAAAAATGTGTGCAAAAAATTATTGGGGGGATAAACGGCAAAGGAGTCCAGACATACAATGCCTACCAAGGGAGAGAAAGAGCGGTTGGGTTGGGAACTCCGAATCACTCGTTAAAGGGGGGGTTATGAAATAGGATAGCATAGAGAGGTCTGTAGCCAAAGGGATATAAGGGAGAAGGATCAACTACATCTATTATTTCAGAGTAACAAGGGCAAAAAAAAATAAAATGTAAGCAAAACCTCCTGTTGGGGGAGTTGTCACGGATGAAAGGGGAAAAGGTGAAGAAGAATAAGGGGGGAAGTAATTTTTCATTTTTTCCAGAATGAAAAGTGGGGGGTGAGGAAGGGGAGACGGAAGCGTTACTGCGAGTGAAAAGGGCGGAGAACACAACAAGTTAAAATCTTTACATCTTTTTAAAGTAATCAAAGGAAAGAAGGGGGGGACAAGGGTTAGAGTTATCGTGGGCTAAGCTAAGAAGAAGAAAATAAAAAAGAAATGGGTTTGATGGACAGGGAGGAGACTGGCTGGTTTATGCTCTAATATTAATAGTTCTGTAATAAGAAATCAAAAAAGGACGGGCACCACAGGTATAGAACTGCTGAAACCCTTGGGAAGAAAAATGGGCATCTGAGAAAAATTTTGAAGGGGGGGCGGGGGGGGAATTAAAAAGCAGATACAGAAGAAAGAGATCAAACAAAAAATGGAAAGGGATCAAGCCAAAGAATCTCCTGAACCTTTAAATAAGTGGAATTAAGGATGAAGGTCCGGGTAATAAGTCATGAGGAGGTATACGCAAAAAATAGGGGGGTCATGGGCAGGAAGGGTGAAAGTAGGAGGAAAAATCACTTAAGCATATTAAAGTTCCTGTGGGATACATGTTGGTGTAAAAAAGATTGGAACAATAGACTCAAAAAATTTATGGATTGGGCAAAAAAAAAGTAGAGCAATAAAAAAGAGGGAGGGGGGGGGGTAACTTATTTTTTTTCTGATTCTTAAATCAAAAGAGGTGGTTAAAGGAAAAAAAAAAAATGGGGAGGGGAGGGAAAAAGTTAGTGTGAGAAGGGAAGATCCTGAAAGCTTAAAATAAAAAAGATTACAACAAGGGTTGGGGAACTGTAGGAAGAACGAAAGGGTCGCTGCTTCAACTTAAATATGAGGTAAGTGTTGGGGGGGAAGAATTGGGAGTAGAAACGTGTATGAAGTACGGGGAAACGAAAATAACAACAACAACGGAGGAGAGGAGGATATAAAGGGAAGTACATTAAGGAGAAAGGAAAAAGTGTCTCAAAAAACGGTACAATAAATCGTCAGATGATAAAAAAGGGAGTCCGAATAAAGGGACCAGGGTAGGTAATTGCAACCATAAGACTGTGCGTAAGGCTTGTAAAAAGCGGGTTCGGCGGGGGGTAAGTCGAAAAAAAACAGGGATTTTTTTTCTTTTCTTGGACAGGAAATTAGTGAGGGGGAGGTCAAGAAAAAAATAATGTAAAAACCTCGAGAAGGACATCACGATCAAATGACTTCCTGTCGTCAAAAAGGGCAAGGAGCACATCATGTGGAAAGTTTTGATTTTTAAAAAAGTAACGATCGGGGGTCCAGGGGGATTGAAGGGGATGTTTGGAGCTCAATTGGGTCTGGTTGGAAAAAAAAATGGGTGGGGACGATAAACTCTCCTGATTATTTCCGGAAAGAAAGGCAAAGGAACGAAACAAAGGAGGGAAGTTTGGGTATAAGTTCATAACACTTTGAGGCAATAAAGGGGGGGGAGGAATCAGGAGCTGTAGAATTACGGGTGTGGACCTCACAAAGGGGGGGGGATTGGGAAAGAGAAGCTTGTCACAAGGTTTTACTTCGACTTGAAAAGCGAAGAGCAGAAAGGGAAAACGGCGGGGGGGGAACGGTTAAATTGATAATGATAACTAGAATTAGGGAATGGAAAAAATTTAGAAGTGAACATTTAAAAATCTTTGGGCGGGAATAGGATCTTATTGAAAGAGAAGTGATCCAAATTTAAAAAAGGTTCAACACGCCGGCAAGGATTCATATAAAACTCAGATTGTAAAGCGGGGGGTCATTTGCGGAAACGGAGAGTAACAAGAAGGGAAAGGATTCTAAAGGGAAATTTCAATAAGGGAATTAAAGAAAAAAGGAGACTTTTATTAGTGAAAAAAAGGAAGGTCCAACCGTATTGGGTTAAATTGTATGTTATCGGGAGTTTGGAGCCTGAATAAGGGAGGGAGTTTTAAATCAAAAAGGGGTAGAGTAAGGGGAGGAGAGTTTACCCAACCCAGAATCGATATGCCAGGCCAACCATGACGGGTAGGAGGATGAGAAAAAAAAACCGATATGGGAGGGCTTTTAAAGGAAAAAAGAGGGGAGGTGAGGGACGGTCTGCATGGGGGAGAAAATACCAAATAAGGGGGGGGTTTCCGCATAGCAGGAAGATGCACATTAAATGGACTGATCCTTAATAGGGGGGGAGAAAGGAACAACCTGGATACAAATGGAAAGAAAAAGGGTTGGGGGGTGAGAGAAACGGAGAAAGAGGGGTACATAAAATAGAAAAGGCGCAGCACATGAGTCGCCACGAAGGAAATGGCGAAGTGTCGACAACCTCGTCATCGATTCGTCACGGTAAGGGGGGTGTGAAAATGGGTTAATTTCCGCCGGTAACGGGCTTCCTCGGGGGAAGCCACGTCAAGTTTAGAAATTCCCGAAGGGGTTATACTCAAGAGCTAAGCATTGGGAGAAAGGGACTAGGGGAAAAAAAAAGAATGGGGGAATTTGGGTAAACGAAATTCCGGTAGGTGGGAAGGAATGAGAAGGTAATACGCCCCAAGATCCTTCTAAAAAGAATGTTAAACGAAGGGAACCAAAGGGAATCAGGAAACTCCGCAAAAATCAAATCCCAAGAAACTCTAAGCTCCGAGTGGCGAGCCCAGCAAAGAAAAAACTGAAAACTTGGTGAAAGAGGTTCGGGAGGATGAAATCTTCATGAAAGAAAGAAAACAGGGGAAGGGGGTCACTGTCTTAAGGGCCAGAGACACCTGAGGGGGATTTTGGGGAGAACGCGCAGGAAGGGAAAAGACCATAGAGCTGGGGCAAATGGGACTAACTTCAGCTCCCACATCCAAGCAAAGAAAATTCAATGCTCTGGGAGTCTCGAGAAGAAAGGGTATGGGACGCAAAAAGGAGGGGGAAAGAAGGACTCGCCACAGTTGCAAACCGGGGAAAGCTGTAAAAAACCAAAGAGGACAGAGTCATCGAGGGGGGGAGGTAGAAAATGGTAGTTTTGGGATGATCATTGAAAAGATGGGCAAATGAAACCTGCATGTTCTCGTACGTACCGGGGAAAAGAAAAACAAGCCGAAATCGTACGGGTAAAAGGTTTCGACCAGGGAAGGTGCCAGACCCGTTAAGGAAAAAAGGGAGAGGGGGGGAACATGCACCGAAGCCCCTCAGCATTGTCGAAAAAGACGGTAAGCGACAAAAAATGTCCATCGTCTTGAGCCGATTGAAGAGGGCTAAGTGAAAAGACCCTCAAAAACAGAGAGGAATCCCCACAAACAAACCAATAAAACAGAAACTACAGCAGGAAAAAGGGGAAATTCTGAGGAGGGCAAAACAGAACTCACTAATCCGAAACAAGGATGCCCCACAAAGCATCAAAGCCAAAAAAATTCAGGGGCACCAAAAAGGGTACTTGAAAAAAAAAACCCGCGATGCCCAGAAAGGGATCTCCACCCGGGAAATGGGAAAAAAAAAGAGAGAAAAAAGAAGGGAAATCTCCTTCCCGCCCACCACAAACCGAAAATCCTAACCCGTTCCTCAAAACAAAATAAAACTCCACTGGGGGAGGAGTTGGGGGAAAGGGTCAGAACCGAGAATCCAAACTATCATAACAAGAAGGACGGCGAAGCACATATCCAGGATTAGGAGGGAGTGAAAAAAAATTCCAATTCCATGGCCCATGCTGAGAGAGTACCAAAAGGCAAAAAAATAAAGACAAATAAACCATGGATCCACAAAAAGGTGCTTCGACGAACTCAGAGCTCAAGGAAAAGATCAAAAGGAAAAGAGGTTCAAGAGACAGATTCCGTTTACGATGCCTCGTCATAAAAAAAGAAAAAATTGAGACCTATACTGGTTGCATGGACGCAGAGACCTAACCAGTGAAGAAAGATTCCTGAGAACGAAAAAATCAAAAAAAAACTGCTAAGAACCCTTCGCAACGATAAGATAAAAAGAGGGTCAGAACCCAACTACCCAAAAAGAAAAGGCTGCAAGCAAATGCCGAATGCTTACGGGAACACGCAACGATAAAAGGGTAAAATAGGGGAAAATAGACGCGCGAATTGGCGCTGGTTTTTTCTCGCGCATCTGTTGAGGAAATCGCGAGAAAAGCCGAAGCAACTAAAGACAAGCGCAAAAAAGAGAGAACACCAAACCGCATTGACCCTCACCAAAAAAGAAGAAAAAGCCGAGCGCTATCTAAAGGAAAAAACAAAGAAAAAGGAGAAGAAAGAGAGAAAAGCTCGCGACGCATCTTTTTTTTTCAATCGCATCAGGTGCTGGCCTTAAGTGAAAGGAAGAGGGGGACTCGTCCTTGGGTCGAATGAACTCAACTGAGAGAGCCAACCACGTGCAAGAGAAGTTCGGGGGAAGTAGAAAACATGTCTTCATCGTGCGACGTCCGCTTCGAAATGGGCTTCGAGGGGGCTAGTGGGGGGGGGGGAGACTGACGATGGTGGGAAGAGGAAAGGGAGCTTGTTTCAGAGAAAGGGACGAGGAAAAAGACAGGAAGAGGTGCAGCTGGAGGAAAAGTTCGGGTCATGGATGGTCTCGCGGAAAAACATACATGACTAAAGAAGAGGGGGCAAGGCTTTACGCTGGCTTTAAACGCGAAAACTTTTGAATCTTTAGGGGCAAAGGTTCACTGGGGAATGAAGATGTTCTCTCCGGAGGGCGTAGAGGAAGTGGGGCAAAACGGTTTATTTGTGACTCGTACCGGAGGGAGGGCACCGTGGAAAAGTACAGGGGAGGAGGGCAGAGAACTGCTCTCAGCCTGTCGTAAAGGCCTTCGAAGTCGGAAAGACGAGGGACTGAATGTGAAAAGGCAGCTTGGGGGTACGATGACGTGTATGATCGGGGTTGAGGAGGAACCAGGAGAGGTGGAGAAGGAGGAGGAGTGAAAAGGGGAGCCGCGGTGTTTGGATTTTTGGATGTTTGGTAAGCAGAATTGCCCTGATGTGGGAGCTGGAAGGTTTGCAGAAGGGATCCGGACCTTCAAGAGGAGGGTAAGGGATTGGGGCAGTTTTTCTTCAAGGGACGCGGGGTGCACGGTGAACAGAGTTTTACAAAAGGGTGGAAAAAGGGGCGGGGGAAAACAGGGGGCGCTGGGTGCACGAGCTTAAGGAGTCTCCGCTGAAAAAGAAAAATGGAAAGAGGGGAGAACATCTGGGCGCAACGAGCTGTTTTTGTGGTTTTTTGGGGGGGGAAAGGAAGGAAAAAGGTTAGTTTGCGGGTGGGACAGTTCGCTGAAAGCGAAGAGGACGAGGGAATGCGGTGGCAAAAAAAAAAGGAAAGTGGACCAGAAATGTATGTGCAGGATCGGAAAAAAAAAAAATCAAAGTGGGGAAATGATACCTTATACGAGGGAAAATCGTCGCACAAAAGGCGGGACTTCTCGGTCGAGTGCGGGAATTTCAAGGAAGCTGCAAGGTTAACTATTGGGGAACGCTCCTAGAAGTTTACGTACATCAAGTGGCCAAGTTTCCGATAAAGAGGGAGCGGGCAAACTGGACGATGACACATTAAAGGGACCGAAAACGTCGCCAGGAGCAGAAAGTTCCGCAACTGGGTGTGGAGGGAAGGCGATTGGAGGTTTCGTTTGCAATCCGGTTTGGAAAATAACCAAGGGAGTATATTGGGATGGAGGGAGCTGAACAGTCAGGGGGAAGCCTAAAGAATCGGTAAGTGTCTGTGCCTGGCAGGCGAGGAAATCAACAGTGCCGAGGAAAAAAAAAAATGGGGCATGCCTCGATTAAATTTTACAAAAAAAAAAAAGAAGAACTAGTTGCCGGAGGCTTCAAGCCTCAAACCGCGGAAGCGCTTAAAAGGGGGGGGGATTTCGAAAGGGAGCAAAGGGGAGGTTTACAGGGACGTGGTGGAGGCTGGCCGCGGGGGGGAGAAATAGAAGGGGGGTCACACGGCAAAGCATACCGCTTAAAAGGAAAGTTGGAGAAAAGGACGGGGATAATTCGCCTCCTACCGTAACAAGAGAAAGAAATAACGTCCAATACGAAGGTCGCCCAAGGACTTGAGGGAGGGTCACGTAGAGGTGAGAAAAAATCATGATTAACGTTTGCGGAAAGGGGGAGGGATTGCAAGACGGGAAAATAATGTAAAACAGGTCTTTACAAAGCTAACCGGTTGGCAGTGGGGGTCCGGAAAAATAGACAAAAGTAGTGGGGTGTTTCAAAGGGTCTGGGCTGCGCATTTTGGGAAAGAAAGGGGGTGAAAAAGTAACAAACCCTGCAGTTATGGAAGTCAGTGATGCGTGAAACGGGGTAAGATAAGGGTGCTCCTGTTACCAAATGAAAAAAGGAACATAAACTCAATAAGGAGGAAAAAAACATTTTAGGGGATGGGACAGACAAAGAAAAAGTCCGTTCCTCTCGAAAGGATAAGGCAAGGATTTGGGCAGGGGAGGTATCATCGTACGCAGGGTAGAAGCGCTATTGTATCATCGGTCCGGGGGGAAAGCGCAAAGAAAGATTACTAAAATTTAGAAGATCAAATCGATGATTTCAGGAAAAAAAGTACCGAAAAGGGACGAGGAAGGCAACCTACGTTGACTGGCAGGGCCTAAGTCTGAAACATGCTGGGAAAGGGTTGGCGGGGGGTAAGGAGGGGAAAGGAACCGAGATGATTGTAAAATTTTAAATTTAATTGAGTTGAGGAATAACGAAGACAATCGAAAATGGAGGGGGGAGCAAAGAACAAACAACAAGTTAGTATCTGGTTTTATCTGAAAGTCTCCGGCGGTAGACAAAAAAGCAAAAAAACCTGGGGAGAATTATCTTTGGCTAACGGAAAATTAATGAATAACAAAGGGGGGTAGGGGGGGGAAAACGGTAGACATTTTAACTGCTATTTGAATGCTCTATTGAAGTAGGAGAAATTAGGGGGACCTAAAAAAATGCAGGTCACTCTCTAGAACACCACTTGAGGGCGGAAAACAGGAAGCTTCTCTCAAACGAATGATTGAAAGTTGTTGAGCTTTTCAAAAAAAAAAAACGCATATACCTTAACAAAACTAAAATTGAAGGAAAAGAAAGGGGGGGCCCGCAAGAATATAGCAAAAACGTGAGACTCTAGTAGACATCAGGAATGTTGAGGTAGGAAGGAGGGGTATTCTATGAGTTTTGAACGCAAAAAGATTTTGGAGGCTGAGAAAAAATTGAGCTTTCAAACACAGAAGTACGAAGGAGGAAGTTGAAAGAGGGGGGGGATGATTGTTAAAAAGTAACTAAAGGATGTCAGCATGCGAGGAGGCTTTGAAACGAAGTAGAAGAAAAAGATAGGGAGTAGGGAAGCTGAGCTTTTTTTTGTTTTCTGTGGGAAAGGGAAAAAATCAACACCAGGTGGTTTAAAAAAAAGGGGGAAAGAACAAAAAAACGGGCGTTTGGGGCGATATTTTGGTGAGAAAGGGACCTGTGAAGTAAAGGGCAGGTAAGAAAGATTACGACACATTATGCTCTGCACCTATGGGGGGGGGGGGGGGGGGGGAAATAGGGAACTAAAACCTTAAGAAAAGAGTGTTTTATTAGGGGTTGGGAATGAAATTTCCTTTAATGACTTATATTACTACTGTTAATCGACGGAAACAGAATAACCCTTAAGAAAGAGAAACACATGAAAACGGAAGATCTTTCAGCTGAGAATATTCGGCTTCCAGGGGGTGCAGCGGAAGACCTTTGGGGGGAAAAAAAGTCGTAATGTGTTGGTGGGGGTGCTTCTTCAAAAGGAAGGCTCTAGGGAAAATCAGGGGGGGTGGCGGTTTCTTTGTGATGCAAAAAACTAGTGGAGGGAGGAAAGATAGGGGAAACGAAAAGCAGCTCCAATGACGGCTTTGTAAAAGCCAAGGAAAAGGAGGAGAGTCATCATTGCAGTTGGGGTGTTTGGTAAAGATGTGAAGAAAACTGGTCCTCAAAAAGACGTATGTGTTTTGACCGAATTTCTCGTGAAGCAGAGAAAGAGGGGGAGGGGGGAAATAAATAACCTGATTAAAACTTTCCGGAATAAGAATGCCTGCCAAAAAAGAAAGGAGGAAATTACTAGGTAGTCTTGGGGGCCGAGAAAAGGTCTTGTGAAAGTAAGGTGTATAATCAGAAGTATCGAATTACGGTTTTGAAGCCTCACGGATTAAAGGCCAAACGACAGATAAATAACTGGAAAAAAATGAAAAAGGGGGGAAAATTCCGAGCAAAAGAAGGGTCTTCCGCAGAGTGCAAGGCATTGGGGGGGTTCTGTTAGTAAAGAGATATTAAGAGTACCGTGAAAATGATTTAGCCAGGGTAACAGGAAAAATGCGGTGCGAGAAGAGTGATGGAAAGAAGGAAATGTTATAAAGTTATCCCAAAAGAAGTTTATCAAAACTATGTGAAAAACCCTGAGGGAATGGGAAAGAGAAGGTGGGGGGGGGGGGTCTGGGCCTAAAAGATGACTTCTAACGCTGCGAGCCTTCAAGATGACATGGAGGGGAAGAAAAGAAGGGGACATTGGGATCAGGGCAATAACAGCATGTTTTCAGCAGGCAGTGACAACAGGTTTTTTGCTTTAGCTGCGAGGTAGCGGGTAACAGGGGACCTAGATAGCTGGAGTTGAGCCTTAAAGTATATGCGGGAGGGAGGGAGTTTAAAAAAAACGAAATTTCTATCTTCAAGAGAAACAAAGAAAGTAGGGACGACGAGAAAAAAGAAAAACGTCATTAAGAATTGTCAAATCACGTTAGAAAAGGAAGAGGATTGGGAAAGGGATAAAACTACCATATGTTTGAGTTTAAAAAAAGAGAAGAGGAACTAAAAGGGGGTCCAGGAGTTATAATGAATGGGGAAAGCATCACCCGATATTGATTAACAGAGGTTGTGGGTGAAGAAAAGACTCCAGAGTACTTTACAAATAAAACAAAGCAAACGTGGAGTCCGCCATTGAAAACAGAGATTGGAGGGCGAAAAAAGTAGATTCGCCACCACGTTTTGGAAACCTTTTTATATTCGCGAATTGATCGGGGTCCCCCAACGTGAACTTAAAGTGTCTGAAAGGGGAAGGTGGACAAGTATCAAGGCAGTGTGGCGAAAGATTTATTCAACCTAAAGATGGTTGAGGGGGCAAGGAGGAGAAGGGGGAGTGTGCTCTTCATTCGTACGTAATACCCAAAAAAGAAAGTGCGTTGCTAGATTACGCACAAAAAAAAATGCGAAAAAGATCAGAAAAGAAACAAAGGAAAACCGCTCAGCTCTCGTGCGAAGGTAAATCCTGGGCCAAAGGAATGGGGCGCGGTCGTAGCAATCTTAACACGTGCCGCAATGTGCATGTAGGAAAAGAGCGGCCCAAAGAGGGGAAAGGGCTCAAATGACAGTGCACTATCCTTGGCAGGAAAACTGCAAAAAGAGGGAAAAATAGGTTTCCCCTTCAGAAGGCACTAAAACAAGAAAAAAGCAGGGAAGGGGGGGGACTCTAGGACCTCGTGTACCACTGAGCTCCACAGGAAGAAAGAAAAACGACCCACCGTGGAGCAACCACGGGGGAAAAAAAATCGAAGTAAAGGCATGCGGCCTCACGCGGTCGACGTTGGGCGGGGGATGATAAAAAAGAAGGGGGGGTTTAATCGAAAAAAAATGCGGACGTGTTACTCGTGAAAAAAAAAGGATTAACAAACCCCAATCCGGCCGGTGGGAAAGGAATTGACCGATATGTCAAAAGCCAGAAGGTCGGTCCTCAAGCCGATCGCCCCAATCAAGAAGGAGGGGACATTCTGAACTACAACGTTCGCACATAGGGGACCATCAAAGAGGGGAGAAGCCAGAATCCAACTCCCTCAAACGAAACAGCGGCCCCAAAAAAAAAAGAGAGGAAACTAAAAAACTCATGGAACACCTGCAAACTCGAGGGCAAACCAGCCATCACTAATCGGAATTAAGCGAAACTGAAATTCCCATCATAAAATCGCGTGAAAAGATCGGAGAAAAAACACCCGCAGCGGGAAGTTAAAAAAAAGAAACAAGCCGCAGCGATGACCAAAAGGGAAAGATCCAAGATGGACAAAAGAGAAAAAAAAAAGAAGGGAAACTCCCTCACACATACACAAACGAAAATCCCCACCAAAGAAACCCGCACGCAATAACAAGGGGTTGCTCATATCCTTGAAGGAGACGCGATCAGAAAAAACGTTAACCAGCGAAAAAATGGAAAAAGCAGAAACCGGGGAAAGAGCTGATTTGCCATCGCTGCGAAAGGCTACCACCAGGCTGAGGCATTAGCGAAAACCGACAACACAAGCCAAGGGTGCAAACCTAACCGAATGAACATTATTATGACAACCCTTGAAGACCTTAAGGGAGAAAAAAAAAGCGGACAAGGAATCTCCGTTGAAACAAAAGTTGCAAAACTACAAGGGGGAAAAAAAGTAAAAAAACCTCTTCTTCAATGAGAGATTTACCAACAGCCATTCATTACCCACCCCGGTAAGCCAGTGGCATATAAGGAAGAAACCTCGAAACTTCGCGCAACAGCCGCACTCCTCCAGCTCCCAATGACCCTCAATCGAACAGGAAGTCAACGCAAGTGGCCTCAGCACAAGCCCGACGCGTACGGTCCGCAAGATTACCTGACGAAGGAAAGGAGCCGCAAAATTTGTTGGTCGTCGGCTTTTGCGTTCGCCGAATCACTAGAAAAAGCAGCGAGAAGGAAATCAAAGCCAAAGCCTCAACCAAATGCAAAAATGCACTCAAAGTCGTCGCCGACGCTTACGAAGCGCGAAAAACACCCACAAAGATCTGGGAGAAAAAGAGAGGGGGTGGGTCAATGCGCTCGCGGTGCTGAGATTCTGGGAGTTGACGGAAGCGGGAACTTTTGAGGAAGTGGAGTCGCGAATTAAACAAGCTTCGCACGCGCCCCCAGCAGCAAAAAAAGAGGCGGACGGGGGGGGGAAAGAAGGCAAACTTCATCGTTGCACCACGCTCGGACAAGGAGCGAGGAGGGGGGTTCGGGACGTAAGTAGGGGGAAGGAAAAGGTGTTGCGGGCTGTTACGCAAGGGCAGGTCGGAAAACGAGACTTAGGAAGGGGGTTCGTTCGGGTCGCTTCAAACATAAGATAGTTAAAGGTTCGGAGTTACGTAGGAGGGGGGGCCGAGGACTTGGAGGGAAGTGAACTCAGTTTAAAAGGGGATTCCTTGGGGAAGAGAAAAGGGACACGCGAAAAAAGTATGGCGTAGAACAACCTGGGTGTTGACGGGGGGGGGGGGGGGGGCCGTGAAAGAACTTTCGCGCGAGTCGGGGCTGCGCCTAATCCTGGCGGGTAATGGCCATAAAACCCAAATAAGGAAAGAATCTGCTGCTGGTAAGCGTCGTCGGTAAAAAGCGCTGCGCACTTAAAAAATTTTAGAAACGTGAAAAACGTACGGGCGGGAGGGGGTGAGATTTTCTGTTTGTGGGGTTGATGGGGTGGGGAGTGGGAAAGTGCGCGCTTTGATTCACGGGCAGACGTGAGCGGGACCATTTGGGCATAACGTGTAAGATGGGGGGCGGGGGTTGGATCAAAAAACCCAAGGGAACCTTGGGGGTGCGGCTACCATCCGATTTTGTTGCTGGAAGGGGTAAAGGTGGGAGTTGGAAAAGGATTTTGCACGAACTATAGGATGGGCCTAGCGGCCAGGGAAAACAGGGAAACACGGTCTGTTTTTGGTTTTGTGGGGGGCAAGGTTGGGGGGGGAGAGGAAAAGAGGCTGCGCTAAATATTACAAATAGATGGCGATAGGAACGCCTAAGGGAAGAAAAGAGCCCAGAAGGAGATGGGAGGGGGGATCGGCTTCCTGACCTTCAAGTGTTCTTCCAATCTTGATAAAAGGAAATGAAACCTGCTAGCGGTGGTCGACGGATGGAGTTCCAGTAACTAGGCAGGACGATGACGATTAACACAGTGCCACTGTACTCTTCAAACAAAGGAGGCAACGCGCTGGAGCATGACCAATGTGAAAGGCGAAGGGAGACAAGAAGAAAAGGGTGTTGCTGTTGGTCTCTTATGGAGAAAAAACTGGGGCGAAGCGGTGCAATCCGGTGCGGGTGCCTCCTCATAGGGGTAAGAGTGCCTGAACCAGTCAGGGGAAAAAAGAATCGCAGAAACGACACGTGGTCAGAAAAAAGTCAGAAAAAATGCCATGAGCCGCTGCTCGCGGGTGTCGGTCTTAAAAAGTGGAAAAAGGTTCAAGAATGCCGATTTAACTTGAAGGGCGGCACAACTTCTTACGCGTTTTCGCGCTTGGAGGGAAGGGGAAGGACAAACTTCGGCTCTTAGCTGGGGGAGGGGGGGGGGAGGCCAGGAGGTGCGTCAGGGGGCGAATCGCGGGGCCAAACGGAACAGGGCATCTAGAGATGTGGGGCGTCGAGTACCAAGGAAAAACAAAAAAGCCTACCTACCGATAAACAAAAAAAAGAGGAGGGCAAATAACAATAGATCTCCCAAGCTTGAGATGAGGGAGAAAGAGGAAGGATGCTGTGGGGAAGAGGCTGTGGAAAAAAAGGGGCGGAAGCTAGTGAGAGCGCAAAACTATTCCGCAGCAGAAGGTGAACAGGGGGGGGGACGTGAGACAGTACGGGAAAGAAGGCCGTAATATTTAAACAGCGTACACCGGGTGGCTACTCGACGGACGAGGTGTAATAAAAGGCGTGGGGGAATGGTGCGACTATGTGCCACGCCGGTCTTCGATTTATGTAAGGAAGATATAAAAAGGTCATGGGAAGTGCCTCCGGAAGAGACAGTTTGGATAACTGCCTGAAAAAAAAGGAAAAAGGCATAATCATCTCAATTGAATCAGGCGAAAATGGTGGAGGAGTGGGGGGGGGGGGAATCCCATGAAACCGTCGAAAAGACCATCTCCTTTGAAAAAGAAAAAAAAGAGGACTGGGGGGGTCTCCTGTGATAGTATCAAATCGGTTACCAGGTATTGGGTAAGAGAGAAGGGAAGGTAAGCAGCGGCCTAGAGAAAATTTAAGAGAAGAAAGACTGTCTTTCCTCGGGGGAAAAAATTTTAACCGATAAAATACGAAATTTAAGACAAAAAAAGAGGGAAAAGTCATCATGGCTGGGGTTAAATTTGCAAGCAGTATTGGGGAGGGGAAGGGAAAAAAAAAGTTAAAAATTTAAATTTAATGTGCGTGAAGGAAGTTCTGAATCGTTAAAACGCCCAGAGGGTCTTTACAAAAGCTGGTTGTAAAGAAGACACTGAACGGGGGGGGAAAGAAAAGGGGTCGTTTTGGGGGCTGACCGAAGGGAGCCCCGCACAAAGTGGGTTTTTAACCTGGCGCAAATGAAGGGGCACGGGGGTAATAAGGATGGAGGTTATCATATTATAAAAACATTTCACCTAAAATGAAGGGGGAGGCGACCTGAAAAAAAACCGGGATGAAGAATTGAATTAAACACGCAAACAGCGGCTGGGGGAGGAAAAATTTAATAACAAGAGTTGGGAGCATTTACAGGTAAGAAACCAAGGATGAGAACTAAAAGAAGAACTTTAACAAATTACCGCAAAGAATAACATGAAAAAAGGGGGGTCCGAGGGAGCTAAAAAGGATTCTTATTCAGAAAGTTGTAGCATGGAGGAGTTTTACGTTGGGAGAGCTGAGTAAGGTGGGAGAGGGCAAAGAACCAAAGCAGAGGAAAACTTAGTGCCGGTAAAAAGGGAAAGGGGGGGTTAAAAAAAACCTTGCAATGATGACACCGTCCAAGGATGGAGATCATCTGCAAATAGAAAGGCGGGAAGTGGTTTGTCTTGACTTGCTTAATCACACATTTGGGGGGGGAAGAAAAGAAAAAACAGTTTTGCGAAGGTAGTTGGAAAGGGGGGACATACAGTAGGAAAGATTACTAACGGGGGGAGAGGTGCAACTATGGGTCGAGGAAAAAAAAACCTGCAGAATATTATTTTGAGAAGCTGAAGGGGTCGAGAAGAAATTGGGTATGCCTTGTATAGGGCTACTCTCTCAACCACCCCCGGGAGAAAGGCCGTGGGACAGAGTCAAAAATTTCTTCAGGAAAACTGACAAGAAGACTGAAGATCGTGCGTAGTCAGCGACTATTTCGTGACAAAGCAGAGGAGGGGAAGTGGGATTTAAGGTATTAGGCAAATTAAATGTTAAAAATAAAAACAAACGGGAAAAAGGGGTTCTTTGTAGGGGTTCAGGTGTCGTTTGTTGATTGAAAAAACTAATAAAGGGGAAAAACGGCATTCAAAAAGGGAAGGTTAGAAAACAAGGAGAAAAACTGTCAGCAAATGCATGAAGCATGTCGAATCAAACTTTTGACAGGGGTTAAGGGGAATGTGTTTCCGAAGCTCAAATGTTTGGTCTTAAAATCATAAGATATTTTGGGGGAAAGATAAACTCATCATGATACTGGGGAAAGAATGAAATTCCTGATGAAAGAAAAACAAGACAGAGGGAGGAGGTGCTCAGGGGGAAGGACAATTTCTTGTATACATTTTCTTTAAGGGTTGGAGGGGGAAATCCTCACACACTCGGTAAATATGAAGGGAGAACTGCCAGTCGTTGGAATGATCTGAGAAATTGTCAGGAAGGACAGATGAAGTGTGGGAGGGTAAGGATAATTTATAACTATTAATAAATATAATAAGAAAATGAGGGGGTGTCGCGGACTTTAAAAAAATAGGGGGATTCTTAATTTTATATCCGTTAGCCAAAGAACTCTAAAGTGTTAAAAAAGGGAAAAAAGAAACCATTAAGATAACTTGTTGGGGGTCAGTTGCGCACGAAGTTCGAAGAGGGAGTCAAAAAGAAATTTAATTGGAATCATAAATGTGGGAAGGAAAGGAAAAAATTACTTCCATGGTTGAAGAAAATGTAAAAATGGCAGAATGAACAGGAAAGTTACAAAAGAGAGTTTATTGGAGGGAAACTCTTGGGGGAAAGAATCCAAATAATAGAAGGTTGAGGTTCCAGATATACGGCGGCGGCGCTTTTACCACAAGACAGAAAGGTCAGAAAGCGAAAAAAAAAAAGACCAGAAATTGATACTATCAGAAAAAACGGATATAAAGTAAGCCAGGGAGGTATTGGGGGGCTGAGGTCTTGACGAAGAAATGTGGTGCCACAATTTTAGGCCTTAGTCTAAATTGGGGGGAAAAAGAGCAGTAATATAGGTGCTACCACTGGGAGACGTCATCACGGTTACAATGGGTGTGGATGGGGGTGTAATCGACATCTAATATCATACGAAAGGAGCAAAAAAAGGGACCACAGAAAGGGAGGGGGACAAAAACATCGCCGTCTTCGCCACAACGGGTTAAATTTGTTCAAACGGTTCCAAAAGGTAAAACACTGAAGTGTCTGCCATGTCCAATTGGTACTACCGGTAGGGGGGGGCGAAAGCGACGATGTTTATTCAGAAATAGGGACGCCGGTAGGTCCTGGAAACACCGGCGGTGAAAAAATAAGAGGCAAAAAAGGACCACGATATAGCCCCATAAAATCCCAAATAACCCACGAACGAAACGCTAACGCCGCAGTGGAGCATCCAACGAAAGCGAAGAAAGGAGAAGAGCGGGAGGAAGGAGGAACGAATCGTGCCTCAGAAGAGGAACATGTCAATGTCAGGGAATCTGACAAAAAAGATCAAAAAGGAATGGGGGGAAACCGCCCTCGCCTTGAAAAAGAGAGTCGTGCCTGGAAACTAAGAGGGTGTCACTCACGCACTCAACAAGACATCAGTCTCCGGCAGCGAGTGGGCTCGCCGACCGTAAAAAAACTGAGAAAAGAACATGAAAGAAACACCACGTGGCGGCAAACCACGTTCTACAATCCGGCCCTTCCAAAAAAAAAAAAAGCGGGAATCGCGGTGAGGGAACGTGCTTTGATTATCAATGGGCTTGGGAAAGTTAAACGGCAGGTCGCGTAAGGTAACCCGACGCAAAAAACTCGGGGTCAACCCACCGCAATCAGACACACGATGCCTTATCCGAAGCGGTAAAGGTCGAAGGGAGCAAAGGATACGGTCAGGCATCCACACCAATAAACAATCATAGGTCTGACCTGGGGGATGACTCCACCCGACTGCGTGGAAAAGAAGAGCATCTTTCAGAAGGCGTGCGCAGCCGACGGCCAAACTCCAAAAAAAAAGGAAAAAAGCAAAAAAAAGCTCGTTGAGGAAAAAAAGAGGACATTTCCTGCAGGAAGCTAGGGGGCAACCCACAGAAGAGTCAAAGCGCACTGAAATCCACCAATCATAAAATCGAAGATCGGGAGAGAGGAAAGAAAAAAGCCCCACAGCAAGACGCGGATGCAAGGTCCCCGCGAAAAAAGCACAGAAAGAAGCTAAAGCGACGATCAGGGCCAACTCAGCTTACCCTCACTAAAAACACAACCGCAGCGCCAAGCAAATCCAAAACTTTTTGCCAAATATCTGAAAAAAAACTAAAAAGGAACAAAAGATCATCGTAACCACACGAAGAGACAGCAGCAGAAAAAAAATGAAAAAAAATAGGGGGAAAAAAAATTGCTACCGCATAGTAACCTCATACAAAAAAGCGCTCAAGTGGGACCTCTCCCGGGACCTGAAAATTAATAAAAAACGAGGGAGCTACTCCCTCACGGCCATGAGAAGGCCGGGTCAAGAGAGGGGGGGAAACGAAATTCATTTACGCGGAAACCATGCATTCAAAAAGAACCTCCCTCTTCTTCAATTATGGAAAAAAGGCACCGTTCCGCCAGCTGCTGTCCTGACTAGACTCGACCTGAAAAAAAAACGGGAAGAAAGCCAAACATCGGTTCAAAACAAAAAAAAGCGCCTCAAAATTGGCTCGCCGGGCAAGTCAGGGAAAAAAAAATGTTGGGGGTAAAGACCACGTCGAGCGCGCAAAATTTTGAAGGGAGCATGGGGGGGGGTAGATCTAATTCGCGACAACTAACACGGCAACTCCAGCGCAAGTCTCCCCAAGCCAAAAAATCATCAAACAAAAAACAAAAAAGAATCTCAAACAATGAGGAGAGGAAAATAGAGCTCGTTAGCGTCGGCGACATCTGGCGACGGGGAAAAAGGGGTTTCTTTGGGCTCGGGGAGCGTGAAAGAAAGATTGCTCGGCTTGTCGAGTGACTCACTAGAAAAAAAAACAAAAAAGGAAAAGATTTTGCGTCGCGTGGAGAAGTGGCTTTCGACCAAGAAGAAGAGACCGGAACGGGCCTTTTACCAAATTGACAGCAAAGGGAAAAAACGTTTTTGAATGTACAGGTGGGGAAAAACGAAAAATGTTGCTTCAAGGTCGAGTCAACATAAAGGAGGAGTGGAAAGGGGCGTTGTCATGAATGGGGGAAGGTCTAGAAAAGAAAGTTAACTGAAGAGAGGTCGGGGGGGATAGGATCAAGACTATGGGGGCAAACAGTTTCAACTGGAGATTTCCGGGCACAAACTCCAGGCGATCCGGGGGTAAACGTGTTGGGGATCATCAAGGGGGGGTCACAAAAGAAACGTGCCTGGTAGGGGTAGCTGCTCGCTGCTCTCAGGGGAGCCAAAGGGAGAAAATAAAACGGCTTTGAGGGGGGTGCGAGGTTCGCCGCTTCTGCTTTGTTCCGGGTGGGGGGAGAAGCGAGTGCGGCGAACATGACAAGATTGAGAAAAGGGGGGAAAAAAAAAGGGGAAAAAAAGCGTGGAGTTGTCGTGTGTGTTGAAATGGGGGTGGACTTCAGCGGGAAAAAATTGTGGGGAAAGGGGGGGGAAAAAAGGGGGGTCCAAGTTTGCAGACGTGGATCGGGATTCTGGGCATGGAGGGGGGGAGGTTTTTGGAAAATGGGAACGCCGCGTCCTGGGCAGAAGTTTTGCGGAGAAAAACTATTGGGAAAAAGGGCAAGGCGGACCCGGATCACGAGCTTAGTGAGAGAAGGTTTTCCCAAGGAAATGAAAGCACAAAGGGGACGAGAGGGGGGTTCGTGTTTTTGGGCGGCCAAAACCACAAAAAAAAAAAAAATTTTAGGGGGGAAGGGAGGGCAGTCGGCTGCGCACGATAAAACCGATTCGCCCGCAAGAGTGGAGTCTCCTAAAGGAAGAAAGGGGGAGGAGATCGCTTCCTGACCGCGCCTAAAGGACTGAAGAAACGCGGGCAGGGCGCCACCGGGGACAACGAAGGGACGGGCGGGGAAAAAGGTGCGCGTTCAGTGACAACTCGAACCTCAATCTGTTTAAGAATTAAATCAGGAAGGGACAAAAACACCCAAGGATACTGCCATTCTAAAAGGAAAGCATTACAGGAGGAAGGGGACCAGATTGGCATAACGGGGTTTCTTGGAAGAAGTTTCGGTGGAAAGGCAGGCGTTGGCTGTCTTCGGGCACATCAATGGGGAAGGCGGCGAGTTGGGTTAATGGATGGGGATGAGAAAGAGTGAATCAGTGCAACGAACCTCGCTTTTCTGTGTCCAAAAAGAAAAGAAAAGGCTGTCTTCCGCTGTGCGCTAGAAGGTGGGAAAATAATGAGGAATCGTTGCCGGAAAGAAAGGCAAAAGACTTAGGCGGGGCGGCGCGGAGGTTGGCAGGGTACAGGGGGAGCGGGATACTTTTGGACGTGGTAGAGGGGAGAGGGGGTGGCTGCAAGGGGGGGGGGGGGAGAAGTCAAAAAAGCGTTCGCTGGCCGCTAAGAGATTGGGGTAATGGGGAAAGGAGATACCTAATACCTAATCCGACCGGCAAACTAAAAATCAGGCTGGCGAAATCAAAAGAAAGGCAAAGGAGAGCACTGGGGGTCGTGGCGACACTTCAGTGATGAAGGGGTCACAAGGGGGTAAAAAGGAGAATAGCCAACGTCGGGGTTTACAAAAAAATCTAACGAAGACTCGAAGGGGGAGGGTTTTCGGAAAAAGGATGCGTTGGTTCAAAAAATGGTCCGCATTGCTAGGGAGCCGGTAGTCTTATTTTTTAAATAAATAGGGGATATGAAAAAAAAAAAAGGAATGGGGTGCAATAAAACGTGAGGAGTTATCAAAGGTAACTAAGGAGGGAAACAGGCATAAGAACGCAGGGTGGCAAACAGGTTAGTGGGGGGTACCAAAAAACAGAAAGGGAAAAAGACAGATTTACAAGCAAAGCAATATCTGTTTGTTCCATCTATGGTGAAAAGAGGAAGTAGGGAGAGACTGAAGCATAGATGTCTGTGGTGGGGGGAAAGCTCCTCCGCCGTAATAAAGAAACTTGATAAAGAAAAGAAAGAATTGCAAAAAACCTACTGTTGGGTGAAGGTCCCATTCAAGGGAAGAAATGCTGGTGTCGAAGAAGTATAAGGTTCATTACCCGAGTTAATATTGTAACATGTTAAATGTAGGGGGCGTGAAAACTGCAGAGGACGGGAACGCAACCAAACAACAGTTATCTTTAACGGGGTTATCAAAAAGAATTCCGGCGGGGGCAAGGGGAGTTAAGGGCTAACGGAGTAGAATCCGCAAAAGGTTTTTTTACTGTTAACCCTCATGACATGAAGTTTATGAGAGGGGTTAGGGGGTATAATATCAATTTCACCTAAGGCAGTTGGTCACTAAGAAAAAACGGAAAAAAAAGAGTTAAAGGGACGGGAGACTTTATCTGCTCTGATGGAAAAACATGAAGGTTTTCAAAACCAGAGAAAACTACGCTTCAAAACTTTAAAAATTAAAGACAATTGTCCGGAAAGACTGAAAGGGCGGGGGGAATCATCAGGAATTTGAGGTTTATGTGAGGATGAGTTTAGACCGCCAAAAGATTGGGGGGGACAAAGAGAAAAAAAATTGGGCGGCGGAAAACACATCACGAGGCCTAGGAAAACTGTAAACTGATGGGGGTTGGGGGAAAAAATACACATTGCAATGAGACCAGCAGTACAGGATGGATTACGCTTGACGGGAAAAGACGGAAGGGTTGTTATTTTTTTGTAGTGTAAAACAAAATTGGGGGAATTGGAGAAAAACAAAAAAGGAGAAGAAGTTATTTGTTGAGGTTTAAGGGGGAAAAACGAGGGAAAAAAAAAAAAAGAAACATCTGTTCACTTATTACTAAAACGGAGCTGGAGAAGAATTGTATAGAAACCCCCCCGGAAAGGGATGTACCGTTTCAGAGACCAGGGAAAGAAGGGGGTAAAAAGGGGGGGGAAGGTATCTCAAAACAACGGACGGAGCGGAAGTCCTTCTATTAAAGGACCCGTGAGAAAAAAGGCTGACATGTCTCAGAAAGAAAGTGCTCTTCCGGTTTTAGCGACCTCTTAAAACGGAAGATGAAATGGGGAAAATATCTTTCTTTAAAGCTTTAAGGTATCGGCAAAAAAAAAACACAGGAAAAAAAATCATGAAAAACAACCTTGGTCTGGTTCGAAAGAAAAAAAAACAAAGATGTCGTGTGTTGATTTGAAGAAATAAAGAAAATTAAGCTTCGTGGGAAAAAGGGGAAATTTGCGCACGCGCACTCCATAAAACGCATGCTGTCATAGGGGACACTGGGGGGGTGAAAAAAGAAGGTCCTAAATCAAAGAGGGGGCCTCGGCGCCTGATGGGGGGAAAGATCAAATTGGTTTCGGTACAAAAAAAAGAAAAGGAAGGATCAGGATAAAACTTTCCTGATAAAATTCACATTGAAGACAGGAGGGGAGATGGGGCTCACTTGCGGAAAAAAATACTTTCTTGGATAAAAAAAGGGGGGGGGAGGAGCGGGATTAAGGTTTTGAAAAGCCAAAAAGCACCAGCGCTGTTATACAATACAAAGATAAAAAAGAAAAGCGGGGTGGAAGCATCCGGGTTTTTCAGTGCTATAAGAAGGGTGGTTGTAGGTTATAGATCACTATTAATCGGGAAAAGGAAAGGTCAAAGCCAGTTAAAAAAAATTCTTGGGGGGAAGAGGGATAAAAAAAATGATTTTGAGAAACGACACAAAGGGTCACAACTATTTTACCCGCCGGAATCGGCTCAGGGTAACGATAAACTTGGGTTTGAGGCGCAAAGAAAGGGGGGAACAGTACTGCGGAGTTTATTCCTTCAAGCAAGTAATTAATAGTCTTTTAAAGACTCTTGGTGTAGGATGCCAGATGAACCGGAAGGTTACCGGGGGTTTGGGGAAGGTGGAGAGAGGGTTCGGTAAATCTTTGTAAATACTCCTGAAATAAAGTGATCGAAATACGGGGCGATGTTCCCAAGAAATTCTAAATAGAGAATCTACCAACCAATACCTGGTAACGAATACTATCACCGATAAAGGGCAAAGGAGGGGGAATAATCGGGGACCAGGAATAGGTAGGGGACGTAAAATTGACACGAAGTTGGGGGAACAAAGTTTTTGGCAGGTGTGGTACAATTAATGGGGGGTGTAGTGAATGTACAACTGGTATATTGAATCAGTGCAGAAAAGGGGGTGTTGGGTGGGCATATACTCCATCGCATCGTATTGCAAGAAACCGGCGTCAGCACGAGTCGTACAATCAGGGCCTGGTCCGAAACCAAGTCACGTCGAGGACGCAAAGTTAGCCATTTTGGGGAAAAAAAAACATGGTAAGGCAGAAGAAGATACCTCGGTTCGAACTGAAAAGGAAAAACATGCAAAGGTAATACTGCTCATCTCAAGCATGGGGCGAAAACGGTGAGGAGGGAAAGAAAAGAAGGGGTGGGGCCAAGGTCGAATTCAGGTGGGAGACTTCATTCACCGGACGGAATCTGAAAAAAACCTAAGAGAGGGGGGACCTCACAGTGAAACCCCAAAAACTACGCAAAAAGACGAGAAGAGAGCAGGGAGGATGGGAAAGAAGCCCCGTAATAAAAAAGTTGCCTCTGAAAAAAAAAACTAAAAGAAAGGGTCGATGGGATTTTAGGCGGGAAGAGCCCTAGAAATCTAAAGGGGGAGCAGATGTTGACATGAAGAATTGCATGCCAGAAATACTTGCTGGAGGCACATAAGGAAAAAAAAGAAGAAAAAAAAGAAGCTCCTCCCTTCCAAATAGCTTCAATGAAAAAAGTTCAAAGATTGAACCGCCAACTCTAATCGCACAGAAAAGAAACTACCAAAAGGAAAATTCGAAGCCTGGCGAGAAACTTCCGCGCCGCAAATCGGCAGACGGACCAGCGCGGTGCTATCCGGGGAGGGGGTGAGAAAAAAAACGTAATTGGGCCACTTATCGTAACATAGGCGGTGCTGGGAAGAAAGACGTTAAAAAAAGGATTGAACCGCCGCATCGACGGAGCCGTGGCCCTGCAAAGAAAGTCAAGAGGGGAAATACATGATGAGTCTCCACGACGTAAAGCCATTTCTGTTCCCACGTTGCTGCGAAAACGTAGAAATAAATTTCGGCGCGGGCGCAGCAAGAACTGCCCGTCCCGCAAAAAAAACACTAGAAAAATAAAAAAGCCAAAAACGTTGCGCAAGATGCCAAAAAAGTCAGACTGCTGGCTCGGGGAAACCAGCGACTCACGAATCAAAGGGGGAACAGGTGAAGGCCACCCTCATAAAAATCGCGCTGGTACGCAAAAAATGCGGGCAGTCCAGAAACCCACAGAAAGCGATGCCAGAATGGGAACGCCACTATGAAAAAGACGACCTCCACAGTGGGTAGCAAAAAAGAAGGAAAACCGCCCAGCCATCAAAAACAAGAAAATCCCACTAAGCGTCAAAAAACAACAGCAAAGAAAAAAACTGAAGGGGGCAATGTTTTTTGCAGGTTGCGCGTCAACATCATCGGGAAAACCACGAAGAAGGTCGCAAAAAAAGACCGCAAAAAGAAGGGCGGTTGCTGCAAGCCATGGCTACCGAAGGGAAGGAAGCAGGACCGCAGCTAGTACAGGCAAACAAAGGAAGGGGCAGATCAGAAGACAAACCAGGATTCTACGCCCAAAGAGCCAACGAGCAAGGAAATGAGCTACAGATTCAGTTTACGCACCTCCATGCAACGTCAAGAGGGGGACCTCAAAAAAAAGAAGAATTAGGTGAGATACAGCGTAAACCCGAACAAGGGCCAAGCTTCCTCGCTTGTCGTCGATACTGCAAGAAAAAAAAAGACCTGGAAAAAAGGAAATCCTCAATCCCAATACCATCGTCGACAACAACAATTTAGAGGCCGGACAAGGAATCCAAGCGAAGCAAAAAGTCATACGCCTCAAAATTTCTCTGAACCAGAAAGTGAGCGGAAATGCGAGACGGCGAAAAGGGAAAAATCGCCTCTTCTCTGCAGCTCCCAGAAGGAGATCAGAGCGAAAACT
>Ga0179593_1493534_pt1 | contig 32312 bp, 25 predicted proteins | sample CZODoug2_1_08_16_FD_185931 | JGI IMG/M metagenome (GOLD analysis project Ga0179593, IMG submission 185931) | Vadose zone soil fungal communities from Angelo Coast Range Reserve, California, USA - CZODoug2_1_08_16fungal (PacBio error correction) | ecosystem: Environmental > Terrestrial > Soil >...
GTCCACAAAAAGGCCTGGTCTTTGAGGGATGGGAAGTCTCCGATTTCGGAGAATCGGAAAAAAGGCAGGGTGTAAGAACAAAATCTTCGACGATCGACGATGAGCGACGCAAGCAGACGGGAGAGCGGGGACGTCTTCTTCCCCCGTAGAGGAGAGATCTCGATTCGAAGGCTACTACGAGCGGTCGCCAGCGAAAAAAAGGGGAGACGGGAGATCCAGGGAAGAGACTTAATCGTCGAATAGAAGTGGTCAGGAGCACCCGAGAGGGGAACTTGTAACACGGGGGGAAGCAAGTATTCTAATCGGAACAGGGGCAAGGGACTAAAATCCCAGCCCAATCGCGATGTGAAGGCTAGCAGGGAAAGGGAATAGGCAACAAACGTTCGGAGGCTCTTAGAAAACGGGCTAACGATCTTCTTACGGTGTATCCTTAATAGAGGAGGACCAGGTCCTCGGAAATCCGGGGGAGCATAGGGTCGTTTGTGATGAAGTCGACGAGGAATTGACTCCTTACTAAGTAAACTTTTCTCTCCATCGTCAAATCAAGAAGATCCTTCAGGTTGCCTGTAGGTCGTCGTGACGGAAACGGCGACAATCGATCTACAAAGGCTGAAAAAATCCTACGGAAACAGAAGTTCGTAAGGCCGCGAAATGTAACTTCAGGCAAAAAGAGTGCTGGCGTCTGAAAATGATTACATCGCGGCTAGGAAAATAGAAAATAAAAGAAAAAAAGAGGAGGAAAGAGATAGAAAATCCAGCGAGCGCGATGGTATAATGAAAGAAGCCGCACAGACACGAAAATGCGAAAGGACGCCTCGGGGGGGCCGGAAGGGAGAAGGCCCGGGGAATCGTAGGAAGGACGATAAAGCCTTCTCTAGATTTAAGTTCCTTCCGTCAAGGGGCGAGGAGGATCGCTATCCGACACCACTACTGTGCGGGGGAGGGAGTGTAAGAAACCGGCACGTCATTAGCCGAGTAGAGGTTGTAAACGCAATGGTCAAAGTTCGAGAGCGACTGGATCCTGAGTCGTACTTAATCACCAGAACTTTCAAGGGAAAAAATGAAGAAAATCGACCGATAGAGAGACTATCATGAGCAGGGAAAAAGGGAGTCCCACTGCTCGCAGGAAAGACTCTAAGCTGAAAATTAGAAAGGTTTCAAGAGGGGAAAAAAACTGATGAGAGGGGGGAGTCACTCCATAAAAGGGTTCGAGATGCTCTTCGAGACTTTAAGACGTGCACGCTTTAATCTTGAGGGAGAAGCTGGAGGAGATGCCCAGAATCGTGCGTAGCAAAAAATATGTAGAAATAGGACGCCCCCTTTCGATAGACTCTCGCGAGGAGTCTCGAGTGGGAACCCATCAGAGGCTAATCTTAGGAGAAATGAGGGGGCGGGGGGGGGTGTTGTACGGAAAAGCGACAATCTCAGCGTGAATCGGAAAACATCTCGAGAATCTTCCACTACCTCTGGGTGTCGACATGGCTGAAATTCGATCACAAGAAAGGGAGAAAGTTCAAGATAAGAGAAGCGCAATAGGGACCGGAAAGAGAGTGCGTATTTGCAAGAAAATCGCTTTTAACAGAGGTTTCCTCTCTACTCTTCGGCAAAATAGAGAGGAAAAAAAAAGGGGGAGGGAAAAAGTAAAGGATCTCTATTTAAAAGAGAAAAAAAGGGAGAGTGCTACAAGCATCTCGGGATTCGCACTACATATACTGGTCTGATCGACCGTTTTTAGGACAAGCTAACATGGGAAGGGGGGGGAGTCAGAGGGGAGCCCGTCATCTGAGAAAAAGGAGGGTCCTTGTAGGGGGAGGGGAGGGGTGCTATCAAAAAGGGGAACGCCTAAATCATAATAGGGGGCAGCTTTTTTTCCGTGTGCCTGCGAGATCAAGGAATATGCGGAGGAAGGGGAAAAGGAATGAGGGAGGTTTTGAGAAAGAGGAAGGGTCTACGAGGCAAGGAGAGCAAATGGACCGCCCATTTCAGGAAAGTAATCCCATATTCTCGGAAGTCGGGTTCCAAGCGAGCATGAAAGCCTTCCATCTTTCAGAAGAAAAAAGTAGCCGAAGGAGAATGCAAACGGAGACTTACTCCTCGGGGAGCACTATCTCTTGTCAGCGACATCAAGGGAAAGAGGGGAAGCTATGTGATGGCACGAAAGAGCAGAAGGTTTTCTCTGTCGTATGGAGGGGGCGTGAAAAAAAAGAACTCTTAGAACGGAAGGAAGGAGGGGGAGGGGAGGGCAAAACGCATCGGAATCGTATGTCCAACAGGGTGGTGAAAATCTGGGTAGGCGTGAAAGGGGCACTTCGAAGCTCCACTCGCGGAGAATCTTCCGTTTAAAAAAGGAGGGTGCGAAAGAGGGAGGGGGGAAGGTACGAGCTAATAAGGGGAATGGCGAGGAAGCGGAGACTTAGGGGGGGGGGAGCACACAAGGTCAGGGGGAACATTTTAACGCTAGTGCAGGAAAAGGAGTAAAGAGAAACTGGGAAAGACTTCCATGGGGAGAGTACGTCGGGCCCTCTTAGGATAGTCAGGTAGAGGGAAATCCGGAGAGGAAGGAGAACAGGGAGAAGACTGGGGGGAGTCTTGGAAACGGATCAAGGTGAGCGTCGGTTGCGAGATATGATTCGAGTCTTACCCGGCCACGACCCATAAGGTGTTGGGAACAATAGAGGGGAAAAATTAAAAGAAATTTGGGGTTGCTATTTGGGGGAGAGGGGAGGGCGGCATCGGACTAGAAGATTGTTTTTTTTTTTTTCGCCGAGACAAAACCCCGGCGCGATAAAGATCGGGAGAAGAGACGAAATTTGAAGGGACTGCCTTGGCTCTACACAGGGAAAGCGGAAAAAGAGACCAGGACCTCAAAGGTTGTTGATTTTACCAACCGGCTGGTCATCCTCGAAAATAGAAGCAGGATGGAAAAAACTTTCGTTGGAAAGGGTCACCTGAGAAAGACTTTAACTACTTCTTCCACTAACTCCCGCTCGAGACTCGGACACCAACAACGGGGGGGGGATGAAATAGAAATCGAAGGGGAAGATAGGTACATCGGGGCTTTTCCTGACAATGGGACCATCGCAAGCAAACCAGGGAGCGCTTGAAGGAAACTTCACCTTCTATGAGGAGGATTTCCAGCCGTTGGGGTTTTCACTCCCACAAGCAAGGAGGGGATCGTATTATCTGAATACGGGAAAGATGAAAGGGGCAAAAAAAGAAGATCAATCCTGAGGCCAAAGAACTGCTTGCGCACTCTCCCTCTTTTTGGACGCGGGGAGAAAAAAAAGAAAAAAACCAAAATCCCGGAGAAAGGCCAAAAAAGATAAAAAAGGTCGAAGAGAGAAGTCTGGGGCCCCAACCTGTCAACGTGGCCGGAGTCATCCTCGCCAGAATCAAAAAAGAACCTGTGGAAGGAACACCTCAGGTGAAACTCCCTACCAGAGATCAATGCGGGGAGAACGAGAGAAAAAAGTTGGAATCTCTTAAAAAAGCGAGAACCAAGAAGTGGAAGTATGGGCAAACGCTCCCTGAGGGGGCGTTTAATCCCTGATACATCAAAGGAAAACGTAGGGACCTGGGGTCAGGGAAAAAATCCATTTCAACAGGGGTCTAGAGGACGGCTCCTCGCATTCCAGTCGCTCGGTCGACAAAGCATCCTGCAAACAAGGGAACGTCGTAACCTGGGGGGAGCAGAATAGCTTGCTGCAAAGTGCCGGTCGACTGGAACACATAAAAGGAAGGTTGGAGAGGACTTGCGTCGTCGGGTGGACGTGAGGACGCAAAAGGAAGTCTCAGGCGCGGGGGGTCTCAGCTTATTCAACGCGACGAAATCGCAAAACGTCCCTGCTCGGCTGCATCACAGCTTACGACTTGGAATGGGGGGAAGATCGGGGAACAAAGCAGGGGGAGTACGAGCGGCGAATAAAGCGCTTCCCCTTCGCGCCCCTTACGAAACCAAAATTCAATCGCAAAGGGACTGAAAGTCTATCCCGAATGAGGGACCTCTGGGGAGTGGAAAGGGGCAGTTCGACATCGTCTGCGAGCTGCAAGAGAAAGAAAGAGAAAGTCGTGAATTAACGTGCCACGTTTCTGCAGGGGAACGGAAGGCTCTTCAATAATATATTCTCAGTCAACAACTGAAAACCCTGTGAAATCACTGCTTAGGGACGTTCCAAGGGAAAAGCCCGAGGAAATCCTCCAACGAACAGGAAAAACTCGGCAAAGGGGGACCGAGTCCTAGGAGACCTGGGGAACTCAAAACTGGGTCTCGAGAGCGATGATTAAAAGGACTCCTTCGTGGCTGCGGGGGAAAAAAAAAAAAAAGTTTAGAGTGCAAGGCAATCATTAAGGGGAGCATGGTAGCTGCATTGGCCGCGCGAATCCGAATCCAAAGAACTGTTCAACGCGATTTCGAGAGGGGGGACACAAGAGCTTGAAGGCATTGCGCTGGAAAAGGGACAGATCCTGTGGGTTCTCTTCGGACTTTTGCTGAAAGTCAAAATCCAGCAAAGACGATCTGATTCGAGGTAATCTACGTAACCTGATTCTTCTTGAACACAGATCTTCAAGAGGGAAGATCGCGAAATTAAAATCGTACAAGGCGGGATTCTAAGAGAAAAATAATAGAGAACCAGTCGGGGGGTACTCGGATCTCGAAAAGAAGCGAAAAACGAGTCTCAATCACCAACTCCTCAATCTCCCTAGGCAGTATATAAAAGAAGGTAAAAAGCGAGATCTCAAAAGAGCCGGTTCGTGAAATGGAGGATGGCTCTCTTTCTCCCGTGAAAGGGGCCGGCGAGCAATATCGCCTGCATCTTTTGAAGTCGAGGTCAGGTCCGGACTGGAAAACTCAGGCTATCGGTTCGAAGGGATCTGAAAAGCATTCTTTTTATCAAAAAGAAAGGCTTTTTACTTTGAGAGATCAAGAAGCAATAATCGAGTTTCATGTTCGGACATAAGGAAGGATTCTAAATCCCGGAAACTTCTGCATCAACCCCCCCGTCGTGGTGTGCTAAAACGGGAAATCGGGAGATCGTCGGGGGGGGGGAGTCGTAAACTTAGAAAACAATCGAAACAAGGCGAAAAAACCCTACGTCCCTTCCGGGGTCGAAAAAAAGGCCTAGTGGCATCCTCCGTCTAAGAAAACGCAACACGTATAAGATCTCTCTCGATCGAAGATAACTAGAGAGTAGATCCTATCAGAGGCTGCTATTTAATAAGTTTGTCATACTTAAAACTAAAAAGGGCGATTGAAGTTCGGGGGAAGGTAAATAAAGTTGTGGTATAGGGAGCGAATCTTCCGAGTCTCGAGGATTGGAAACTTCCTAAATCTATAAACTAGAATCTTTGAAAGGCACACCACGACGGGGAGGTGTCGTCATCGACGAGCATACTTTCCCTGGACATGACGAGGAGGAGGCGGAATCAGGGAAAAAGGGAGACGGAGGACGTAAAACCGCCCGTAATGATCCAAACATTCCGACGAATGCGAAAGAGGGGGGGCCCACGAAGACCGACTAGAAAGGACCTTCTAGTCCCACGAAGGCGCAAAGAAGACGTAAGAAATGGGCAATCCCATATTGAGCGAAAGGACTGCCACGGACCTCTCGTTTGGGAGGATCTGCGGACGGAGCTTAAAGAGTGAATGCTTTCGCTATGTAGGGGAAGGAGAAAAGCGGTTTTAAGCCCCCTTTTCCCGAATAAAAAAACCCCACCCACCAACCCCCACCCAAACCCCCCCCAAACAACCCCCACCCCCACCCCCCCACCACCCCCCAACAACCATGTGGTTTTTTTTGGTTGTTTTTTTGGTTTTTTCAACCCCCCGCACACCACCACCCTCCCCCCCCCCCCCCCCCCCCCCACCCCCCCACCCCCCCAGCCCCCCCCCCCCCACCCCGCCAAACCCGCCCCCCCCCCCTCCCCCAGAAGGAGCACAACCCAACCCCCCCAGCGCCCTCCCCCCCCGCCCCGCCCCCCGCTGCACCGCCCCCGACCACAAACCCCCCCACACCCGCCCCCCCCCCCCAACGCCACACCCCAGGCCCCCCCCCCCCCCAGGGCACCCGAACCCCCAACCCCAACACCCCAACGACGCCCCAGACCCCCCAGCCCCAGCGCCCGCTCTCCGGAGCGCCATCCCCCCCCGCCAGCCGCCGGCCAGCAGCGCCACCCCAGGGGCCCACTCCCCCCGCAGACCCCCCCAGCGCCCCAACGCCACCCAGAGACGCCCGCCCAGCCCTGCAACCCCCCCATCGAGGACCCACCCCCCACAACCCCAGACCCACTACGGCGTACTCCCACCCCCCCCCCGACCCCACCCTTGGAGCGTCAACCCGCGCCAAGCGCATCCCAGCAACCACGCCCCCGCAGCCCCCCCCCCCGCCCACCCGGAACTGTCTCTCCAACCCCCCGCGGGGACCTCGCGGGCAGCGCACCACCCCCCGCCCCCGCCAGAAAGCCACCCCCCCCCAGAGACCGCCTCGTCGCCCATCGACTGCCCCCCCCACCCCCCCCTCCCCCCGCCCCCCCCCTGAGAAGGCCGTGCACACTGAAAGTCCGACCCACGCACCCACAAACCTACCTCCGCCCACCCAGCCCCCCCCCCCCCCCCGCCCCCTCCCCACACGGCCCCCACTCCCCGCCCACCCCACCCACGTGGGGCCGCCCCCCACCCACCAACAAGTGAAAGAGAATCTGAGATCCTCTCTCCGCAGGACGTGACGATTCTCTCGAGAAATAGAGTGCCGAAGGGCGAGCGTAGATTCTTCCGGAATATTGAGGGGGGTGACGACAACAAAAGTATCGGAAGGTCGGAGAATCAATCGGGGGGGGGGACTACTTTGGGGGTAGAAGACGTAAAAAAGCCTATCTCCAAAGTCCTAGGAAGGAGAAAGATTGCCTGCACTCCGGTGCGTCTTTTTCAAAGACACCAATCGAGTGTGAGGAGAGGAGCGAAATCGTACCATCAGAAAGGGGGATGTACCCTGAAGAAGGGGTGCACTATTGACGGTGGCGAATTGCGTAAAAATCTCTGGTAAGGAAAGAGTCCCTTCTTATCTAAAAGGGGGCAAGGACGAAAAAAGGGAAGAACTCATGCCTCGTGGGGCCCTTCATCGGCTAAGCAGAGAAGATAGGGAGGCCCAAGTTACTGCTAAATAGAACGAGGGGGTCCTAGGAGCGGAGGATTCTCGGAATTGAACCTATCTCTTGCGTGAACTTCCCCTAAATAAGTTCCCAGTTCGATTGGTAAGGGAAGGCATATAGGACATAGCAGCATTATTCTCAACGAAGGGATAAAGGAGAGTCAAGGAGGGGGCCAACCACTCCTTCCTAGGACTAATTCTTCGTACGGGGATAATTATGATCGCTTCAGAAAGAGGGGGGGAGAACCGCTCAGGATCACTTCCTAATCAAAAAGAGAGTGAAAAGCAAAGACAGGGGTAGCTGCGTATCTATGAACATCCTCACTCGGGAGCACTTGGCCCGAGCGATATGGGAGGGGGTTGTTAGAAAGACTACGCGGTCATCTAGGGAAAAAAAGGAGTTGAAAATATGTTGAAATCGACCTGGCCACGGCTGAGTCTCCCTAGCGGCAGGCTGCCAGCGTAAGCTGTGCGCAGATAGCTACTTGAGGGAAGAAAGAGTCGGAAATCGGAGAAAAGAACAGGTCCAGGGCACGTTTTCGTACCGAGGGAGGGCGGAGTGCGATTCAAAAAAAGGGGGATAACCATGTGGAGCGCGAAACTGTTTCAATTGCCAATCAATTCTCGTCCTCGTACCGGCAAGAGATGGGAGGGGAAAACAGCTTCCCGTGGAAAGAAGGGGCGAGGAGAGCGGAACGGCCACGAAACAGACCTTTTTTGGGTTCAATGAAAATCTTAAAGGGTTATGGGGGGTAGGTATCTCAGGGCAGAAGGGGGCCTATGGGGGATTGCGCCGCGTAACCCTATTCGTCTTTTCGAGGTCGTCTGGGCCCTGTGAGGGGAGGACCTGAGGCAGAACTTCAAACAGACCTAAAAAAAAAAGCCTGTCCAGCAGGAGGGGGGGGGGGTGAAAGATGGTGCAGCATCTCAGCTGGGAGGCTTCGTCAACAGATGACTCTGGGGGATTTTCGCCAGAAAGGGGGAAAAAGAAAAAAGGAAGGTGGGTCACCTCTCTATCTAGAAAAAAAACGAGACGGAAAGGGGTGTCCCCTCGTTAAAAAGATTCTCTGGGCCGTGATTGCCCAGCTATCAAGGTCTAGGGAAAAAAAGCAGGCGGGGGGGGGGACATCCCCCTTCTTTACAGGAGAGGAAAGGCGGGAGAAGTATCAGGAGGGCGAGCCTAACATTAGGCCGAGGCCATACTTCTTTCTCAATCCTCCTCTTTTTGGACGCGGCGAAAAATAAAAGTGTAAGGAACTCCCTTCGGGGAAAAAAAAAAAAAAAGAACAAGGTCTGGGATCTCAATCTTGGACTCCCACCTTTTCAGGCTTTGCCGGAGCCGAGCTAACCACGGATCACTTGTTCACAATAGGGGGAAAGACGAGAGAAGAGAATCTGTCAGAAGTACGATAACGCAGCTTCTTTTCAATAACCCCTAAAATAAGCCGAACGATCTGCCAAGCAAAAGGAGACGAATGTATTTTAATCTGGGAAAGGACGCGAAAAAACGGGAACGGGACCTGGCATGGACTCCTAGGTTCCACTTCGGCTTCGCCGGAGCGGAAACTCGCTAGAAGAAAGCCTTCGCACAAATACTTCTATTCCTTTCAGCAGCCTCGCGGATCCTGGGGGAGGGAATATAAAAGGATCTGGGGTTAGTAGGGGTGTCGTAGAGCACATGTCGGTCTACCTGAGCAGGGGAAGGTCCAGAGTAAAGTGGGGTGGGGGGGGGGGGGGGGGGGGGGGGGGGGGGGGGGGGGGGGGGGGGGGGGGGGGGGGGGGGGGGGGGGGGGGGGGGGGGGGGGGGGGGGGGGGGGGGGGGGGGGGGGGGGGGGGGGGGGGGGGGGGGGGGGGGGTGTGGGGGGGGGACTACTGCTCAAACTTCTGACTGGAAAAGAGGAGGACCTCTGTTGATGATGACGCTGGTCTTAAGCTATCGAGACGAGGATACGGGTCAGGAATGAAGGCGCTCGGAAAAAAAAATTAGACAGGGAAGAAAAGGCCGGAAAATGCATTCGTACATACTGGTTCCCAAAGGCCTCTGGTATTAAGTGCATAGGCGACAATAAACTAGGAATCTGGGGAGAAAAAACAAGGAAAAAAGGGGGGTAAAAAAGTGTATCGGTGCGGTCCCCTTCCATCGGTCAAGGATTAGAGAAGAAATAACGAAAAAACGGATGAGGGTCGGGAAGTTCCAATTTGCTTCTCGCAGCTACGCGCCCAGACAGAAAGAGAAAGTAACGCGTAGAGTTCCATGAAGAAAAAAAGAGGGGGGGAAAGAAAACCTTGCTTTGCTAAACGCGTCGATCTTTCGGCAAAAAGTGAACCTGGGATCTTCTAAAAGTCAAGGGCAAACGCATCAGGACTAGTTCGCGCTTCTGGTTGAGAGCGATCAGGAAAACTGGTCAAGATGGTCTCAACAAGAGTGGAGACGATTGCGCTTAGTTTACTATCCGTCAACTCGGGAAAGGAGAACAGAAAGGAGAAAGAGGGGGGGGACGTGGAAGATCTGATCTCGAGTCTGGAGATCGACCGGTAGGGGGGTAAAAGACAACAAAAATGTCTCTAAAAGCAGAAAAGGGCCTGGTCCAACTTCCAGAGCTAAGACGAGCCGATAGAAAGGAGAGTATCGGTCGAGATTAAAAGCAGAGAAAAAATCAAACGAACGCAGCCGTGACCATATCAGGCAGGAACAAGAGTCAAGTCGAAGCTGAACAGGACAAAACGCCTATTGGCGTTGCAGTGAAGAAAAATCACGGAGCGGGGAAAAAAGGCGAGCAGCTGTACGAGGGCGATCGTGTGATCTGGGGGAGGAAGGCTAGCTCGAAGCGTGGGGTGGTCGGGGAAAGGCAGGGATCCTGAGATGGCGTGGCGAAGACAAACACTCCCAACGACACCGCTCAACACAGGAAGACAACCCTGTTAAAAAAAATCTACAACGGCTGTGTCCCAAAAAAGTGAAGAGACAAGGGGAGAACTACAAGCTTCTCCTAAAAACAGCCTGAACGTAAAAAGCTCGTAAAAGCGCCAGACCAAAACCTAAAGGGGGGTAGGAGGGGGGGAGCAAAGTGATCAAAAAAGCGGGGGGAGTACCTGTGTTCGTACGATATCGAAGTAGAAATAACTTACGGGGTTGGGGCCGGCCCGAGTCTTGCACCTGTTCATTAGCATCGGCGGCTAGGGGAAAAAAAAAGGGTATCATAGGCAGAGGAACTCGGGATCGATAGATAGAAGATTATTAGAAGAAAAAAGATCGGAGTCCTAGTCGGAGATCTCTATTTAATTCCGGGTCATAACGAGCAGGAAAAAAGCGATGGAAGATAATTCTTCTGAAGAAAAGTAGAAAACTAGTCGACGGGGACGGAAGGAATAGGAAATAAAGAGGAGAACACTCTCTCTTCTCAAAAGGAACAACATTGGGGGACGGAATTTGTAAAGACGGCCTTCGCATGGAGCTCGTAAGGAATAAATTAGCCATACTATGGAAAGAATAGGATCTCGTTCAGTCCCCTCCTTAGTGGTTAGATCCCAAGGAGGAGAAAACTCAAAAAAAAAAACAAACCCAAACCAAAACAAAAGAGAGCGACTAGCATCCGAAATTCTCGCCCTGAAGCAAGAAACAGAGAGCTTAGGGTGATCGCCATCGGAAGGCCGAGCAGGGGAAAAAGAAAGCGAACCGGTGCGCAAGCGGCTTCTATTTCCTAGATCGGGCGGGGGGCGCCGGAAGTTGGGGCGGGCTGAAGAGTACTTCTCTATAGTAATTCTCCTAATACTCATACTCTCGATTAACACGGGGGAGGGCCAATTCCTCCATGCTCTGCTAGGAGGGGTCTAAGTTGGGAATGGGTGTACTGTCCATCAGAAAACTCTCAGGAGTTACATCTGCTTATAAGAGATCATAGGCGGGTCCACACGAGGAAAACAAGGAGGGAGGCGAAGGGGAAAAAAAAAGTCCGCCGGATCCATCTTCCATCAGCGTCCATAGTGCCTTAAAAAGGGCGTCTGGGGGTACTCTAACAGATCGTGGGGGGGAAGAAGGGGGAGGGTCGGCCTCAAGCGAGCTACCATCAGCGTCTACGAGTTCGAAAAGGAGAAAACGTTTCTTGCTGTAAAACGTTGGAGAAGGTTAGACATAATCGCCCTCGGGATTCAACCGAAAACCTACCGGGAAGTGAAATCCATAAAAGGGGAGAGAAGACTAGGCCTGTTAAGTTGGGGGGGACGGCGGCGAGCAACTAACAAAATTTTATCAGGGGGGAAAAACTTAGGAGGGTCTCTTCATCCTTGACCGAGCTCTGGGCAACGCAGTAAGTAAATTAGAAGAACGGGGGGGAAGGAAGAGCGGAGGCAGTATCACCTATGTCGACAGGGTAGGGACCAGGAAAAAAAAAAACGGGCTCTTCCAAAATGCCAAGGGGAGGGGGGTCGGGGTACGGGCGCGAAGGGGACCTCTCTTTCTATTCTCAAGTACTTAGCCAGGGATCCGCAGGAGGAAGGAGGACGAAGGTATTCAGCGTTTAAAGTGGATCGACAAAATCCAAAGGATCTTGTAACAGCAAGTCTGAAATCACGGACCCGGCTCGAGAGACGTTTCTCGGAAAAAAAGACTCCAAGTCATCTCGGGAAAAAAGAGAAGGGGGGGGAAGGAGGGACAGAAGGAGACTCTCACGGCGCAGGACCTCTTCCCTTGAACTCTAGTATTCGGTCAGGGGGGAGTAGAAGTTAATTATCTGAGACGTAAAGGAGAGGGGAACAGCCAGGTCCATGTCAGTGTTATTACGCGCTGTTCGGATAATTCGATAATAGAAAAAGAGCTGCAAATGAAAAGGACCGGAGGGCCTTCTTTTCATGAGGGAAAAAGCATCTGATAGGGGGAAATGAGAAAATTCCGAGCTGGACTTTCTTTGGTCACCGGTTCACCGGCTGCAGGAGACTCGTCAAAAGTTTGTAGGGGGATCCAGCTTACAGTTGTTTATTTCGATTTTGCTGACCAGGCGAAAGGGGTGGGGGGGGTGTATTTGCCAAACGGGAGGGAAGGATTCGGGGCGAAGCGGCCTCCTGGAGGGGGCTAGCATGCCGCCGGAATAGTGTTTGGGGGGTGGGTCGGCCAAGCAAAGAAATCGAAAAAGGAAGGGGAGGGGGGGTGAAACCAACCAGGGGGCGCCTTCTCTATCGGGCTGGCAAAGAATGTTGCTAGCAGTGTAAAAGTATACAAGTTACTATCAACTGGCAAACTCTCAAAAGGAGGAGTAGGGAGAGAGATTCGAGCGGGCGGGGGACCCTTGCCGTCTCGTCAATTGTTGTCGAGTCGACCATTGACAGCAAAGTCAGGGGGAGATGGGTACTAAAATCAAGCTATTGGGGAAAAGGTGGGGGTCACCGCAAATCCCTGCTGGTACGTCGAGGAGCTTTCGGACAAGGCTTTGGAAGAAGAGAAAAAAAGGGGCACGTGGCCCAAGAGCGGAGGGGTTTGGGCAAAAAAAAAACCCCCATAGGAAGAAGTATCCCTGACGCGCGAAGTCAAAAAAAAGGAACCTTAGTGAATCGCCTCTGGGAAACAGGGCCAAAAAAGAAAGAATCGAGAGACCAGTACTATCACGTGCCGAAAGGTAAAAAGACGCGCGAATAGTCGAAGGTACGAGAAGCGCAATATTTGGAAAATACTCTAAACATAGTCAGAGCCTACTGAAAAAAGATCTGGTCAACTTCGAGAGGGGGAGAATTTAAAAGGGGAAAAACAGCAGCTTCCTAAAACGGTTCCCTGGACCGCAAGGTTTCGCTCCTAGGGGAAAAGGGCTCTTCGGAGAGAAATCCATTAAATCTTGAGGGAAAGGCGAAATGAAACGGACTTATTTCAACGGTCACCTAAAAAGGGACGAGAAAGAAAAACTTTAAAATGGAAAAACATCGCTACGGTTGTGGGGCTTCGTAGTGGTCGATGACTCACCGGAAATCTAAAGGGGCCGTTCGTTTTCTGCTGGCCCGCTATCCGTCAGAACTTCCTAGAGGACCCTGGAAGGAGAAAATGGCGTGACTAACCTCGTCCCGGGGGCAGCAACGAAATGTAGTCAAGAACTCGGCTATGAGGAAAAAAAAACTAATCACTATTCAAGCTGGTGAGGGAACATTCTCTCTTCCAGAATGGGACTTCTGATTTTATTACTGGAAAAGCGGGACAGAAAAGTTTATAAATAAAAAGAACAGCCCGTCGGAACCTTCTCACTTGGCCGGTATTTCGTTCCATGCCAGGAAGAAAAAAAAAAGTAGAGATTCCAGGAAACGGCTTTTAACGTTCTTCTTAGACGTTCCAAGGGGATTACTCAAGATACAGGACCAAGGAAATGTCTGATAAGATGATGTCCCACGGGAGCCGGTTGTCCATTACAAAGTGTCGGCAAAAGGGACGTGAGAATGAGGACTGTTTAAAGCAAGGGAAACACAAGGGGCGCCCCGTTTTTCAATTTAACAGGAAATCATGGTAGTCGCAGAATGAAAAAATAGAGATCCAAGAAAAAAGCTGTAAGAAGATGTTCCGCTGACAATACCGAGCTCGTTGGAGGTGGAGACTATTTCAAGACTAGATGCCAGATTGGGGGATGGTGTACGAATTCGCTCTGAAAAGCTGTCGTGGAGACGAGGTTTAGTCGAGGAGCAGAGCTAGTAGGTAGCTCCAAACCCGGGGGACGAGGTCTGATCTACTATCTCTCTCTCTTCGGGGGGAAAGAAAGGAAGACGGCTGCGACTTACTGGCTGGACTCTGAAGGGCGATTGAGGAGAAAACTACTATCTTCTAAAATCTCACACAGACCCAGAGTGGACGTCTAAAAAAAGGGGGAAATCTTCCTCAAGATCACCATCTCCGGGGTCAGAAAGGTCGAAAGTAGTAAAATCCTTTTCTATAAATCTCAGATTCCCTTCATCTCTGGTTCAGCTGATCCTCTAAAAAGGTAGCTGGGGGAAATGATCGTTCTTCATGCTGTTTTAGTCGGGCGGGAGAGAAAAGGGGACTATTCATATCTCTGGGAGTAGGTATTTCTGACAACATCGGAGCACCGATACAACTGATACTTAGAAACTGCATACACCCACCGTCGTGGGTGACTTTATGGGGGCGTTTAAGGGAAGGCCTTCTCCCAGAGAAAGCCAAAAAAGAATTATTCCCTCCTAACTTTCAGGCTACTGAGAAGGGCTACGCTCTTATCCTCATAGACTTTTTCTTTCTTCTCTTATTAACCGGACACAGGGGGGGGGGCGCTCGGAATCGTTCTCAGAAATCTCTCTCATCGCAAGATTTTCAGGTCTCGGGGGGGGCGAGGGGGCGGTCGTCGAGCGGAGATTTAATCCGTTTTAAAACTAACCGAAGCGATGCGTGAAGAATGCTTAACCCGGACAGCCTAGTAGATCAGAGGGCGATCGCAGGGGGCGGGTTCAGAGAATGGTCTGGAGTACCTCACGGGCTCGAAAGATAAAAAAAAAACAAACGTTCTTTTGTCTTGCAGATCGGACGACAGGGGAAAGGGGGGGGGTGGGGGGGTTTGGGATGTGTGGGGGGGAATTCACCTCGGCAGAGCAATCAAGACAGACGATTCAGGATACGACGTATCGATGAGGACTGTCCTCCCCTCCCACTCTTCTTATCCAAGGCCGACGTAGAATATCATGCATCGAGACCGTAGGAATTCGCGTCCCCGAGCTATGCGATGGGCTCACTTCTGTTCGAAACGCCAGGAAACCTATGCTTGCCGGGCTTCACTTAATCTCCTTTTGCATGGTTGCTACTAGATAGATCAGGGTCTGGACGCCGCGTCTGGGTAGCTTTCTCAGATTCGAAAAAAAAAAAATCCGACCCCGCGAAGTGATTCTACAGAGGAAAAAAAGACTCGGGTGTCCCGCCATTCGCTATCGTCCGAAAAGTTGTTTTACATGGAGCAGTAGGTATCCGAAACAACTCGTAGATCATAGGTCCACCTCTGGAACGGGATTAGTTCTACACCAGGATAAAAGGAAACGGAGTCGTCCAGGGTACATCCATCTTCTTAAGATCACCTCCTTGGGAGGACAATCTTCCAAGGGCGTATGAAGGCCCGAAGCGCTCGAAAGCATCTCGAACGGATCCTTATAAGCTAGTGACCGGAGGACAACGTTGCGAAACCACACTCGTTGAACGGAGGGGTAGGAAAGAAAAAAAAATCGCCAGGAGTCGGCAAGGTTGTTATAATAGACCAGGAAAAAGACGTTCTTTGCACAAGCTAGAAAGAGAACGAAAATGTGGCGTTGGCTTAAAAATAGCAGGGAATGGCATCTTTGGTCATGAAATCTTAATGGACACTGGGATCGCGAAGGGAACGAAACTAATAAGGCACCGGGGGGCATCGTTAAGAAGGGTCGCCGGCAAATCATGTCACAGGTAAAGGTGGAGTCCATTCACAAGAGGGGAAGTGAGAAGGGAGAGCATGTCCGCCTTCCAGCTGGCGAATGCGTCGTAATGAATCGGACTCGGGGGAGGTGACGGAGAAAGGTCCGCTCTTTACAGCAGCAAGTGGGGGGAAGGGCAGCAGGCAGAGGCAGGACGGTGTTAGTCGTATCTTAACTCGGGGAACCTAACAGAACCCGGAAAGGAGAAACGGTGCGCTTCACACGAAAGAAGAGCTGCACGGGAGCGATGTGATCTGTTCGATTCTAAAGAAATTCGCCGGCGCGCGAAAGCTGGAGTTGAAATATGAATTCGTGCGCAGGAGGGAGGGGTTACTATCTGAACACTGGGGGGGAAATGAGGGTCGTCAGGAGCGAGTCACCTCAAGGTTCGTGGCGCGAGTGCGATCAATCGAGTCATATCCAGGGGCGAGCTACAGGGTGAAGCTAGAAGATTTTTCAGGAAATCTTTGAGCTCGAAGGGATACAGGGGAGCGAGCTGGGGTCTTCGTGTTTCGGTTTAATGAGCTGGATGGGAGGACTCCGGCCACTCCCATAAGGGGTGGCCAAGACCACAAACATAATTGTGCGAAGCTTAAAAGAGTTGGAAAATTGGTTGGGGCGGATCGCAGGGGTGACATGAGGGAGGGACTTATAGTCTTGGAAAAACTGGGCTCCAAGGGCGGAAACGGTGAGGCGAGCATGGAGGGAACTTAGCATCTCTTCCAAATCCACGAAAAAAGGTCGAGAGCTAACCTCTGTTTCAGCCCGCTAAGGGGGAGGTCGGCGCGATGGAAGGTAACTCTTTCGAGCTTGAAAAGAAAGAACCCTCACAGATTCGAAAAGAGGTCTCTCGCACAAACCAAGAAGAGAAGAGGGGATTGACCTTCAGCGCTATTGGGGAACAATTGGAACAGGGTCATGAAAAAATTGACTAAGTCCCTAGATGAGACTAGCTTCACGGTTTGTAAACCAAGCCGTCTGTAGTGGAGAGGCGACGAAGGGCCGATTCCTCATGCGCGGAAGCCTCCCAGGCCGTCGCCAAGCGGGGACCGAACGCATTGAATGCGACAAAAAACCATATTAGACTTTAGTCAATAGATCCCGAAAGACCCCAAATCGGATCTAAGGGCAAACTAGGGGAACCCCCCCTGTAGGGCAAAAATGAGCTCTCCAATCATCGAGAATCCCTAAACGAAAAACGGCCTAGGGGAAACGCCAACGGAGAAAATCTGGAGGAAACCTTACTATAATCAGATTCCTTGAAAGACTTAAAAAAGACCGCTCTCTGCCCGCCTGGAAAGAATCCTATTTCAGAGAACATATTGAGAATTACGCCATAGGGAGTCTACAACGGGGCACTTTACGGAAGTGCAGAGGGTAAATTCTACGGCTCGGGATCATGGGGAGAGCGTCAGGGGGTCTTCAAAGGAATGAGTAATTTAGGACCATAAAAGTGAGCCAGGGGAGGGGCACGGGCCTTTCGAGCAAATCACATCGGGGGGGGGGATCTTTTTGACAGAAGAATTCGGAAATCGGGGGGGGATAAAAATTCCTTCAGATCGAAAATTTCCGTTCTCAGAGTTTAATGGGGTCGGGGGGGGCTCCCAAGGAAAGAAAAAAGTCACTCTGCATACATCGTAGATCGGGGAGAAAAGATGGGAACGAGCTCGTCCTCTAATTTAGTAAAAAGAAGCGTTCCATCCGGGGCCGATACTATTTACAAGGGTCATGCGGAAAAAAACCTTCTCTGTGATGAGAAAATCATGAGTTCGACAGCACCTTTGGAAAGAAAAAAGCCGGAGAGGCCTAGTCCAACAAAAATCCGAACGGAAAAAAACTTAGGAGTGAAGGGAAAACTGCCGTCAGGAAGAAGTCAACGTGCCAAAAAGGGTTCACGATTCTGCTTTTAGGAAAAAGCCAAAACTGTCCCGACTAGTCCAAGTCTTGGGCTGACCACTATGAGAAAGAAAGAACGCCTTCCTGTTACCAGCTTGGGAGTCCTCAACCGTTCCTCTCAGTAGGATATTTCGTTCTAACGTCCTGAAAAAGAACAGCAATGATAAGAAAGTCCAGGTTTTTCAGCTTTCCCCCGCTGCGAGCATTGAAAGCCTCGGGGGATTTTCTAGGGAAATTTATTCAGGACTGCGTCAAGCCAAGACACCTTCCATTGGTAACGACAAGAACATCGCGGAAGGTAACATCGGTGTCTAGGACGAGGTTCATAGCGGGGACGGCTCGAATTCAGCCATGACGCACGGAAGTGAAGTCTGCGATGGAAAGGATAACGTCAAAAAGTCAACCAAGACCGATTCGAGACTCTCAACTTGAACGGACGGCGAGCGTGAAATCTCAGTCGGCAAGAGAGCGATCTAGGTTAGCTTTCAGGATATGCTGACTCTAACTCGCCTGGGGAGGAATATCCCGCAAATTCAAACAGTCATGAAAAAAGTAGAAGCGATCTAAAGGAAGCAGGGCTATGGACGCTGGAGAGAAATCTGATCATATTATTTCTGGCTAAACGCTGGTCAGCAAGGAAATTCTCAATTGTGAATCTCGAAGTCTCGGCTCGGCTCTGCGGAGCTATCAGGGGGGGGAGCCTTAAAGCGTAAAAGTTTCTTTACGGTCCTCTCTATAATGGACGATCATTCCGTTCGGAGCTGCCTGTCTAAAGTCCTCTTCTCCCTTCCTGGGGCTTCCAAGAGAAAAGCCCCTCAGGGTGGTGTGCAATTATCTAGAAATCGCTAGGCTAACTGGGACAGGAAAGGGCCGGCCTGTTATCTCCAAAGGAGTTTCCTTAAGCTAAATCTTCGACCATCAGAGGACGGAGTTCGTCTGAAAAAAAACTTCGGACGAAACTCTCGACTCTGGAAGAATATCAAGTCTCCACCCCAAATTATTGGATTATGAACATAGAGAATTCGATGCCATTTCGATTTGGACAGGCCGCCTAAAAAAAAGCTATTTCTTGAAGACCTCAAGAAAGGGGAGGCCGGATTGGGGGGTGAGAAGCGCCTCCCCTGTAAAGGTGTCACGGGCCTCACGTTTCTGGTAAGATCGACAGGGCACACCAAAACGGGGGTTAGGGGAGAGCAGTTTTTTTTCCTTCTTCAAGACAAAAAGAAGCAAGAAAGAAAATTCGGAGGATACTACTGGTGCTCAAAAGGATCCACAAGATGCCGACGATAACAATATATCTCTACTACAGTCGAGACACCACTGGAGCCCACAAGAGAAGAGAGGTATGAAGAAAGGAAACTTTTCATCTCCATTGATGCAGGAAAATCCGTTCTGGAAGAGGCGCTTCGAGATCGTGCCTGTCCTAGGGGGGGGATGGCTGAAAAAGGAAGAAACTAGGTTTTATTGGAGGGGAACCGTGAGAAGGCTCCTAGAAAAGGAAAAAACTAACTCTTGTGTCTACTACTCTGAAAGATGACCAAAAGGGGCCCAGGAAAAGTGGGGTCATGATGACGGTGTGGGAAAACGCTATCACGAGTCTCCTACATAGGAGGGAGAATCATATCGGACCAAAAAAAAGGTCGAACCTTTCAGGAAAGCACCAGAGCAAAAATAGGAAGTCAATCGTCATCGACACAATCTGATGGCAGTCTGGAGAGGGGGGCCAGCTAAACATCTCGGGTGGTAACAAGGGGATATTAATGCCTCAAGCGCGCCATCAGATCGAATGTAGACGACGAGGGGAAAACGGGGCTCACTTTTCTAAGGGGAGGGTATCGCCAAGACATATCCCTCTGAAGAGGCAGAGAAGAATACCAGGGAACTCAGGAAGGTCTGCCCTTCGGGAGTATGCCGAAAAAGAAGGGGTTTGGGGGAAGAAAGATAATAAGGACCGAAATAAACTCGAAACGCCTGGGGACGGCGACGAAACTTACCGAGCGGATTGCATGTAACTGCACCGAAATAATTGTCACCGCGAGGACTACGGAACTAATAGTTCAGGGATTGAGTGGGGGCTGACAGTAATCAGGAACTCGTCCCGGTCACAAATCATTTCCACCTGCCAAGGTAGGGGGAGATCGACTGAAGGATTATCGCGGTCGTAAAGGAGGACTGCGAGAACAGAGCTCGTTCAGCATGACATCCTCTACAAGGAGGATGAAGAAGAGGACTTTCGATAACAGGGGCGTAAAACAGCCGAAAGAGTATCAAAACTATCGAGGGGGGTTCGAGTCTAGGGAAAAAAAAAAACGCACCTAAAAAGCAGGGTCCAAGCAGATGTGATCTGTTCGATCTACCGAACGGACCGCAAAGAGAGAATCGTAAAGATAGGGGGGGCATATTCGGGGGTACGAAAGGACTAGAAGAATTCAAAGATGATATTTACCTCGGATGCAGGGGTAGCCGCTGTGCGGAAATGATTCAATATCAGGTTCAGATCTTACCTAGGGAAAAAGGGCCAAGGGCGTGTCCAGATCTTTCAAACGGGCGGGGAGAAGGCTACGGAGAGCTGTCGGCTTTTCACTCATAGTTTCAAAGTGAGCTTGGGAGAGGATACTTACTACGGCCACCCAGCGGAAAGCATTAAGACCTTTGTTGGAGTGGCCGCTTTTCGGACAAGGTTTCTTGGTTGTCGGTCAAAAAGGGGCGTGTGGCCGCGGCCTACTGTTCAATAGCCGTCCGCGCGTCCACGCTCCGACGAAGTCCCGCATGCTGGGGGTTAGGAAGTCTGGGAGAAGATTGATAAAAGAGAAGGAAATCTCTGGGGCGGGACTGGAAGCCGGAAAAAAGGATCTGGTAACGCCCGCAAAGGCTCTCTCAACAAACAAGTGAGTAAAGCTGGGTGCAGCGTCACGAATTGTCTAGGGTGTTTAAAGGCATTGCAGCACAAGGGGAAAGTGATAGCTTTACTACCCAATATATAAAGGGACAGGGGTGGTCACCGAAAATTCCTTCTACTTATCAAGGTCGGAGAAGAAGTCGCTGCAAGTCGGAAGGGAAACCATGGGAAGAGGTCGTGCAACCCGGCTCCAGCGGTCTGGGTTTGACGTTGATACGCACCCTATTTTAGTCAAAAGGGGACTGAAAAAAGAACCGACAAGCTCAATAAACGGGGATTTAAAAAATGAATAGAGAAAAGTAAACCAACCTGGTCTGGGGAGGAGTAGGGAGCATATCTAAAAGAAGCGACACTTTTTAACCGAGGAACAAAAGCTAGCGAATAGTTTCAAAACTGGAAGCAACTGGTCCTAACATAAGGCGATAAAAAGAAGACCTCAACGACTATTTTCATCGGTCTACGTTTTAGATGGACGCCTTGGGGGATCAAAAGCATTCTACAATGCCAGGGGGGGCATGGAAACGAACAGCGACAGCAGGCGCCGCGCCTGAAAGAAAGCGAGTCTGAGATCCTGAAACGGGAGAGAAGGCGGAGCAGCTGAAACGACTACAGAATCACCCTGGGATCCTAGGGGGGGGGGGGGGGAGGACACTCACGTGAATTGAAATAGCTCGTTTTCAAAGAGTCGGATGTGGGGCTCTCGCAAGGGAACTCTAACACGTGGAAATCTGAATCACAGAGGGTGAAAATACCGGGAACCTTAGAACTATCTTTAGGAGCTGGGAGGTCATCTTCTAATCCCGGAGAGACTCCTGGCTGACGAGACCGTCTGGTCTCAAGGACCTACTTTGGCCTAGGGGGCTTTCATGACTGCAAAGTAAGGTCTTACAAGGGTTTCTGGAGCTTCCTATCGACAGTCCCCGGTCGTGCAAAAGCGAAAAAATTGTATGCAGTGACCAGATCAAGGATTAGGGCTCTCGCGAAGAAAGAGGAACCCGGAATAAATTTCGTGAATTCCTTTCAAATTCTTCTCGGGGACTCGCCTAAAATCCCCGAGATCTTAAATGAAGGGACAAGAAAAATCTTCAGTAGGGGAAGGGATGGGGGACCGAGGGACGGAGCAAGAAGAGAGCTGTCGGGCGTCACTAACGTTTCAGCTGAGGAAAGGAGGAAAAAGGGGTGAGGGCGTCATGAATAGCAGGGGACGGGAAGAGGGCGTGGGGTTCGAGACTTCCGAAGCGCGGACGAAGCCAAAAAACCGGGGCCCCGCTATGGGGATCTGCACAAAAAGCGATTTCATTGACCGATCAGAGAGGGGTTCTTTCAGCTATGAGAACATTGGGAGGAAAAGACTGTTGCTCATAACTGCACCAGGTAGCACAATTGATCGGGATTCTAGCGAGGGGGGAGATTACGGGACGGTCGCTTCGGACACCTACATAAAAGACGGAATAGAGGGGGGTCTTTTCCAGAATCGGAAAAAAAAAAGGAGTCTGGAAGCCATTCTAGTGAAAGAAAGGGGGAGCGAACTCGGTCGGGCTCAGAAAGACGGAGCTTCCAATCAAGAGGGAATTCTGCTCCTAATATATAACTAATTCACGCTAGTATATTCCGCGAAAAGTTGCTTCCTTAAAAGTCAGGAGGAACTCACGTATGGAGTCGGGGAAGCCTCAGGGGGGAGTCAGAAAAACAAAAAAATCGGGAGGAAAGGTAACAGCGAGGGGCTAGGGGTCGTCGGACTGCTCTGATATTCTATCTGGAGGGAAAAGAAAATCTATGCATTCGGGGGTTTGATCCAAGGGTAGGGGAATCTCCTTCGTCTCCGAAATAGGGGAAAAAAGTTTCATTCCGGAGTGTATTATCAGGAGGCTGACGATAAAACTTCCTCTAAAAAAAAGGAACATTCAAAACCTCACCGTCTGGGTTCCTGGAAGGGGGAGGCGTATTTGTTAGGGGAAGAAGGGACAATCTCGGTACCTTCGTGACTCGGTGAAAAAAAGAAAAAAAATAACTTGAGAAAAAACCATTCTAAAGAGACTGGGGAGTCCCAGCGTGTCGTGAGGCTCTTCTTCAAACAAGGGGGATCGCTAAAGACCTACGAAAATAGAAAAATAAACACAACAACGTAGGGGGTTTATTCAAAGAGAAAGATGAAAAAAAAAATAGGGGGGGAACCAAGGACGATATCCTGGGGGACGAGGGGACATCGATGCGGAATGAAAACTCCTTTAGTAAGAGGGAACGGACATGGGAAAACTGAGGCTGGAAGGAGGTCCCTAAGTTCTCGAGGGAAGTAAGGTCGAACATAGAGCTGGGATATTCACCCACTAGGTAGAGTGGGGTAGAGCAGACGTTCCCCGCTTCAGGGGGTAAAAGCATGAATTAAAGAAGACGAGGAACTTCGGGAGAGGAGGCTGATGAAAGAAAGTACGGGGCAAAAGGAACATTAACCAATCCGTAAGTTCTACCGAGACTCTAAGAAAGGAGGAACTATGATCTAAAAAAGCTAGAGACCGAGATCTAATCTCTCTAGAACGGCTTCGAAAAACGTTGATCCCATAGGGAAGTACTGCGCCACGCGCACTTTTTAGCTCGAGGAAGGCGTCAGAAAATGAATAGGGGGTCTGGCGGCCTTCCGGAAATGGCAGACGTCGCAGAGAAGGAGATAAGAGAGAGCGACGCGGCTATTCGACGAGAATCTCGAGGATTCAAGAGAAAAGTGCCCGCCAAAAGGATATAAGGAAGGGGGATGGGGTTTACTGACCATCGGCACACGGAAAATTCCGACAAAAAGAAAAATGCGTCCACAAGCTTGATTGTAGGAAAGGGACGAAGCAAAATTCCGAAGAAGAAAGAGGGAAAGATCCGCGTAAAAATCAGGGCCGAGCGCGTTCGTAGGGGGGCATTCGGAGAAAAAGAGAGGTGAAAAATTAGAGAAGGGAGAAACATCCAATCGATCTCAAAGAAAAAAGAGGATTGGATGAGAGAGGCGGAAAGGGGCAAAAATGCGTCCCAATCGATTTTCAAAGTGATCAAAGCAAAAAAAGGCCTCTTAGCTGAGGTTTCTACATCTCTGTAGGGAAATAAAGGATGCGCCGTCATCGCGATCCGGAAAGAAAAGAAACTCTGTAAGGGGGGGGGGAGTCTCGGAAAAAAAGCGAAATCCTTTAACACTTGTGGGGGACTCTAGAAAATAAGGGGGTGAAAGCGCCCGGAATGAAAAGAGAGGTGCGTTCGAGGTTTTGCACGACGACGATCCTAATGGAAAAATAGCAAAGGGGGACAAGTGGGAATCAAAGTATACAAGATTAAAAAAAGGGAATGTCAGGAGGCAAGGAGGGAGGACGCGAAGGTAATCGGGCGGGATCTTCCTAGGAAGGGGTACTCCATGAGGAAAAAGATTCGAAATAAGAAATATTTCTTATCTATTGATGGATAAAACGTGAGCGCTTGAACAAAAGAACTCGAGAACGAACCAAGAGAGGATTGTAAGGGAGGTTCGTCCTAGACAAAAAAACTTCATCGGGGGAAATATTCTGTCTAGGAGGGAAAGAAGTGTGGGGGGGGGGGGGGGGGGTGGGGGGGTTCTAGAGGAAAGGAGCCCTTGAAACTAGTAAGAGATTTAGCATGGGGGGACGGAAGAACTTGAAATGACTGAGTTCTATGTCTTCTAAAGGATAGAAAAAGGTCCAGGAGTTAGAAAGAGTGTGGCGGTCAAGGCGATTCAATAGCCTCTCTTAAAACATATTAGGGGGTCGGAGCGAGAATTAGTTTCAGAAGGAAAAGAACGAGTCCGGCTACATATTCGCGGAGGGAGGGGAAAAGAGAGCGGGGAAAACGTGAGCGTCGGTGTCGTCTTATTGGGAGGGACTAAACCAACCCAAGGAACGGGGGATCTAAAAAAAAAAAAATGTAAGAAAAGGGATTGTTGGGAGGGAATCGCAGTTCTTCGGGTCTTACTAAATTACTAAATTGGGGCCTGGGCTGAAAAATAGACGGACCATGGCCTACTCGGCTAAGCAATTCAAGAAAGACTACAGCGAGGACAAGCAGCTTGGGGGGTGACCAGGCTTGGTGCATGGGACGAGAAGAGCCGGGAGGGTCGTAAGAGGGGACGAGATAAATTGTCTGGCCCAATAAGAAGACGCAAAGCAAGAAGCGGGAACAAAAGGGGAGGGAAAATTATAGATCGATGCGGAGTACCTTTGACTCTAGGGGAAAAGGGGAAAAAAGGTCGGTGTGAAAAAGGACCGCTCGAGGAGGGGAAAAAGGGGGGAAGAGCGCTGAACAAACTCCCGGCTAGGGAAAAAAAAAGGGGGACCCCAAAGTTCGATCGATGAGCTTTCGGAGTCTTGGGGGAAAAAAAGGAGTAGCTCATAAAATCGCCGGAAAATGAGGCTAAGAGGCTCCCTCGCCAGAGGGGGGGTTACCAGGAACAATAGAAGAACGTTCGTCCGCTGAGCCCTGGAGAAGCAAAATCTCAGGAAACAAAAAGGGGTCTACAGGGGGAAACCAAAAACATAGTGTGCGTTGCGGAAGTCCTCCTAGAAAAAGAAGTCGAGAAAAACGATCACTGGGGAGGAAGGGGAAGGTGACCTCGGACCCACTTTCGAAAAAAGCGCCAATGCTTTGTGCAAGAAAACAAATCCTAAAAAAAAACTATGAAAGGGGGGGAACCAGACGCCGCTTCGCCTTGCATTGAAAAAAAGACCTCAAAAGAGAGGCCCCAGGGGGACTTCAACGCGACCGCTTCAGTCCTAGGGAAGGAAGTCGAGATCATACAAGAACGATCCTGAGCACTTACGACGGAAGAGGAAGGGCCGCGCATAAAAAAGGGAAGGGACGGTCGGGGAAAGATAGAAAGCTTTGGGAAAAATTCCGTCTGAATTTTTAGAAAACAAAATCGACCTCTCGCCGCAAGGGAGCCAGATTCCGGTCTGGCACTGAGTCCGGGGGAAGGCTAAAACGGAAAAAGTCAAGACTACATAACCTCGGAATTACGAAAGGAGGAAACCTGGAGAGAGAGAGGGGAGGCGTACTCAGCGGCGAATCGCAGCTCTTACTAGTCTCTCAAGTACGAAGAATAAAAAAAAAAGTGCAGGGAGAAGGAGCCCAGTGACCCGCCTCGAGAAACGGGAAAAAGCCGAGAGAGGATGAACTCGAACGTACAAAGAGCGTAGGGGGAAAAAAGGGGAACCAATATTCTTTCTTCCACCGGAGGGGAGATTAGGAGACGAGAAGGCAGCACGGGGAAAAAAAGTTCACGTATGGGAAGCAGAATCTACGCGACGGAAAACAAAGAAGAGACTTATTCTCCTCTTACTGGAATCACGAGGGAAGGAGGCGGAAAGGAGAGGGGGGTTCAAAAGTTGCCAAAAAAAAAATCAGGGAGAAGCGGGAAACGCTGCGGGGACTCATTCTGAAAAGGTTTCCTATGAAAAGACTAGAAAAAAAGTCGGTCGTCCGAGGCGCTAAAGAGAGTCCTAGGAAGCCACTAGGGGGTTCCAGAAAAAAGTCGACTGACAAAGACTACACGGGGTAAGGGAGATTGGGGGGGCGAAAGGGAGAATGCCCTTCAATGGAAAAAAATCGTAGAGGACATGGTGACGGGGTCTCAATAAAGCTTGGAGTGTTAAGTGGAGAGGAGAAATCTAGGGATCTATCTCTTATGATTTCGCTTTCACTGGACAAAAAAGAGCAACTAATTACGTCTAAGCTGGAAAGCGTTAGAGAGTCCGTCGAATCCTCTTTCGCTTGAAGAAGGAGCTTCGAGGGAGACTACGAAAAGACAAAAGAACTCACAGAAAAAATAAAAAGGAGCTCTTCTAAGATACGCAGCTCTGTGTTCAAAAGGAAATTTTCCGTTTCCGGAGAGGAAAAAGGAAGGGCGATAACCGCCGTGAAACAGCTCTGCTCTATTCCTAACATCTTTTAAAAGAAACGAAGGGAAGCGGGAGAGGGAGATAGCTGTAAAAGGTCTCATTAATCTCAGGATGAAAGTCCTGAAAGGGCTTCCTTTTCGATTAGGGGGGGGGAAGAGTCCGCATGAATCGTCTGTCTCAATGGAGCGTCACACGCGAAAACGATGCTCCTTATCAAACCTGGAAGAAGATCAAAAACCCGCTTCGTGGGGGGAAACTTGGAATCAGAGGAAAAAGCGAAGTTTATCTATGGGGCGAATCTCGACCCTACGTGACGAGCGAAAGGGGAGAGAAAAGAAGGGTCGGGCTGCAAAGGCTTCTGCAAGGAACCGCAGAGGAAGACGGGATTTGCAACGTATACAGAGGAAGACATCGATCAACAACAACACTTAGCCAATGATAGAGGGGAAAAAAAAAATAAGGGACTTCGAGAAGGGAGTAACCGGGTTGCAGACGAAAAAACGGAAAGAAAAAGGCCTTTTCAGAGGCCGTCGAACCGGTTGTAGATCACTGGGAAAGTCCGAAGTTCGGCCCCTCAGGTTCTAGAAGGGGTGCTCAAGGAGTGACAAAAGAGGAGATCTCGAAAAAACATGAAAAAAAAAGGTTGAAAGGGAAGGAATCTGAGGGGGGATTGTATCGTCATTAGAACATGCTCGTAATCAAGAATCTGAGGAAAATCGAGACTTCAAGGCTCCCCGAGAGGGAGGACCCATCACGAGAGAATGGCAACTCGAATAGGGACTAAGGGGAAGCGATCCCCTAGCTCGCAGGTCGTCGCGACTGAAATTCTAAGAGTTAAGAAATCAATAACGGTAAAAGACAATGCAGAACAAATCGTTGTCAGCTCTCTTCCGGCGCGGGAAAAAGTATGGGGGGAATCGGAGCCGGGGGATTCTGTCGGCCGGCCCGTCGTCTTTTTTATAAGGTCGAAAAAGCTCGTGAGGGGGAATCGAGAAGGCTCCGAAGGCGGGAAGCGGGAGGAAAGGAGAAAAAGGGCCGCATGCGCGCGATCGAGATTCGGACGAGAGGTCAGGGGGGGGACTTCAGCAGGGGGAAGTTTCGGCGTATCTCCCATCGCGGGACGTCAGAAAGGGGTGGGGCCTGGTTCGAAACCATTAAGAAGCTCTAGACCGGCGAAAAAAAAAGAGGGGAATCAAGCGCGTCGTCTGACTTAAAAGACGTCTTGAAAATAGGAAGAAGAGTGTGGCTCGGAGAGAGCTTCGGAAAGAAAGAGAAAAACCTATCTACGTATATTCAAAAGACTTAAGGGGGGGAGGAAAATAATGAGTCCGCACTCTTTGAACAAGGGGGATCGCTCCATATAGGGGGTATCTGGAAGAAGTGTGGAAGGGGAGTGACCATTTCTAAAAAAAGTCGTGGTCCAGTAAAAAAGAAGAAGAAGGGCCTGGTTTCGTCATCTTTCTATCATGCATCTTTTGTTTGGGGGGGGGCGCAAAATCGAATCTTGAAAGGGGGAATTGGGGATCTCCGTAAAAAGAGAGACTCTGGTGAACTGTCACCTAATGTGAACCTTTCGGGAGGTGGGAAAGAAATTACTATCGAGGGAAAGAGCACGGTAGAGCCCTCAATGGGGAAACTTCTGCCATTAAAAAGGTCAAAGCATTTCAAACAAAGGGAGAATAGCGTACGTTCGCGAAGGGACGCTCTTTCGATTCCCTAGGGAGAGCCGCCGGGGAAGGGGAGACGCTCTCACACGGGATAGGAAGGTACAGAGGGGGGGGGGGGGGGGGGGGGGGGGGGGGGGGGGGGGGGGGGGGGGGGGGGGGGGGGGGGGGGGGTGGGTGGGGGGGGGGGGGTGGGGGGGGGGGGGGGGGGGGGGGGGGGGGGCTGATGGCGAAAGGAGGGGGCGTAAGGGGGAGGGGGGATTTTCACTCTATGACGATCTCATTTCTCAATCTGGGAAGGAGGGGGCCTACTCAGGTCAAAAGGGGGGGGCTAAGTGATTTTCTCTTCCTACAAAAAAACAGACAACGCTGTGATTCTTTTGAGTCTACCTTAACCTCTCACTTCTCCTTATTCCAGGGGAAGAGAGGTAGCTCAGGTTTCAGTGAGGAAAAGACTTTGAGATCTGGGAGAGGAGAGACAAAGCGCAGTCAGTCACTTTTTTAGGAGCATGTTCTTAGAAAAGGATAAAGGATATCCACAGGCTAGAAAAAAGGAAAGATGGAAAAGAAGGGGAGCCTATGGCAGGAGCTTCCAAGCCTCTGGAAAAAAACATATTCGGAAAGGCGGAAAAAGAAGGACGTTTCAAATCGTCGGTGCGGAGATTATTTCGACGGACTCAGGGGAAAAGACCAGAAGGGGGGGGGAAAATGCTATTCATACCTGGGGGGGGGGAGTTTAGGGGGATCCAGGGCGTCCGCAAAGTCTCCTAGGTGGCTTTGGGGAGAAGAGACAAACCCGAGAGCGAACCGTCGGAGGGAAAAAACTGTTCGAGCATTCAAGAGTCTCGGAGAAAAAAAATCCGACCAAAAGAAGGATTGGGAAAAAAAAAAAGGAGGGGGGCAGCGCATAGCCGGGATTGAGTAAAAATCACGTCGAAAGGCATGACGCTGTCAAGTTCCGGGAAAAAAAAGCGGAACTGTCCACGAAAAATAAAGAGGAGGAAAAAAAAATGAAAGAGAGAGGCGTGACCGGGGACGCACTATTTTCGGGTCCTAACCATTTCCAAAGCAACTGACCATTTCAGTTTGACGAAAAGAAAGATGGGGAAAGCCGAACCAGCCGGTTGGGACAAAAGCAAAAAGGGGAAGCTCGAGGGAGTGGAACGCGGGCTCATTCTCCTTGACGAACCGTATAAGGATTCCTGGCCGAAAAAAAAAGGGCGACCTGGTTGAAGCGCGACAAAAAGAAAAAGAATCCAGATCCAAAAAAGAGAAAATAAACAAGGTCTAGCTGGATTGAGGGAACCAAAAACCGGGGTCTGTTCTTGGACCGGAAAAAAAAAAGAAATACGCGACCAGGTTTAAAAAGGGGAAAACGCACCGAAAAAGAGAGAGTCTGGCAAGGACTAAGCAGCAGGAAAAATCAGAAAAAGCGCAAAGAGCTAAGGCATCGCTCCCTGTAAATTACTCGAATGGAACCGCCCTCGCTAAGAAAATTTAACGGGAAGGATAAGAGTCAACTTCACCAGCGCGAAAAGAGATCGGCCGCATCCTTGCGCAACTCCGGGGGAATGGTAAAGAACCGGAGAAAAGGGGAGGGCCGCCGTTCAAGGTCCGACAGGGAAAAATCGCTACGGACAGCGATGACGTGCTTAATGTCTTCATTACGCAGCCGTCCTTCAGGAAAAGATATAGAGGGGAAGTGTTAGGCGCGGGTTGGAAAGCAAGAGTAACTAAGGGGGAAAGTCACGAACGTCATCACAAGGAGAGGAAACGGATTTATGACGTTTGCTGACGATCAACTTTATCCTCTACTAGAGGAACTGAAAAAGGAGCCAAGAATCCTTGAAAGTCCAGGGAGGAGTGTCCGAGGAAGACGGACCTCGCGTGCCCCGAGGCGCGCAGCAAATTTATGAAGGGTAGCAAAAAATTCGACAAAAAAATGCTCTGAGGATAAGATCCCGTCGTGCAACCTCGACGGCCACTTATGACTGGTGGGAGGGAACCGGAGCTCTTCAAGAGGAATCGCAGGCAACAGAAAAGGGAACTATTCAGACCTTGGGGGCAGGGAAAAGCTCTCTCCTACGGCCAAGAACATGACATAGGAAGGAAAGATAGGGGGACGGGCAGACAAACCAGTCCAAGGGGGGGGGGGGGGTGTCCTCACACGGTGCTCTACGGCGAATCTGGAGGGGAAAAAAAAGCCGATCAGGGAAAAGGTGGGGTCCCTCGTGCAAGGCTCAATCAGTGGATTCTGCGAAGGGAGGGGGGACGGGATCTCTGGACAAGCACCGGGTAAAAGAGATGGCTCTAACTAATCGTCTTTGGACAAAATTGGAGAGGTAAGGATGGGGCGGGGGAAGGGAGGGAAAGACTGGTGCTATACACCAGGGTAGTAAAAAAGCAAAGCTTTCCAGGGGAAACTAAAAGAAGGTGGATCTCTATTTTGGCTTCGAAGGACAGCGCGTTCTCGGCAATTAAACAGATCCCCGTCTCGACGAATCGACTATAGAGGCATGTCGTCAGGTAAGGGCGGCCTCGCGAAAGAAGGGGATGAAAGAGGAGGAGGGGCTCTCGATTAGCGACGACGAGCGAAGACCATCTCCCCACGACTCTAGGTAAGGAAGGGAACTATTCCCGAAGATCACGATGAAAAGCGTCGAAGAGACTCACAAAAGGTTCTCGAAGGGATTTCAGGAAAGGGAAAATCTACTTCTCCAATATTGCGTCGGAAAAGTTCTGGAAAGAGGGACTGCGATCTCTTGGGTCGATAATTGTCTCGGAGTATGGATCCTAGCGTGGGGGAGACTTATCTTCTTCCTTGTTATCCTGATCCGGTAGGGGGGAGGGCTGGAATAGAATGAGGGGATCGGATTGATGGGACTGAACCTCTGACGCAAAATTCTCCGAACATGAAAAGATGACTCGCATCTTCCAATACAAAAAGTAAGTTCCTTTTATAGAACGATCTCGAGGGGACTATCGCGTATTAAGACATATACGGGCGTAAAGGAAAATTAAAAAGGGGTCTAAACACGGACCTCCGAACCGTCAAGCCTAAAAAAGGCTGAGGAAAAGTCCGAAGAAGAGGGGGGGGTGTGGCGTGCGCTGCAGTAGGAACAAAGGGAGGAACGGAAGAAAGAGACGAGCGGAAGAGATCGAAACAACAAACGGAGGAGGAGTCGACGTCGAGCGCGATGGGGGGCCGTTTGAAGACTAGCCTCCCTAAAAAATATGGAGGTTACTAAGCCTACGAAAGGTAGGGAAGTTGAGAAGACCTTGGGGGGCGGGATCTAATAGACTTCCTCGGTGAGAAAAAGGCGAGAAACTCTCTTAGGAAAAAGAACACCCACTAACTGGGGAGGGGGGGAAAAAAGTGTCTGAAACTAGGAAGAAGCGGGCGTCGCGGGGTCCCTCATCAATTACCCTAAGAAGAAGATCAGGAAAGGAAAGGCAGTCAAGAACCCCCGCTTTAAGGTGAAAAAAGGCCGAGATCAAAAAAACTCCTCGACGAGAATTCCTACTGAGAGGGGCTATCCAAAGAGCTCGCAATGAGAAAAAGCGCAGATATCCGAAGAGTCCGTAAGGGGGGGACATGCTGACAGGGGGGGGGGGGGGGGCGTCCTGGGAAGGGAGGTAATGAAATACGTAGATGGGATCATGGAGAGTTTATATCTGAGGGGGAAAGTCAGGAGTAGGGGGGTATACGTAGCCCTCGATCTGAAAAGTAGGGAAAGGGAGTAGCTACAGGGGAGTTCTAATAATCTAGTACCGAGAGGGTGGACTCATGAAAGGATAATGAGGGGTCGTGGGATAAGTCGGTTGTACTGTCAAAGAGACTCAGGTCAAAAGAAGGTCTATACGAAGGATAAGGAGCAAAGAATATGTCCAATCAAAGCTTGAGGGGATACAGGAAATCGAGCACCTCCCCGCCTAAGAAAGGACAGAGGGGAATCTAAGCGCAATCGTCCTTGCCAAGGGCTCGGGTTGGGAAACAGCTTTTAAAAGCGGGGGGGTCGAGGAGCAAGAAAAAAGAGCCGACCAGCAGCGCGAGTAGTAAGGGCTCGAGTGAAAAGACAAAGGCGGTCCCAAACCATCTGTCGGGAAGGGGTAGAAGACCGGGCAAGGGGGGAAAGGCATAGCCGACGCATGTCCTGACATGCCGAGTGAGGAGTCATAGGCATAAAGAATATTTAAAGGGGAGGGGTAGAGGTCGGATAAACTTGACCCGAAAAAAGGAAGGGTTGGGGAGGAAGCCTAAGAGGAGAAGGAAACGAAAAAGGCAGGGAATGCACCGGGGGAAACTTGCGAGGAAGAAACGGTACATGGGAAGGGGGTCAGCAGCGCAAATATCACAGATGGAAAATTTTAGGGGTCAAGGGAGAGGGAACGAGGGGCCCGCGAGCAGTCA